>Ga0123353_10000421_pt1 | contig 52422 bp, 50 predicted proteins | sample TergutLab28metaG_3_FD_92763 | JGI IMG/M metagenome (GOLD analysis project Ga0123353, IMG submission 92763) | Labiotermes labralis P3 segment gut microbial communities from Petit-Saut dam, French Guiana - Lab288 P3 | ecosystem: Host-associated > Arthropoda: Insects > Digestive system > Gut ... | reverse complement strand
TACATTCGTTGACACTGGTACTGCCAAAATTCACGTCGTGTTGTTCGCTGAAGCGTCCGACAACGCATTCCACACATGCGGCATTGGCCGTTGCAACGTGGAAATTCGCCGCGCAACGTGTAAAACATCGTTCTTGTTTATCATTGAACAATGAGGAAGTGGGCGCGGGGGTATTCAGATAGTTTGCGGGACAGGGGCGTATGCCCGCACAAGTTGTATTGTTCCAGTCGCATAGGTGGTTCTCGACAGATGTCTGACTCCAGTTGACATTGTGCGCATTACTCCACCGCGCATTGTCGCCGGTGCCAGCTGGTATATCTGCGCATGCAGCCTGTGCTGGTTGAACCCACTGACCTGCAGTGCATTGTGTGAAGCATCTGTTCTGGGCATCTGCCGGGGATCGTATATTCTGATAATTTTCGGGGCATAGGGGTGCTTGCTCGTTTGTTGATGTATTGCCATAATTCACGTTGTGTTGAGCACTCCACCGCGCATTATTGCCGGTGTTGGTGCCGTCGCCAGGGACTATATTTATGCAAGGGCTGTGTATTGTTTGAACCCACTGACCGGCAGAGCAGCTTGCAAAGCACTGAGTTATCGCATTGGCTCCTGGGTTGGTATTCCGATAGTTTGCGGGGCACAGGTTTATGGATGATATTGTGCCCCAGTTGACATTGTGCGCACTACTCCACCGCGCATTGTCGCCGGTGCCAGCAGGTATGGGCGCGCATCCAGCCTGTGCTGTTTGAACCCACTGACCGGCATCGCAATGTGCGAAGCACTGAGTTATCGCACTGGCCCCTGGGGGGGAATTCCGATAGCCTTCGGGGCACGGTTCTGCTTTACACGAACTCCCGGGGCAGTAAAAATCTCCTTCACATTCTCTAAGTTGTCCGCTCTGTAAGTCACAAAACTGCCCCTCGGGGCATGCCGCCCCCTGATTACAGAGGGCTTCGGCCATCCCTTTATTAATCATGATAAAAAGACATGCCACGGTTGAAAGAAAAAGTTTTAACAATTTTTGAACCTCTCTCGCTTTATTCGCCTATCTGGTGTGTCCGTAGATCGGTATAACCGTAAACCCGCGGTCAGTCAGATATATCTTATCTTCATCACGTATATGCATTGGGTCTATAAGTCCATCGCCCCAGACGTTTTCATAATCAATCACAAACACCTCCTTGAAAGCGCCGGTAAAAGAAATCATACTGCCGCCACATACAATTTCCCATCCTCCGTTGGATTGTAAAATAACTTTGTTGACATCTCTTTTTGCCAAGCTGTCGCTGACCGCTTGTTTTGTTGCCGGTAATGTCCAGTTTCTCATGTCTTGCCAAGTGATTGGGATTATTGCTGTCCTTTGTTTCGGTGGCACAACCGGTCCCGTTGTATTGCCCGCTTTACCGCATCCGGTAAGGGATGGCAGAAGGAGGAAGACGATGATAATCGTCGCCACCGCGGCGCGTTTACCCCATGCCGGCGTGGTCCATTTTGGCGCTTTGGGTGTTTTTGCGGCCTTGGCAAATTTGCCCTTCAAATCCGCCCCGATTTTCTTCATCGGGTCGATAAGGGATTTGTTTATGTTATAAGGTACTATGCTTTTCATAACATGCTCCTTTTGGTTGTCGGGCAAATGATATTTGCCCCTACATGTTGCCGGGTTGAAAATATTCGCCCCCTGCATTATTTTGTACTTAAATTCTACCATACTTCTCCCGGTTGTCAAGGTTTTTACGGCCCGGTCCTTGTTATACGCGCGCGGTCTGGGCGGCTACAGCCCCATGAATGACTAGAGGCATTGAAACTGCAGACGGTATCAGCATTTGAATTGAACTCCATTTGCACGCCCCTGTTAATAACGTCGTTGGGTACTACGGTGCCTTGAGCCGGTCTTCTGTATATACGCGTGTCGCGGTCGACAAACACAAGTTGGCCAGCGCAATTAACGCGGTCATCATTGTTGTGGTTGGTTTTGCCAGCCTGGGTAAGGTTTCCGTTCACACAGAACAGGAATCCGTTGTCAAAATGGGCGACAAGCCTTGCCTGGGCGTGCAGGCATATTGTGGGATGATTCGCATTGGGGGCACCCATCGAGGTTCGTAGTTCGTCGTCGTTATAGTAGAACAGGCTATTGTTGTTGGCTCTCAATATCTGTGTCGTAAGTCTCTGTCTGTCAACTTCAATGCAGCAATTGCTGTTTGGGTCATTATTAAAGCCGTCCAATGCCCCGCCGATACAGCAATTGGTTATTGTGTTCGTAACATTAAATCGGCGCCTGGGCCAATCGTCAGGTTTCTGGGTTATGTTCGCCGGACAATACCAACCGTCATTGGTCAGGTCTTCACCAGATACGCATTCGGGGGCATCGTCGTCATCCGGGCGTGATAGCGCGGTGCCAGTCGGGCATTCAAAGCCGTAACAGCTGTCACTACTGCCTTCACCACTTCCCGTATTGGCCCTTATCCAGGCAAGAAGGGTGTTCTCAAATTCATTTGTGTGCAGTATGAGAGGGTTGTTGCTTTCGACATCGGGACGCTTGTCGCAATTGCCCCAGATGTGCTCTGCTATCTGACAAGCATCGCGGTTGCTCCAACGTTGCGGTCTCTGATTCTGATCCGGGCCGACATCGTTCTGACAGTTGGAATATCGGCCGCTGCTTCCCAAAGGTATTGGTGCGAAAAATTCAGAGTCCATGATTAGCGTAAGAGTCGCGGGACCTGCCTCGTTAACACAACGATAAACCTCGCTCCAGCAAAGCGAACGGTTCATGATGTTTCTGCGCTGGCGCTGGGTCGGGGTCATGCACAATCCGAATTTTCCGGATATATTGCTGCAATTCCGGACGATGCAGTTTTCGCCGACAAGGCGGCATGTCTGCATAATCTGGTCGAATGTCCGGCGCGTCGCAATCATAGTCATGCCATCCGCCCAGCCTTCGCCCGCCGCTTGACCGCTTCCGCTGTCTTGATGCGGGCTTACCATAAGCGCCGTACAGGCCGTTTGAACATCTGCGCATATCGCGTTTACCGCACGGTCCGCGGCAAGGCCGAAAATCGACACCGAACGTGCGTCAAAGTCTTGGAAAGATTGCGCCGTGCCGCTTATGCATTGGGCAACGATGCCCGTGCACGCCTGTCGCATGTCTTCCAATTTGCGGCCCTGTTGAACACGGATTTGGGGAATCGCGTCTTCCAGGAACATCATCCACGCGTGGTCCGCAATCTGTTCGCACCCGGCCATCGCCGGTTCGATATATTTGCGTTTGGAATGAAGAAACTGAACAAACGGAGTATTGGCGCGCGCCCAAGTCTGACCGACGATGGGACGCGCCACGCCGGCGCCGACTACACTATTGCCGCCACGGGTGACCGTGCCGCTGAAGCCAAGTCGGAAAAGCTCTCCCGTCAATATCGGATTACCGGTTCCCGGGTCGATGAATATCCCCGTCGGGTCAAGACACCGGTCAAGCCCCGCTCCGCACACCGCCGCATCGGAAAGCATCGTAATCATACGCCGGCGGCATGTAAGAATATCGTCCGCATTGCGGGTTTGGAAATTCTGCAAACGCGCGATGTCAAGCAATGCGTGGCCTTCGTTAACCCTTTCGCGCGCGCGTTCGAAAAGCCCGGCGAACGCCCGCGACACGGCGTTGCAATCTTGTTCAATCGCCATCTGGTACGCGGATTCCACAATCGGAATGTCGCCCGGCGCGCAGACTTCGGCCGCGATTTCACGGCATACGGGAAGCGCGGCGCGGTGAAGGGCCTCACCCTCAAGCATAGTCATGTCCGCGCCCGCCCGCATGTCAATCGAATCGAACGGGTCGGTGAAATCCATGGAAATATTTATCGCGGCAAGCGACCTTTCAATCACCTGACTCTCCGTGGTATTGCGAAGGCTTTCCATAATGCTGTTAAGCAGGTGCGCCGATTCGGACAAATCAAGCATGCCGTGGAACGCTTCTTCGCCTTCGGTCGCGCGCATTATCGCTTCGGCGTCTTCGCGGTCCATCGCGACGGTCAAAAGGTTTGCGTTAAAATCTTGAATCCGGTCGTTGAATTCGTCAAGCTGTCTTCGCATGCCGTCGAATTCGCGCGTGCGCGCCGAACACGCGCAGCGTTTCAATTGAGTGTCCTTGTTCGCGCAAAGTTCGTCCATACAGTGAAAGAAAGCATCGCGGCACGCGCGGTATCCGCCGCCGGCGACGGTTGCGCCTGTGTCGGCGGTTGCCGCCGACCGGGCGATGGCGGTGCGCGTGGGCGCGGCGCGCGCAGTGCGGGCGGCGGTGGCGCCGGGGACCGCAGTCCCGCGTACAGGCGTCATTGCGCCGCGAACGGCCGTTTGCGGAATTGCGCTTCGCGCCGCGGGTGCGGGTACGGCGGTGCGCGGCTGTGCGACGGGGGTGGCGGCGGCGCGTGGGATGCCTGTCTCGGCTGTGCTGCGCACAGATGGGTCGACGGCGCTTCTTGCCGCGATGGTGCGCCCCCCTTCGCCAAGGCTTCGGGCGGCAGGCGCTTGGATTGTGGCGCGCGCGGTCTGTCCCGCCTGGGGCGCTTGGGCGGGGGCGGTTCGTTCGCCGACCCCCCCTCCGCGGCCGGTCGGCGCGGATACGGGCGCCGCGGATGGCGCGGTGCGTTGGTCTCTTGGCTGTGCTTGCGCGCTTTGCGTGGCCGCGCCCGCGGGCGCCGCGCGCGTGGCTGCGCGCGCTGCGTCATAATCAAGCGCATCGGGGCGCCCCCCTTCGCCAAGGCTACGGGCGGCAGGCGACGACACGTCTGCATGCGCAAGACCGGACGCGACAAAAACAATCGCGAAAAATGCAGTGGCTTTTTTCATTTCCTTATAAAGAATTAAAGCAGATTTGAACGGGGCAGGGCAAGGGGAAAATATATGGTGGCTGGTGGTTGGTGCCGGTGGTTGTGGGGTCTTCACTGCACCCCTATGCTAAAGCTACGGGTGGCACTCCTTCGCCTTATACTGCTTATCATTTCGGGCGGCGAAGCCACCAGAAGCCTTGGCGAAGGGTGGTGGGCATAAGAGGACTTGAACCTCCACGAATTTCTTCACAACGACCTCAACGTTGCGCGTCTACCAATTCCGCCATATGCCCAAAGTTTTTAGAGGTTACTATAAGAATTATTTTTTTTCAAGTCGTTTTTATGATATAATCAACCGAGATATAAATAGGAGAAACCATGAAAAAGTTCCTGACAATGGTGCCTTGTGCACTGCTTTTGGCTGTGCCGGCATCCGCCGCAACGTTCTATACCGGGCAAACGTCGCACAGTCCGCAATTCCGGTACACTCCGACGGGCGCGTCGCCGATGACGCGAACGGCACAGCATAACCAATGGTCTCCGGCGCCGCAGCAACGGCACCCGGGTATGCAAACCCACACCATGCACCAGCGGCCACAGCAAGTAATGCCGCCGCAACAACAGGCGTCGTCCGCAGAAGGTTTTTCATTAAGCGCGGGATTGTCGCATCAATACGCGATGTGGGGATTTGATATGAAGACCATCGGGTCAAAGCTTCATTATGACAATATTACGTGGAACGTGTTTGATGCCGGAATTCGGTACGGATTCCGCACCGGCGACGTGATGCTTCGCCTTGACGGGGGACTTCGGTACGGGACGCAGATGGGCAACTCCACAATGGTTGACGACGACGTTACCAACGGCGGAACCGTGTATGACTTTCTGTACGACCCGGACACGGAAGAATTTCTTGGGTACCTTGTGGGGCAGGCGCTTTCGGTCGGACGTTCGACCGGCGGTTCTATGTTGGGGTATAGTGTCGGCATCACGCTTGCCGACCAGTTCCAGTTCGGCAGAGTGCGCGTAAACCCCGGCATCGGATGGCGCCATCTTTCGTACAATCTTAAAACGGACCGCAACAAAGGCATGGCGATGTCGATTGCCACGGAAGGGTCCGCGACCACATGCTTTGTCGTTCCCGGAACACAGGAGCTTCAATGCATCCCCGTCATATTGGTAAATACCGGCGGCGATAATTGGGCGATTATTACGGAAGAGGGACAGCTTGTAAACGGAAACGTATACATCGGAAACAATTATTCATACAACCAATCGGGGACAAGCCACGATTATAAAATCGAATGGGCGGGGCCCTTTGTCGCGCTTGAATTGGAATATGAAGTTAATCCGAACAATATTATGACGGGTCGTCTTGAAATCGGGCTTCCGGGATATTCGGCGATTGGAAATCAACCGTATCGCATAGACTGGGCGACAAGCAATCCGATACGGGATTCCGCCGGAATCGGATCGGCGTTTCATATCGGACTTGGCGCGAATTGGATGACTGCGGTTTCGGACAATATCATGCTTACGTTCGGATTCTCGCTTGACCATTATTCGGTAAGCGGCGCCGAAGCAAAGCTTTCGCTTAACGGGGCGTTCTGGGAAGCGCGGTATTGGGCCGACATAAACAAGAATTTCGATGGAAGCGAAACAGCGGCGCTTAACGACCCGACATCCGAAGCAAGCAGTATCGCCGGATTGTTCGCGGATTGCCCGAATTGGATATGCAAGGACAAGAACGAAATTGATTCCGTGTACCGGTCGATGGGAATACGCATAGGCTTGGCGGCAAGGTTTTAATTTTTGCGCGCGAAAATAGAGCAAAGAGCACAGATAAATGCTGAGATTAAAAAGATATTTTACGGATATTAAAAAAGCATCTGTGCTTTATGCTCTGTGCTCTGTGCTCTTTGTTTGCGGCTTTGCCGCAAACGCATCGCCAAACATGTCGCACACGGTATCGGTAAAGACCGAAGCCGCGTCCGCGTCCGCCGCGCGAACCGCCGCGCATATCCAGGCACGCCGCGCCGCGTTTGAAAACGTGCTTGTCCGGTATGCCGCATGGCCCGAAATCGAACGCCTTTCCGCGGAAACGCGCGATTCGGATATACTGAACCTTGTCGGAACTATGTCCATTGCGGACGAAAGACAGGCCGCGACGGCTTATTCCGCGACAATAACAATCACGCTTGACCGCGCCGCGTCCGCACGGCTTTTGGCGGAACACAATATATCGAACCGGCTTGAAATTCAAGACGACCGCGGATTGCGGACGAACGTGGTGTTCAACGCATCCGGCGGACTTCGCAATTGGATGGACCTTGTCCGCGACCTTAACGAAGCCGGCGCATGGTCCGATTTGGATGTAAGGATTTCAAGCATATGGGGACCGCGAATATCCGCGACAATACGCCCCGGTCGCCGCGCCGCATTCGTAACATCAATGCGCAGCGCCGGCTGGACGGTGCAAGAGCGCGAAGGAGTCCTTTGGGCAAGCAAATAAGTACCGGGAGGGAGAAAGACATGAGGCTTATCGGAACAATTTTAATGACAATAAGTCGCACGCAAGTCGCGCCTTATGCGTTGCGTCTTACTCCTTATGTTTCGCGTCTTGCGATAATCGCGATGTCTTCTGTGTTTCTGTTTACATCCGCCGTTCGCGCGGACGAATGGGATGCCTGGGACGATTGGGATGACGATTCTTGGACCGAAGAAGTTTGGGAAGACGAGGATTGGGACGACTGGTGGGGCGATGAATATGAAGCTCCCGCAGAAACAGTCGCAGCTGTAACCGTTGCGACGCCCGTTGCCGAACCGGCTGCGTCCGTCGAATCCGCCGAATCCGGCGCGCCCGTTGCCGCCGCAGAGCGCACTCGTGGTCTTGCGTCCCGCGTGGACACGAATGACGAAACGCCGCGCCGCCGCGTCGGGCCGACCCGCGCAGACGGTGCTGCTACGGCCGCGCGCATCGGCATGATGCCCGGCCATGTCGTTGCCAGAACCGCCGAAGGCGCCATCGGGGTGGCAAGGGCCGCGCCGACCCGGACAACTTGCACCGACCGGGATAATCCATTTGTAATCTGGGAAGATAAAGACGCATGCAAGATAAAAGAATGCGCGGAACTTGGCGATTTCGTATTGTACGGCAAAGGCACCGATAATCCGCAATGCTTGCAGGCATGCACTATATGGGGTGGAACCGCAACGCGCGCATGGACAGGTAACGATTACGGCGTATGCGGAAGCGGCGACAAGATTGAATGCGACAGCGGATTTGTTTCGGTCAACAACCGCACGTCCGCATCCGGCATGGAATTCAAACACTGTATCCCCGTCGGCGCGCGAACCGGAAGATGCACGAACGACGGCGAGATGAGGGTATGCGACCTTCGGCTGGTATCGGGCGGACAGGCACAGCAATTCTGTGAAAACGGATATTGGAGCCAATGCACAGTGGGACGTTTTTGTGGAAGCGACCGCCGCGAATCCAATCGCCGCGAAGTCTGGACAGTCATAGACAGGCGCGACAGACGAACATCAACTTTTGATTGTATATAAAAATCCCGCCGAAAGGCGGGATTTTTAAGTGTTGAATTATTGTGCCTGTGTGCCATATTTGCAAACTCTTGACAAAATCAGATTCAGCGCCACAATAATTTTTGCCGCGTTTCTTGCGATTCGGAAATTTTAGGGTATAATTCCTTTGTAATTTCAAGAGAGGAGACAGAATGAAATTCTTACAGCGTTATGCAAATATTGCAAAAAAACGGGTCCCGGATGAAAATGCTGCAGCACGGGATTCGCGTCACAAATACGTGGCGTGGCGTCAGGATAAAAAATTACAGGGCGTTATAAACTGGTACTTTATGCGCGTCCAAAAAGCAGAGAGCGTCAAAGACGCCGCCTGTGCCGCGTTCTTGATTCAAGATGCGAAAGAGGGACTGTCAATGTTCGTGCAAAGCGATTTGAAAGGACCCGTCGCCGAAAAGCGCGATTTCATAAACTGTATAATCCACAGCCGCAACGACCGCGTTTTTGCCGGCTGATTACCGACAATTTATCATATTTTTCTTGCATTTAACAAACTGCGGGGGTATAATCCCCGCACGCCTTTGGGCGAATAACACAGTTGTTTTCCAAGTTTCTGTCCCCCACGGGGTCTGTCCGGAAAACGACGAGGATAAACAGAAACGCTCCGCCTTCGTTGCCGCTACGGCGCGATTAATTCCCCGACGAATTACGGCGCGTCCTTTATACAAGGAGCAAAACAATGGCACTGCCTAAATTTTCCATGAAGCAATTGATGGAGGCCGGCGTTCATTTCGGTCACCATACTCGCCGCTGGAACCCCCTTATGACACCGTACGTTTACGGTATCAAAGACAAAATCCACATCATCAACCTTAACAAAACCGCGCCGCTGTTGCATAACGCGCTTACCGCGGTTGAAGCCATCGCGGCCGCCGGCGGAAAAATACTGTTCGTCGCGACCAAGCATCAGGCAAAGGAAATCGTAAAAGACGCCGCCGTGCGAAGCGGACAATTTTACGTCAACAACCGCTGGCTTGGCGGAATGATGACCAACTGGTCCACCGTGTCGCAATCCATCCGCCGTTTGAAAAAATTGGAAGCGGACATCGAAAACGCCGACAAATTGGGGCTTACCAAAAAAGAAGTCCTTAACATGACGCGCAGCGCGGAAAAACTTCGCGGCGTGTTCGGCGGAATCCTTGACATGCACGGCGTGCCACAGGCGGCGATAATCATCGACGTGCCGCGCGAATACAACGCGGTGCGCGAAGCCAAAAACCTTGACATGCCTATCGTTGCGGTATGCGATACCAACGCGAATCCGGAACTTATCGATTATCCGATTCCAGGCAACGACGACGCGGCGCGCGCGATTCAGCTTTACTGCGACCTGTTCGTCGATGCGATTCTTTCGGGGCTTGAAAAACGTCTTGGCGGGAATCAGGGCAAAAAGGTATCAAGCGAAATAAAAATGACCGACGCCGAAAAATTCGAAGAGCACGAAAAAGAAAAATTCGCAAAAGAAAAATCCAAAACGTCCGAAGCGCGTGAAATCCGCCGCGAAAAAATGGAACATAAATTCGAAGAAAAACAGGAAGAAGAGGTGGCGGAATGATGGTACAACAACCGCAAATGGTTACAAGCAGCACCGGGATATCCTGTATGGCAATCATGATTTCGGAAACGTCGACCGTTACGGTTTATGAAGCGTTCTCGGAATCGGGGCGACAGGTTCACGCGGCAAAACATGTCGATTGCGATACCGTCGGTCCTTGGTGCGAAAGTATTGCAAGCGCGATTAACCTTGCCACGAAACTTGCGATAACCCGCCGCAATGAAATCAAAAAACAAAAAAAGATGGAGAAATAAAATGAGCAAAAAAATCATCGGAAACCAAATGAGCATTGTCACAAGCAGCGCCGGAACGGAATTCGGCACGCTGTTCGCCCTTTCGCGGGACAAATATAATCTTGTCCATAACGAACACACAAAAATTTACGAAACGCCTTCGGGCACGTACATAGCGCAATACAAAATGGAAATGGACGATGTGGGCACGTTCGGTCCCGCGTGCACTACGCCCGGCAATGCGTTTCTACAGGCGAAAAATGTATATCAGTCCAGATTGAGACGGGCGAATGCGCTGAAAAGATAAAAAGGAGAGCAGAAATGGCAAATATTACAGCAGCGCTGATTCAAGAACTGCGCGAAAAAACCGCCGCGGGCATGATGGATTGCAAGGCGGCGCTTACCGAAAATAACGGCGATATTGAAGCGGCGGCGGACTGGCTTCGCCAAAAGGGCATCGTAAAAGCGGCGAAAAAAGCCGACCGCGTTGCGGCGTCCGGCCTTGTCGCGGCGGCGAAATCCGACGACGGCGCATTCGGCGTTATTGTCGAATTGAACGCGGAAACGGACTTTGTGGCCAAGAATGAAATGTTCCAGAAACTTGTCGCGGACACCACCGCCAAAGCGCTTGAATTAAAGGGTGATTTTGACGCGGTTGCCGGCGCCACTTCCGACGACATTAAAAACACTATTTCGACAATCGGCGAAAACATGACTCTGCGCCGCATCGCATCCGTTACGGGCGACGCTGTTTATACCTATGTTCACAACGCGCTTGTTCCGGGCATGGGACAGATTGGCGTGGTGGTCGCGATAAATGGAGATACGGCACAATCCGCGGAAATCGGGCCGAAAATTGCAATGCATATCGCCGCAAGCAAACCGGAATTTGCGACAATTGACCAAGTCGACCCGAATTCAGTCGAACGCGAAAAGAAAGTGTTCATCGAAAGCGGCGCGACCGCGGGCAAACCGGAACAGGTTGTCGAAAAAATGGTCGAAGGCCGGATTAAGAAATACTATGGCGAATCCGTTTTGAACGAACAGCCGTTCGTCATGGACCCGGATAAAACAGTCGGTGCGGTGCTTGCCGCCGCCGGGTTGACTTTGGCGGGTTTTGCGTACTATTTGCTTGGTGAAGGCATTCAAAGGAAAGAGGACAACCTCGCGGACGAAGTCGCCAAAATGCTTGGCTAAAAAAATCCCGCGAAAGCGGGATTTTTTGATTTTTACAATACGATATTGTATAATGCGAAAAAGGAGACTGTAAAATGTCAATTATCCCAAAAGACTGTGTCGGCGAACAATATGCGGATGACGTCGCGCTTGTATTCAAACCGTCCGAAATGATTGTTTCCCAAAAAACAAAATATCAACAGGTGGATATCGTCCGCACGCCAACATGGGGACAGATTCTGTTTCTTGATAATCTGTTGATGAAGACCGAAAACGACGGACACATAATCAACGAAATGATTGTCCATCCCGTCATGCTTACCGGGACGGTAAAGAAAAAAGTGCTTGTGGTCGGCGGCGGCGAAGGCTTCACAACCACGGAATTATTGAAGTACGGCCATATAGAAAAAATCGACGTCATTGATATAGACACCGAATTCGTCGATATATGCAGAAAATATTATCCAAAGCAGACGAAGTGTTTCGACGACCCGCGCGTGCGCCTTATATCGCAAGACGGTCTTGAATACCTGCGCTCTACATCCGAAATTTACGACGCGATTTTCATAACGCCGACGGACCCGCTTGGGCTGTCGAATCCGCTTTTCGTGGACGAGTATTACGAACTGTGCCGTGCGCGCTTGTCGGACGACGGCATTTGCCAGACGGACGCATATATGCCGTTCTATAAATACGGCGATATTGATTACGCGGTGATAAGGAAAAATATGGCGAAATATTTTCCCATCACAAAGGTCTATATCGCAACCGTTCCGACGTTTCCGGGCGGCTTGTTTTCGTTTGTCATGGGGTCCAAAAAATACGACCCGATTGCCGACCAAAAAAAGCCGGAATTTGATATAAAAACCCGATATTATAACGGCGGTATTCACAAGGCCTGCTTTGCCCTTCCGCAATTTATGTTGGACAGAATCGACGAAGAATAGAGCGGAATTTTTATGATATAATTTAATATAAGGGGTCAGATATGAAGAACGAACTTTTGCACGAATTACAACAGCGCGGATTTATATATCAGTGTTCGAATCTTGACGGGCTTGCCGCCGCTTTGAACGCCGGTCCCATCACGCTGTATTACGGCGCCGACCCGACGGCGGATTCGCTTCATTACGGGCACATTGTTCCGATATTGCTTGCGCGGTGGTTTCAGAAATTCGGGCATCAATTAATCATGCTTGTCGGTGGCGCGACGGGACGTATCGGCGACCCGTCGGAACGCGATACCGGTCGTCCGATGCTTACCGAAGAACAGTTGAAGCGCAATCTTGCCGGGTTGCGACGGTCTTACAAAAAAGTTTTGGGCAATAACAAATTCCTTATGGTCGACAATTACGATTGGAATAAAAAATACAGCCATATCGGTTTCTTGGAGGAATTCGGAACGTCGTTCACCGTTGCGCACATGCTGTCTATGGAATCCGTTAAGCGCCGCCTTGAACACGGGATGACGTTTTTGGAATTCAATTATATGACTATTCAGGCGGTCGATTTTTACGAACTTTATAAAAAGCATAATTGCGTTTTGCAAATATGCGGTTCGGACCAATGGGGCAATTCCATCATGGGCATCGAATTGATTCGTAAAAAATTACAGAAGGAAGTGTTCGTGCTATCGGTGCCGCTTATTCTGGATTCAAGCGGCGCAAAGGTCGGAAAATCCGCCGGCAACGCCGTATGGATTAACGAAGACAGAACTTCGCCGTACGAATATTACCAGGCTTTCCGCAATGTCGCCGACAGTGATGTCGATAAGTTTTTGAAGATTTATACGGAACTTCCGCTTTCCGAAATTGCGAAATTATCGGCGTTGCAATCCGAAAAAATAAACGAAGCGAAAAAGATACTGGCGTTCGAAGCGACAAAGATGATTCATGGCGCCAAGGCGGCGAAAGCCGCGGCGGATGCGGCGGCGGCGCTTTTCGCGGGCGGGACAAACGCAGAGGCCGTGCCCACCGCGCAGTTAGCGGTTGGTGGCAAGCAGTTAGCGGTTGTCGATTTCATAGTCGATGCGGGATTGGTGTCGTCAAAGGCCGAAGCGCGTCGTTTGATAGAACAGGGCGGACTGATTGTCGCGGGTGAAAAAATCACGGATGTAAAAGCGACCATCACGCCCGCCGAAACCGTCATGCTGCAAAAAGGAAAGAAAACGTTTTTGAAAGTGATTGTTAAGTGACCAGTTAAATGTTATGCAAACAAAAATTTTTATATGCGTTGATTGTTACAACTGGCTACTGGTCACTGGTTACCGGTCACCCCGTGTATGCAAGCGAACTTGCCACCGTGCGCGCGCAGATAAGACAGGTCGAAGCACAGCAAAGACAGCTTGACGCACAGGTTCAGCAATCCGATGCCACCGTCGACCGGACGCGCCGCGACCTTGTCCGCATTGCGACGCGGGTGGACGGCATCGAAGCGGAACGCGCGACAATACAAAACAATATCGCGGAACTTGACGTGCGGCGCGAAGCGCTCACCCAATCCATCGCCGAAAACCGGGTGCGGATTTCCGAAGCGGCGGCGGCGATTCTGATGATGGCGATGGCGCCCGTGACGGCGACAGACGATGCGCGCGAATATATTCTGTCGACTATTCTGCTTGCCGGAATTGCGGACAGTTTCGATGCCGAAATGCGCCGCGCGGCAGAGCAGGCCAGAGAACTTGAACGCGTCCAGCAACAGCGCCGCGCAGAGCAGGCGCGGCTTGACCGAACCGCGGCGCGGTATGCGGCGCAGCGGGCGGAACTTGACCGGCTTCTTCGCACGCGCACGGCCCAGAACGAAAGGCTTCGCGCACAGCAGAATGAAATGCAGCGAACGCTTCGCGGCCTTTCCGCGCGCGCGCGCAACCTGTCCGAACTTACCGTCGGGATTTCCGGCGCCGCGGTTTCCGTGGATTCATCGTTCGCGACGCGACGCCTTCGCCCGCCGGTATCGGGCCGCCTTGTAATGCGGTACGGCGAGCGGTCGGCGCTTGGCATAACGTCAACCGGATGGCGCGTGCGTACGCGCGCGTCGGCGCTTGTCACCGCGCCGGCGGACGGCCGCGTTGAATTCGCGGACAGTTTCCGCGGATACGGCCGCGTCCTTATCATCGCGCACAAGAATTCATACTATTCCGTTTTGACCGGCATGGCGACGACGGATGTCATGATTGGGCAAGACGTGCTTGCCGGCGAACCAATCGGCAGAATGCCCGAGGGTCAGGCGGAGATGTACCTTGAAATGCGCCGCGGAAACCGCACCATCGACCCGGCAAGGATTTTCACGGAACCAAGATAACCGGTGGTTCGTGGCTTGTGCTGGTGGCTTGTGGTTGTCTGTTATGGCGGGCATCTTATCCCAACCACGAACCACAAGCCATCGGCACGAGCCACGAACATTCCACCTTGCAACCTGTCGTTTTTTCCGCTATATTTTTCTGGCAAAAAAGGATTCTTTATGAAAAAGATGATGTTGTTCGTGTCCGCTGTTATTCTTGTGTCCGGATTTGTTGTTTTCGACGCGTTCGGGTCGACAAGGGCATCGGCAAGAAACAGAGAGCCTGTCACAAGACTTACCGATGAACAGATTTATGCCGAACTTAAAAAATTCGCCGCCGTGTTCGAAGCCGCGCGCGCGAATTTCGTCGAAGAAGTCGATGAAAGAAAAATTCTGGAAGCCGCGATGAACGGCATGCTTGCGGCGCTTGACCCGCATTCGTCTTATCTCAACGCCGACGATATGCGGGATTTTTCGGACAGGACGTCCGGCTCGTTCGGCGGCCTTGGCATCCAAGTCACGGCCGACCGCGGCGTGATTCGCGTGATTTCTCCGATTGACGACACGCCCGCCGCACGCGCAGGGATTCAGGCCGGCGACCTTATCACCCACATCAACGGCGAACAGGTAAGCGGCCTTACGTTAAGCCAGGCCGTCCGGCAAATGAAGGGACGCCCCGGCACGACCATCCGCCTTACCATCATCCAGGACGGCCGCGCGCCGCGCACCATTACACTTACCCGCGCGATTATAAGGGTCAAGTCAGTCCGGTTCGAAACAAAGGGCGAAAACAACGATGTCGGCTATATCCGCATTTCGGATTTCGGCGCGCGGACTACGCGGGAATTGCGCGACGCCATAACCGCTTTGGAAAAGAAGAATGTAAAGGGATACATAATCGACGTACGCAACAATCCGGGCGGCTACCTTACCGCGGCGGTCAACGTTGCGGATGCGTTCCTTGACGGCGGCGACATAGTGTCTACGCGCGGTCGCGGCGGCCGGGAAATGGACATCGCGCGCGCGCGGCCCGGCGACATGGCGAACGCCAAACCGGTCGTCGTGCTTGTGAACCACGGGTCTGCGTCCGCTTCTGAAATCGTTGCCGGCGCGATACAAGACAACCGCCGCGGCATAGTGATGGGAAGCCGCACATACGGCAAAGGCAGCGTACAGCAACAAAAACCGTTCGCGGACGGCACCGCGATTCATATAACGGTCGCGCGGTATTTTACTCCGTCGGGCCGCGAAATCCAATCCGAAGGAATTATCCCGGACGTCGAAGTTCTGCATTCCCGGGTCGAAGTTCTTGAACGCCGCCGCGATATATTTGCCGAATCGACGCTTATCGGCGCTTTGGAAAACCGGTCGAATCGAAACAGGGACAGGAATCAACGCGCGGCGGATGCCGATGAAGACGAAGGGCCGCTGTCGGATGAAGAGCGCGCGCGCCGCGATTACCAGCTTAACCGCGCCATAGACATGGTGCTTGCGCTGTACAGGCTTACCCCGCCGCGTGAAACAACAACTGGCAACTAAGGTTGCTAGTTGAATAATATGTCATGAGCAGAAAAACAGAACAAATTATCACTGACGGAAACTGGGCGGCGGCGGACGTCGCGTACCGGCTTTGTGAATTCTCCGCAATCTATCCGATAACGCCGTCGTCGCTTATGGGCGAACTTGCCGACGAATGGGCGTTCCAGCACAAGAAAAACATATGGGGAACAATTCCCGGCGTTATCGAAATGCACAGCGAGGGCGGCGCGGCCGGCGCGCTTCACGGCGCTTTGCAAATGGGCGCGCTTTGCACGACATTCACGGCGTCGCAGGGATTGCTGTTGATGATTCCGAACATGTACAAAATAGCGGGCGAGGCGACGCCCTTCGTCATGCATGTCGCGGCGCGCGCGGTCGCGACGCACGCGCTTTCCATTTTCGGCGACCACAGCGACGTCATGGCCGTGCGGCAAACCGGGTTCGCCATGCTGTCGTCGCACAATGTTCAACAGGCGCACGACATGGCGGCGATTGCGCATGCGGCGACGCTTCGCTCGCGCGTGCCGTTCCTGCATTTCTTTGACGGGTTCCGCACAAGCCATGAAGAATCTCGTTTGAAAAGATTGTCGGACGACGATTTGCGAAAATTAATCCCGCAAGAATTATTGCTTTCCAACCGCGCGCGCGGAATGACGCCGGATGCGCCGACTGTCCGCGGCACCGCGCAGAATCCGGACGTGTTTTTCCAGGGGCGCGAAGCGGCGAACAAACTGTACGACGCGGTGCCTGACATAGTCGAAGACGTTATGAAAGATTTCGAAAAAATCACCGGCCGCAAATACGGGCTTGTCGATTATATCGGTGATGCGAATGCGGAAAACATAATCGTCGCGATGGGAAGCGCGACGGAAACTATCACCGAGACGCTTGCCCATTTGCCAAAGGGCGCGGGACTGATCGCGGTGCATTTATACCGGCCGTTTCCGACGCGCGCGTTTCTTGCGGCGCTTCCAAGGACGGTGAAAAATATTGCCGTCCTGGACAGAACGAAAGAACCGGGCGCGATTGGCGAACCGCTGTATATGGACGTTGCGGCGGCATTGAAACAAATGGAAGAGGGGGAATAATCATGAGCCACGACACAATGTACGCGGTATCGCAAGCGATGATTTTCATATGCGGGGCAAGCGCGATTTATCTTCTTTCGCGGAACGATAAATACAGCAAGTACGGCGTGGCAATCGGCTTGCTTGGCCAGCCGTTCTGGTTCTACAGCGCGATTACGGATATGGCGTGGGGCATATTTTTGGGCAACTTCATATTCACGTATTCGTATGCAATCGGCGTTTATAATTTCTGGTTTCGTAAAAAGAGCGAAGATAAAAAATGCAAAAAAGTATAAAAATTTTCGGCGGGCGGTACGGACTTGGGTCCAAAGAATTCAAACCGCGCGATGTAAAGGCCATCGTCCTGAATATGATGACGGGAACGCTTCGCCATAATTTCACCGTCGGAATTACGGACGATGTGACGGGGCTGTCGCTGAAAACGGACCCGGCATTCGCCAACGACGACGAAGGGTACAAGTCCGCGATACTGTACGGCATCGGGTCGGACGGCACGGTCGGCGCGGTGAAGAATATTGTCAAAATCGTCGGCGACAATTCAGATTTGTATCCGCAATCTTATGCCGTTTACGATTCAAAAAAATCCGGCGGACTTACCGCGTCGCATTTGCGCTTTGCGCCGACGCCGATACGGTCGCAATATTTGGTCGAATATGCGGATTTTATTTCCGTGTCGAATTTCATGATTGCGCAAAGATTCAATGTGTTCAAGGGGCTGCGCCCCGGCGGCACCGTGATGATAAATACGCACCTTGCGCCGGACGAAGCGTTCGCGAATCTGCCGCGCGACGTGCAAGAGCATTTGATACGCATGCGCGCAAAGGTTTATTTTCTTGATGCAGGCCGCGCGGCGCATGATTTTGGTCTTGGCAATCGCATCAATACTTTCATCATGTTGAATTTTTTCAACCTGACGAATATCATCGACCCGAAAATCGCGGCACAGGATGCAAAATCCGCGATTGAGAAAACGTATAAAAAGAAAGGCGACGAAATCGTCGCGGCGAATATTGCGGCGGTGGACAGGGCCGCGGAATTCTTGACCGAATTCACATTGCCGTCCAGTCCGTCCGGGTTTGCGCCCGACTGGGTGCCTGCGATGACGCATGACGCGCCCGCGGCGATTGCCGGAACGCTTGGCGAAATCGCGGCCATGCGCGGAAACGATTTGCCGGTTTCCGCGTTCAAAAATTTCGGCGAATTTCCCACGGGCACATCCAAATATGAAAAACGCCGCATTTCGGAACGCGTCGCATGTGTTGATTTGGATGCGTGCATACAGTGCGGAAAGTGTTCCATGCTGTGCCCGCACGCCGCAATCCGCATGGGCGTATGCCCGAAAAAAGCGGCAAGCAAGTCGCCCGTAAAATTTGTTCCGATGAAGACAACGGAACTTGGCAACGATTTGGCATTCACGCTTGCCATATCTCCGGCCGATTGCACCGGGTGCCAGGTGTGCGTAAAAAACTGTCCGGTCAAAGCGCTTAAGATGATTCCGATTGCCGACGCGGACCAGGCGGCGTTCGATGCGGCCGTAAAGTTGCCGCCTGTGCCGCGATGCAAATTAAATCTTGATTTGCCAAAGCACATAGAGCTGTGCGAACACTTGTTCGAATTTCCCGGCGCGTGCGCGGGCTGCGGCGAAACGCCATATATAAAACTTATCACGCAGCTGTTCGGCGACCGGATGGTCATCGCGAACGCGACCGGGTGTTCGTCCATATACGGCGGCAATCTGCCGACGACTCCGTACACGACGAACGCGTGCGGACGCGGACCCGCGTGGTCGAATTCTTTGTTCGAAGACAATGCGGAATACGGACTTGGGATGCGGCTTGCGCTTAATCAAAAACAGCATGCGTTGAAAAATCTGTTGTTTGAATTGGAATATCCGGCGCCGGAAAAACTGTTCCATGAAAAAAACGTCGAAATCATGCGCAAAAACGAATCGGATGTGCGCGCATGGCTTGCCAAATCGAAAAATTCCCGCGCGCTTGAGGCGGCGTCGCTTGCCGACGCGCTTGTCGATAAATCCGTATGGCTTGTCGGAGGCGACGGGTGGGCGTACGACATCGGATTCGGCGGACTGGACCACGTTTTGCACAGCGGTCAAAATGTGAATATCCTTGTGCTTGATACCGAAGGGTATTCCAATACGGGCGGTCAGCAATCAAAGGCGACGCCGTTCGGCGCGTCGATGAAATTCGCGGTCGGCGGCAAGGACAGCCAGAAAAAAGATTTGGGATTAATCGCGATAATGTCCGGCGCGTACGTCGCGCAAATCGCAATGGGCGCCGACCCGCATCAGGCAATCAAAGCGATTCGCGAGGCCGAGGCATTCCCAGGTCCGTCCTTAATCATGGCGTACAGTCCCTGTATTTCGCACGGATACGATTTGTCGAACGGCCCGGCGCATCAGCGCGCGCTGGTGGATTCAGGGGTTTGGCCGCTGTTCCGCTTTAATCCGATGCTGATAGAGCAGGGCCAAAATCCGCTTATGATGGATTCGAAATACGACCATGATGCGGCGCTGCCCGTGCTTGCGGATTATTTGAAAACCGAAGGCCGGTTCAATACCGCCCAGGCGATGAACCCGACAAGGTTCGCAAAACTTGTCGAACGCGCGGAAGACAACAATGAATACAGGCTTGAATTAAAAAAGCATATCGCGTCGTTCGCGCTGCTTCGTAAATCGCCAAAGACAAACCAGGAATAGGGTATGAGCAAAGAACCGCTTTCAATCATAAATAAATTAATCAATGATTCTTTTGATTACCGTCGGAACAGGGGGGCTTGCGATTATATGTGGTATCCCGTATCCGGATTCTATTCGTCGTCCAAAATGCTTTCCGATTATCTTGTCGGCATCGGCGTCGAATTGCCCATAAAATTGCATTACGATTACAAATTGCCGAAAAATATGGCGCCGCAGGATTACGAAAGGCCAATCCATGAATTGACTTTTTACCACGTGTTCCCGGAAAGTACGAAAAACATGCCAGAGTACAAGGATTTATACGGCATTGAAAAAGCAGCGATAGAAAGAATAATTTTGCGCAAAGCGCCGGCGGTAAAAAGAAAATTAAAAGCGGAAGCGGGGAAGATAAAAAAACTGAATCTTGAATTGGCGGACATTGATGTAAAGATTGATAACATACTTGGCTTTCTTTACGGTGTGATTTACGGATTCGCGCCGGAAGACATAGATTGGTTTATCAACGGCCGGCCGAATCTTTCGGAATCGCAAAGAAAGGCGGAAGAAGACAAAAGTTATGACTTTCAAAAAGACTTTACAAGACTTGTGGGCATAGAAACGGTGACGTATGTCATTTCCCCGAAACATCGCGAAGCGCTGCTTACCGCCGCACAGGCGCGTTGGGAAAGCCGCCGAGGCTATCGCTATAGATAAAGCGGGGGCGATTTACACGCTTGACAATCTGTGTTTTTGTACTATAATGCGCCCAAGAAATAAACATGGGCGAATATGAAAAAAGATAATACTTACGTAAATAAATACAAACTGAATCGTTCAGTCAGTGCGGTTATGCCCGCCATGAATTCGTTGGGGATATCCGCGTATCGGATTCCTGTGAAATCGTCGTCGGTGACGCTTACCGTAATAGTTGATGAAAACAACGGCTGGGACCACCTGTCCGTCACGGTCAATACAAGCGACGGCGATGCGCCCCGCTGTCCGACTTGGGAAGAAATGTGTTTTGTAAAAGATTTGTTTTTCACCGAAGAAGAAATAGCAATCCAATACCATCCTCCGAAATCAAAGTATGTGAATATTCAAGAATATTGCCTTCATCTGTGGCGTCCGCAAAACGAGGTTGTTCCGGCTCCGTTCAAATATGCGGCGGACATAAAAAATCAGAACATTAAATAAGACGATAAAATCTTCTTTCTTTTGCCGGAAAATGCGTATAGAATCCCGGCATGAAAAACATACTTGTCATTTTTATCGCCGCCGCCGCGCTTGCCGCGTGCACTTTTCAAACCCGGCAACGCGGATACGTTTTTCCGCACGATTTGGAAGAACAGATTGCAAAGGTTCGGACGGTCGCCGACCTTGAAGAGCGATTCGGAAGCCCACAGGCAAGAACGGTACACGGGCCCTTGGTCTGGATATATTACGGCGCGACGGAAAATCTTCGCGGGCCGCTTCCGCTGACATGGGATAACCGCACGGTCTTGCTTGCATGGATAGACCCGCCTTCGCCCGGCGCCTCCGGCGCGGCAAGTGGCGGCAGGGTCACAAAAACACGAATCCTTCGCGATGAAGATTTGCCCGACGCGCGAATCGCCGCCGGCTCGACGCCGATACCGGCGGAAATCGAACTTAATATGCTGCAAGAGCTTATAAACAACGTGGGGCGGTTTACGCCCGCCGGACTCGGACAATAAAAATCAGCCGAAAAGTTGAAAATCGCTCTTTTTATGATATAATCCGAAATATCGAGAGAGACGAATCGAAAGGGGTTGGTCGTGCCAAAAAAACTTGAGTTCAAGAACGGACAGTTCGTCGTATATCCGACCCAGGGCGTCGGAAAGGTCGCGCGCGTCGAAGAACAGGTAATCGCGGGACAAAAAATACAGATGATTGTCATCAATTTCGAACAGAACAACATGACTTTGCGCGTGCCGCTTGACCGTGCGGAAATATCCGGCCTTCGCCCGCTTGTCACCGCGAAAAAAATGGACGAAGCCATCGAAAGCGCGAAACGCGCCGCGGGTGCGAAACGCCTTATCTGGGCACGCCGCGCCGCGGTTTACGAAGAAAATATCAATTCCGGCGACCCGATGAAATTGGCCGAAGTCGTCCGCGATTTGCAACGCCGGTCGGCGTCCGACACCATGACCTTTTCCGGCCGCGGGCTTTATATGCGCGCGCTTGAACGCATGGCGCAGGAATTTGCGGTGCTTCATAAAATCGAACTTGACGATGCGGTTGATAAAATCGAAAACATACTTGGCGTGCCGAAAGAAATCGACCTTAACGCGGCCGAAGAAGACGGGCCGGAAGAAGTCGAAGTCGAAGAAGAAAAATAAAAACCGGGCGACCGCCCGGTTTTTGTTTGCTGATTATCCCCTTGTCTTAAAATATAATTTCCTGTATATAATCGTACAGGAGTGAATGGTATGAAAAGATTCATTGCATTAATGCTTGGTTTGTCAAGCATGCTTTTGGTTTCAGGCGTCCACGCCACGGCTTCTGTCCGGGTGGATCCCGGCCAGGTGCAAATAAATTCACAGCACAGCACAAATTTCGTAAAGAGTATTTCGATTAATCGAGAGCGTGCGGCGCCTTGTCCCGATTGTGTGGTGAATGTCACTCCGGTAACGATTGTAGAACAGGCGCCGCCGCCGCCTTCGCCGCCCGCGCCACAGCCGGTGGCATGTCCGTCCGCACCGCCGTGTCCGCCGCCGCCGGTCTGTCCGCCGCAAACAATCTGCCCGCCGCCTCCGCCATGTCCGCCGGCGCCGCAGTGTCCTCCGCCTCCGCCTGTACCCGATTGTCCGCCCCAGACCGTTTGCCCGCCACCGCCGCCCGTACCCGATTGCCCGCCCCAGACCGTTTGCCCGCCGCCTTCACCGGCGCCAAAATGCCCGAAAGCGAAACCATGCCCGCCACCACCGCCGTCGGTTGCAAGGGAGCCAAAATTTGACGGAGAGCGTTCGTATTTTCGTTGGTATGCCGGCGCGCGCTTTGTTCAGAATTTCACATTCTTCAAAGAGCGTCATGACGCGGGGACCGGATGTGCCACATGTTCCGCCACAGACCACACCGGCGGGTATCAATTGGGTGCTTCCGGTTTTATCGGGCACATTTTGACCCCGAACTGGTCCGTCGAGATGGAAATCGGACACCTGTTTGAATACAGTCACAGAAATTGCAGTCATGGCGGTTGCTATACCATCGGGCTTGCGACGCCGTTTGCGGTGGCAAGCGCGGTATACAACACCAACGCGCGGGATTGGGGATGGCTTTACTTTGGCGCCGGAATCGGGGTCGCAGCGCCAGAGCTTTCGGTCAAAGACTTTCCGGACGGCACGCGGTCCAACACCAACCTGTCGTTGATGCCGTCTGTTATGGCCGGATACCGGACCAGAATTTCAGACGCATGGTTTTTTGATTTCGGATACAGGCTTGGCCTGTTCAACGTCGACGAAATGCGGCATAATGCCGAAGTCGCCGGGAATATGGAAACATTTTCCAACAAAATCGGTTGGGTGATGAATCATTCCATAAGCCTTGGACTGGTGTACGCGTTTTAGAAAATAGTTTTCCGAAAATGATTTAACGAAACCTATTTTTAATCCAGTTATGCGATTTTTACTTTTATTGGGTTTTGATTTATAGTATAATGTTCCTATTAAGCACAGGAGTGAATGGCATGAATAAATTCGTTAAATTAATACTTGGGGTGCCGGGTGCGCTTTTGTTTCTCGATACGCCCGCGGCGGCGTCTGTCCGGGTGAACCACCTTGGCCAGCCGCAAATAAATTCACAGCACAGCACGAATTTCGTCCAGAATATATCGGTTGCTCGGGAACGCACTGTGCCGTGCCCAAATTGCGTGGTGAATGTCACCCCGGTCACGATTGTGGAACAGGCGCCGCCACCTCCGCCGCCGCCACCACCGCCGCCGCCGTGCCCGCCGCCACCACCACCACCACCACCGCCGTGCCCGCCGGCACAACCGTGTCCGCCGCCGCCGGTGCCCGAAGCGCCGCCGCCGCCACCTCCGCCCGTTTTCTTGGAACCGCGTTTTGACCCGGGGCCGCCGCAGGTTTTCAATTGGTATATGGGTATGCGTTTTACACAGAATTTTGCGTTCTTCAAAGAGCGTCATGACATGGGGCTTGATTGTGAAATAGTCGGCGGGTACAGCACTTGCGACACCATAAGCCACAGCGGCGCGCACCACATGGGCGTATCCGGTTTCGTCGGACATATATTGAACCCAAACTGGTCGGCCGAAGTGGAAGTCGGATACCTGCTTGAATACAATTACAGGAATTGCGACCAAGGCGATTGTTACAACCTTGGGCTTAATGCGCCGTTTATTTTGGCAAGCGCTGTGTACAATACCGACGCGTGGGATTGGGGATGGCTTTATGCCGGCGCCGGGATCGGATTTGCGGTGCCGCGCGTCTGGGTCGAAGGCTTTCCCGATACCAAACAGCATAATGTAAACTTGTCGGTGATGCCGTCGATTATGGCCGGGTATAGGACCCGTGTTACGGGAGAACTGTTCCTTGACATCGGATACAGGTTCAGCTTGTTCAACGCGGGCGAAATGAAATATACGCAATATGTTCCCATCGCCGGAGAGGTGCAGACTTTCACCAACAATATTGGTTGGGTCATGAACCATTCCATAAGCCTTGGATTGGTGCACGCATTCTGATGGACAGCAAATAAGAAAGGGAGAGAGAATGAAAAGCGGAACTTTTTTCAAGATAATGGTCTGTATGTCTGTGTTCGCAGGCATGCAAAGCGCGGACGCATCAATGGCAGCGATGCGCGTGGGCAGCGCAAGCGTACCGGCCGGCACTGCAACCCGAACGCCATCCGACACGGTGTCCCCCGCGATGACGCGCGCGGCGTCCGCCGGCGCGCAATCGGCGGTTCGTTCCTCTGCGGTTCAGCCGGGTGCGGCGCGCGCCGCGACATCGGCACCGCGGTCTGTGGCGCCACCGTCGCGGGCGATATCGCCAGAGGCCCGCCGTTCTTCGGTTTATGATTATCTGCGTGCGCAGGGTGACGGCAGTCGTGTATGCATAACTGATACAGACTGTGTGCAAGGCCCGGCAGGCTCGGCAGGTCCGGCAGGTCCAGCGGGTCCGGCAGGCCCGGCGGGTCCAATAGGTCCGACAGGTCCGACAGGCCCGGCGGGGCCAGCAGGTGCGGAAGGTCCACAAGGTCCGGCAGGTCCGGCGGGGGCTGATGGCGGGGAAGGCTCACAAGGTCCGGCGGGTCCGGCAGGCCCAGCAGGCGCTGATGGCCCACAGGGTCCGATAGGTCCCGAAGGCCCGGCAGGCCCAGCAGGCGCAGAGGGGCCGCAAGGTCCCGAAGGCCCGGCAGGTCCAGCGGGCCCGGCAGGTCCAGCAGGCGCAGATGGCCCGGCAGGTCCAGCGGGTCCGGCAGGCCCAGCAGGCGCGGATGGCCCACAAGGCCCGGCAGGTCCGGAAGGTCCCGCTGGCCCACAAGGTGACGCAGGCGAAGCGGCAAGAACCAATGTATGTACCCATGAAGGACAGTCAGGCGTCCAGATTTGGATAAGCGAAGGCGGCACGCCCGGATGGGGCCCCTGTTTGACAGCGGTTCGCGGGGAAGATGGCGCCGACGGCCCGGCAGGTCCGGCGGGTGCTGATGGCACGGAAGGTCCACAAGGCCCCGAAGGGCCCGCAGGTCCGGCAGGGCTTGACGGCAGAGAGGTGGAAATCCACACAAGCGAATACTATATAGAATGGCGGTATGCCGGAGGGACAGAGTCATATCCTATAATTTCTATTGCAGACATAACAGGTCCGCAAGGCCCGCAAGGTCCTCAGGGAGAGTCGGGCGAACCGGGTGAGCCGGGCGAACAAGGTGCGGCGGGTGAATCTGCAAGAATTCAACCCTGCGAATATAACGAGCTGTCTGGTTTCCAGGCCTGGATAACCGAAGGCGGGACACCCGGATGGGGACCGTGTGTGGTCGGGTCTGTCGGAGAAGACGGCAGAGAGGTAGAAATTCGAGCAGGTGACGAGAGCATAGAATGGCGGTACGCCGATTCGGATTCCGAATGGCAGAGCATAGTCTTGCTTGAAGATTTAATGGGACCCGAAGGGCCACAGGGGCCGTCCATACAACCGAATTGGACCCAGGCGGACACCACGGAACTTGACTTTATAAGGAACAGGCCGCCGCTGAACGCGGGCGCCGGGTCAAACCTTGGCAATTTCACCACGGCGTATCACTTTGGAGGCGTCCTGCATGTTTCGACACCGCCATTACCGTAAGGCTTTGGAGTGATATGAAAAGAATATTCATCGCTTTATTTTCCGTAATCTTTTTGGCCGGCGGCGCGGATGCCACCGGTCAGATTGCTAATGTCGAATTCATACATATGGCGATAAATAAACAGTTAGAGGGACTGCACCTGTCTCTGCCGATGCCGGACGGGGCCGAACCGACGCGTGCGGCGAATGTGAAATACATGCTGTGCGCGATAGACAGGGCGAACGAGGTATTAAACGACAGGCCCACATCGGAATATTGCGAACATGAATTGGCCACGACACAGGCGATAGACACTGTTGGCGTGTTGGAGGCGTTGAGCCGGATAAGATTTGAACCGCTATTCTGGATAAGGGTGACCGTGCCCGCCGGGTTTCAGGCCAACATAGAAATTTCCGCATACGGGGCTTTTATCATCGACTGGGGCGATGGGTTGATTGTACGGCATCTGAAGAACAACACGAATAATGTAACCTATTCGCACGTTTATGAACAGGCGGGAACTTATGTTATCGGATTTGGCGGCGTCGCGACAAGTTATGCTTCAGACGAAGGGTCGTGGGGCACCGCAGCCATCGGCCTTGGGGGGCATTGGAATTCCACGCTGTGCACGCGCCGCAGGATAGTCGAAACCGGCGGCGACCCCTCGGCAATATTTCCAATACGTTTCGGCGGCGGTTTTGCGAATACGCCCCGGTTTAACAGTTTGTTCGAAAACAGTCCCATTACATACATCCCGAATACTTTTTTCAAGAGTATGACGGGCGCACCCGTAGACAACATGTTTGAAAGTGCATTCCGAAACACCAATATAACAAGCATTCCGGCAGACCTGTTTGCCCGCATACAGGGAGCGCCGACAGAGTGGCTGTTTGCCAGCACATTCCGAAACACTAATATAACAAGCATTCCGGGAAATCTGTTCTATGGGATTAACGGCGCGCCGGCGCCCTGGATGTTCGACGAGACGTTTGCCGACACCAATATAACAAGCGTCCCGGAGACTCTGTTTTCCGGAATCCAAGGCCCGCCGGCCGAAGGTATGTTTTCCCATACATTCTTTCGCACCAATCTAACAAGCGTCCCGGGCGGTCTGTTTTCCGGGATAAGTGGCGCGCCGGCGGACTGGATGTTTCTTGGCACATTCCGGACCAACCCTGGTTTAACCGGCCCGGTTCCAGTGACCCTGTTCTCCGGGATAAGCGGTCCGCCGGCCGAAGGCATGTTCGAAGATACATTCCGTCGCACGAGTATAACAAGCATACCCGGAGGACTGTTTTCCGGGATAAACGGTCCGCCGGCGGAAAGAATGTTTTTGTATACATTCAACGAGACGCCTTTATTAACCGTGCCGTCGGGACTGTTTTCCGGAATAAACGGTCCGCCGGCGCGACATATGTTCAACGGCACATTCTCCGACAGCAGTCTGACAAGCATACCCGCCGGACTGTTTTCCGGAATAAGCGGTCCGCCGGCCGTAGGTATGTTCAGCGCAACATTTTATGACACTAATCTGAGCAGTATACCGTCGGGCCTGTTCGACGGAATCGTCGGCGCACCGCAATATGAAATGTTTTTCCGAACATTTTGGGGCACTAATATAACAAGCATCCCGACGGGATTATTCTCTGGAATCACCGGCCCGGCGGGCGACAGAATGTTCATGGGAACATTCATGGGTACAAATATAACAAGCATCCCGTCAGGTTTGTTCAGCGGCATCACCGGTCCGCCAAACAGAGACATGTTTCGTGAAACATTCCGAGACACCAATATAACAAGCATCCCGTCGGGCTTATTTTCCAGCATCATTGGTCCCACGGCCGATTGGATGTTTGCCGGCACATTCCAAAATACCAATATAACCAGCGTCCCCGGGGCCCTGTTCTCCGGAATATCCGGCCAGCCGCGCGCAGGTATATTTGAAGAGACATTTGCAGACAACAGCAGTCTGGTCAGCATAGGCGACGGACTGTTCGACAGGATTCACGGCATCCCCATCGCCGTCAACAACGCAAACGGCTTCAACGGCGCGTTCAACAGGACGTTCGCGAATTGCCCCAACATTACAACCCAATCGGCGCGGACTTTAAGAAATCCTGATAATCCCGTCCTTCCAGGGGACACCCAAGAACAAATCGACAGTAAAAGGCAGTTCCTTTATCAAAAATGGTCGCTTGGCGGCAGTAACATGAGGACGTACCAGAATTCAAGCAACATAGAAGATTTTCCGCCCACCACTATTTTCAACATTATCTATGACGACCATGGCGTAGAAATCAGCAGGACACCCATCGAAATTCCCCCGGCATGGAGATAGAAAATAGTTTCAAAAAACACAAAACCCGCATCGGTATTGCCTTTGCGGGTTTTATAATTTGCGCGGAATCACATTAAAATGGAATGTCGTCGCCGATTTGTTCAATAGAAATTTCTTCGCGCGGTGCGGGCGCGCCGCCCTCGACGGGTGCCGGTCCGCCGTATCCGCCGCCGCCGTCGGATTTCGTTCCGCCAAGCAATATCATCTGGGCGCCGCCCATGTTTTGCAAAACAACTTCGGTCGTCCAGACATCCTGACCCTGTTGATTTTGCCATTTGCGCGTGCGAAGCGTTCCTTCGATATAAACCTTTGAACCTTTTTGCAGGAAGCGTTCCGCGACTTCGGCAAGGTTGGGGTTGAATATCACAACGCGATGCCATTCGGTCTGTTCGCGCCGTTCGCCCGTATTTTTATCCTTCCAGGTTTCGGATGTAGCCAACGAAAAATTCACGATTTTGCCGTTTTGCCCGCTGCGCACAACCGGGTCTTGACCCAAATTGCCAAGCAGACACACTTTGTTTACGCTTCCAGCCATTTTCTTTCCTTTCGGTTTGGTTTCGTGTTTTGATTAGAGCAGAAAAATAGAGGAAAGCAAGAAAAAACGGACAAAGTCCGTCTTGCTTTGCGGATTATCCGCCCCCCCCTGTAATCTGCTTTAACTTCGCAACGTATTTGTCCATCGTTTCGTCCAGATGCTTGTTAATATTATATCGGTCAAACCGCGCGCGCGTATATTTGGGTTCTCCGGGCGTCGCCGCGTTGCCGCCGCGGGCGTATTTCGCGTTGTATTCTTCCCAAGATTTTATCCGGTAATGATTTACCCTTATCTTGTCGGTTTGGAATCCGCGTCTTAATTTTCCGCCGGTGCTGAATTCATACCATTCGATTACATCGCCGTTTTCATCGACGCTGTCGCCCCATGTCATCTTGTGTTTATGAACGCTTGCGCGGGCGACGTCGCGCGGATTGACGATGGATTTTCCGTATACCGGCAGGCCTCCGGTTGTATGCCGGAAATTTTCGATGACAAGCCCGGCGGGCTTTGTTTCATGGCCGCTGCTTGCATAATTGGTCCAGCCTATGCACAACTGGGTCGCCGCGCGCGGAAGTTTACGCAAGAAATCCGGAATACTTTCACAGCTTGCCGCGCCAAAGCCGCCGGGCAAGGGCGGGCGCATCGGCACGATAAATTCATCAAGGTCGGTAAAGGCAATCCATTCCGAATCGTTTTTGAACCTGTTTATGCAATCTTTATACGCCGGTTTTTGTTGAAGCTTGCCCGGCCAAAAAGAATATTCCACGACGCCTTTTTCGATATACGGTTTCAAAACTTCAAACGTTTCGTCCGTCGATTCGTTGTCGTACACATAGAACTTATCCACGCCAAGAAGTTTGTGGTATTCAATCCATTCTTTGAAATACGGGCCTTCGTTTTTCACAATCGCGCATACGGATAAAAAGTTTTTGCACGGATGCTTTTCCTGTTCGCGCCGCAGCAATATATTGCGCCGCAAAAACGGCGGAAGCAAACGAATCAATCTTGTCATATAATATTTCATTACGGTCCGCCTGTTATTTTTTCATCGCCCACCAAAGGGCGGCAAACCAGCCAAGGACGGTCCATCCGAAAAGCCAGCTTGCAATCCGAACCCGCGCCATGTCCAATTCGTCTATGCCGTTTTGGCGCGCAAGATACGCCGGAAACATCCATACGCACCAGACGACCATGACGGCAAGTATATTTTTCGCAACCAAAATGATAATTTCGGGTTCAAGCATATTTCGCGCTCACGCCCAATTGTTCTTCGATGCGCAGCAATCGGTTATATTTCGCCGTGCGGTCGCTGCGCGACATAGAGCCGGTTTTTATAAGTCCGACGTTCGTTGCGACCGCAAGGTCCGCAATCGTTGTGTCCTCGGTCTCGCCCGACCGGTGCGAAACCACAACTTCGAATCCGGCGTCCTGCGCCATTTTTATCACGGCAAGGGTTTCGGAAAGCGTTCCGATTTGATTAACTTTGACAAGAATCGCGTTAGTGGTTTTTTCGTCGATTCCGCGCTGTAATCTTTCCGGATTTGTCGCGAATAAATCGTCGCCGATGATTTTAATCCTGCCTCCCATCCGGTCGGTCAAAAGCTTCCACCCGGCCCAGTCTTCTTCGGCCAATCCGTCTTCGATTGAAACGATTGGATATTCGGCGGCAAGTTTTTCGTAAAAGCCGACCATCTGTTCGGACGATAATTTTTGTCCTTCGAATTCATAGGCGTCGTTTTTGTAAAATTCCGATGCGGCGGGGTCAAGCGCGATTGCAACATCCTTGCCCGCCCGATACCCTGCGTTTTTTATGGCCTGAATTATAACATCCAACGCTTGCCTTGAATTATCGAAATTCGGTGCGAATCCGCCTTCGTCGCCGACGTTTGTCGGCTGTCCCGCTTTTATTAATACGGATTTAAGGGCGTGAAAAACCTCGGCGCCCATTTTTATCGCTTCGGATTCGGACGCGGCGCCTGTGGGCATAATCATAAATTCTTGGGCGTCAAGTTTATTGTCCGCGTGCGCGCCGCCGTTGATAATGTTAATCATGGGTATCGGCAGCCGGTATTCGGTATCCGGATACGGCAACAGAGAGCGTATGTGCGCATACAGCGGAACATTTCTTGCATTCGCCGCCGCGTGCGCGGCCGCAAGCGATACCGCCAGAATCGCATTCGCGCCAAGACGCGATTTGTTCGGCGTCCCGTCAAGCTCTGTCATCTTGTTATCAATCGCCAATTGGTCCCGCGCGTTCATTCCCGTGACGGCGGGCGCGATGATTTCATTGACGTTCGCGATTGCCTTCGTGACACCCTTGCCGCCAAAGTCTTTGCCGCCGTCGCGCATCTCAAGCGCTTCGAACGTTCCGGTCGACGCGCCCGACGGCACAATCGCGCGGCCGGCGGCGCCGCCGGATAATGTTACGTCCGCTTCGACTGTGGGGTTTCCGCGGCTGTCAAGAACTTGCCGCGCGTGGATTTTTACGATGTCAAACATAAGCGCGCTCCTTACATATTAAAATCTTCGCCAAGATAGACTTTGCGGACCATCGGGTCGTTCACAATGTCGGGCGTGGTTCCGTGTTTCAAAATCATCCCGTCGTGCAAGACGTACGAGCGGTCCGTAACACCAAGAGTTTCGCGAACATTGTGGTCGGTAATAATAACGCCAAGCCCGCGTCCCTTTAATTGCGACACCAATTCGCGGATGTCGTTTACGGCAATCGGGTCGATTCCGGCAAACGGTTCGTCAAGAAGGATGAATTTCGGATTCGTCGCAAGCGCGCGCGCAATTTCCACGCGGCGGCGCTCTCCGCCCGACAGCGCGGTCGCGGACGCGTCGCGAAGGTGCGATATGGAGAATTCGGAAAGAAGGTTGTTTAATTTTTGAATCCGCGCAAGCCTGCTTTCTTCGACCACTTCCAAAATCGCCATGATATTCTGTTCGACCGAAAGCCCGCGGAATACGGAATTCTCTTGGGGCAGGTATCCGATGCCAAGCCGCGCGCGCTGGTAAAAAGGAAGGCGCGTGATGTCTTGGGAACTAAGGAAGATGCGGCCTTTGCCCGATTTTATCTGTCCGGTGATGCAATAAAACGCGGTTGTCTTGCCCGCGCCGTTGGGCCCAAGAAGCCCGACCGATTCGCCTTGTTTTACCGACAGGCTTATATCGCGAAGCACGACCTTTTTGCCATAGCTTTTGGATAAATGCTCTATTTTTAATACCGAACTTTTCATAAAAAACTCCGTTTTCAACTAACAACTGACATCTAACAATTGTTGCGTTCGCTTCGCTCGCAATTATTTTTATTCGTTGCTCGTATCCTTTCAGTTGTTACTTGTCAGCTGTTAGTTGTCAGCCTAAAGTCGTATCACCAATTCATTGGCCCTTAACCTGTCGCCGTTGTCGGAATCGACGCGCACATTGCCCGACAGGGTCGCCGTTTGTTCCACGCGGTCGAATACCCCCGTATCCGCGATTATATCGTCTGTTATTCTCCGCCCGTCCATCACGCGCACGGTGCGGCCGGAAACGTCGTCCATGAAAATCTGGTCCGGAGTATCGTATTCTTGCCGCGCATGTCGCGCATTAAGCACGAACGGGTGGCCGTCTTTGTCGATTCCGGCAAACGACAAGTTTTCCATTCTGAATTGGTTTTGGGCTATGTCGTCCATATTAATCGACCGGATGGGCGTCCAAAGCAGATTTTGATTAAGAATCGCGCCCGCAATAAGAGCGCAAAGCATGACAAGACCCCATCCGGTGAAGAAAAACTGCCACAGGCGTTGAAGCCTTTGGTGCCGTTTGGATATAAGAAGATGTCGCTTGCGTGCCATTGCCTTTTGATTTTATTACAGAAATGTTTGCTTTGCAACCCGATTTCTGATAAAATTAGGAACGAGAGAATATGAAAACCAGACACCGCATCTTTGCTTTATGCTCTATGCTTTGCGTCCTGTGTGCATCGGCGCACGCCGCGCCGCAGATACGTCGCGCAGGTCTTGACCAGGCTGCGCCGGCGCGGGCGGAAACTCAACAGGCGAATCTTTTGCCCACGGCGCTTAATATTGTGGGCGGCGTCATGCAAATGACCCAGGAACGCCGGGCGCTTGCCACCGAATGCGTCCCGACAAGCAGCGATATAACATTGGTGAACGACCTTGTCCGGGCATACGCCATGGCAGGCGGGGTAATGACAATGCCGTCGGAAATCCCCCATTGCGGCGACGATGCAAGCGACGCGGTGTTCAGCCGACATCTTCGAGACCGCACCGGTCAAATGTGCCACAGACGATTCGCGGACGCCGCCGCCGATCTTATATGGGGCGGATTCCCACGGGCGGATGTCGGATGCCATTGCAGGGGCAACGCGACCCAAGAGTGCACCGGAACCAATGCCTGCCGGCCGGGTGACCAGGAACGCAAATCCAATATATACGATATATTCGGGCTTATAGGTTTTTCCGACGAAGATTTACTATCCGGCGAAGCGACAAGGGTCGCCGCTTTTCGGCAGAAATTCGAAAGATGCGCGCCGGAACAGGTAAGGGCGCGGCAACAACAGCTTGTCGCCAATTTTGCAATGGGCACCGTGGCACAGCTTGGCCAAAGACAAGACGCGGCGACGGTCCAGGCGAATACGATGGAACTTTTGATGCAGGGCGCGGCGGCAAGTCCGCTTGGCGCGATTGCGCCGCTTGCGGGTATGATGCTTATGGGCGGAATGCAATAAAAAGTCCGGCGTACACCGGATTTTATTGGCTGATGGCTCGTGCCGGTGGTTGGTATATAGCCACGGGTCACCGGCCACCTAAAACCACTCTCTCCATTCTGAAAGCGGCAATTCGTGTTCGATTCCCAATGTGATTATCGACGGTTTTTTTGAAAGCAATTCTTTCGCCGCCGCCGCGACTTGTTCCAGTGTCACGTTTTCAATCGCCTTGATATTTTCTTTCATATTATCTATGCCGCCGTAATGGATACAGCGCGACGCGAAATAATCCGCGCGGCGCATGGATGTTTCAAGCCCGATAAGCAATCCGCCCTTGACCCGCTCTTTGGCGCGGACAAGTTCTTCGGCGGTAAGCGGCGCTTCGTCGTTTTTTATTTTTCGGATAATTTCGGCGACGGCTTGGATTGTTTCCGGCATTTTCGCTTTTTCCGTTTGCGCCTCTATTGTTGCGATGCCGATGTCTTCAAAGAACATTCCGCCCGTGCCGATGCCGTATACCAGTCCGCGTTTTTCGCGGATTTCTTGGAACAGGCGCGACCCGAACCCGGACCCAAGAATGCCAAGGAATAGATTCTGCGCCATCAATTCGTTGCGGCGGGTGGCCGGGCGCGACGGCCAGATTATTTTGAAATAAGTGTGCGAAAGCTCCGGCCTTTGCGTATGGCGAAGCGCGGGAACATATTCCGACGGTTCGTATTGACGTGCGCTTCCGAGGTGCCACGCGCCGAAATGTTTTTCAAGTTCATGCAAAACCGCGTCGTGTTTTTCAAGCCCGCCGCCGGACAGGACAATGACGCTGTTTCCCGCGCCGTAACGCGCGTGATAAAAATCCGCCATCTGGTCCCGCGTCATCGCCGTCACCGAATCGATTGAACCGCCGATATCATGCCGCATCCCGCCGCGGAATATCGCGTCGCACATGTGGTTTTCCAACACCGCGTCGGGAATGTCTTCGTACGCGCGAAGCTCTTGGACGACGACGGATTTTTCCCGTTCGAATTCGTCCGCCGGAAACGAAGGGTTCTGCACAACATCCGCAAGGATGCCGACAATCAATTCAAGATAGCGCGCGGGCACGGTCGCATGGTACGACGTCTGGGCGAATCCGGTATAGGCGTTGATGTTGCCGCCGACATTTTCGATTGGCACGGTGATTTCTATGGCGTTTCGCGTTTTTGTACCTTTTAACGCCATGTGTTCAAGCAGGTGCGATATGCCGAAATCCGCAGGGTCCGATTCGTTTCGGCTTCCGCTTTTTATATACACTCCGACGGACAGCGATTCGGATGCGGGCATCAAGTCGATAATCACCGGAATGCCGTTTGATAAATTATAAAGTTTCGGTTGAAGCATTTTTACTCCGTCGGTATTCGGATACGGTATCCGGAATTATTTTTTGCATTATCAAGAATCGTGCGCGTCCATATTTTTTATCTTTTAAGACTTCAAAGCCTTCGAATGCCGTATCCGAATACCGAATACCGTCTTCCATCTCCCACGCAACCATCGCGCCGGGCCGCGCGTGTGCGGCGAATTCGGCGATAAAAATTTCCCCCGTGTCCGGCGCATCGTACGGCGCATCGACGAATACGACATCCGCGGCGGGCGCAAATTCACGGGCGGCGGCGGTCGCGTTCGTTTTCCGGATTGTGAATGTATTCCCACCGAATCCGGCAAGATTGCGTTCGATTGCTTTCACCGCGCCGGCGTCGTTATCCGTGAATATAGCATGCGCGGCCCAGTTTCTTGATAAGAATTCAATCCCAAACGCGCCGCTTCCCGCAAAGGCGTCCCAAATGGTGGCCGGTGGCTGGTGATTGGCGGTTCGTAAAATACCGGCAAGCATGTTAAATAATGCGATTCGGGCGCGATTTTGTGTCGGGCGGGCGTTCGGCGGAATAGACAATTTCCGTCCCTTGAATTTCCCCGAAATAATTTGCAAATGTGAATTCATGGATTAAGATTATCACTATGAAAGCCAAAAATCAAATTACGAACCACCGGTCACCGGTCACCGCCGCCGACTTCATGGCGCAAGCCATGGCCCTGGCGCATAAAGCATCGACGCACGACGACGTTCCAATCGGCGCGGTGATTGCGCAAGGCGGGCGGATAATCGCCCGCGGATGCAACCGGGTTCAAAAAAACCGCGATGCGACGATGCATGCGGAAATCGTGGCTTTGCGCGCCGCGTCAAAGAAACTTTGCGCCAAATTTTTGGATGGTTGCGAAATCTATGTAACGCTTGAACCGTGCGCGATGTGCGCGACCGCGATTTCGTTCGCGCGGATAAAAAAAATATTTTTCGCGGCTTGCGATGAAAAAGGCGGCGGAATTATGCACGGCGCGCGCGTATATGAAACCGCAAAGCACCTTTGGAAACCTTCCGTTGAACAGATGCCGGAATTCGAAAACGAATCGGCGGCGATGTTAAAAGAATTTTTCAAATCGAAACGCGGCTAGATTAAACTCTTCCCCGTCATTTCTTTCGGTTTCGGCAGCCCCAAAATTTTCAACATTGTCGGCGCGATGTCGGAAAGCCCCCCCGTCTTCGCCATCCGTCCCGCTTTGCGGACCGAAGAGCAGGCTTTGTCGGGCAGGTCGCCGCGGACAATAATAAACGGCACTTTGTTCGTCGTGTGCGATGTCTTGAAAGTGTCGTTTTTTTCATCCCACATTTCTTCCGCATTGCCATGGTCGGCGGTAATCAGCACGCATCCGCCCAAATCCAAAACCGCGGGCACAAACCGCGCCATGCACGCGTCAAGAATTTCCAACGCTTTGACCGCCGCCGGCATGTTTCCGGTATGCCCGACTTCGTCGCCGTTTGCGTAATTCAAAATTATCACATCAAATTCGGAAAGCAGCGGAATCAGCGCGTCAGTGATTTTTTCGGCGGACATTTCCGGCGCCATGTCGAATGTCGCGACGTTCGGCGACGGTATCAGAATCTTTTTTCCGCGCGGGTAATTCATCGTGCGTTCCGCGTCGAAAAAATAAGTCGCGTGATTATATTTTGTCGTTTCCGCCACGCGCAATTGCGACAGGCCCGCCGCCGCCACTATATCGCCAAAAGTATTCCGTATCTTCACGTCGGACAAAAGCGCCGGGAAATATTTGTTCAATCCTTCGCCGTATTCCGAAAAGCAAAGGACATTTCCGACACGCGAATTATTCATGCCGTGCAAGCGCGCGAACATTTTCAAAATCTGGCGCGCGCGGTCGTCGCGATAATTTGTAAACAGCAAACCGTCTTTTGCACAGAACGGCGCGGGCGCCCCAATGATTACAGGCTTTATGAATTCATCCGATTCGCCGCGCGCGTACGCGGCGGACAGCGCGGACTTGATGCTTTTTGCGGAACAGGGCGCGCGCGCGCGCATCACGGCGTCAAGCGCAAGTTTAGTGCGCCCCCAATTATTGTTTCTGTCCATCGCGTAATATCGCCCGCACAAGGTGCCGAAACGGAATTGCCCGCTTTTAATTTCCGCGCGGAATTCGCGTTCCAGTTTTCTGATATATTTCAATGCGCTTTGCGGCGGCGTGTCGCGGCCGTCGGATACGAAATGCCACACTATCGGAATATTCGCGGCGCAAATGATTTTTGCGATGTAAATCGCCTGATTAATATCCGAATGAACGCATCCGCCGGACGACAGGCCAAGTATATGCGCCGCGCCGCCCGTCTTGTTCAGTTCGGCGATAAATCTTTCAAGATGCGGATTGCTTGCGATGCGCCCGGATTCTTTTTCAATTTTGAACCGGCGAAGGAATTGGTCGACGACGCGCCCGGACCCGATTGTTATGTGCCCGACTTCGGAATTGCCCATAGTGCCCGGCAACAGCCCGACGGCCGGGCCGCTTGCCTTTAATTCGGTATGCGGATATTTTTCAAACAGCGATTTGTAAAAAGGCATACGCGCGTTCGATACCGCGTTATGCGGCCCGGGCGCGGCAATGCCGACACCGTCCAGAATGCAAAGCACAAGAGTTTTTTTCATAAGATGATTATATCATAAATTGTCGCCGAAAAGAAATCCGCCGAACGGCGGATTTGTGAAGTCTGTTTATGCGACCTTTTGCGATGCTTGCCGCATTTGTTCGGCGCTCAGCCCAAGTTTTGCGCCGACATCCACCGCCACTCTGCCGGCGTGATGGTCGCGACCGCGCTTTACCGCTTGAACTTTATAGGTCCCTTCTTTTATCGTCACGGATTTTTTTGCGGCGACGAATTTTTTGCCTTTGCCCACAGTTTCAATTTGATTCTTATCCAGGACTGTTTTTACCATTATGTCCACCTTTATAGTTTTGCTTTCACATAAACTACATTCTGTCGATATATTATACCAACAAAACAGTTTTGTCAAGCTTTTGTTAATTTATTCCCTGAATTCCCCGTATAATTCCATCACGTTGTCGGGGTCTTCCAACGTTACTGTCATGGCATTGGGCGACGGGTTATCCGTCCAATGCGTTTCCCGCACCACGCGCACGCGGCGATTTTCGGCATTCTTTACGCCCGGACCGGTCGGCACGCGAAGGTTATTCATGCCGCTTGACAGGGCGATAATCTGGCTTGCCGGGATGCCGGATTTGATAAGTTCGTTTCGCACCGCTTCGGCCCGACGTCCGCCAAGCGCAAAGTTATAATTGGGAGAGCCCACGGTATCCGTGTGCCCGACGACCGAAATCTTTACATTCTTGTGCCGGTTCGCGGTATCGACAAGGTTTCGGATTATCTGCCGGTATTCCGGTTTGATTTCATACCTGTCGAAGTCGAAACGGATTTCGAATATTTCTTCCATTATATGCTGTTGCGGTTCAAGCGGTATCTGTTGAACTTTTATCATCGTCTTGTCGCCGTCGACGGGCATGCCGTCAAGCCGTTGGTGTATAGCCGCAAGTTCTTGACGCATCGCCATCATCATATTGATGAATTCGTCGCGCGACACCCCCTGTTCGCCAAGCGCCGCCGCGCCCCGTTCCGCCGGACGTTCCGTGATTTGCGCCGCAACGGCGGGTGTGTCGTCGCATTCTTCATCGTCGACGCAATTCACAATGCCGCCGCTGTCACCGAATATATTCTGGGTGAACATTACCGGCGATGGGTTAATAAGGCGGTCCGGAATATTGACATTGTTCACGATGACGACCGAATCGCGCGCGCGGCTTGCATTTGCTACGGACGAAAGGTTGCCGGTGTCGGGATAGAATATCGGGTCGACCTGGTCGCGTGTGGGCGCGCCGCGGTCTGTTGGTGTGCGGTCGCTTGCGCGGACTATTCTGTTATCGCATCCGGACGGACTGCGCAAGACGGCCATCGCGCGGCCGAACCGGTCGCGGCATTCGCCCGCGGTGCGCGATTGCCCCATTGCTGTCGCCGATACCCAACAGTCGAATTTAGCCTGTGCCTCGGCGGCGATTTTCGGACACTTGTCCGCGGCGTCGTTTTTAAGCGCGGCGATAAGCGCGTCAAGCCCCTGATTCAATTCGAATTGCATATTATGGTCGTGAATGGGCCAATTCCCGACGGCCTCGGGCATCGGCGTGTCGCCGGCGAATGCGGCAATCGCTTTGTTTGCGAATAATTCGCCCGTTGCGAAATCGCCGATTTCGCGCGCGTTCCACATGGCGTAAGACCGGTAATTCATGGCAAGCTGGTTAAGAAACGAATCCCGATGCGGCGCGGCCCATACGTCAAGGTTCGCCACAAAATCCACGTTGGGCGTGAACGATGCGTGATGATGATGGTCGTCGAAACGGTCCATGCCGCCGGCGCATGCGGCCAGAAACAAAGCGGAAAGCGCATAAATCTTTTTCATAAAAACCCTTCCTTTTAACTGATTATAGGACAAAAATACAAGATGGAGCAAGAGGAAAATTTATTGTTCCGAAATGTTGAATTTTGAATTATGAATATTGAATCTGGTGGATTTTTCTTGACTTTTCCGCCGGTTTTATATACAGTGTCGGCAAGAACGTTCGTTCTCGACTTTTCCAATTCAACATTCATAATTCAAAATTCAACATTAAAACCAAAGGGTTTTATCATGCACGTAAATGAACTTAAATCAAAATCCGCGCCGCAATTGCTTAAAATGGCGGAAGAATTGGGCATTGAAAACCCGTCACAGCTTAATGTACAGCAGATGCGGTTCGCCGTTCTGCGCGTTATCGCTGCGGATAAAAAAACCACGCTTATCGGCGACGGAGTGCTTGAACGGATACAGGACGGATTCGGATTCCTTCGCGCGCCGGAATCCAATTATCTTGCCGGGCCGGACGATTTGTACGTATCGCCGACACTCATAAAAAAATACGGATTGAAAACCGGCGACTATGTCGAAGGCGTGATTCAAGCGCCGTCCAATGACCAGGAAAGATATTTCGCGCTTGCCACAATTGAAAAAGTCAACGGCGGCGATACCGAACGCATTCGCCACCGCGTGTCGTTCGACGATATGACGCCGCTGTATCCCGACAAGATATTAAGGATGGAAGTCGAAGACGATACAAACAAAGGCCGGGCGCTGTCCGCGCGTGTTATCGATTTGATTTCTCCGACGGGCAAAGGTCAGCGTTCGCTGATTGTCGCGCCGCCGCGTACGGGTAAGACGGTGATGCTTCAAAATATCGCGCATTCCGTCGCGACCAATTATCCGGGGGCTAAATTAATAGTTCTTCTTGTCGACGAACGCCCGGAAGAAGTCACGGATATGAAGCGGTCGGTAAAGGGCGAAGTGGTATCGTCCACATTTGACGAACCCGCCGCGCGGCATATCCAGGTCGCCGAAATGGTAATCGAAAAGGCAAAACGCTATGTCGAAGGCGGCGAAGACGTTGTGATTCTTCTTGATTCTATTACAAGGCTTGCGCGCGCATACAATACGGTCATGCCGTCATCCGGAAAAGTTTTGACCGGCGGCGTGGACGCCCAGGCGCTTCAACGCCCGAAAAGATTTTTTGGCGCCGCAAGAAATATAGAAGAGGGCGGAAGCCTTACCATCATTGCGACCGCGCTTGTTGAAACCGGGTCCAAAATGGACGAAATTATTTTCGAAGAGTTTAAGGGAACCGGCAACAGCGAAATCATCCTTGACCGCAAGCTGTCCGACAAGCGCGTCTATCCCGCAATCGACATTACGAAATCCGGCACGCGCAAAGAAGACCTTTTGGTGTCGAAAGAAACCCTTTCGAAAATGTGGGTTCTTCGCCGGATTATCAATCCGATGGGAACGCTTGAAGCGATGGAATTCTTACTCGACAAAATGCGCACCACCAAAACCAATGCAGATTTTTTCAGTGCTATGAACGGGTAGGGATGCAAAAATTCCGGAATGACAAAAAGTCCCCATGCAAGCACGGGGATGGTGACGAAACCGAATCGGTTCCGTCGTGGTTGATACTCTAGTATTACACGGTGTCAATAATTTGTCAAGCCATTTATTTGCAAAAAACACGATATATTTATGGAAATAATCCCTTGATAAATCTATATAAGGCGGGCATAGTCGCGCCAAAACCAAAAAGGTGGCGGCGGGCAACAAAGCCAAGGAGGGCCGCATGCAAAAATTTCCAAAAACTCTTATCGGTTTTTATTGGATGATGCTTAAAAAATTCAAATGGTTCGCGATTATCGTCACAATAGCCGGTACCTTGCAAATCACGATTGCCATGATTTCGTGGCCGCTTGTCATGCGGTACTTTATATCCATGTTCGAATATTCCGGGCCGGACTTTCGGGGCTATGTCATCGGCGCGTTCGCAATGATTATATTTTGGATGAATGCCGAACTTCCGTTGCTGAGCATCAATCGCACGTACGGGAATTATTGGCGGCCGCGGAATCGGCATGCGATTCGCGACCTGTTGCTTGGGTTCATATATTCGCATGATTACAGATTCTTTCTTGACAAGAATGTCGGCACCATCCAATCCCAAGTCGGAACGATAAGCGAAAAATTCAACCAATTGACGACACAGGTCGTGACGGATTTCGCAGGAATTATATTGGGCTTTGTCGCTTTGACCGGGATGATGATGAATCTTGATACGACCATCATGGCGATTATCGGCGGCTGGGGGGTTGCGCGGCTTGCGTGGGTTGTCTTGTATTCCAAGACAAGCGCGAACTATGAAAAAGAGTTGTCGAAACTGAACGCCAGTAACAACGGGATTGTATCCGACAGCATATCGAATTTTGCGACGGTGAAAATATTTGCGACCAGGTTTTTCGAAGGCGAATATATGCAGAAAGAGCGCGCCGAATTGTTGTCGACAAACTGGCGCTGGGTCAAATTTAATTTCTTTAATCAAGAGGCCATAGGTTTTGTTAACGACGCCATCGGCATATTTGTAATGTATCTTTTGGTGATGCGTTTTGCCGCCGGCGCGATGAGCGTCACCGAAGCATCGTTCATACTTGCGGCGTTCTTTGTGCTGACAAGAAATCTGGGCAGCCTTGGCCACATGTATAACGGAACAATCGAAGCGTACGCCGGCGCCGCACAGGCGTGGAGCGACATCATGGCGCCACAGGCCGTTGCCGACAAACCGAATGCGAAAGCGCTTTTGGTAAAGCGCGGCGCGATGGATTTGCGCGGCATTTCGTTCCGGTATAATGATAAAAGTGACGTCATAAAGGACCTGTCGCTGAAAGTCAAACCGGGTGAAAAAATCGGACTTGTCGGATTATCCGGCGCGGGCAAGACTACGTTGTCGCATTTGCTTTTGCGCCTGTTTGACGTGCAGCGCGGCGGGATATATGTCGACGGCCAGAACATTAAAAATGTTTCACAGGACTCATTGCGTAAACAAGTCGCGTTCGTCCCGCAAGACCCGGCGTTGTTCAACCGCACTCTGCGTGAAAATATCGGATACGCAAAACCGGGGGCAACGCTTGATGAAATTCAGCGTGCGGCGAAACTTGCCGATGTTCACGACTTTATAATGTCGACCGAAAACGGGTACGACACAATCGCCGGCAATCGCGGAATCATACTGTCCGGCGGCCAGAAACAGCGCATCGCAATCGCGCGCGCAATATTGAAAGACGCGCCGATTTTGATTCTTGACGAAGCGACGGCCGCACTTGATTCCGAAACAGAGGCGACGATACAAAAATCGTTCGACGTTCTTATGCGCGGGCGCACGACCGTGGTAATCGCGCACCGGCTTTCGACTTTGCGGAAAATGGACCGTATCGTAGTCATGGAAAAGGGTCGCATCGCGGAACAGGGCAGTCATGCCGCGCTTCTTAAAAAAGGCGGCATCTTTGCAAAACTTTGGAAGATGCAAAGCGGCGGTTTTATACAAGAGTAAAATCGACGGGTGGCGGATTGGGGATATATGCAGATATAATCGCACGAACGATAATCTATCGCGAAAGCGTCGCCACCGTATTTTCCGCAAGAGTAAGCACCGCGCGAAGCCGCCGTTCATAAGCGTTACAGTCGCGGGCGATGACGCTTCGATAAACGCCAATCATATTTGTTCCGGCGTAAAAGCATGCGGGAAGATGCTGTATGCAGAATTCATGTCCGGCCGCAAAGGCATTCTGGCCGCGCACGCGGCTTTCGAAATCTGCAAAATCTATACCGGACAGCGCCGCGTTAAGATTGCTTATTGAATCGCTTTGATGACCGACGCCGGCAAATGTGTTGTTCCACATCAACTCAAGCTCTGTATCCGTCAGGTTATCCGAAAGCGAGCCGCCGTTTTCCAAAATCACAACCTTGCGAAGCGCCGCGTCAATCGCCGGTCGGTATTGGCTGTCGATTTGTGACAGGCGCACGCTGCAAAAACATCTGTTGAACGCCATATTCGGTCGCGCGCAATATCCGTCCATGCACGCCATATACCCGGCAAGGCATTCTTCGGCGGTCATGTTCGGTATGAACGAACGGTCGCCCGGTGGCGGCTGTCCGGACCTTGATGCATCAACGCGGCCGCTTCGCGCGACCACCCTTCGCGTCTGCGGCGCTTCGGGCGGCGTTGTCGCGCTTCGCGCAATCGACGGCTGCACGCCGGCGTGCGCCGGGGTCGCGCTTCGTGCGGTGTTTGCGCCCGCCGCTTGTGCGCCGGGGCGCTGTACGACGCGGCGCGGTTGTTGATTATTGGCGACCGGTATCGCGGGCTGTGGATTGTGCGCGCTTCGCGCGGCGCGGCCTGTGCCGGATATTGCCGGGGTGAACGCGCTTGCCGGGGTTACGCCGGCGCCGGCCGCGGCGCGTCCGAATGCGCCGGTCGGATTGGGCGCGCGGGTCGTGTCTCCGGGATGAAGCCTCTCCCGCATATCCTGGGTCATAAACGGCGCCATCATATTAAACGAAACAGGCGTCATAAAATCCGCCGGATTGCCGGGAACATCGCCGGCCATCGCCGCAACCGGAGTGCCGCGCGGTGCCGCCATCACCGACGCGTACGCGGACAGGGCAAAAGGCGCAAGACATAAAGCAAAGATGATTTTCTTCATTCTGCTGTCATTCTAGCAAAATCCGAAAAAAAATAACAAGACGATAATTTTGAATTCGCCGAATTTGCGAATCGGCCATTTCTGTGATATTATTGATGTGCCCAACAAGAGAGAGAAAAATGACACAAATGCCAGACATCCCGGATGATGTTGACGTTCTTGTCACATACATAAAGTATCTTGACGAAACAGAGGCCATGGTGCAAGAGGGGACTATATCGCCCTCTGCGTTGAGCGAGCGGTTGAAAATGTGCAATCTTTTAAGACAAGGAATGCAACGCAAGGCCGCCGATTCCGCGCGCGGACCGCAAAGGGCCGCCTGAAATACGCCCGGTGCCGCTTTTTTGTTGAAATCCCCGGGTTCGTGTTATATGATTCCGGTATGACGAAGACGTCCGTATCTTTTTATTTCTTCCACCATGCCCGTTCGGGCAACTATTAGCTATTTATAACCCCAAAAATCGTCCCCGCAATTTGCGGCCATGTATGCTATAATATAAGGAAATAAAAAGGATAAAACCATGAATCTTAAACCAACAAAACCATTATCGGGGTTCATCGAACTTTTGCCCGCACAACAGCGTTGGTTCGACGAATGCGCGCGCCGGATGCAGGAAGTCCTGAAAACGGCGGGGTTCGCGCGCCTTGATTTGCCGGCGGTCGAACGTTTCGAAGTCTTGACGGACAAGGACGACTTTGACGATATTGCGACGGAAATGTATCTGTTCCAAAAGGGCGATACGAAAATGGGGCTTCGTTATGATGGCACCGTCGGACTTGCGCGGTATGTCGCCGGTCATCTCAGCGACCTGGCTTTCCCGTTCCGCACTTACCAGTTTGCGAAGAATTACAGGGCCGAGCGTCCTCAAAAGGGCAGGTATCGTGAATTTTATCAAATCGACCTTGATATCCTTGGCATTGAAACCCTGTCCACCAATTACGATGTTGAAATTGTTGCGACAATGGGCAAGACGCTTGATTCAATCCGCGAATATATCGGCGACACTTTTGTAAGGGTGGGCAGCCGGCCGTTCTGGAACGCGGCGTTCGAATACTTTGGAATAGAGGGCGAAGATGCACAGCGCGCGGCGCTTGTCCTTGTCGACAAGCGGGAAAAAATGGAGCCGGAAGAGTTCAAGGCGGCACTTGCCGGCATGCTTGGCGAAAAAGTCGCAATTGAAATAATTACAGTATTTTCCGACGGGTATAAAGCATTGTTAAACAAAAATAAAGCCCTTGATGCGGCGATAAACGAACTTGAAGCGTTTTATGAACGCGTGACGGCATTGGGCGTCGATGCGGTTGTGGACCTGTCGATTGTGCGCGGGCATGGGTACTATACGGGCATAGTTTTCGAATTCTATTTCAAGGGCAAGGACGGCGTAGTAACGCACCTTGGCGGCGGCGGCCGGTATGAAAACCTTGTCGGGAAGTTCTCGAAAACCAAAATAATCGGCGTTGGCGCGGCTTTTGGGCCTTCGCGGATACTTGTGCCGCTTTTGGAAGACAACAAAATCGACCTTTTGCCGTTTGAATCGAATATCGATGCTGCCGTGCTTGTAATGGGGCAGGCGCAGACAGCGTACGCCATGTCCGCATTGAACGCGCTGCGCGATGCGAATATTGTCGCCGTGCCGTACCTTGACACCGATAAAAAATTCAAAAACCAAATGGAATTCGCCGATAAAATAAAAAGCAGATTCAGTATAATAATTGGTGAAGATGAAGTAAAAGAGCAGGCTGTCACAATCAAGAATATGACAAGCGGCGAACAGTCGAAAATGACCGTAAAAGAAGCGATAAAGGCAATACAAAGCAATGTTTGATAAGAAATTAAAGGAAATTTTGGACCGCGCGGCGGAAGTCGAAGCCCAGATGAATTCCGGGGCGATTTCCGGCGCGGAATTAACCCGCCTGTCCAAAGAGTATTCGCGGCTTAATGAAATTATCCCCATCATTAACGAATATTTCGCCGCGCAGAACGGAATCCGCGATGCCTCTGATGCTTTGCGCGATGCGGAATTGAAAGACATGGCGTCAGAACAATTGACTGAATTCAAAAAACTGTTGCCCGAAGTTGAACAAAAACTGCAACTGGCATTATTGCCGCGGGACGAAGCCGATGACAACAGCGTCATAATGGAAATCCGCGCCGGCGTGGGCGGCGAAGAGTCCGCTTTGTTCGCTTTCGACCTTTTTAATCAGTATAAATCCTTTGCCTTGCGCCGCGGATGGAAAATCGAAATCATTGAAGAAAACGCGACAAGCCTTCGCGGGCTTAAAGAAATTATTTTCCGCGTGGACGGGCAGGGCGCGTTCGCCCGCCTTAAATACGAACCCGGCATCCACCGGGTCCAACGCGTCCCGGAAACCGAGGCTTCTGGCCGGATTCACACGTCCGCCGCATCGGTCGCCGTCATGCCCGAAGCCGAAGACATCGACATCGTAATCGACGACAAGGATTTGCGGGTTGATACTTTCCGCGCCCAGGGAGCAGGCGGCCAGCATGTGAATAAAACCGATTCCGCCGTGCGCATCACTCATATCCCCACAGGCCAGGTTGTATCATGCCAGTCCGAGCGCTCTCAAATCCAAAATCGGGAAAATTGCATGAAAATGCTTCGCGCAAAACTCTATGAAAAGCAAAGGCTTGCGCAACAATCTTCGCGCGACAGTTCAAGACGGTCCATGGTGGGGTCGGGCGACCGTTCCGAAAAGATTCGCACGTATAATTTCCCGGAACAGCGTGTGACGGACCATCGCATAAAGCTTACTTTGCATAAATTGGACGATATTCTTGTCGGCGGGCACGCGTTGGATGAAATCATAGACGCGCTTAACGCGGCGGACCAATTGGAGCAATTGGCGAATATGAGTTAAGGATTGTCCGATTTTGCGGACACGGGACTCGCACTGTTCAGCGCTTCGATTAAATTCATGACCGTTTCGCGGGTCTTGTCATCGGGCAGAGACCAAAACCGGTTTATAAGCCGCAAAGTGTCATTACGGGCAAGGGGGTCGCCGTCGGTCGGTTCGGCCACGCGCTGTTTAAGCCGGTTCATATCAATATTTGGGGTCTTTTGGAACATGAACTTGTCAACGGGCTGCATGGGCAGGCCGGTGTAAAAGAACGCCGCCGGCGAATCAAGCGCGATGCCAATCTGGAACAGGCGCGACGCGGATATGCGGTTGGCCGCTTTTTCGTATTTCTGCATTTGTTGGAATGTGATGCCGCATTTTTCGGCAAGCGCTTTTTGGGTCATGCCAAGCATTTGGCGGCGCAGGACGATGCGGCGGCCGATATGTTCATCGATGGCGCTTGTTGCAACTTCTTTGTGTTTTTTCATGTGCTCCTCCCATCTGGGGTGCAGTATATGAACCCCGGGCGAAAATTACAAGTTAAAAAATAAACACAGGCGGAAATCCGGGGAAATATACGATTTCCATCAAACCACAAAGGCGCATAATATATATTATGTGTACTAAATTGCACCCCCGAGGCGTACGGAGGGGGCCAGAGCCCCGACGATGGATTTCGGGGGCTTAATTAGTTTGAACGTCGCATAATATACTTCACAACAGACTTTGGGATTTTTTGGCGCGGTAAAAATAAAAAACTTTTATTTAAGCCATTTCTTTTTTGCGGTTTCGAATTCTTTTTGTGTAATCGCGCCGCTTTTCTTTAATTTGTGCAGTTCGGCAATCCTGGCCATATTGTTGCTTGTGTTGCCTGTATCGCCCTGACCTGTATTTTCCACAAGATTGCCCTGCCAGACCAATGATAGCACAAGCGCTATGACCCAAGTTATGCCAAAAAACAGCCCAAACCACGACAAAACTGCGATTGTGGTCAGGTTGCTGTCCGTAATGCCACGATTTTTGGCGATAATAATGGGAATCCGGATTATAACAATCCACAGCGCAATCAGCGCAAGAATAATCAAAAGTTCGAAAAGACCAAAACGCATGTCATGCCCTTGCCTTTAAGAAATGGCTTTTATCCGGCGGATGCGGCGTTCAATTGCTTCGAACGGAGATTCAAGAAATGCGGTCGCGGTCATCATCGCGACCTCCATATCTATGTCTTCGGATGCAAATGAAAGGACGTTTATATCGTCATGAAACCGGTCGTGGCGCGCTTGGTCCGGATTGTCGCAACGGGTGCACCGTATATGCCGAAACCGGTTGGCGGCGATTTGCGCCCCGCCCCCGAATCCGCATATTACAATGCCGCGCGAAGCGGCATCGTTAAGCATTCCATCCGTTACGCGCTGTGTTACTTCTGGGAAATCGACCATTGTCGTCGGGTCGTCCGTGCCCATATTGACAACTTGATAACCCACGGTTGAAAGCATTTCGATAAGGTATAGTTTAAGCCCTATTCCGCGGTGGTCCGCGCTTATATAGATTTTAGAGATTGATTTGTTCATTGCTCAACTCCGTTCGCATGCCGCCATCTGCACTCTTACCTGTTCCCATTCTTCCGGCATACAAGTTTGCATTCAAGACCGTTGTTATTATTGATGTTGAGCGTTATGTACGACAGTGTGCCGCTCATATCCGCGTCGGCGAAAACATTCGCGACATCAACTGTCGCCGGACCGTCCATAGTGCCGTGAAGGAACAAAGTCTTTGCATTAACGCGGCCAAGTATCCGCCCGCCGCGCGCGATTATCACGGTGTCGCCGGTGACGGTTCCCTGTACCAATCCGTGGACCTGTACAATGCCGTCGGTCTTTATATCGCCGACGAAACGCGTGCCCGCGCCAACGACTGTCGGGCTTATTTTTTCTGCAGAATTGGTAAATGCGAACATGATTGTTTCCTTATCGTTGCGGGGTTGCGGGTGCGGTGGTTGCGGCCGGCATCGGTGGCACGCCCATTACAAAGTTATACGGGTTGAACGGTCGGCCGTTGAATCTTATTTCGTAATGAAGGTGCGGCGCCGTCGACCGGCCGGTATTCCCGGCAAGTCCCACGACCTGACGCGCTTTGACGTTTTCGCCCCGCTCTACACTGATGCGCGAAAGGTGTGCGTAAAGCGTGGTGAACCCAAGTCCGTGGTCAAGTTCCACAGTCTTGCCGTATCCGGTCCTTTCGCCGGTGAATACGACCCGGCCGGGCGACACTGCAAGCAGAGGCGTTCCGATTGCGCCCGCGAAATCTATACCGCGGTGCATCGCCGGTTCGCCGTCAATCGGATGAGTGCGACTTCCGTACGGGCTTGTAATCCGGGCGTTCTGCACCGGCGCGCCGATGGGAAGTATTGCGCGCGCGCGGGCCAATCCCTGCCAAAGGTCGATTTTTTCCGCCAATTCGCGATATTTCGGGTCGGCTTTGGCATCGAATACCAATGGATTTATCGCGGCGCCTACGACGGAATCGCTGAACCTTAACGCCCGCGTGGCAAGCGCCTGTTCCGATAATCCAAGCGATGTGAGCGACGAACTTATCCTTCGCATATTTTGTCTTAAATCGTTTGTGTTCGTTGTCGCAAGGTTTGTCACGCGTTCAACAATCTGGTTGTTCGCATCCGCGATGATAAGCATGGTTTCTTCCAGAGTGCGGTTGGCGGCGCGCAGTTGCCGGTTTTCTTCACGGGTTAATTCGTATTCAATCGCCAAATCGGAATGTTTCGTGAATTCAGGAAGATAGTTGTCATTCGTAAACATGTTGTTAAGGCGCGTCGCAAGCATTTCGATTTGCGACCATGTATTTACGCGGCGGCGAAGCAGGCCTTCTTGGTCGTTTTTGGAAAGGTTCGCGTTGTTTATCATCTGGTCGTCGATAGAGTTCATTTCGCGATGCAATTCGGAATACCGCGAAAAGAATACTTTCAAATCGGACATGTGTTGGGCGTGCTGTGCGCGCGCTTCGGCCAATTGGCGCGTGCGTCGGTCAAGCATCGGGCGGTGATATACAAAGACATAAGTCGACCAAGCGGCCCATGTTACAAGGGCGATTTTCGCACAAAGTTTGAAAAATCGGTAAAATGTGGAGATGTGATAATAGTCAAGATTGCCGCCGGACGATATGGCGGTGACATCCTGGTCCGGCAAAAGCCGGCGCACAAGCCGCCAGAATCCGCGGAAAGGCGCCCACAAAAGGGACGCAAGAGACGAGTAATAACGCGTTATGAAGTGTAACATGCCCGCGCATTTTAGAGGATAGAAAGGCGGGTGTCAACTGGTAATGAGCAATGAAAAATGAATGATGAAAAGTGGCGGCGCCGGCCGTTAATTAATTTTCTTTTTTATGGCGCTCATCACTTTTGACAACGTGCGGTTAAGGTTTTCGTCCGCTGTTTCCACGGTGATGTTTGCCTCGCCATATATTTTGTATCTTTCGTTGATTAAAGCCGAAAGGATTTTCTTGCTGTCCGAATTCAGCAATTGCGGCCGCGTGTCGCGGAAATTCGTGCGCTTTACAAGAAGGTCAAGGTCGGCTTTCAACCATACGGAAAGCGCTTTGTTAAGCACAAGTTTGCGAACGGCGGGTGTGATAAATGCGCCCTCTCCCGTCGAGATTACTTTCAAATAAGGCGGCGATGTAAGAAGACGTTCAAGCACGCGTTCTTCAACGCGGCGGAATTCCGTTTCGCCATAAAGCGAGAAAATATCGACGACGCTGCATCCGGCGGCGGCTTCGATTTCTTTGTCCGAATCGACGAACGGGATGTCAAGTTTCCGCGCAAGCATGCGGCCGATAGAAGTCTTTCCCGCGCCCATAAGCCCCACCATAACGATGGGCCGGTCAAGGTTAAAATTTAATTTTTCGTTCACGGAATACTTTATAATTGGCGGTTAATGGGTGATGATTGGTATATTATTAACCATCAACCGCAAACTATCAACTTTTATTTTTATCAGTTCAGGGATTCGCGAACGCATTGAACAGCGCGGAACGAAAGATGGGAACCTCCACGGTATGGCCGGCGCAGTCCTGGGTACAGTTGACCGCGCAATAGGCGGCTGTCGTGGTGGTCCAAACGAATAGCCAGCCACCGTTCGCGCCATCGCTGCGCCGTTTCAGGCGACACCAGCAACGAAGCCCGTTGACAGCATAAACAGGATTGCCTGGTTGCGCGTACGTGCCTGTGTTATTGCTGCACATCGTTTGCAGATGATAATCCGGCCATACGCCAATGCGGGTCAGGCCATCCCAGCTGGCGTTGAAAATAACCACAGCTCCGTTATATCTCGGATTGGCGTTCTGGAATGGCTGATACCAAGTCCAAACTTGCGGGTGGTCGTCCCAAATTGTGCTGAAAGTATGGCTTGTCCCTGCAATCAAGCTGTAAATATCACCCGATGGCATTCGCAAAGTCAGCCTGCCCGTCGCCGTGCCCGCGGTCAAGAATCCGTACCATATCGTGCCGTCAACCAGCACATGCAGCGCCGGGGAAGATTTTTTGTCTGCGGTCAGATGCACGACCATACCATTGCCCAGGCGCAGACTCTTGGCCTGGGCATGCGCCGAAAGCATGCCCGACAGCACCAGCGACAAGATGATAAATAAAAATTTCATAATTCTTTCCCCGGAACGACAAAAAACCGCCAAGGAATTGACGGTCGGGTACTTTCAAAATCATCATGTGAAGACTCCGCGGGTTTCGGCGAACCTGTTTTATAACCACGGATACCCGACCATTGGGCCAGGCAATAACGGTGCAAAAACACCACTTATGCAAGGATAACGGCACTCTCGCACCGCACACATGATGGGCTTTGAAAACCCGAACCCAAATCCCTTTGAGTTCGCAGGCATTATAATATGTCTTGGATTGGAAAAGCAAATAAAAAATGGGTGACCCGATGTCCTATGCTGGGCTGCTGGTTTCCCTCTGACCCGCTGGCATCGACTGTCGTCCACCCGGCGGGAAATATAGTTGATTTTTTTCAGGAAGTCAATAGTGAAATGAAATCCTTCTGCTTGCACTATTTTGCAAACTGTTGTATACTGTGATCGAATCCACAAGGGATTGTGGCTTCGGGGTTTCTAAGGCCCATCGTATGCGGCGCGAAAGTGCCGTTATCTGAATTTTGCTATAATGGCACTTCG
>Ga0123353_10000420_pt1 | contig 52431 bp, 46 predicted proteins | sample TergutLab28metaG_3_FD_92763 | JGI IMG/M metagenome (GOLD analysis project Ga0123353, IMG submission 92763) | Labiotermes labralis P3 segment gut microbial communities from Petit-Saut dam, French Guiana - Lab288 P3 | ecosystem: Host-associated > Arthropoda: Insects > Digestive system > Gut ... | reverse complement strand
CGCGAGGAGTTCGGCTTCGACCCGGAGATCCTCTGGCTGGTGGACAGCTTCGGCTACTCCGCCTGCTGGCCCCAGGTGATGGCCCTGGCGGGCGTGCCCTACTTCCTCACGCAGAAGCTCAGCTGGAACAGCGACAACGAGTTCCCCTACCACACCTTCCACTGGCAGGGCCTGGACGGCAGCCCCGTGCTGGCCCACATGCTGCCCGAGAACACCTACAACGCCGCCGCCCGGCCCGACATGGCAGCCCAGGGCGAGAAGCGCTACAAGGAGCGCGCGATCTCGCGGCGGGCGGTCTCGGCGTTCGGCGTCGGCGACGGCGGCGGCGGCCCGGGCTTCGAGCACTACGAGCAGGCGCGCCGCATGGCCGACCTCAAGGGCGTGCCGAAGTACACGCAGGAGACCATGCACGGCTTCTTCCGCAAGCTGGCCGCAGAGGACACAGTACCTGGTTCTGCGGAACCCGGTACTGGAGGGCGCTACCCCTCCCACCGGGGCGAGCTCTACCTGGAGAAGCATCAGGGCTGCTACACCACACAGGCCCGCAGCAAGAAGTACAACCGCAGGTGCGAGTTCCTGCTGAGAAACTACGAGCTGCTTGTGGCGCAGGCGGGTGAATGGCCCATCCCGAAAGCCGAACTGGACGAAATCTGGAAGGAGGTGCTGCTGTACCAGTTCCACGACATCCTGCCGGGCTCGTCCATCAACCGGGTGTACGAGGAGTCCCATGCGCGCTACGCCATCATCACCAAGCGGCTGGAAGAGGCCATCGCGCAGCTGGCGGGGCGGGTCTACGGCGGCGGCGCGGCGGTGAACCTCAACAGCTACGGCTACGAGGGCCTGATGCAGGTCGGCGGCGCGTGGCGCAAATTGGAAATCCCTGCCTTCGGCGGCGCGGCCATAGAGGACGCCCCCGCCGTGACGCAGTTCGCCGCCAAAGTGCAGGACGACGTCATCGAGAACGACTGCGCCCGCGTGATCTTCAAGGACGGCGTGATCGTGTCGTACATCCACAAGCAGAGCGGAAGGGAGATCGCCGAGGGGCCGCTGAATGTGTTCAAGCTCTATCAGGACGTGGGCGACTGCTGGGACATCCACCCCCACGCGTATTACAAGCTGCCCCACCAGACGGCCAAATGCACGTACTTCTCCACCGGCGTTGACGGCGCGAAGGCATTCGCCAAGGTGGAATACAAGGTCGGCGGCGACGTTGTCTCGCAGGAGATCAGCCTGGTGGACGGCTCCCCCCTGCTGCGCTTCTCCACCAAGCTGACACGAAACAGCGGCAAGCACGTGATGCTGCGCGTGGGCTTCGGCCTCCACATGGGGCCGCAGGCCAGCTTCAACCTGCCCTTCGGGCACATCAAGCGTTCGACCACCGAGGATGACCCCATCTCCGCCGCCCAGTTCGAGGTCAGCGGGCAGAAGTTCGTCGACCTCACCGACGGGGACTTCGGGGTATCGCTGCTCAACGACTGCAAGTACGGCTTCCGCTGCAAGAACGGCTTCCTGGACATCGACCTGCTGCGCTCGCCCCGGGGCGGCCCGGGCCGCAATGTCGACTTCGGCGGCCACACCCTGGAGTACGCGCTGTACCCCCACGAGGGGCCGCTCGGCGCGGACACCTACCGGCAGGCGTACTTCTTCAACAACCCGGTGCTGCTGACGCAGGGCGAGCCAGCCGAGGGGCCGGCGCCCTTCATGAGCTCCTCCAATGCGAACATCGTCATCGAGACCGTGAAGGTGCCCGAGGACGGCAACGGACTGCTGGTGCGGGTGTACAACAGCAGCGAGGACCACCAGAGCGGCGAGGTGCGCGTCGCGGGCTATCGCGCGCTGGAATTCGTGGGCGTGATGGAGGAGGGCCTCGGCCCCGTGGGCGAGACCATCGACCTGCATGGGTTTGAGCTGAAGATTATCCGCTGCGTGAGGTAGCCGCCGCGCCGCCCCGAAAAATGCCCCTCCACTATCCCGGCAAAAACCCCTGTTTTGGCGCACTTTTCTGCGCCAAAACAGGGGTTTTGCGAAAATTCCGTAAAATAAATTTTTTTCAGCGACTTTTACCGAAAATTTTAAAGCTTCTTGAAGGCCTCCGCGCTGCGGGCGATGCCCTCCTCCAGGGGGGTCCAGCGGATTTTTCCCACGGCCTTCTCCAGCTCGCCGGTGTCGTTGTGCCGCGGGAAGGGCAGCGGCTTGTCCACGAAGGTGATCTTGCCGCGGGCCTGCGGGCACGCCGCCTCAATGGCCGCGACGATGCGCTCCATGGACACCGTGCCGCCGCCCAGGTTGTAGCACTCCGCGCCCGCGGCCTCGGCGTCCGCCGCCGCGATGAAGGCCCGCGCCGTGTCGTCGGCGTACTGGAACTCGGCCTCGCCGCCGTAGGAGATCTCGTAGGCCTCGCCCTTCACGGCCGCCTTGATGGCGGAGGTCGGCGTGGAGGTCATGCCCTGGTCGCGCAGGGGGCCGTAGACCACGAAGGGGCGGATGCCGATGCTCGCCACGCCCTCGTCGGCATACCAGACCTTCGCGCTGACCTCATTGTCCTGCTTGTAGGCGCCGTAGAAGGACTTGGGGAGCAGCGGCGACCGGTGGTCGAACACCGCGCCGGGGTAATCCGCAGCGCTGCCGTAGACGGCGGTCGAGCTGGAGTAGACCACCTTGGGCAGGCCCGCCTCCTTGGCCGCCTGGAAGACGTTCTGCGTGCCCACGACATTTACCAGCGCACCCTTGACCGGGTCGGCCTTGCAGAAGGGCAGCTGCAGCGCGGCCAGGTGGATGACCTGGCCGACGCCCTTGGAGAAAGCCTTGCGCACGTCGTCGAGGTTGCTCACGTCGCCGCCCACGACCTCGGCTTTGGCCAAGTCGGCTTCAGACATGATCAGCAGCAGCTTGCGCAGGTTCTCGGGGAACAGGTCGAAGGCGACCACCCGTCTGCCCTGCTCGATCAGATTTTTGACGACCCAGCCGCCGATGCAGCCGCTGGCCCCGGTGACCAAAATGGTCTCTGATTTCATAACTCTTGCCTCCTATCTCTGATTTGCGCGAACATCCAGGGGAAGAGCTCCGGCTCGCGGTAGGCCCTGTCCCAACTGTTGTGCGCCGCGTCCGGGTACTCGGTGTAGCGCGCGCTGCCACCCGCCTCCTCCAGGGCCCGCACCATACAGCGGGAGCCCTCCGGGTAGACGGTGGTGTCCCGCGCGCCGTGGAACGCCCAGACCGGGACATCCTTGAACAGGTGCGCATCGTCCGGGTCGCCGCCGCCGCAGACGGGCACGGCCGCCGCGAAATAACTTGGGTACTCCGCGAGCATCGCCCAGGTGCCGAAGCCGCCCATGGACAGCCCGGTGATGTAGACGCGCGCAAGGTCAATCGAGTAGGCGGACCCGGTCTGCCCCAGTAGGCCCATCAGCGCGGGCAGGAGGTCGCCCGCCCACCACTGCCCCTCCGGGCACTGCGGCGCGAGCACGATGCAGGGGTACGCCGCAAGGTTCTCCGGCTCCAGCAGGGTCTCCATGACGCTGTTCACGCTCGTCTGCAGGCGGTTGTCCGTGCCGCATTCGCCCATGCCGTGGAGGTACAAGACCAGGGGGTATCTTTTCGCGGCGTCGTAGTTTTCGGGCACATAGATGCGATACGGCAGGTTTTCGTATGCCTCCGGCCGCATCATGGCCGTGCAGTCAATCGCCATTGTTTGCCTCCTCCCAATCGTCGAGTGCCTTGAGTATCCGCGCGCAGTCGTTGGTCAGCACGGTATCGATCCCCATGCGGAAAAATTGCCGGGCCTTGCGCGGGCAGTCTGTGTAGAACACGTTGCAGCGGATGCCGTTGGCGTGCGCCTCCTCGATCATCTCCGGCGTGAAATATTGCGCGCGGAACTGCACCTTCCGCGCCTTATACTGGATGGCGTGCTTGACGATGGTGTAGTCCTTGTTGCCCTCCAGGCAGCAGCGCGCGATGCCTGGCGCAAGGGCGAGGGCGGCCTCCATCACCGCCGCGTTCCCGGTGAGATAGACGTATTCACGGCAATCATAGCTGCCGATGGCCTCCACGACGTCCGGGACGATCTCCGGCACCTTGACGTGGATGTTCATAATCACGCGGCGGGCGAATTGGCCGAGGACGTCTTCAAACGCCGGCAGGCCCGCGGGCGCAGGGCCGGCAAAGGGGTCGTGGCGCACGACAATCCTTCCGTCACCCGCGGGCCGCAGGTCGAACTCGATCTCCTGCGCCCCGGCATCGATGGCCGCGGCGAAGGAGGGCAGCGTGTTTTCCGGCAGCAGCGCGGGCAGGCCCCGGTGCGCACAGACGCGCGGATACGGCGTTGTGTTGTCCACCTAATCTACCCCCCTCGCCTGCGCAAACATCCAGGGGAAGAGCTCCGGCTCGCGGTAAACCCTGTCCCAGATGGGATGCAACCCGTCCGGGTATTCCGTGTATGTCACATTGCCACCCACGGCTTCCAAAGCCCTGACCATATCGCGGGTGCGCTCCACCGGCACATCGTCGTCCAGCGCCCCGTGAAACGCCCAAATGGGAACATTCTTGAAGAGCGGCGCGGTCTCCGGGTCTTCCTCGAGGTTCCACCCCCCGCAAATCGGCACGGCTGCGGCAAAATAATCCGGGTAGGCTTTGAGCATGCCCCAAGTCCCGAAGCCGCCCATAGAGAGTCCTGTGATGTAAATGCGCGTCTCGTCCACGGGGTACGCAGCTTTGGTTTGCTCCAGCAGACCCATCAGGCGCTCGGTGTTGCCCGGCAAATCATATTGCCCGATGCCGCGCACCCAGCGCTGTTCCTCGGGACACTGGGGCGCAAGTATGATACATGGGTACTGCTCACGATTTTCCGGCGTGAGTAACGTGTGCACGGCGCTGCTCATACCGAGTTGCGCCAGATTGTCGTCCCCACGATTTCCGGAGCCGTGCAGACACAGCACAAGGGGAATCTTCGCCTCAGGATCCAAGTTGTCCGGTACGTAGATCCGATAGGGCATAGAAGCCTTGGTAGAATCAATGTAAGCCGCCGCCCGCATCATTTTCACGGGGTCAACTGCTTCAGCTTCGCCCCTTCTCTGCGCGAACATCCAGGGCAACAGCTCCGGCTCATAATAGACCCTTGTCCCTATGCCATGCCCCTCCTCCGGATACTCAGTATATTTCACGTCGCCGCCCACGGCCTCCAGGGCCTGCACCATGCCGCGGGTACGCTCCACAGGCACGGCTGTATCGAGCGCGCCGTGGAAGGCCCAGATGGGGACGCCCTTCATGACAGGCGCATTCTCGACGTCGTCGTCCAGGTCCCAGCCGCCGCAGATGGGCACCGCCGCCGCGAAGTAGTCCGGATAGGCGCGCAACATGCCCCAAGTGCCGAAGCCGCCCATGGATACGCCAGTGATGTAAATCCGCGAACGATCCACGGGATATTCCGTGCAGACCTGCTCCAGCATGCCCATGAGGTCTGTGGCAATGCCCGGTCCCCACGGCTGACGCACCCACCCCATGCCATCCGGGCACTGCGGAGCGAGCAGAATACAGGGGTAGCCCGCGCGTACTTCCTCACTGAGCATCCGCTTGATAAAGCTGTTGCCCATGACCTGCGAGCGGTTGTTGCTGCCCTGCCGCGAACCCGCGCCGTGCAGATACAGAACCAGGGGGTATTTCCTTCCCGCGCCCTCAGGCACATAGAGGCGGTACGGCAGCGACTCGTATACGCAATCCAGCAGGCCCATGCCGTCGATCGCCAGGTATTCCAGCTGCCCGATATCGTATTCCATCCCCGCGATTTTGGCTTTCATGGACGCGATTTGGACCGTGTTGACAGCCGTCAGGCCTATACAGGCCGTCAGCAGGCAGGCCAGGAGGATTATTATAAGCTTCTTGCGCTTGCTCATTTCGCCACCCAGCCGCAGTCAACCAGCCAGTCCGCGCCGGTGACGAAGGAGGCCTTGTCGCTGGCCAGGAAGCAGATGACCTCGGCCACCTCCTCCGGCTCGGCCCAGCGGTTGAAGGCCTGCTCCTTCTCGCGCTCTCGCTTGACCTCCTCGAAGGGCAGGCCCGTGCGGCTGCTCTCCAGCTGGATGTCGCCGCGCAGCATGGGGGTATCGATGGAGCCAGGGCTCACGGAGTTGACACGGATGTTGTAGTCGGCAAACTCCCAGGCCATGGCGCGGGTGAAGGCGATGATCGCGCCCTTTGTGGCGCCGTAGATGCCGTGCTGGCACTGCCCCACGTGGCCGGAGACCGAGCCCATGTTGACGATGGCGCCCTTCATCTGCCGCTTCATGATGGGCACGACGTACTTGGTGAAGAGGAAATGGCCGCCCACATTGATGTGCGTCACGTTGACAAAATCCTCCCAGGTGGTGTCCTCCAGGGGCTTGACCACCACGATGCCGGCGTTGCAGTTGAGGACATCCACGCGTCCCCAAGCGGCCTCTACCTGCTCCACCATGGCCTTCACGTCGGCTTCGCATCCGACGTCGCCCTGGAAGTCGATGCATTCCACGCCGATGGCGCGGATCTCGTCGCCCACGTCATGGATCCCCGGGCCCCGCGCGATGATTGCCACGTTGTAGCCCTCGTTGGCGAACTGGATCGCCGCCGCGCGGCCAATGCCCACCGACGCCCCGGTGACGATTGCTGTCTTTCTGTCTGTCATGCTGAATCCTCCTGTTAATTAATTTATGGTTTGATTGAATGGATCAGGGAAGTCGCTTCGCGATACTCCCTCAGTCGCCCGAGGCGACAGCTCCCTCACGAGGGAGCCAGGGGAATGCTGTTCCAACATTCGCTGAAATTTGCGGCTATACCCCCCGGCTCCCTCGTGAGGGAGCTCCCGCCGTAGCGGGTGAGGGAGTATCGCGGAGCGACTAATTTCGTATGCCTATTCTCTTCTGTCTGATTCTTTCCGCTCCTGTGCAAGCGCCTGCTTTTAAGCGGGTGGTGGGCACGCCGCCCCCTACAGGTACTGTTACAGTCCAAGCAGTTCCCTCGCCTGTGCCGGGGTGGCGACTTCGCGGCCCAGGGAACGCGAGATGTCCGCGATCTCTTTCACGAGTTCCCAGCAGGCGGCCTCCTTGCCGTTTTGCAGGAAGGGGTAGTCCTCGGTGCCCACGCGCACGTTGTGGCCGTGGATGATCGCAGCGACCAGGATGTCCATCTGCTCCTTGCCCATGATGCTCACCGTCACGGCGCAGTTTTGGGGCATCAGCCTGTTGCGGTAGAGGTATTCCTCCACGGTGGGGGGGCTCCAGGTGCCGCCGGGCCAGCCGTAGAACTGCGTGGTGATGTACGGCGCCGCCAGCAGCCCGCGCTCGATCAGGCGCTCCAGGTTCCAGATGGAGCCCGCGTGCCAGATCTCCCACTCGGGCTTCACGCCGTACCGATTGCAAGCCTCGCAGTACTCCACCAGCTCGTCGAGGGTGTGCAGGCAGTCGCAGTTGACCTCCGCGAAATCCTCGTCGTGGTGGTTGGCGATGATGGACACGCAGTCGCTGCGCTGCTCGAACAGCTCGATGCGCTCCTGCAGCGGGATGCTGGACATGCCGCTCTGGATGATGATGTCGTTGTTCGCCCGCACGCCGTTGATCACCCCGGCCCAGTCCTTTTCGGCGTGGGTGTGGAGCACGGCGGCCCCGGCCTCGCGGCAGCGCGCGGCCTCCTCGATGATTTCCGGGGTGGTCTTGGGGTACTGCACGTCGGGTTTGAGCCAGCAGATGTTGGGGGTGGCGGTGATGATGAGGGGGTTGTGTTTGGCCATGGTAAGTCCTCCAATTATGTTAGCATATTTTTTGCATCTCCATAAACAAAAAGATCGGTATCTTTTGTAGCCTCGCGACATTTACCGACAGCGTTGCTTGTTCCTGGGTGGGGACGGGCTCGTTCAGATCGACGACGGCCAGGCCGCTGGCCGCGAAGGCCTTTACGTAGTCTTGCAGGGTGCGGTGATACCAAATGACCGGAGGGCCGCCTTCGAAGAGCGGCTCCTCCCATTGCGTGGGATAAAAGTAGTTCTTCACGACGACTTTCTTGTCTATGCCCGAATCCATGCGGCCTATGCCCTCCCTTTCCTTCCCGGATACGGCGAAGCAGGGGTGCAGCACGCTGACGAACAGCCTGCCAGCGGGCTTCAGCACCCGGGCAATTTCCCGGATGGTGCCGCGCAAATCCTCGCAGTCCATCAACATCATAGCACACAGGACGATGTCGAACGAGCCATCTTCTATGCCATGGAGGTCATTGCTGTTGCGGACGTGATGCGCGATGCGCAGACCCGCTTCCAAGGCCTTTTCTTCAGCGCAGGCGATAGAAAACGCGGCGCAGTCGATGGCCGTCACCTGCGCGCCCCGCTGCGCCGCAGCGCGGGCGTGCCTGCCCTCACCGCAGCCCAGGTCCAGTATTTGCTTCCCGATGATGTTGCCCATCCAGCCGAACAGCCGGTCTATGAAGAGGACGCCGGGGTCAATGGTAGGATGTCCTTCGATCGCGTCGGCTGCTATCGAGTCGCACCAATCCTTGCTGGCCTGGTTCCAGCCGATGGTCGAGCTGTCGTGGTTCATACGCGCTCCTTGATGATGCGATCATTTATCTCAATCAATGTCTTCACGGTATCGAGGGATTTCGTGTCAAAATCCTCTGTTGTAAAAGCGTACCACGCGCCGCACAGGTTGACCTTTTTGCCGAGCACCTCGCACCAGCAGCCGAGCTGGGACGGAGGCACAGGGCGGCAGCCGCATTTCCGGCAGCGGTGCAGCGTTTTCAGGCAAAAGGCCCTGATTTCCTCCGCGTTGGGCAGTTGATTGACCTCGGCCTCAAAGGCCGCCATCTCCGGCGAACCCGGCCGGAACATCAACACACGGAACGTGGGGTAGGCATCCATCCCAAACCACGCAAGCTGCTCGCCCTTGTAGTCGCAATAGAGGCCTGTGCATCGGGTACCCTTCCATTGCAGGCCAAGCGCCGAGAGCAGGTCGGCGATTTCCGCCAGCCAGCGGATGACCTCATCGCTCATATACCACTGGGAATTCTCAAAGGTAAGCTTGAATCCCGGCTGAAAGATGCGGCAATCCAAGTGGTTGAGCGCAGCGCCGCAGTGATATGCTGTCTTCCATTTCCGGTTTGGCAAGATACGGCCCTGCCACTCGGCGAACGCGTCAAACATCAGGGGATATTTCTCATTTGAAAATGTGACCGCAGCTTCATCACGGACGCAGCTGAGCCCGCAGCGCCCGAGCATCGTCAAAAACGCGTCCTCGCTGATCTTATAGCGGCAATACTTCTCCAGCTTTGTCATGAAGGGCTTCTCGAAAACGGACGGCTCCATGACGAAGCCTGCTCCGTCGCGCCGCAAATCATCCAGGAAGCGGCTGAGCAGCATGTGCGGCAGCTTCGTGCGCTCATGCAGCTCCTGCAGCTTCCACATCCGCTGCTTTTGCTTGTTGTATTTGGCGGAGGTCCTCGCCTGATCCAATGTCTGCCCGTGCAGGGCCTCATCACCGCCCTCGCAGTCGATGTAGTAGGCCTCCGGATTTTCGTACATGTCGGCGTACATGTCCGCCATCCAGTTGTACAGATCCAGAAAGGCCTCGCGGCGCTCGCCGTGGATCCCCGCGAGGGAGATCTCCGGCGGGACGAGCTTCAGGCCGTTTGCCCAGATTCTACGATGGGCAAAGGTGGGGAAGGATGTTCGATTGCGGTCGAATGTGGGCATGGGGAAGCCCTCCTATAAGTTCACGCGGTAGACGCACTTCTGTCTCTCACCCGCCAGATACATGTCGTTGTCCGGCGGCAGGCCGACGATGGCTTCAAGAATGCCGCCCACATATTCGCAGGTCCTTCGCGAGGCGATGTTGTCCGGGTTGCAGGTGATGTACAGGTACTCCATCCCGTGCAGGCGCGCCAGCCCGAACAGCAGCAGGCATGCCTTCCCGGCATAATGATGGCCCCGGAAAGGTTCGTGGACTGTGTAGCCGATGTGCCCGCCGTAATAGAGCCTCTCATTGTAGCCGAGGCGGAAGCTGCAATGGCCCGCCTCGGTGCCGTCGGCCAGGCAGATCGCGAAGTCGTAGTAGGGCGACCATCCTTTTGCGGGGTCTGCCTCTGCTGTCTTGTTGAGCTTCAGATATATTTCGCCGGATTTTAAGTTGCTTGTATCGAAAAACATGGCCGCTCCTCTTGTCAGCGTATTGTATATTCCATGTGGCCCGAGGTGAACGGGAAGAAATCGAATTTTTTTGTGCCGGTGTGGACAAAGCCGTTGGCGGCATACCAGTCCTTCAGCACGGTGTTCTCCTCGATGATGCCGAGGATGAGTTTCGTGCCGTCCAACTCTTTCACCTTTGCCTTGCACGCATCAAGGAGCTGCCTGCCGTACCCCCTGTGCCGGTATTCGGGCAAGACAGCCAGATTGTGGATTTCGTATGTATCCCGGGCCTCTTTGGAAATCGAAACATAGCCCGCAAACTGCTTCTCGTCGAAAAAGCCATACATCAGCGCGCCTGCATCGAAAAAGCTTTGCAGCCTCTCCGCTGTGGTCACAAACGCCGTATATCTCGGGGCGTTTTGTTCGGTCAGGCCGAATTGCGCCGCCACCGTGGCGAAGCTCGCGCGGACCACCTCGGCGGCGCGGGGGAGGTCGGCGGGTTCCAGAAGCCTGATCACAGCTGTTTATACCTCCATAATCGTCTTCTCCATGGTCGTGAGCTTGCGGCAGCCGGTTTCTGTGACGACATAGGCGTCCTCCACGCCGATGAGGGCGCCCTCGAATTCCTGCCAGGCCTCGATCTCGAAGACCATGTTCGGCTCGAAGGACCTATCGAGCGCTCCCAGCGCGCCGAAGATGTGCTGGTCCTCGCACTGCAGGCCGATGCTGTGGCCGATGGTAAACGCTTCGCCGTGGGGGTAGGTTGAAGTGTACCATTGGAGCACGTCCTCGCCCAGCTGCTTCATGTTCACGCCGGGGGCGATGCCGTCCTCGAACTTCTTCTGGTACTCCAGCAGGCCGGCGATGAGCTCCTTGGCTTTCTCGGGGGCCGGGCCTACGCACACGTGCTGGTTGACGTCGGCCACATAGCCCCTGTAGATCGCGCCGAAGTCCAGGCGGACGATCTCGCCCGCTTTGACCGCGCGGCCGGTGCCGGGGGCCTCAGGGTCGCTGTCGCCGATGGTGAGGGTGAGGTGGTCCCAGTCGTCCGCGCCGGCGGCCAGCATGCTATCGCGCCCTATGCGTAAAAGCTCAAGATCAGTTACGCCTTCGCGCACGGCGGCGATGGTCTTTTGCAGGGCCTCCTCGGTGATGAGGGCGGCCCTCTCGAGGTATTCGCACTCCAGAGGAGTCTTGATCAGGCGCATGTCCAGGAAGGCCTGGTCCGCCGGAACGGTCACGGCGCAGCCCGCGGCGGACAGGGCGTCGAGCAGGTAGGCCGGGGCGGTGGTCTCCACGCCCACGCGCTTGCCCGCAAGGCCCCACTGGCGGATCTTCGCCATCACGGCCTGCCTGCACTCCTCCTGACTCTCGATGCCCACGGTGTCGGCCATCCAGCTGAAGCGCCCCGCGCTGCGGAACACCCCCCAGTGGATGAGGGTGCCCTCCCCTTCCCGGCGGATCATGGCCAGATTCGGGTACTGGTTGTTCAGCGCGAGGAGGATGGGGTTGGCCGCGCAGTGCAGCAGCGGCAGGCCGGAGAGATAGAATACGTTGACGGGCGAAGCCGCGATGAGCAGGTCGAGGTCGTGGGCCTCCATGATTTGCGCGGCGCGCTTTTGATTGTAGCCGATGGGCTCCACAACTTGCACCTCCTCCAAGTTTTGGTTGATTGGGATGGACGGGGCCAGGCGCTCGAGGATTTGCGCGACCTCCACACGGTTGCCCGCGTCGGCCATGGCCTCGATCTCGGCGGTCTCCACCGGGCGGCCCTCGATGGCGGAGAGATAGCCCGCAAGAATATTCGTGATGGCGTGCATGCTCTGCTCGGGGGTGAACTCGGGCTCGCGATCCTCGAGGATGCAGCGGGCGAAGTGCTCGTCGGTCTCGCGCACGCTGATGGTGTAGTATTCGGGGAAGATGGCGTGCTCCACGTCGGGCTCCACCCACTTTTGCAGGTCCTCGCCCATGCGCTCGTCGAAGGAGCAGAACCGCACGGGCCTCTCCCAGGCGTGATTCTCGTAGATGGTGCCCTTGGTGCCGAAGACCTCCATGCTGTTGTAGGGCGCGGTGAGCTGTGTAAAGCTTACGGTGATATCGGCCATGGCGCCGTTGTCGAAGCGGGCGATGGCGATGGCGTTGTCCTCGGCCTTTTCGGGCAGACGGATGGCCTGCTTGGCCAGCTGGGCGGTCACCTGGGTGCACTTGGCCCCGGTGATGTACTCGATCGCCGCGAACTTGTGGGCCGCCATGTCCATCAGCGCGCCGCCGCCCGCCTTGATGGGGTCGCCCTTCCAGAAGCCGCTGGTGGAGAGCCCCGCGATCTCGTTGACGCCTTCGTAGGCCCGGATCATGAGCACCTCGCCGATGAGGCCCTGCGACACGATGTCGTGCATACAGGTGTGAGCGGGAAGGAACCTGTGATTCTCGGCGATCATAAACTTCACGCTGTTGTCCTTGCAGGCCTGGATCATACGGCGGCAGCCCTCAACCGTTGTGCCCATGGGCTTTTCGCACAGGACGTGCTTGCCCGCCTCGGCACATTTGACGACGATGTCGTCGTGATACGCATGGGGGACCATGACCAGCACGGCATCGATGTCCGCGGCGAGCATTTCATCCAGGGTCTCATACGGCAGCATGCGGCTGTCGCGGTGGCGGGCGGCCATCTTCTTGGCCTTCTCGAAGTCGCGGTCATAGACGGCTGTGTAGGCGATGTAGGGCGAGTTGCGGTCGCCGTTGGAATGGAAATGAAACGCGCCCCCCGCGCCGATGACGCCGAAACGCACTTTGCCGCTCGTGTCCGTATCTTCCAATGGCGCGCGGTCGATCAAAAACTGGTCCAAAAATAATTCAAACACCCGCTGGAAGGCGATGGCGTCGTGGCGCGGGCCGGTGTAGTCGATGCGGCCGCCCATCTGCGCCACGCTGGAGTGCAGGTTGCCCCGGGCGATCTCCAGCACGGTTTCGGGGTCGATGAAGAAGATGACCGTGGGGTTTTCGGGCGCGCCGGGGCCGGCCTCGCAATTTCCTCCGGCGAAGCTGACGAAGTAGGTCTCCTCCCCCAGGTTAAACTGGAAGCGCTGGGACATGCGGGCCATCTCGTAGCGCAGGGCGTCAACCGAGTTGGCCATGTGGGCCAGCAGGGTGAAGGCCTGCGGCAGATCGGACCGCTGGAGGGTGGCGTCGATGAGCTTGGATTTTATGGCGTCGAAGTTCATATCAAAACTCCTTCTTGTCGAAAGCGTTGTATTTTTCTTTCCAAGCGCGGATGGCCTGCTCGTCATATTCCGCGGGGATGGCGGCGGCGACCTTCTTGATCTGCTCCTGGGCGAGGACCATCTTCACCAGGCGGATGAGCAGGGGCATGTGGTGCAGATTGCGGACGAAGATCTTCAGGGCGGCGGCGTTGGAGAGCGGCTTGCCGAGGAAGGCCATCTCGAAGTTGATGATGCCGCGCGTGAACAGCAGGTCGATGTGCTTGGGGGGCATGGCCAGCAGGGCGGTCTTCATGACCTCGGTGTCGCACTTCTGTACAGCGGTCTTTGCGCCGGTGGATTCCGGGATATCACTTGGGGGCGACCAGGTGAAGAATGTGTGCTGGTATTTCCACAGGTGCTTTGCTGTGTATTGTTCGGTTTCGTCCTGCAAAATGATATCGGCCAGCAGCTTGCCCGCGTTCATGGCGATGTTGATGCCGGAGGCGCCGAGGGGATCGGCCATGGCGACGCTATCACCCACGGCGGCGTAGCCGTCCGCCACGAAGACGGCCATGGGCCTGCGCACGGGGACGGTCCCAATATACCCGCCGCGCAGGAGCTTCTCACCCAGCAGAGGGTTGTCGGCGCGCAGATCAGCGAGAGCTGAGGCAAATTCCTCGGGCGTCTGCTCGCGGCCCAGCTGCCCGGTGACCACGTCCATATATTCGTCTTCGGTGATGACCCAGGCGATGCTCCGCCGCCCCATGTGCATCAGGTAGGTCTTGTTCAGGTCGCCGGGGTCGGGGCCGGGGTTGCGGGCGAAGATGCCGCGCCAGGCGTAGTATACCTGCCTGGGGAGCAGGCCGCGATCCACCAGCGTCTCCTCCGGCATGTTGGAGCGCACAGGGGAGAACATGCCCGCCGCATCGATGACCATGTCGGCCTTGAATTCGCCACGCTGCGTTTTGAGGCCGGCCACGCGCTTGCCCTGCATGAGGGGGCCTGTGATATTGACCTCGAATAGGAACTCCACGCCCGCGGCTTTGCAGTCCTTGATCAGCAATTGCAGCAGGAGTTTGCGGTCGATGTGCATCTCCCGGCAGAATTTCCAGGGCGGGCGGATTGGCGCGCGCTTCGACGGGCCGATGATGGTGTTCCAGCACGCGCAGGTGAAAACCGAGGCGTCTGGCTGGGTGAAGCCGTTCATCGGGAGGACGCCTGGCTCGACGACGTCCGTCCAGTCATAGCCAAGATTGTCCTCCGCCTCACATTCAAGCACAGTGACGCCGTGCCCGGCCCGGGCCAGCCACAGCGCGGCGGTGAGGCCCCCATGGCCCGCGCCCGCGACGAGGAAATGGGACATGTACAAGCTCCCCCTTGGATTATTTAATTTTTGGCAAGGATCAGTTTCGCGATATCGCTGTCCGCGTTTTGGGCCACGATATCCATGAATGGTTTGTGCTGCAGGATGGGGGCCCAGAGCGCATCAGGGGTGTCGGCGAGGACGTCCTCCATGGGCCGGTGGGCGCGCGCGGAGAGAGCCCGCAACGCGGCGCGGCTTTCCGCCTGGCTCTCTGCGCGGGCTGGGGGATAGCCCTGCCCGGCTGGGTCGCAGAAGAGCTTGTCAAAGATATATTTCAGGTTGATGTCGCCCGCCCAGCCGTAGCCCTTGTTGAGCGCCAGCGACACACAGTTGCCCCCGTTGATCTGGGAGAACAGCCAGGCGTCCAGAGGCTCGAGGATCAGCCCGCAGAACACGCCCGGGTACTGCATCACGCTGCCCAGGTATCCCTGCCCCGTACCGCAGCCGCCCACGGCGAAATCGCACCAGCCGGCGTGCAGCATGACCGCCGAGATCAGGCCCGTGTGCATGTAGGTCAACTGGGGCTGGCCCGCGGGGTCCGTCATGCCGATATTCAGGATTTCCGCGCGCGGTAAAGCGCCTGCTATCGCCGCGACGACGTCGCCATTTTTCGCGCAGGCGCTGACTTCGTTGATGACCGCGATTCGCATATTGGCCTCCTTATAGCTGATATAAACTTGAAATAGTATAACACGGGCGGGACAAAAATGCAAGGTGCAATTTGTTATAGTTATACGCGCCCTTGCGCTGGCTTGCCGGGCTGTGTATAATAGAACCATCAAAAGAAATGCGAGGAAAATCATATGAATTATACGACCGAGATGGGCCCGAAGCTCACCGCCTGGGTCATCGACAGGATCCAGCGGGACTACCCGGACGACGTGGCGCTGCTCGTCGGCGTGGGGGGCTGCGCGATGTTCGGCGACGGCCACGGCGAGTGCTTCGACTACTTCGTGCCTGCCACCGAGCGGGGCTACGGGCTGGAGCGCAGCGTCAAGATCGGCGGGGTGCACCACGACCTCTACAACCGCGACTGGGCGCGCTGCGAGCGCACCGCCAACCTGGAGGACGGGGCCACGTTCTGCCTGGCGGGCGGGGAGATCCTCTACAGCCGCAGCCCGGAGGACGCCGCGCGCTTCGAGGCCCTGCGGCAGCTGCTGAAAGACAACCTGGCCAATCCGGTGTTCGTCTATCACAAAGCCCTCGAACGCCTGGACGAGGCCATGAACCTCTACCGCAACATGATGTTCGAGGAGCGGCCCCACCAGGTGCGCATGGCGGCGGGGTATGTGTTCGACCAACTGCTGCGCGCCGTGCTGTACCTCAACGGCCAGTATAAGGGACCATATCACCACAACGGCCAGCAGGCGGAACTGGCCAAGTGCAAAGCGCAGCCGGAGCAGTTCGGGGCGTATTACAGCGCCATGCTGGGGGCCAAAAGCGCGGGGGAACTCAAGAGCATCGCCCACCTGATGATCCAAAGCGCGCGCAAATTCATCGCGGCACGCAAACCAGAGGCCGAAAAAGACGAATTCAGTACGGACCTCAAATGGCTGGTGGGCTGGTACGCCGAGTTGAGCCTGACCTGGCGGCGGCTGCGGTTCTTCTGCGGGGAGGGCAACGCCGACTGCGCCTTGATCGACGCCTGCATGCTGCAAAACGAGTGCAACGCCATGGGCGAGGAGTACGGCCTGCCGGAGATGGATATCCTCGGCGCGTTCGACTGTGACAACCTTGCGGCCCTGAGCACGCAGGCGACCGATGTGGAACGGCGCGTGGGCGAGTGGATCGCCGCGCGGCACCCGCTGACCGAGGAATACGACACCTTCGAGGAATTTGCGGAGAGGAACCCATGAAATACCGCAACGCCAGCGAGATTTTACCCGACCCTCTGCTGAAGGAGCTGCAGAAATACGCCGGCGGCGAGACGCTCTACGTGCCCGCCGCCGGGGAGCGCAAGGCCTGGGGCGAAGGCTCGGGCACGCGGCGGTACTATGCCGAGCGCAACGAGGAGCTTAGACAAAAATTCCGCCGGGGCGCTAAGGTAAGCGTCCTGGCGGAGGAATATGGGCTTTCGGAGGAACGGGTGCGGAAGATTGTGTACAGTTAGGGTTTATCCGACATCGTGAACACAAAGGTGCCGCCGTTTTTGATCATATCGTGGTCAAAGGTCTTTGCGGGGTCAAGGGCCGCGCCGTTGAATGTGATGGACTTGACGTAGACGTTCTTCGGGCCCTGGTTGACCGCCTTGACTGTGAGGGTCTTGCCGCCGCCCAGCGCCAGGACGGCCTCGTCCACGTTGGGCGAGCCAAGCCAGTAGCGGTCGGTGCCGGATACGGGGTAGAACCCCAGCGCCCCGAAGACGTACCACGCGCTCAGCGCGCCCAGGTCATCGTTGCCGTCCAGGCCGCCGGGGACGTCGGCATAGCGGTTGGCGAGGGTCCAGCGGACCCACTTCTGCGTCAGGTCGGGCCGCCCGGCCTCGTTGAACATATAGGGCGCGTGGTAGTTGTGCTGGTTGCCCACCCACCAGCCGTCGCCGGGATTGAGGCCCGCGCGGAAGATGGTAGCGCCCTTCATGAAGGCCTCGAGCTCCTTGGCGAAGGCCGCGGGGCCGCCGATGTTTTCCACCAGCCACGCGGGATCCTGGATCGCATGCCAGCGGTAGTGCTTCGGGCTGCCCTCGGAGAAGCCGTCGGCCAGCTTGATGGGGAGAATCTCGTCGTAGTAGGTGGTGCCCCAGGGCACGGAGAGCTGCCACTCGCCCGCGGCGTTCTTCGGGCGGAAGTATTTCGTGGAGGGGTCGAACACCCGCTTGAAGCTCTCGGACATTTCGAAGAAGGCATCCGCGTCCGCTTGATAAGCAGAGTCAACCTCCTCGGCCAGCTTTGTTGCCATCAGGTAGGTGGCGTAATCGGCCCAGGCGTATTCCAGGGTGCGGCTGACGGAGATGTCGTCGATGTCGGAGGGCACGTAGCCGTATTCGTTGTACTCCTTGTAGTATTGCCGCCCATTCATGGGCTTGCCCATGGGCTCCGTGCCGAAGACCGTGTGCTTCATGATTTTGAGGGACTGCTCGGCGTCGGGATCGCTCAACTGCCCTTTGAGATAGGTCTCCGCCATGACGATGTGCGCCGGCGTGCCGAACATAGAGCCGCCGTCGCCGCCACCCTTGGGCCACTTCGGGAAACCCCCGTGGAGCTCGGCCATGGCCAGCAGGCTCTTGGTGCTGTCCCTCTGGATGTCCGGCGCGATGAGGATGTACAGCGGGTGCGTGGTGCGGAAGGTGTCCCAGAGGGACAGGTCGCTGCGGTAGGTGAAGCCATCGGCCGTACCGGTGGTGTTGATGTAGCCGGGGTACTTGCCCGTCACGTCGGTCATGTTCGTGGGGTGGACCATGCAGTGGTACAGGGCCGTATAGAAGACGCGCTTGACCTCGTTGTCGCTACTGGTGATCTTCACGCTGGCGAGGCGGCCCTCCCAGTCATCGCGGGTGGCCGTATAGACGTCGTCAAAGGCTGTGCCCTCGCTTTCGGCGAGCAGGTTTGCCTTCGCGCCCTCGATGCTGACATAGCTCATCCCCAGCCACAGGGTGATGGGCTTGTCCTTCATGTCGCCAAAGTTCAGGTCTGCGCCCACCTCGACGGCGGGAGCATCGCCCACGCGCACGTCGGAGGCCTCTGTGACCCCCGCGGCGAGCATCGCGTCGCCCTTCCAGAGCGTGGCCTCGAAGGGCGTATCAAACCGCGCGGTGAAGAAGACGCGGTTCTCGTAATTGCCCTCGAGCGTTTTGTTGTCGACCACTTTGATCGAGGCGCTCTGCGCCCTGCGCCCATAATTAAGCGAGCTGGCGGCGTCGAAGAAGAGGTGGGCGTCTTTGTCGCTGGCGAAGGTGTAGCGCTGCACGCCCGTGTGCACCGTGGCGGTGAGCTCCGCGAGGCACGCGGCCTCGGGCAGCCACACGCCGTAGTAGCCCGGCACGGCGGCCTCCCTCGCATGGGCGAAGAGCAGCGGGCGCTCCAGGCGCTTCAGGGGGTCGGCGTTGCCCAGGCCGGGGGTGACGCGGAACTGCCCGCCCTCGATGAGGCCCGCGCCCGAGACCCGGTTGATGCTGAAGCCGTAGGTGTGGGTCTTGCCGTGCCAATAGCCGCCGGTGCCCACCCTGTCGATGTTGAACCCGAAGGGAAAGCTGGTGTCGGGCGCAAGGCGCACCGCGCCGAAGGGGGCGCAGGCGCCCGGGTTGGTCATGCCGCTGTTCCAGGGGATCGCGCCCGAGCCCACGAAGGGGTTCACGTACTGGGTGAGCGGCCCGGTCTCCGGCACGGGGATCTTGTCTATGGGCATCTGCCCGGTGAACAGAAAGCCCGTGACGGCCATGATGGCCGCCATGATCAGGTCGGCCAGCTTGTGGAATACGGACATGGGGAGGCCTCCTTATTTTGATATGGTGCAGGTATCCAGCGCCGCCATAGTATCCATGCGGTAGGTGGTGACGGTCAAAGCGCCGGGAGTGACGTCGATCTTTGACAGCGTGGGGGCATAGTCCTGCCGCTGCGCCAGCGCATAGCGGAATTCCCCCTGCAGGTCGTAGTACTTGCTGCCGCTGCCCGAGTTGGCGGTGATGTAGGTGGTCCCGCCCTCGCAGGGCATATAAAACTTGATCGGCGCGGTGCGGACATAGCAGTGGTCGTGCCCCATGAGCGCCAGGTCGACGCCGAAGAGGTTGAACAGCGGGACGTAGGCGATCCGCCGCAGGAGGATGTCGCTGCTTCTTGCGTGGCTGGCGGCGCTGTAGACGGAGTGGTGGAACACGGCGATCCTCCAGGCCGCATCCCGGTTGGCGGCCACGGCCTTGCACAGGAAGGACACGGTGCCCAATATGCTGCCGAAGCTGTCGTTGTTGGAGTTCAGGTGCATGAACAGCGCGCCGCCGTAGGCATACCAGTAGTTGCCGTAGCCGTCCAGGTTGGGCAAACCGTCAATGCTGTCAAGGAAATCCGGGTCGTGGTTGCCCGGGGTGGGCCTGAAGGGCAGGCCCGCGGCCGCGGCGCCGTCAAGGAAGGCCTCCAGCTGCGCCGCGTTGCCCGCGTTGTTGATCTGGTCGCCCGCGGTGACGAGGAAGGCGATGTCCTCCCACGCGGACGTTGCCTTTGTGAGGCTGGCCTGCCAGCCGGCCCGGTCCGCCGCCAGGTCGCCGCTGGCGCCCAGCTGCGGGTCGCCCGACAGCAGGAAGCTGAAGGTATCCCCCGCCGCCGTCCCTATCTCCGTAGACGCCCCCGCGGGGAAGGCGAAACCGGCGGCCAGGACCAAAACTGCCAGCATGGCCGCAAGGGCCGATTTCCATCGAATTGCCACGGCGCTGCCTCCTCTGTTGTGAGTTGCCTCTATTGTAAAGGGTTTTGCGGGGAATGTCAAGGATAATCGTTGACAATACGGAACGGATATGCTATGCTATCTCTGAAATTTATCAAGGAGGTTCTCTATGAAGCGTACCATGAAGGCTGTCAGCGCGCTGATTCTGGCGTTGGTGCTGGTATTGGGGACAATCGTAGCGGCGTCCGCCGTGCAGGCGAAAGTGATCACCGGCTATGCGCGCTATGTGTCCGGCTCCGAGGCCACGGGCTTCAGCGGGAAGGCCGTGGAGCAGAGAACGTCCTTCCGCTACAGCGACAGCTGGTTCGCCGCGCCCTCCACGGTGTATAACCACGAACTGGCCCGTATGAGCCTGGCCCTGCAGATGTCCTGCTGGACGGCGGCGGATGCCAACAATGCAGGCAACGAGAACTCGCCCAAGCTCGACGGCACCGGCCGCACCCGCGCCGCCGCGTATGTGCACCAGCTCTATAAGGACATCGGTTTCAGGCCGCTGCGCTATGTGCACTACGACACCCCCCTGACTGACGAGAGCGACAAGGCCGCCTGGTCCCTGGCCGAGAAGCGTCTGCGCCTGAACGGCAGGGACTGCGTGCTGCTGGCGCTCACCATCCGCGGCGGGAACTACGGCGGGGAGTGGGTGAGCAACGGCAACGTGGGCGACGGCCCCGCCCTGGCCGCCTTCGACAACGCCTCGAAGGAAATCATCCGGGAGGTGGAGAAGCAAATCGGCTCCTACCCGAAAAACCTGACCGTGAAGCTGTGGATCAACGGTTACAGCCGTAGCGGGGGGATCGCCAACCTGGCGGCGGGCGCGCTGGACAGGGACATCGCCGAGGGGGCCTGCCGCCTGAAGAAGGAGGACCTGTTCTGCTACAACTTCGCCGTGCCCCTGTGCACAAAGGACCCCGGCGCGGGCGACGCGATGTACGGCAACATATTCAACATCATCAGCCCCGTGGACGTCATTATGATCGCCCCCTTCCGCGCCTGGGGCTTCGGGCGCTACGGCGTGGAGAAATATTTGAGCTTTCTGGAGAGCGGCCCGGAATACGACAGGCTCAACGCGCAGTATACCGGGCTCTTCGACGGCATGTGCGACAAGGACACGCCCTTTGAACTGCACCTGGTCACCTGGGAGCAGTTCCGCACGCTGTATCTGATCAACGCGGCCGTCCCGGCCGTCATGGGCTCCACCGCCGACCTGACGGGCTTCCAGGAGGGGATGCAAAACCTCATCCGCTCGTTCTTCGTGCGGGGCAGACTCCTGCCCGATATCGAGGGCGGGGACTGGAAGGCCGTGTATGAAGATATCCTCGGCGAGGGCGACCCGCTGTGGGGCCCGGTGTATCTGGCCTGTAGCGCGCTGGTGCTGCCGGCGAACGCGGCCGCGGCCCTGCTGGGCAACGGCCCGAACACCCTCGACCCCGCCCTGCTGGGCATGATCGCCTGCGCCTTCGTGCGCGTGGGAAGCGTGTTTGTCGACCGCCCACCCGACCTGCCGCATATCCTGCGCGGCCTGCCGGGTTTGGTCGCGGCGGTCGCGCGCTGGGCGGCGACAGCCCCGGAGGGCGAGGGCGATCCGCAGGGCTTCACAGACAGCATCAAGGCCGCGCACTCCACGGAGAGCTACACGGTGCTGATGGGGCGGCCGGAGAGCGAGGCGTTCGGGAATGGGGAAGTACGGGGGCTGAGGGTACATTGAGAGATGGGCGGCTGTTCCAACACAGCCGCCCGCAGCTTTTCAGATAACTATTCATAGCACGCGCGGATGTAGGCCTCCACATCCGCGCGGCCACCCGGGAAGGGCCCGGGGTTCTCCATCTTCAGCGAGACCAGCGCCGCCGCCGTCAACAGCGCCTCAGAGATGCCCCGGGACAGGCGCTCGGTGATGTAGCCGGCGAAGCAGGTGTCCCCCCGCCCGCTGCGGCCGCTGAGGTTGCGCGGGCGCAGCGGTTGCGTGTAGTAGGTTCTGCCGTCATAGATCAGCACTTCCGTATTGTGGGTGATCATGACCTCCATAGGCCGCCCCGGCGGCCTTGAGCCCCATTCGTACAGCATGGCTGCGGCCTGCCTGCGGTCGCCCGTACCGGTGAGTATCTCCGCCTCGGCGGCGTCTGTCTTGAGGAAGCGGATCAGGGGGAGCAGCTCGCGCTTGCGGGGCCAGTCCTCGAATTCCATGGAACCGCCGGGCCGTTCGCATCGCAGGAAGCCCTGGACGTCCAGCGCGACGTCGCCCCGTTTGGCCGCGGCCTCGATGACGCTCTCGGCGATGTCGCCGCGCATCAGCCCGGCGATGTGACAGACGGCGGCCTCCTCGGCGGGCAGGTCTTCGGGGGTATAGGCGGGGATGCGGCTGAGCACCCGGCAGGTGCGCCGCTCCTTATCCGCCGTATGGTAGGTGTTGGAGATGGAGGTGCTGCTGCGCGCTTCGCAGGGGGCGAGGGTGACGTTTTTCGCCCGGGCGAACACGGCGGGCAGGTCGATCTCCGCCGGGCTGCATTTGCCCAGCGCGAGCACGCGGTGGCCCAGCGCCGACGCGGCGTAGCCGGAATATGTCACCGCGCCGCCGATCTCGCGCACGGTGTGGCCCAGGTGATCTGTATTGAGATCCAGCGAGGGCTGGCCGACGATCAATAAATCATACATAGTATTACTCCAGCGCTACTCCAGTGCTTTTATGGAGACGCACAGCAGTGCGTCTCTACGCCCGCATGGCCACCAGGTCGCGGTAGCTGATCTTCTTGATGCCGCAGTCGGTCAAATGCTGCTGGAAGGCCGGGTCCTTGTAGAGGTTGTACTCCCAGATGCGGTGGATGCCGCCGTGGGAGGCAGCGGTGATCTCGCCGGTGTCGATGCACGGGTGGAGGTAGGTCTCCGTCACGCCGTAGGGGAACATCTCCACCCAGCTGAACATATAGTCACGGAACTGCTCGTAGTCCCGGGAATTGCTGTCGTTGTAGTCGTGGGGGATGAGGTAGTCCGGGCAGATGACGCCCCGGGCCTGCAGGAACTGCTTCACCTGGCCGAAGAGCATCTCCAGCACCTCGCGCGGGATGGCGATATCGAGCGTGCGGTTCTCCTCCTGCCCGGCCACGCCGTTCTGCGGGAAGCGGAAGGCCAGCCCCACCTCGGCGGAGAGGTCAAGGATCATCTCCAGCATCTCCATGCGCCCGGTGGCGATGCCATAGAGCGAGCCCATGTGGTTATCCCAGTGGGAGGGGCTCAGGCCCAGCTTCTTCGCCAGGGCCAGCTGCGCCAGGCACTCGCGCCGGGTCTCCTCCAGGTCGGCGTGCTCCTCAAACACGTCGCTGTCGTTCCACATGTAGCCCTCCTCGTCGCGCAGGCTGGCCGTGCCCTCGTGGGCGACAGGGCCCCACTTGCAGGCGCCCCACTCGCTGGTGGTGGTCAAATGCACGCCGATGGCGTATTCCGGGTGCTTCTCCGCCCACTTGATGGCGTGCCGGGACCACATGCAGGGGGTCATGACGGTGCTGGAGGTGATACAGCCGCGCTCGAGCAGTTCGAAGGTTGCCATGTTCGCACCGTAGAAAGAACCGAGGTCGTCCGCGTTGATGATGAGGTACTTGTCCATGGAAAGATCACTCCTTTATATGAAAAATTATTTGATGCAGATTTGACAAAAATCACGACCGAAGTTGGTTAATTGAATTTGTTTCATTTCAATAGTCATTCTGTCCACATCTTCTCGTGTAAAGATATTTTCGTTTAATATGTGCGCCACTATATCTAAATCATTCGAATATTCAAAATCTATATGTGCCATCGCACTCCCAAAGTAAAGACTGTCAAGAGGAATGATATCCTTTAAAAAATCTTTGAGCGCTGCGGAATTGCACTCTACCGCCTTGATTAGGTTCAGTCTTTCAAAATTATCAAGGCTTGTTCCGTAAAAATCAAAGTTTCTAACAGATGGTCTTTTCTCTAACTGAGTGATATATCCGCCTAAAAAATTATCAAGACCAATGCTTTGTGCGCAATAAAGAGGCACCCAGTAAACCCTTTTTGGGCGAAGATATCCATATGTACGCACAGCTACAACGATTGAAAATATGCCTTCGTTGATCTCCTTCAGCATCTTTGCTTCAATTGGATTTATTTCCTCTATTATTTTAACAAAGGCCCGATGCACTCTACTCTGCTTGTTTGAATCCATCGACGCTAGCAATAGCTGTACAAACGTATTTTGTAATTTTTCATCAGTTACATATTTAAGCGATTCCAGTGCTGGACCAACTATCTCCAGAGGCGGCTCAACCCGCCGCTCCTCCGGTATTTCCTCAAACCCCTTGGCAAGCTCCTGCCGCAGGCGCTCCGTCTTCGCCTCAGAACGCAGCTGCGCGCGTTCGAGTGGTGCAAGGAGCATATTGAAGGCATTCATCAGCGTGCCTAATGCCTTCCCCCCTGCCTGCGCGGCGGGCTGCACGGCATCTTTATAGACATCAGGCACGACTTGTCCCACTTGCTTGACGCCCTCGGTTGCGACGGCGGTTGCGAGGTCGGGCTCGTTCATGTAGGTTTCTCCTTTTTCCAGGTTGCAGGGGATGCGTCGCTCCGCGATACCTTCATCACCCGCCTGCGGGCGGGAGCTTCCTCCACGGAGGAAGCCAGGTGGGGGCTTATGCTCAAACGTTTGCGAAATCGAAACCCACGGATTGCCATCTCACTTGCGTCTTATTCCTCAGTTGCCTTCCTCCGTGGAGGAAGGTGGCGCCCGCAGGCGCCGGATGAAGGCACCGCGGAGCGACATCCCCTCACACCCCAAACCGGTTCCCATAGCACAGCACATCGAACCTTGGCCCCATGTCCTCCGGCACATCAAGCGCGATATCCTCCCGTACGGCGGTCATCACGATGGGCAGGGCCAGGGCGTCGCGCAGCTCGCGCATCAAATCAAAGCTGGCGGCGATGAGCTCCGGGGTGGTCTCGGGACCAAGGTTGGTGTTGTTCACCAGGCCGGTGAAGGGCACATGGCCCGCGGCCTCGATTTCGGCTTTGATCTGCCGGAGGCTGTCCACATCGCGCGTGAGGGGACGGCAGGCGTTGACGACCATCCACAGGGCGACGTCCCCCCTGCCCCGGATGCGCGCCGCGTAGCGCCCCAGGGCCATCGCACCGCAGTCGTCGCCGCCCAGGTCGATCACGCTGGTGAGCGTCGGGTCGTCGAAGGCGCGCATGGCCTGCTCGGGGGGCAGGTACATCTCCACGGCGGTGTTGGCGTAGGGCGAGCTGATGAGCTCCACCCCCGCACCGGCCAGCGCGCGCGCGCAGTCGGCCGTGCGGAAGTAGGGGTTGACGATGTCCATGTCGCACAGGGCGACGTTGGGCTGCGTGCGGGCCAGAGCCATGGCGTAGTTCACGGCCACGGTGGTCTTGCCGCTGCCGTAGTGCCCGGCGAAGATTGTGATGCGTGCGGGGTGCATGGGGGGCCTCCTTTGACAGTTTACCAAAGAATAATAGCATAAGTAGAGAAGGAATGCAAGGGATTTTTTCACCCCACCATCCCCAGCAGCAGTATCCCAAAGTTGTCCCGGTAAATCTCATCAAACTGGCTCAGTGGCAGTGGGCTTACCCCCTTGCCCGCCTCGATGGTATACCCTGGGCGATTGAATTCTTGGATGAACCAGTCTTTGTACCCCGCGTGGCCGGAGTATTCGGGCGTGGTCTCCACCGAATAGCCGCTCACGGCACCCATGCGCCGCGCTAAGGCATAGGCGCCCGTGGGGTCAAAGTCGTCGTACTTCCAGTAGATGATCTTCCCCTGGGTGTGGTAAGCGAGGATGAGGCGGTAGTCGGCCTGCTCAGTGCGTCGGGCCATGGCGGCGGCCTCGGGTGCGGCAAGGGGCGTGGGGCCGACGTAGTCGCGCGGGGCGGGGCGGTCGAAGCCCTGTTTGAACTTCAGGCGCTTCGCGATCTCCCAGCCGGCGGGATAGGAGAGGTTGACGTCGATGCCGTCGATGTTGGCCTTCCAGCCGTCGGGGAACGGGATGTGGGGGAACCCGGCCGCGATGGCCTGCGCCTGCCGGTAGGGCGGCGAACCCTCGTCCATACCGCCAGTGACGACGTCTACGCCGTCGGGGTTCACCATGGGGACGACGTCGAGGGTGTAGTGTTCATACAGCGCACGGAAATCCGCGCCGCCCACATGCCCGCCGAATGCCACGCCCGAGGCGTATTGCTCAAGGAATTTCAGCAGCACGGGCGTGGTGATCCACTCGTTGGCGTGGTGCGCGGCGTTGTACCCCACACGAATTTTGCCCCGTCCGATGGTCAACTGATAGAGCGGCCGTCCCAGTACACTGCTGCCGATGCTCTGTACGCCCAAAAAGGGGTAGCGCCCGCGTAAACCCTCAACTACCAGCTCCAGCAGGCCGGAGCTCCAGCGGATCTCTGTGGGCACGGAGGGCAGGTTCAGGGGGATACGCAGCGTCTGACCCGGGATGAGGCGTCCGGGCAGGACCAAAGGGTTGGCCACGGCGATGGCCTCCGGCGTGGTGCCGTAGCGCGCCGCGAGGACGGCGAAGGTATCCCCCGCCCACACCGTGTGGATACGGATGCCCACGAGGTACGGGTACAGCGAGGCCCAGGTCCGCGGGCCGGCGACGCCGTCGGCGTCGAGCCCGTTTTGCTCCTGCCAGCGCTTCACGGCCTTGGCGGTCATGGGGCCGAAGATGCCATCCGCTGCTACGTTCTCCCCGGCGCGCCCGAGGCCCCACTGCAGCAGCTCCACTGTGGAGCCCCAGTCGCCCTCCTTCAGGGTACGCATGGGCAACCCCCCATTCCAATTCGGAATTCGCGATGCGGAATTCGGAATTAGTTTACGGGGGGATTGCATTGATTAGAACTGCCGCAGGAATTCCATCGCCCCATCGGCATCCAGGCATTCGTCGCGGATCTGCTTTTGCAGCAGCTCACTTGGGAGGTATTGATCGAATTTGCACTTTGCCCGCATGCCGGGCCGCAGGGGCAGGGCTTCCGGGTCGATGCCCTCCGCACGCAGCTCTTGCAGGGCGCGGCGCAGGGCGTACGCCGTGGTGTGGCACTCCAAATACACCGGCGTGAAGGCCCCGGGCAGGATGCGCGTGTATATCCCCCAATTTTGCAGCGCCAGATGAAGCGCCTGCAGCGCGGGCGTGCCCAGCCAGGGAAACAGGAGGCAGGCGTCGGCTGTGGGAAGTATGGGGTTGGGGGTGTGGGCCCTCCAAGCCGCCCGCATGGATTGCAAAGCCAGGCGGCTTTCGGGGCTCAGGTACGCATCGCAGCCCTCCCCCTCCAGGACGGCGCGCATCTTCTCCAGCACGTGGATGTGCGAGCGGTAGGCCGGGAAAGACTCCCATTTGCTCTCGGCGGCGCCCTGGGCGGGCTTCACGGCCATGCGCCGCCGTGCCTCATCGCAGCGCATGACCTCCCAGCCGCGCCCCGCCAGGGCGATGTGCTCCCCCGGCGGGCTAGGCTGCGCCACCGCGCCCAGGAGTTTTTCCTTATAGAAAACCTGCCACTCCTCCGGGGCGGTGAAAGCCGCGAGGAAGTCATAGCCCATGGCAATGGATTCCCCCGTCAGGCCCAGCATGAGCCCGCCCGCGTCCCCCCGGCGCAGATGGTCCTTCTCCAGCAGGTGCCGCAGCAGCGTTTGATAATCCTTCTGCGTGATCTGCTTGAACGCCGGCAGAGTGAGTATCTCCTGCGCCAGGCGGGCGGCGGGCAGCTCCCCCGCGGCGGCCAGCAGGCACATGGTCTGATGATAGCAAAGCCCAAAGCAATGTCCCGGCGGCGTGATGGGCTCGATCCATTTCTCCTTCAGATAGAGTCGCACGATGGCGATGGCCTTGATGAAGTCCCAGTCGACGCAGCCCAGCGGGTCGCCGGGCCTGGGCTCAATTTCGCCGCGGAGAAGGAACAGGAGCTCGGCGGGCTGACCGTGGCGGCCGCAGCGGCCGATGCGTTGGGTGAAGCTGGAGGCGGACACCGGCGCGCCCAACTGTACCACCCGGTCCAGGCCGCCGATGTCGATGCCGAGCTCCAGGGTGACGGTGGCCGCGGTGACGACGGGGCGTGCGCTGTCCTTCATCTCGCGCTCGGCCTCCTCGCGCAGGGCGGTGGAGATGCTGCCGTGGTGCACGCGGTAGATATCGGGGGTCCTGTGGGCGGCGGCCTCCTCCTTCAGGGCGGCGGCGACATGCTCGGCGTCCAGGCGGGTGCGCGTGAACACGATGGCCTTCTTATCCAGGGTCTGGGCGTAGAGCAGCTGGGGCATGCCCTCCTCGCCCGGGGCAAAATAGCGCATGTGCAGCAGCAGGCGGCGCTTCGCCTCGGGGACCTCCGGGTGATGGCAGGGCAAGGGCGTGCCCGCGCTGAGCCACCGTGCCGCGGCCTCCGGGCTACCCAAGGTGGCCGAAAGCCCGATACGGCGCGGATGGCACCCAGCCAAGCGTTCCAGCCGCGCCAGCAGGCATTGCAGCTGTACGCCGCGCTCGCAGGCCATGAAATAGTGCACCTCGTCCACGATGACGAAGCGCAAGTCCTCAAACAGGCGCGCGCAGGCCGCTCCCCGGTGCATCAGCAGGCTCTCGAGGGATTCCGGCGTGATCTGCAAAACACCCGCCGGGTCCTTCAGCACGCGCGCCTTGCCGCCGGCCGGGGCGTCGCCATGCCAGCGGGTGACGGGCACGCGGCCCTCCTCCAGCAGGTCCCGCAGGCGTGCGAACTGGTCGTTGATGAGGGCCTTCAGCGGGCTGACATAGAGGATCCCCACCGAGCGTGCGGGCTCCCCAGCCAGCAGGGTGAGGGCGGGCAGAAAGGCGGCCTCGGTTTTTCCGGAAGCCGTGCCGGTGCTGAGCAGCAGGTGGTCCTGCGTATTGAACAGCACCTCGGCCGCGGCGATCTGCACGGGGCGCAGCTCGCTCCAGCCCTGCCGGTAGATGTGGTCCTGGATGTATGGCGCGAAGCGGGCATAGACGTCGTCGGCGTTCATAAATAAACCCTCCCACCCGATTATAATGGGTAGGAGGGCGGTTGTCAAACGATTTCGTATTCCGTCTCAAAGTATCGGCCGTAGGTATCCAGAATGCCGTTCCAGGTGAGGATGCCCACGTCGCCGGAGACGGGCAGTTGGGCGTAGCGCTGGAACACGGTGACGGCGGCGGCCGTGGCTGGCCCGAACACGCCGTCCGGGATGAGGGGCTGCAGGCCGGGGATTCGCTGCGAAAGGGCGGCCAGCATGGTCTGCAGCAGGCGGACCTTCTCGCCCGTATCGCCCTGGGAGAAGGCGTAGTTGGGGTAGAACGGGCGCGCGAGCTCGGGCGGGAGGGAGTCATACAGCTCGGTGTAGACTTCGAGCAAACGGTTGTGCGTGGCGCGGCCCGCGACGCCGTCCACGGTGAGCCCATAGAGGCTCTGGAACTCCCGCAGGGCGGCGTCGGTCTCCGGGCCGAAGGAGCCGTCGGCAAGCACACGGCCGATGGAGGGTTGGAACTGCCCGATGAAGTCCAGATAGTACTGCAGGGCGCGCACGTCGAAGCCGTGGTCGCCCAGGCGCAGGCTGGCGGCGTAGAGGGCGGTGGCCTCGGAAAGGCTGACCCCCTCGGAGTCCAGCTCGCCCAGGCGCTTGACGGCATTGAAGATGGAGATGGTGCGGTTCCAGGTGTTCGGCCCCACGATGCCGTCGCTGGTCAGGCCGAAGGTGCGCTGGAAGCCCCGCACGGCGGCCTCGGTGGCGGCGTCGAACACACCGGTGTTCACATTTGCCGTCGGAACAGCTGGGAAGCTCCGGGAGATGCGGCGCAGGCGGATCTGCAGGGTGCGCACCTCCTCGCCCGCGCTGCCGCGGCGCAGCAGCCTGCCGGGGAAGGAAGGGACCACGGGCCCCTCGGGCGCATCAAAGACCAGGTCGATGTCGCTGCCGTAGTAATATTGCAAAATCCTATAGGGCGTGTAGCCCTGCGAGGCGAGGTAGTAGCTCCCCCACTGGGAGAGGCCGTCGCAGGTGGCGGTGGTGCCGTTGCAGTAGCTGGCGAACAGGGGCTCCACGTGACCGCGGCGCACGATGTAGTCGTTGTAGAGCTCATCCACCAGGCGGCTGATGTTGGCGAAGATATCCCTGCCCTCAATGAAGGCCTGGTCGTAGGAGGTGGATGAGGTGATGTCGAACGGGAAGCCCTGTGCGCGGTAATACTCCGTGTAGACACGGTTGAGGGCAAAGCTGGTGATGGCGTAGATGTTGGCCCGCAGGGCGTTTTCGGGCCAGGTGGGGTAGACCTCACTGCTGGCGACGTTCTTTATGTACTCCTTGAAGGGAAGGGTGACATTGCGCACAATGGATTTCGGAGTCCCCAGGTGCACTGTGATCACCTGGGGAATGATCGGCGTGCCCAGGCCCATGCAATCGCCTCCTTTCCGGCGGCTCCGGTCACATCACATAGCGCCCCTCGTCCACCATCCTCTGTGCGGGGGCCATACCAAGGCGTACCACCTGTACGGATTCGGTATCCGGGAACACCGTGACGTTCTCGAACACCTGGGGCGCGTAATCGCCGTGGGTGACGGAGACGGTGTAGACGGCATAGGGGACGAAGCCCCGGGGCGGCGCGAAGGAGAGGCTCCTGTCCGGCGCGGGCAGGGCGATGCGCCCCGCGCTGCCGTTTACGTCGGTGACGCCGTGGTAAAAGAGATAGGTCACGCCGTTGATGGTCTTCAGGACATCCACGTTCGCGCCGGCCACGGGCGCGCCGTCGTCGGAGGCCACGCGCACCTGCAGCTCCAGGATACCGCGGGCCGTGTTGCGCGCCAGATAGTCGTCCAGGGAGGCGTAATCCCGCACGGGCAGCTCGTAATAGCCCGCGTCAAACTGTGCAGGGGTCTCCTGCCCGGCATAGGCCACATCGGGCACGGCGGCGAAGACCTGCATGGCCTCCGGGGACTGGAAGGCCTCCATGGCGGGCTGCATGAACCAGGTTTCGTCCTGCGGCGAGACGCGGGGGCTCTTCACCGCGCAGGGCTTGGGGGCGGGCGGTTTGCAGGGCGCAGGCTTGCGGGGCGCGCATGTCTGCCTGCATGGGGTATGTATCGGACATGGCTTCGCCGGCGGCTTGGGTGCCGGCGCACAAGAGACCGGCCTGCGGCAGGGCATGGCCTGCACAGTGCAGGTGATGGTCTCGCACTCGATTGCCGCGGGCGCGCAGGGCTGCGCAAACGGCGGCGCTGGCGGATACACCGGGACCGCCACAGGCCGCACCGGCATGGCCACCGGCACAGGCACGGGCGGGATCAATATGGAGGCCGGCGGCGGAGGCAGCGGGCGCGGCACAGGTATCGGCGGGATTGGCACGGGGACGGGCATATGTACGGGGGGCGGAGGAGGAGGCACTATCGGCGCAGGCGCGGGTGGAGGCGGAATTGCGGCGATTTGCGTGGCAACAGCCGGCGCCGTGACAGTCGGGGCTGTGACAACGGTCGGAGCCGTGACAGTTGGAATTGTGACGGTCGGCGCGACGACAGCGGGGGCCGTCTGCTCGATCTCCTGGGTGAAGTTGATATCCACCACGGGTGTGGGCGGAGGAGGGAGCGGCGCGGGTGGCGGTGGAGGGGGTGCGGGCGGTGGAGTATGTTCCGCCTTCTTATGCTCTATGTGCTGCTCCAGGGCCTCCACGCCCAGCTCGATGCCCTTGGCCGCCGCCGCGGCCCCGGCGGACGCCAGCCCCGAATGCAGCGCGATCTCCGCGAAGGGCTCCACCGCCTCCACGATGGGCTCCGCCCTCTCGAGCACGCGCTCCACGTGCCCGGCGGGCGTGACCCTCTCTCTCGCCGGGGCGGGCGCAATCACATTTACCTCGGCGACCGCCCGGGCCTGGGCTGTGGCCTGGGCCTGCGCAGTGGGCTGCACGCCGCTGCGCTGCGCCTGCGCGAGCAGTTCCCGCTTATATTGTTCCACTGATTTTGCTTGCTGTTCCATAGGTACGCGCATCCTTTCCCATATGTTCTGCTATTACTATATTAGAACCGCGCATATTTGGTGAATAAAACATGCTTGCATTGCGGGAAAATTTGTTGTATAATAAAGCGGAATTATGGGGAGAAGAGGGATATTATGAAAAGATACATCGTATTTGTGCTGGTGATCCTCCTTCTGGCGGTCGCCGTGATGGCCGTGTTGAGCGTGACCTACCCCGGGTTGCAGGAAAAATTCGCGGATTTCTTCCGCGATGTGGGCGCCTGGTTCAGCAACTTCTTTGGCAAGTTTGCCAAGCCTATCGAGGATGCGCTTGTCCCCGACTAAAATAGGCCCTTGCAAAGCGGAATATCCTGTGATATAATTGCCTGGAAATGAATGGAGGGAATGTTCCATGAAGAAATGCGCCAAGGCCGTCCTTTCCGTCCTGCTGGCCGCCCTGTTCATCGCGCCGCTTTCCGCGCTGGTCTCCGCGCAGGGGGAGAGCTATGTGATCACAAACCCCTATGAGGGGGTCAACTTTGGCACGTGGCACGCGTACAAGACACAGCTGCACGTACACACCAACGCCTCCGACGGGGACGTCCCCGTGCAGACGGTGGTGGAGGAGCACTACAGGCTCGGCTTCGACATCCTCGCCATCACCGACCACGCCACGCTCAACCGGGGATGGAACGTGGAGACCCCCACGGTCCCGCTGTTCCGCCTAATCAAATACGACCGCACGCAGATGGCCCCGATCATCCCCGTCACGCAGGCGCGCTACGAGCAGATCACCAACGGGACCGGGCCCGACCGGCCCGGCAGGCCCATGCTGGACGTCCCGCTGGGCAACGAGCTCAACGGCGCCGTGTTCAGCAACAGCCATGTGAACGGCTTCTTCGTCGAGTACGGCTTCGGGCTCTTCGGCGTGGACAAGGACTACGAGACCCCGGTCAAGGCTGTCCACGATCTCGGCGGCTACAGCATGATCAACCATCCGGGCGATACGACAGGCTCCTACGCCAACCCCGCGGTGAACAACGACCCCAAGACCGTCGACAAGTACGCGAGCCTGTTCAAGAAGTACTGGCCCAGCTGCTTTGCCCTGGACATCAACAGCATCAGCGACGGCACACGCACAGACGAGGTGTTGTACGACAACGTCCTTGAGAAGCTGATCCCCTACGGCATCACACCCTGGCTGGTGTCCTTCAGCGACGCGCACCAGATGGGCCAGTGGCACAGGGGACTCACCGTGCACATGATGCAGGAGAGCCTTGTGGCCTCCAACAAAGACAAGGCAGTGGAGGACCTGAAGCGCAGCATGCGCGACGGCACGTACTTTGGCGTATACGCCATCACCCCCGGCGGGAATTACCTGCCGGAGGACGCCCCGCCATACCCAATGGTGAAAAATATCATCGTGTCGGGCAACACGATCACCGTCGTGCCGGAGAACGCGGCGCTCGTGACGGACGTCGTGTGGGTCACCAACGGCACGAAAGAAATCAATAAAGGCAAATACACGATCGACGTGAGCGAATTTCCGGATGACATCAAGAGCTTCGTGCGGCCCTATCTCCGGGGCCCGGGCGGCATCTGCTATGTGCAGCCCTTCACCGTGATCCCGGAGGGCGCGACGCTTGAACAAGAAAAAATTTGCGACGTCTTCGACATCTCGGTCTTCCTGCGGGGCTTCGTGACCGGCGTCGATTTCCTCTTCTTCAAGTACAACCCCCTGATCTGGGTCTTCAAAAGATATGCTCTGGGCATTGTGTAAAGGAGCTTATGATGAAAACCGTCCCGAACGGCGTATACCCAACCATGGTGACCCCCTTCACGCAGGATCTGCAGGTGGACTACGGCGCGCTGCCGGCACTGCTGCGGTGGTACGAGGCGCGCGGCGTCACGGGCGTGTTCGCCATCTGCCAATCCAGCGAGATCTTCTACCTGTCCTTTGAGGAGCGCCTGAAAATCTTGCGTGAAATCATGAAGGCGCGCCAGCCCGGCACTGTCGTCCTGGCCAGCGGCCACACGGCCTACGACCCGGCCACGCAGATCAACGAGGCCCTGGCCTTCATCGACGAGGGCATCGACGCCTACGTGTTCATCTCCAACCGCTTCGCCGCGAAGGACGAGGACGACGACCTCCTCCTGCGCCGGATTGAGCGCGTGGCGAAGGCCCTGCCGCCCGGCCTGCCGCTGGGCGTCTACGAGTGCCCCTACCCCTACAAGCGGCTGCTCTCCCCGGATACCATGCGGCGCCTAAAGGACGCGGCCAACTTCGCCTTCCTGAAGGACACCTGCTGCGACTTGGGGCAAATCAAGGACAAACTGGACGCCGTACAAGGTACGGGGTTCAAGATCTTCAACGCCAATTCCGCCCAGCTGCTGGAGAGCCTGCGCCTTGGCTGCGCGGGCTTCTCGGGCGTGATGGCGAACTTCCACCCGCAGCTCTACGCGAAGCTCTGCGCCTGCTGGCGGGAGGACCCCGCCCTGGCCGAGCGGCTGCAGGCCTTTGTGGGCATGGCCTCCCTGGCGGAGAGCCAGACCTACCCCGTCAACGCGAAGTACTCCATCGCACTCGATGGCGTGCCCATCACGTGGGAAATCCGCACAAAGCTGAAGGAGGACCAGAAGTTCCGCCGCTGTGAGGAGATGCAGATCGAGCAGCTGCGGGCGCTCGCGATGGACATCGAGGCCTCTTACCAGAAATAAGCACTCATGTTTTGAGATAAACCCGCGCAAAATGAAACCGGGAGTCAGCTCCCGGTTTTTATTTTTCATCAAGGGGTGTGCTGTTTGCGTCCGTCATACCCATTCCGGGCCGTGATCTCCTGCATGCTAGCGGTGAGCCTGTGCGGGACGTCCCTCGGGCTGCGCGGCGCGCGGGATGCGCAGGCCGCCGCGGCGGCGCGGCAGGCGGAGACGTTCGGCTATAACGGGTTTGCCCGCGAGGCCTTCCCCGCGCTGATCGGGCCGTTTCTACGTATGGGCAAATATACGCCCTTTACGGCTGCCGCCTCCCCCGCCTTCCCCATCCCGGAACTCGGCGCGGGCTATGTGCCGCAGGGGATGTGCTATTCACAGGCACTGAACTGCTTCGTGCTGGCGTACTATTTCCCCGGGGGGAAGCGTCCGAGCCTTCTCGCCCTGGTGGACGCGGAGAGCGGCGCGTTCGTCAAGTCAGTGTACCTGCTCAAACCCGGCGGCATGTCCTACACCGGGCACGCGGGGGGGGCCGCCGCCTGGGGTGAGCACGTCTGGGTGACCTCCGAAAGCCGCGCATGGCACCTGGCGGCGGAGGACCTGTGCAGGGCGCAAAACGGCGCGGCGGTGCGCTTCCGGGATTCCTTCCAGTCGGCCAGCCGGGGGGGCATCGCCTTTGTGGCGCAGGATATGCTGTGGGTCGGGGACTCCTACGCCCACGGCAAGAGCCTGCCTCTGCCAGAGGGCCGTCTGGACCCGGAAAGCGGGAACCGCGCCTGGTGCGTGGGCTACCCCCTGGACGAGAACTCGCCCACGGGCGTGGCGGGGCCCCCGGCGGCCCTGCTCTCGATCCAGGACTGCGCGCAGGGGGCCTGCGTGGCAGCGACGGGAGAATTCATGATCAGCGCGTCGTTCACCGCCGCCGCGCCGTCGTGGCTGTGGATATACCCCTCCCTGAGCGGCATGCTCGGGCAGCCACCAGCGCGGGAGGTCATCATAGAGAAACACAAGGTCCCCCTCTGGGTGGTGGACACCGCCGCGGCCCTGGGCAGGCAGATGCTCGCCCCCATGAGCGAGGGCGTATGTGAATATCAGGGCAAAATATATACCTCCTATGAGTCCGCCGCACTGCTGTACCGGGACCGGTCGGAGATGTACGCGGACTATGTGTTCGCGCTGGACGGACGTGATTTTCTTTCCAAACCGTGAACAAACTAAAGTAGAAATGTAAACTTTGTTTGAATTGTGGCAAAGGCCCTTTTTTTTCGCGTTGGAATGATGTATGATTGTAGAATCAACGCGCGCGGGAAAGGGACCATACAGATGAAGCAGTCTGCGAAAAATAAGATCATGATCGCAACGGCCGTGGTGCTGATCCTGGCACTGCTGGGCTACGCCGTGTATTACGCGGCCTTCTCCAACCAGAAGCGCCTGGAACTGGGGCCCGGCACCATCATCCAGGTGGACCGCGGCGACCTGACTTCGGTCTACACGGCCTCGGCCACGGTGGCCTCCGGCAGGCAGGGCGTGTTCCAGATCCTCGACGGCACGAAGGTGACCTCGGTGCTCGTGCGCGTGGGCGACACGGTGCACAAGGGCGACCTCCTCGCAACCTTCGACACCGGCAGCCTGGACCAGATGCTGCGCATGAAGAAACTCGACTACGAGGCCGCCCGCAAGAGCTACCAGGACTACATGAAGAGCGCGGCCGACGCCCCGAAGCAGGCCGCGGCAAACCAGGCGCGCATCGCCGAGCTGGAGGCGAAGATCGCCGCGCAGCAAGCCGGGGAGGCCGATACCCCCCAGGCCCCGCAGAACACCCAACTGGACTCCATCAAGGGCGCGATCTCCGGGCTGTTGGGCAACTCAGGGCTAGCCAACCGCATCGTGGACGCGGTGTTCGCGGAGAACGGCTCGGTGGCCAAGACCGTCACCTCCTTCCAGAACCTGCTGGGCGGCGGGCTGCTGGGCGGCGTGATGGGCGGCTTTGACATGAGCGCCATGCAGTCCATGATGGGCTCCGCGGGGCTGGGCGACAGCCTGGAGCTCATGCAGCTGAAGCTGCAGGACGCCTTCTCGGGCATCTCGTCCGGCATGTCGCTGGACAGCGTATACAAATCCCTTGCCGATTCCGCCGAGAGCGCCTACCGCCAGGCAGAGCAGGCGGCCGCCCTGCTCAAGGAGGGCTGGATGGCGCAATACGACGGCATCATCCGCGAGGTGAACATCGCCGAGGGCGAGGTCTACCGGGACGTGCAGGGACAGAGCCCCGCGTCCTCCGGCATCAATGTGACGAGCCTGCTGGCCAGCCTGGCGGGCGGCAGCGCGGACATCGGCTCGCTGCTGGGCGGTCTGTTCTCCAACCAGGTGAACGGCATGGTGGTGGAGTATTACCCCTTCACGGCCAGCTTTTTGCTGGGGAAATACGACATCGCCAAGGTGTCGCTGGACCAGCCTGTGAAGGTGACCTCGGTCTCCGGCAAAAGCTTTGACGCCTATGTCAGCTTCATCAGCCCCGTGGCGAAGCAGAGCAGCGACATCAACATCAGCTCCCTCATGGGTGCGGGGGGCTCCGCCCGGGGGGTGGAGGCCCGCATCACCATCCCCGCGCCGGACAAGAGCATCACCATCGGGCTGGACGTGGACGTCACCATCGAGCTGGAGACCAGGGAGAACGTACTGCGCGTGCCGGTGGAATCCGTGGCGATCGACGACGAGACCAGCGGCTACTACGTCTTCGTGCTCGAGCGCGTGAGCAAGACCATCCACAAGCAGCCGGTGGAGACGGGCCTGTTCGACGGCAACTCCTACTACGAGATCGCCGGGGGCCTGGCGCAGGGCACGGAGATCGTGCGCGCACCGCTGCGGTCCATGAAGGACGGGCAGAAGGTGAAGCTGGTATGAACGCGAAAGAAAACATCCGCATTGCGGTCTACAGCATACGCACAAACCTGCTGCGCTCCCTGCTGACGATGCTGGGCATCATCATCGGGGTGTGCTCGGTGATCGCCATCATCACCGTGGGCAACGGCGGGCGGGACTACATCATCGGCATGATCAAGGACATGGGGCAGAGCATGGTGATGCTCACCGTGGACCCCCTGAAGGCCGACGCCAGCCAGTATATCACCCGCGCGGATATCGATCGCATCAAAAACATAGAGCACGTGCAGTACGCCTCGCCGCAGATCTACGGCATGGGCATGGTCGCCACGGAAAAGGGCGACACCTTCGCCCTGGCCATCTCCGGCAACCCGGACCTGCGCTATCTCTCGCCGTCCAAGCTGCTGGAGGGGCATTACATCACCGAGGAGGAGTACATCTCGGCCGCCCGGGTGTGCCTGCTGCCCAAGCTCAGCGCGGAATCCCTCTTCGGGACCCGGCACGCCATAGGCAAATATGTCGACTATACCCCCATGGACAGCCAGCAGACTGCCCGGCTACGCGTTGTGGGCGTAATCGACCTGATGATGATGGGCGGCGACACCGACCGCATGGCCGACATGGTGGATTCCATGAGCGGCGGCATGATGGGCATGGGGGATATGTCCATGATCGTCATGGCAAGCACCGTCACCGATCAACTGGTGGGCTCGGACGGCGCATACGACAACGTCTACATCATGGCCGACGACGAGAGCTACCTGGACGTGGTGGGCAACGCCGCGAAGAACCTGCTCTATATCCAGCACGGCAATGCGGGAAGCGGGGCCTACAACGCCATCAACATGGCCAACTACATCGAACTGCTGAACAGTGTAATTAAAATCTTTACGACTTTCATCGCCGGGGTAAGCGCCATCTCGCTGCTGGTGGGCGGCATCGGCGTGATGAACATCATGCTGGTCTCCGTCACCGAGCGGACCAGGGAGATCGGGATACGGAAGGCCCTGGGGGCGAAGACCTCCAACATCCTGTTCCAATTCCTCACGGAATCGGTGATACTTTGCCTCATCGGCGGGACGATCGGCTTCATCATCGGCGTGGGGGGCGCGGCCTTTGTGGCGCACATCATGAGCATCCCCATCGCGTTGAAGTTCAGTACCATCGCGATCGCCATCGGGTTTTCCAGCGCCATCGGCATCTTCTTCGGGATATATCCCGCCCGGCGCGCCGCGATGATGCTGCCGATCGACGCGCTGAGGAGAGAGTAGCATGCAAAACACCCATGCGGGCAAAGCGGTGAGCTACGACTTGGCCAGGCCGGCATACCCGGAATCGTTTTATGAGTACCTGTACGGCGAATTTGGCCTCATCCCAACCACAACCATCGCGGACATCGGCGCCGGCCCGGGGAAGGTCACAAAGCGCTTTGCCGAAAGAGGCAGTTGGGTCTACGCAGTCGAGCCTGCCGACGACATGCGGCGCATCGCACAGGAGAGGCTCAGCCGTTTTCCAAATTGCACAGTACTGGGAAATTATGCCGAGAAAACCGGCATCCCTACAGAAACAGTTGACCTCATCTTCTGCGGGAATTCCTACTACTGGTTTGACCGGACGAGGGTGATCCCGGAATTTAAGCGGATCCTGAAGCCCGGCGGCGGCGCGAATGTCGTGCTGGCGTGGCAGAACGGCTCGCCCAAGAAAAGTGAAGAATTGCATGAATCGCTGGGGCGCTACGTAAAGCCGATGGACGGCAGGCACGACGAATCGCCGCCCTTCCGCGAGGGCGCGTTCGAAACAAGAGAGTTCGAATTCACGCTGTATCAGGATTGGGGCATGTTCCTGAACGGGTCGCTTTCGTTTTCCGGCAGCCCAAACCCGGGGGACGGCTGTTTTGAGGAGTATTGCCATATCCTCAAGCGGCATTTTGAGCGTTACGGCAACGATGGAAAGCTCGAGACGAAGTTCAAATTGATCTGCATGATCGGCAATGTGGAAGGGTTATTATATGGATAACGGCAGCACCCGCTGGGAGGCACTGGCGGACGACTGGGACGCGCGCATGGGGGAGGACGGCAACCGGTTCCATCGGGAACTGATCCGCCCGGCCACGCTGCGCCTGCTTGACCCACAGCCCGGCGAGTGTATCCTAGACGCCGCCTGCGGCAACGGCATTTTTGCCCGCAAGCTGGCCAGCATGGGCGCGCAGGTCGTAGGCTTTGACTATAGCACACAGATGATCGCCCACGCGAAGGAGTTGCGCACGGGTTGGGACATCCAATTTTCAGTTATCGACGCGACGGATTATGCGCAGGTGACAGCGCTGGGCCGCTTCGACAAGGCTGTTTCCAACATGGCCGTGATGGACATCTCGGACATCGCTCCCCTGTTCCGCGCGGTGTATGCAATGCTGAAGCCCGGCGGCGTGTTCGTATTTTCCGCTGAGCATCCCTGCTTCCAGACGCCGGGCAATGACTTTATGCCAGACGGCAGCCTGGTCACCAAAAGATATATCGAGCCGGAACAGCACACCGTGCCAGTATTCAGCGACAACGAGAAGGAAGTACTACACTGGCACAGGCCGTTACAGCAACTGCTGGGGCTGTGCTTCGAGGCCGGGTTCGTGCTCGACGGTCTGGAAGAACCGGTGTTCACGCGCGAAAAACCCGGCAGCCACTGGTACGACATCCCGGCGGCCATTATATTCAGAGTAAGAAAACTATAACTGGAGATATACCATGCCACTGATCGAGCTGAAGGACATCTACAAAATCTATAACCCCGGCGAAAACGAAGTCCGCGCCCTGGACGGCGTGAGCCTCACCATCGAGCGGGGCGAATTCGTTGCCATCATCGGGCACTCGGGCTCAGGGAAATCCACCCTGATGAACATGCTCGGCCTGCTGGACGAGTGCACCAGCGGGGAGTATACCCTCGATGGCAAGGACGTCTCGCACCTCACCGACGACGAACTCAGCGACATCCGCAACAAGCAGATCGGCTTCATCTTCCAGGGCTTCAACCTTATCCCCAGCCTCACCGCCCAGGCCAACGTGGAACTGCCGCTGATCTACCGCGGCATGAAGCGGGAGGCCCGCGAGAAGTTGGCCCTGGAGGCCCTGGAGCGCGTAGGCCTCGTCGAGCGCCGCGCCCACCGCCCCGCGGAGATGTCCGGCGGGCAGCAGCAGCGCGCCGCCATCGCCCGCGCCGTGGCGGCCCGGCCCCCCATCATCCTGGCCGACGAGCCCACCGGCAACCTCGACTCCAAGTCCGGCGGGGACGTCATGCGCATCCTGCGCGAGCTGTATGAGGAGGGCCGCACGATCATCCTCATCACCCATGACCGCGACATCGCCGCCGAGGCCAAGCGCGTGATACGGATACACGACGGCAAGGTTGTGGAGGACATCACGCAGTAGGGGTATGTAGAGACGCACGGCTGTGCGTCTCCGAGTAAAATCATATGTATATGTTTTGAGACGCACGGCCGTGCGTCTCTACTTCTTATATGGCACCGGGTTGTCCGTGCGGCCGACGAGGTAGTCGATGCTCGTGCGGTAATAGTCGGCCAGGCGGATCATCACGTGCAGAGGCACGTCCCGCTCGCCGCGTTCGTATTTTGAATAGAGCGACTGGTCGCAGTGCAAAAAGCCGGCCATCTGCCGCTGCGTCAGGTCGCGGTCCTCCCGGCAATCCCGGATGCGTAAGCGCATAAAAATCACCCGGGAAAATAATACCACGGAATGAAATTTGCTATTGACAAATTGGACTATATGTCCTATAATGTGGATGAGAAAAATTTTGGGAGGTTAAGCATGGAGAACGCATGGATGAGCGTACTAACGGTTTTTTCTTTTGCAATTGTTATTTTGGGGATTATCGGAATGATTAAGGAACGCGATATCAGAATAAAGTATGCAGGGGTGTTCGGCAGGCTGTCTGCTTATCTTTTTCTGAGTTGCGCGTTAAGCCCTTTTCCCATGGTTGCTTCAGCTATCATGTCCAGAAAAGATCTTGTTGCCGACGGAAGTATATGGTTTATCACTATCGGCTCCGTTGTTTTGTTTGGTGTAGCTGTTCTGGTCGCGTTGCGGGCATTCAAACGGTGCCCTGAAGCATTACGCAAGGGCATGTTCCCTTCCCTGTTGCTTCTTGGCGCAGGCGTCTCTTTGAGAATCGGGCTGCGAATTATCCTATTCTTCTTTCCGCTTATTTGGAAAGCGGGACTGCCCAGCAAGGAAGAGATAGAGAGAGCTGAACGCAGGCGTGAGCAGGAAGAGCTTGCCGATGAATTCAGCCGGAGCATGTTTAGGCAAACAGGAGTTAGACCGATTGTCGACAGCGTTAACATGAAATACAAAATGGTAGACAGCGATCTTTGGGAGGAAATCCCGTTACGCTAGGCATTCAAATAATCAGCGGGCGGCTCGTAAGCCGCCCACTCTCTTTTTTTGTTCCTCAGTACCCCTCGCACACCCGCATCGCCGTCTCCGCCCACTTGGTCAGCCGCTCCGGTTCCCACCGCACCGTCGACACGTCCTTCAGCAAAAACTCAAGATTGACGTTGTTTTGCCGGGCCAGATCGCAGGTGATCTCCAAATCCCGCCGCACGGCATCGGCGTCGAAGCTGTCCGTGGCCAAAAACGCGGGCGAGGGCTTGGCGGACATCACCAGGTCCGGGCCGATCCCGGCGGCGAAGCGCGCGCGGTCGCTCCACGGGCTGCACGAGACCTTGCGCACATGCGGGATGCGCTTGACGATGTCCAGACGGTCATCCAGCCGGTCGCAGCAGCCGTAGTAGATCATGCCGAAATACTCCGCCATGCGGGTGATGTAGGGCAGCTCGAACTCCTCGAAGATCGCGGGCGAAACCGCGGTCATCAGCTGCGCCAGGCCGAGGCACCAGCAATTCTGCGACGTTGGGCCCCTGCCCGCGCCGCTGTCGGGCAGCAGCTCGTCGGTGAAGATGTGCGAGCAGTGGCACAGGTTCGCGTTGTCGTCGTGCACGCCGAGCCGGTTGGCGTCCTCGATGCCGCGGATGGTCGCGGCGGTGATGCGGTCCATCGCCGCGTGGAGCAGCTCGGGGTTGTCGTAGAAGGCGAGGTAGCACTCCTCCGCGCTCATCCAGGTGTTGATCTTGTCCCACACGCCCAGGTGAAAGCCGATACCGGCCATCTTCACCGGCGCGATGCCGCCGAAAATCTCCGCCGCCTCGGCCAGCCGCTGCGCCGTCTTCGCCTCGTCGTGGGTGACGCGATCGTCGGTGATCCGGTTCACATCGTCGAGTTCAAGCAGCTGGTTGATGTACTTGTGGCTCTTACAGGTGCTGTTCTCCGGGCCGAGCATGATCTCGTTCACTTGGATGCCATAACCCGTGCGCGAGACGGCCTTGGGGATGGCGATATAGGGGTCCAGCACCATGTCCACGGGGAAGTGCTTCCACTTATAGAGCGTCTTGCGCAGGCTGTTCTCCACCCCGCGCCAGTGGCCGTCACTGACTTTGCAGGCAAGCTCTTCGCAATGCAGCTCGTCCCAGGGCAGCTGGTCGATGGTCACCATGGGGCGCTGCATCTCGCACCGGTTGAGGGCCTTCCACAGCTCGATTTTTTGCTTTTGCACCGGCAATGCCGCATAGGACATGTACTCGTCTGCCAGGGCACGCAGGATCTCTTTATCCTTAGTCGACAGCATATTTTACTCCAATCTGGCGGCGTATTTCGTCCATCTGCCGCGCGATCTCGCGCGACTGCGCGAAGGACACCATCTCGCTCTCAAGCCGCCCCTCGCGCAGGCAGCGGTGGAAGTCGATGATCTGCTCCTCGAAGCCATTGCCCAGGTAGGGCGTCTCGTATTCGGTGGCCTCGCCACCGTGGATGTGCACGCTGAAGCGCTCGGGCGCGTAGAAGCGCGACGCCATGCGGACATAGCCCAGGTCGCCGAAGATGAAGCTGTCGCCGTTGCGGTCCAGGGTCATGCCGCTGCTGAGCTGGGCAATCACGTTGTTTTCAAAGCGCAACAGATAGGCACAGTATTCGTCCACCCGGTTGCCGGTCGCGGAGCCCACGTCGGCCACGGCCTTGATCTCCGCCACGGGCGCGCCCGCGTACCAGCCGGCGAAGTGCAGGCAGTAGCAGCCCACATCCAGCAGGCTGCCGCCGCCGTAGGCCGGGTCGAAGGCGTGGTGGCCCGGCTCGTCGCGCATGTCGTAGCTGAACACCGCCTGGATGCCCCGCACGGGCCCGATGGTCCCCTGCCCCACCAATTCCAGCAGCTTGATCGTGCCGGGGACCCACCTGCCCCACATGCCCTCCACCAGCAGGCGTTTGTTCGCCCGCGCCGCGGCGATCATCCTGTCCAGCTCGCTCAGTGAAATGGCGATGGGCTTTTCGCTGAGCACCGCCTTGCCGTGGTTCAGCATGAGGATGGCGTTGGGGGTGTGCAGGGCGTGGGGCGTGCCGATGTACACCGCGTCCACACCGGCGGAGCCGGGACCGTCAAAATCGGCTAGGTCCTCGTAGCTGGCGAAGCGGCGGGGGATATCGAACTCGTCGGCGAAGCGGTCCGCGGTCTCCCGCCTGCGCGAGGCCACGGCCACGAGCTCCGCGTCCTCCACGCGCTTGACGGCCTCGGCAAAGCGGTGCGCAATGTCCCCTGTGGCCACGATGCCCCATCGGATTTTGTCCATAGGCTCCCCCTAAAAGTGAATTTTGACAGCCGTCACGCCATTGGCTTTGCAATAGATTTTGCCGTTTTCAACAGAGCCAAGCACATTTTCGTGCGCGTCAACATAGGACATCGACCGCACCGGCTGGAAGAAATCGAGCGCCACGTCCCCGTCCTCGCCGGAGACGCTGTACAGCCGCACGATCATCCCGCCGCCGTCCTCCGCCATTTTGATTGACGAAACGACGGCCCCGCCATCGATACGCACAAAGCTGCCCGCGAGCGGCAGGTCGCCCTCCTGCGAACCGCAGGCCACGGCAACGGCTGCTTTGGTTTGCCGCTGCGAGGCCTCGATCAACCCGGCGGGCGACTCGTCCTCCACAAGGCCCACGTTGATGTTGAAGGCGTGGGTGTAGATCTCCGGCGCGGGGTCGGGGTCGTAGGAGCTGCGGATCAGCGTCAGCGCCAAAGCATCGCCGAAGCAGCGGAAGCCATACTTGCTGTCGCTGGAGAGCATGATGCCCCCCGCATAGGCGAAGCTCTGGCCGGGGATGTCGCCGTCGCAGGGCGCGCGCTCGATCACGCCCATGGCGTTGTCGCAGGTGAAGGCGTCGCAGCAGCCCGCCAGCGGCAGCTTGAACGCCAATTGCGGGATGCGCTCGTCCCGCACGCCGAACTCGCGCCAGTCGCAGGTCACTGCGTAGCGCAGATGGCGGGCGTTTTTATCGAGGGAGACCGTGACCTTCAGCCGGGAATTCTTCACGGGCGCCTCACAGCTGAACTGCCTCGCCAAACTGCCCGAGACGCCCGTCATCCTCATGACCGTGATTGGCGTGTCGCCCGCGTGCCGCCCCACGCGCCACGAGGTCATCCCGCGCGAGGTGTCCTCCTCGATGTAGCGGAATGCCCCACCCTCGCCACTGATATGCTCCCGCCCGGTCGCTTTGTCGACAAAGGAGACCAGCGCGGCAGATCGGGGATCAAACACGGCCTTGACATACGTGTTTTCGAGCACATATTCTGTCGGGCTATCCGTGCGGGGGTCCTGCGGCAGGCGCACCGGCCCGCGTGCATCCGACTCCTCCAGCAGCACGGTGCGCCAACCGAAAGGCGGCAATGCACAGGCCACCTGGACGCGGAAGTATCTGTGCCCCCAGTAATTCTGCGGCCGGCTGTCCACCAGCTCATGCTCCAGAACCTGCCCAGCCTCGTCGGTGACGCGCAGCTTTTGCATGTCGCCGTCCCAGTCCCACACGGTGAGGAGCGAGGCCGTCCCGAGGGCAGCCTGGGTTGGGTTGTACAGCACGAACAGTCTTTGCTTTCCGCCCACGGGGCTGGCGGCGCTGTAGTCGAAACCCTGCCCGACTGCAAATCCCACGCCCGCGCCCTCGGCGGTCGAATCCTTCACAGGCGCGGCCACGGGCAGCAGGGCCGCCGTGTTGATCCGGGCGCTGATGGCCCGCAACGCGGCGCTTTTGCGCGTGCCCGCCCCGGCCATGGTCTGCTGGAACAGGCCCAGGGCGTACTCGCGGGTATCGATGGTCCCCGAACCGGGCAGGATGTCGTGGAAGTGGTTGAACAGTACGTTCCGCCAGAGCTTTTCATAGGCCGCCGCGTCATAGGGGTATGCGCCAAGCCGGTGCGACATCGCGTTGAAAAACTCGGCCTCATACAGCGCCGCCTCGGCAACCCGGTTGGCCCGCTTGATGCGGCTCTGGGAGGTGTAGCAGCCGTCGAAGATGAAGTTGAGCTCATGGTCCACCACGGGCAAATCGAGGGTTTCGATGTACCGGAAGAAGTCGATGTACCGCCCGAAGGTGATCGTGGGCATGCAGGGCCAGGTGGCGCAGTCCAATATGCGCTCGATGTCGCGCCGGGTGGCGCCGCCGCCGTGGTCCCCCACGCCATACACATGGATCAGCCGGTCAAGGCCATGCTTGGCGCAGAACCCCGGGACATACAGGAACGAATCGGCGGAAATCGTCTCGTTGTACCAGGTGGGCTCCCGGTAGACCGTGACCCGCGCCCCGGAGGGCGCCTGCCAGCGATAGAGATTGTGCCCGCCATAGCCGCGGCAGTGGTACATGTACTTCACGCCGCCGCTGCTGAGTATTTCAGGCACGTTCGCGCCGTGCCCGAAGGTGTCCGGCTCGTAGTCGATCTCGAACTGGCCGTCGGAAAGGCCCAGCAGGTCTTTCAGGTATTTGCGCGTATACAGCAGGTGCCGGGTGAGGCTCTCGCCGCCCGGCATGTTCTTGTCGGTCTCCACCCAGTGGGAGGCCGTGACCTCCCAGCGACCCTCCTGAATACGCTGCCTGATCTCCGGCAGCAGCTCAGGGGCGTAGTCCTCGACGATCTTGTACACCGAGGCCTGCGACTGCGCGAAGGTGAACCCCGGGTACTCCCGCATGAGCTGCAGCATGGTGCGGAAGGTCTCCACGGTGATCATGGCGGTCTCGTCGAAGCGCCACATCCAGTTCATGTCGATGTGGGCGTGCGCCACGCAGGAGACCGTGACCGCCTTGCAGGCGCTTGAAGCCGGCTGCATGGCCTGCTCCAGCTCCAGTGCAGCCTGCTTAGTGACAGCCCCCTCAGTTTCGTTGATTTCGGCAAACTTGGCAGCTAGATCATTCAAAAGCCCATCAAAGCTGCCATTGTTCGCGGCGTTGATCTCCCCGAGGTAGCGCAACTGCGCCTCGATGCGCGAGGCCCAGTAATCTGCCATAGTTTACACCTCCGGTATCGCGATCTCGATCTCCTGCCCGGCCTGCGAGGACTTCAATATCCCGTCGATGATCGCCTGGTTGATCAAAATCTGCGAGGAGGGCACGGGGCTCGGGCCGCCGCTGACGCAGGCGTTGAGGAAGGAGCGGATCTTCTGGTTCCACAGGTCGCCCTTTGCCGGGTCGTTCTTCAGCAGGGGGATCTTTGTCTCCGTGCGCTCGCCCGCGACGTCGTGGTAGAGGGTCATCGGGCCGCCCACGCTGCCGTTCCAGCAGTCGGTGGAGGGGATCCTCAAAGCGCCGTCGGTGCCGAAGATGATCGTGTCGCCGGGGGTGTCTGCGTGAATGGCCCAGCTGATGCGGAAGTCCAGGATGACGCCGCCCTCCAGGCGCACGAAGGCCGCCCCGAAGTCGTCCACGGAAAAGCGCGCGTGCTCGGCGTAGTACTTGGGGTTCTTGCCGAAGAAGTCGGAGATGTACCCGCTGACGGTCAGGGGCTTGGGGTAGCCGATGGCGTTGAGCACCATGTCCAGGGAGTAGCAGCCGATGTCGCCCAGCGCGCCGATGCCGCCGGTATCCTTCTGGATAAACGTGCTGCCCGGGATGCCGCGCCGCCGCCCGCCGCCGGTCTGGATGTAGTATACCCTGCCCAGCGCGCCGGACTCCACGATTTTCTTGATCATCTTCATGTTCTCGTCAAAGCGGGGCTGGAAGCCGATGCTGAGGACCTTGCCGCTGGCCTTCTCCGCTTTGCAGATCGCCACGGCCTCCTCCGTGGTGACGCACATGGGCTTCTCCAGCAGCACGTTGACGCCGCGGTTCAGGGCATTGATGGTGCACACGGCATGGGCGGTGTTGTAAGTGCACACGCTCACCGCGTCGAGTTCTTCCGCCTCTAGCATGGCCACATGGTCCTCGTAGCAGCGCACGCCCTCCATCGCGGCGTTTTCGGAGAGGGATTTTTCCGCACCCCACGCCCCGGCGCCCACCGTCCCGGCAAAGAAGGCCTCCGCCTTTCCAGGGACAATGTCCGCCCCCGCGACGATTTCCACGTCGGGCTGCTTGAGATACGCGTTGAGGTGTGACCGGGCGATGCCGCCGGTGCCGATGATGCCGATCTTGAGTTTCTTGTCTGCCATGGTGGTACTCCTTTATTTCAATATTATTGGTTCCGGAATAAATAGCTCACCCCGCCGCGCTCCGCCTGATCCACATCAACCTCGTCGCAGCTGCCGTAGTAAAACATTCCCCGCGCGGCCAGGTCCCGCAGGACGTACGCCATGTCGTGCCTCTCGCGGTTGCCGAGGTTCAGGCCCAGCGGCGCGAGGCACTGCGTCACGGCCTCGTAGAGATGCGGGTTCCAGCCGCAGTAGTGGATATATCCCCCGCCGAAATGATCGAGCAGCGCCCTTGTGCGGGGCACGCAGTGTGCGTGAATGTGTTCCCTGCCCAGCAGCGTGGAGGTGTCCTCGCTGACCTTCAGCGGGGCCGCGGCCGGCAGCACAAGCCGGTTGTAGTGCGCCACGAACTCACCCGGCTGGATGATGTCGAAGCAGTCCTGCATCTGCCGCACCAGCGCCGCGTGCACCAAATCGAGGAGATGGTGGATGAAGGCCGGGTCGTCGTACAGGTCATAGAAGAACGCGTCGCCGTAGAGCAGGTGCGCGCTGTCGACCGGCCCCTGCAGGTCCAGGGGGAAGACCTCGATCCCGGTGCCGAGCAGCTGTTCCTTCATGTAGCGCATATGCTCCATGGCACGCCTGTATTCCTCCGTGACCGTGAATTCGCCGGGCTCCAGGGCCAGGATCTGCTCCTTGCTCAGGTGCTCCAGCAGCCAGGGCATCTTGTCGGGGAAGACCCGCTGCTCCAGCCCGAACAGGCCGCCCACCAGGCCGCAGCCCATGTTGGCGCGCACCGAGGGCACGCCGTCGCTGTCCGAGAGGGCCACGCCCACCGCCTCCTTCAGCTGGTGGGCGAACATCTTCTCGCAGTCCCAGTGGATCTCCCGCAGGTCGTAGCTGGGCAGGCGGGCGGCCCAGGGGGTGTCCACGGAGTAGAACGCGCAATGAATGCCGGGCGTCCCGGCCCAGAGGGCAAGCTGCTTTTGAGCCCTGGCCTTCATTTTCGGCGCGGCCTCCTCGCGCAGCATGGCGAGCAGCTCATCTAAAAAATTCTTCATGTACCTCAATCATCTTCCGGTAGTTGTTCAGCGCTCTGTCGCTCAGCACCCTGCCGATGGGGCTGGCGGAGGGCATCAGCACGAAGCCCCGGCCGCCCGTCCCCTCCTCCAGGGCGGCCCGCGCCTTCCGCGCGAAGTCTCTTTCGTCCAGCAGCTCGATGTCGCTGAGCTCCAGGTTGCCGAACAGTACCCAGCGGTCCCCATAGCGCTGCCGCACGTAATCGAGGGTCACGTCGCCCTGCGGCGGCGGCTCGATGGGGTCGATGCCCATGCAGCCCGTCCGGGCCGTCATATCGAGGACGTCCCTGCACCTGCCGTGCTGGTGCAGCCGCGCGTATCCGCCGTATTTGTGGATGATATCGATCAGCGGCCTGTCGTACCGCACGACATATTCCTCATACAGGCGGGGCGGCAGGTACGGCGGCACGGCGTATTCCGGCCCCACGATGCGCCACAGCCTGCCGGGCCAGCCCCTCGCCACGGCCTCCACCCTCCGCAGGAGGGCCGCCTGCGCCCTCTCCAGCGCGCGGTGGAACAGCGCCTGCTCCGTCAGGGCGATGACCGTATAGTCCTCCATGCTGAACAGCGGCGCCACATGGCACAGGGCGTCGGCGGTGTCGATCATCACGATGCCCGTGCCGCCCAGCCGCGCCTCCGCATCGGCAAAGTGGCGGAAGTCCGGCGCGCCGATATCCCCGTCCTCCGGGAGCGCAAGCCAGGCCCTCAGGTCATCCTCGTCCTTCAACAGGTGCTCCGTCGTCCAGACGGTATCGACGTCCGGATTTCTTTGCGCCCGGCTGGTGAGCACCCTGTCTCCGGCCCTGATTTCCGTGATGGTATGCCGCGTCCCGTCATCGTCGATATGCTCCCGCCGGGTGGTCAGCTCGTCCAACACGCTGGGCCCGCTTCGCTGAAACCGCATGCCGCGCATCACGATCCGGTCGGTCCTCTCCCGCGTCAGCTCCAGCAGCGGCCGCCAGGAGGGATGGGCATAGATGTGGTACGGGTCCGCATTGCCCTCATTCTGGTCGAGCCCGTTGAGCTCGTAGAAGCATACCGGCGCGCGGTCCACGCGCTCCCCGCGCAGGGTGGCCATCAGGCGTTCTTTGCCGGTCATACCACAGGGGCCATCTTCGCCCCGGCGCTGAAGTCCCTCGGCGCGGGCGGCGCGGCCCAGCGGATGGCGTTGGCGATCACCTTTTGCACATTCTCGTTGTAGTAGGAGGGGTAGACCTCGTGCCCGGGCTGGAAGTAGAAGATCTTCCCCAACCCGCGCGTAAAGGTGCAGCCCGAGCGGAAGACGTTGCCGCCGTCGAACCAGGAGAGGAAGATGAGCTCCTCGGGCTGGGGGATGAAGAAGTACTCGCAGTACATCTCCTCCTTCTCCAGCGTGAAATGCAGCGGCACACCACGCGCGATGGGGTGGTTTGCGTTGACGTTCCACACCACGCAGCGGTCGTCGTTCTCGCGCCAGCGCAGGGTGCAGGGCGTGCCCATCAGCCGCGTGAACGGCTTGGACATGTGCGCCGAATGCAGCGCGATGAGGCCCATCCCCTGCTGCACGCGGGCCACCACCCGGTCGGCGACGTCGTCGCGCACGTCCCCGTGGCGGCAGTGCCCCCACCAGAGCAGCACGTCGGTATTCTCAAGGACCTCCTGCGCAAGCCCGTGCTCCCCGTCCTTCTCCAGCCACGCGGTGGTGATGTCCAGGTCCTCCGCCGCCAGGGCCTTCGCCAGGCATTCGTGAATGCCCTCGGGGTAGTTCGCCTTCGCACGCTCGTCGGTGTGCTCGTGATGGTATTCGTTCCAGATGGTCACGCGAAGCTTTTCCATAGGTCAGGCTCCTTTCAATGCCTTTCGCATAACAATTTTACCCTTATGTTTCACATATTTGCTGAACCCGCATTTTTCATACATCGTCAGGGGCCCCACAAAATCACGGGACACATTCCTGGGTTTCCTGTTGGGATAGGCCTCGACATAGTCGAACCCCTCCTCGGCCGCGTCCTTGCATACGCGCTTCAGCAGCGCGGTGGCGACGCCCATTCTTTTCAACTCCGGCGCGATCACGAAACAAAACACGGATTTCACCTTCGCGCCCGGATCGGACGTGATCCTTTCGATCGGTCCCATAAACCGCCGCCAGCTGACGCACTGCAGGCAGTCCGATTTTGTGTTGGCGTTGCACCAGCCCACGATCTCATCGCCGCGGTAGGCGAGATAGCCCTGTATGCTGCCATCCCCGACATACCGGACAGCATGCTCTCTTCTCTTTTCCCGGGAGGAGAAGTCCTTGCCCTCGCTGTCGTCGCTGCACCAACACACGCAATAGCACTTGTGCTCTTCTTTGTTGTCGTCGTGAGGCGTCACGTCAAAAAAGCGCGCATAGTCCTCCGCGAGGCCGGGTGTCAATTTGCGGATCTCGATGTCCATCAGCCGCCACCTTTCGTTTTTCTATGCCAGCCGCAATTTCATCTCGGTATAGTGCGATTGCTCCGCCATAAACCCAAGCTTTTCGTATAGCGGCTTCCCAGCCTCGGTGGCCGAAAGCTTGATGTACGACAGCTTTTGCGCCCTCCCCTCTTCGATCAGGCGCTCGATCAGCTGCGTGGCGACGCCCTGCCTGCGGTACTGCGGGTAGGTGAGCACATTCAGCACAGTGCCGGTCTTCCCCGTGATAAACGACGGGTTCGCGGGCATCTCCGCAATGGCGAGAAACGCCACGGCCGCGACGCCGCCATCCGCTTCCGCGAGCCAGGCCACAAAGCCGCTGCCCATATGCCTCGGGAAGTATTCCCGCAGTTGCGCGGCGACGGCGGATTGCGCTGCCTCAGGCAGGGCCCCCCTGTCCTCGGCCAGATAATCCATGCGCAGGCGGATGAGCGTGTCCATATCCTCTATTGAGGCTTTTCTGTAGGTCAGCATTTTATATCTCCGGCATCTCGATCGCGACCTCTCGCCCCATCGCCGCGGACCTGTTGATCCCATCAATAATCGCCTGGTTGATGAGGATCTGCCACGAGGGGATGGGGCTGGGCCCGCCGCTCTTGACGGCGTCCAGGAAGGAGCGGATCTTCTGGTTCCACAGGCTGCCCTTGAACAGGTTCGTGCGCAGGGGCACGAGCCTGCTGGTTTTCCGGCCCCCCTTGGTGTCGTAATACAGCCGCATCGGGCCGCCCACCGAGCCGTTCCAGCAGTCCGTGGCGGGGATGCGCAGCGCGCCGTCGGTGCCGAAGAGGATGGTGTCGCCGGG
>Ga0123353_10000417_pt1 | contig 52511 bp, 58 predicted proteins | sample TergutLab28metaG_3_FD_92763 | JGI IMG/M metagenome (GOLD analysis project Ga0123353, IMG submission 92763) | Labiotermes labralis P3 segment gut microbial communities from Petit-Saut dam, French Guiana - Lab288 P3 | ecosystem: Host-associated > Arthropoda: Insects > Digestive system > Gut ... | reverse complement strand
CGCACAGACCGTAGGGTCTGGTTGTTGCGCCACTTTTTCAGCGTCTTCTGTGGTTTTTCTTCATATGGGTTGTTAGGGCGATGAGATACTCCTCAAAGTCCCATTGTTTTGCTCATGGCTAAGAAATTTAAGCATATCCTAAAGCATTATACACTTGTGCGCAAACATTTGCAAGCATTATTTTCACTGTCCCCCTACATATGGGGGTTCGGGGGCAAAGCCCCCGGGCAGGCGGCCTGCCGGCCAAAGGCGTTTGCGGACGCAGGACGAGTCAGGGCGCCTGTCTCCCCCGGATTTGCCAAGTAATAATCTGCCTTAATCCCTTCCGGCTTCTTGCACCCCCATAAGGCGAGAGCAAAATCTACCCCGGCGCCCCTCGCGCACTCCATATCGTATACCGTATCACCGATATATAGCGTTTTTTTTGGATCTGCCTTTGTCTCCTGTAAAAATTTCAACATGGGTTCAGAGTGAGGTTTATGGTTAATTGTATCATCAGCGAAAATAACTATGTTAAAATAGTGTGCTATTCCAAAAGGAATAAAATCATTTTGATACTCATTTTTTGTTTTTGATGTTATTATGCCTAAAAAGCGGGATTGACTGATTAATAACTCAAGAACTTCCCGTATACCATCAAATACAGTTATATCTTTTGCATACCTGGAAAAATACTTCTGCCATAAAGAGTTGGCATAACCAACATCCTCCATGCCCAATTCCGTCAGAGCTTTATCACCGGTTATTCCCAAGGCAAATCGCAATTCATCCAACTGCGTGTCCCGTTTCGAAATCTCCTTAATGACGTCACGCAAGGATGATAAAACTGCATTTTCCGTATCGATTAAAGTACCGTCAACATCAAAAACTATATGTGTATATCTCATATTTGCGCTCTCCAATTTCTGCATTCTGCATTATTATTTATTATTTAGACAAAATACTATCCGAGGTGATTTCATTGAGCCTGATAAGTTGCACACAAAAAGCCTGCGCACACCAAAAAGATGGCGTCTGTGAGCTTGACATCGCCACAAAAATCAACGAATCTCGCGCCGACATGGAATGCGCCTATTTTTCCGGGCGGGATGACCCCACCCCTACACCACAATCGCCGCATCAATCGCCTGCCGCAGATGCTTGACCCTTATAATCTCAAGTCCATCCACAGGTGGCAACATTCTTGTGCCCTGAAATGGTATGATACAGCTTGTAAATCCCAGGCGCTTTATTTCTGATAATCGCTGCTCGACCCCCATCACAGCCCGCAGCTCCCCTGCCAGTCCAACCTCTCCAAACGCCGCTAGCCCCTCTCTGACAGGCTTATCCATCTGACTGGACGCGAGCGCGAGCAAGGTCGGCAGATCAGCCGCAGTTTCATCGAGCGTAACGCCGCCTACTACATTTATATACGCGTCGGCATTGCCCATAAAGCGACCGCCGCGCTTTTCGAGTATGGCGAGCAATAGCATCGCTCGATTCGAGTCGATCCCGTTGGCCATGCGCCGCGGATAGTTGTATGTAGTGGGTGTCACAAGCGCCTGTATCTCGGCTAGCAGCGGGCGCGAACCCTCCATCGTACAGGCAACGCACGTACCCGGCACATTGCGCGGACGTCCGGCTAGCAGCGCTTCAGATGGGTTGGGAACCTCTACAAGCCCCGATCCGCGCATCTCAAAAACCCCGATCTCATGCGTTGCCCCGAACCGATTCTTCGCGGAACGCAAAATGCGGTACTGCATCTGTCGTTCCCCCTCGAAGTACAGCACACAGTCCACCATATGCTCTAACACTTTCGGTCCTGCAATAGACCCCTCTTTGTTTACATGCCCTACAATAAAGACTGTAATGCCATTGCGCTTGCCCATCTGCATCAGTGTTAAAGTACATTCCTTTACTTGCGTAACACTCCCATGTGATGATGTAATATCAGACTTGTACATAGTCTGTATCGAGTCAACAATAATTATATCCGGCTTCAGATTAGCGGCAGCGGCTTCAATATCGTCAAGATTTGTTTCGGTAAGTATATGAAGATTGTGCGAATCGACACGTAAACGCTCGGCGCGCAATTTAATCTGCCGTGCTGATTCTTCGCCCGATACATATAAAACCTTTGAAAAACGGCATAGCGAATCACATATTTGCAACAAAAGCGTAGACTTACCGATGCCCGGCTCTCCCGCCACAAGTACAAGTGAGCCCGCGACGGCCCCGCCGCCCAACACCCTGTCAAGCTCGTCCATCCCCGTCTGAAACCGAACCTCGTCGGTTACGCTAATGTCACTGAGCTGTATCGGCTTTGCAGCCACACGACTACTACTCGATTCTTTTTTCATATCCTTTAAAGGTTGCTCAGTCAATGAATTCCACGCCTTGCACATTGGGCATTGCCCCTGCCATCGCGGAAACTCATTCCCGCACTCCGCGCAAAAAAAAGCTGTCTTTTGTTTATTAGGCATACTGTGTCCTTTCTATCTTATTCATGATTACGGGGGTTCGGGGGCTTGCCCCCGCATAGCCCGGCAGGGCTACCTGCCCTCCCAATTCACAACTCCCGACGTAATCGCCATCGCCACCTTCGTCTGATATGGCGCCCTAACCAGATTGGCTGAATCCTTGGGATTGCTCAAAAACCCGCACTCCACCAGCACCGCCGGACAGTTTACGTTGTTTATTAGATAGAGATCCTCATAGACGGGCTTTATCTTGCGCGTGTTATCCCTGTCCAAATTCAGCATCTGAGCCTGTAATATATCCGCCAAAGCCTTCGAAGCATCGTCTCTCGCATAAAATACTTGAGCACCGAAATACTGCGATTCCGTAAACGAGTTCTGATGTATACTCAACAAAACGGCATTTGGTGTATTGTTCGTAAGTTTTACCCGATTGATCAGGTCACTGCGTTTCTTTTCACTGAACGTGTCCGCGCCTTCGTCGTGGATAGAAATATCCTCCGTGCGCACCATCACGGTTTTTATTCCGTAAAACCGCATAAGCAGATCGGTCTTTTTGGCAATCTCCAAGTTTATACCGCTCTCCAACATGCCGCAAATCGACCTCGCGCCGCCGTCCTCGCCGCCGTGCCCTGCGTCGATGACTGCCGTGAATTTGTACGGCTCCAACCGCAAAAACACATCCTGTTTCGGCTCACGCAGAATAAGCCATGCCGATATAATGACCGCCAATACGATCATTACCGCAAGCGTACCGACCAAACCTCTTCTCAACAATAATCACTCCTCAAATCCGGGGGTTCGGGGGCTTGCCCCCGCATAGCCCGGCAGTGCTACCTGCCCTTTCTTTGATAAATCATACTTATTCCATGCCGCTTCAGCTTATACCCGTTAAGATAAGCGACACCGGTCAACAAAGGCATACAAATTATGACAGTTAAGTAAATTACCTTTACAATGGAAGGTTCGGCCAGAACAAATAAAATCACTGATATAAAGGGTAAGGTCGCAGCACAACCTCCTGCTATAAATCCGCGTTTTGGCTGGTATGTCAAGTGATTATACATTACAAGGTTTCTGTCGCGTTCGCCCCATATCCATGCTGTTCGATACATTGCTATACAGCATATTCCAAGCGTTAAAAGCGACAAAGCACTCCATAAAAGCGACAAATCAGGATAATATTCGGGAAACATCAAATAAATAAACATACCTATCACAACGATAACGAATGCGTTAGTCGTCAGGCGTATTACCAAGGCATACAGCGGACTCTTCATAATACTAATCCTCCATAATAAACATGATGAAGATTTTCCTCGTCCGACAAGACGGATGACACAGCCATACTCGTGTATAGCAATGAGTACAACGCAGGCGGGCGATAAAAAGACCGAAAAGATTCCATGCTTTTAATGGAGGGTTAGTATACCCGCCGCCGATGAATTCAGCGCCGCCAAAAGCAGGCGTGTACACGCGTCAATGTCTGATAAATCTGCCATCTCAGCGGGACTGTGGATGTACCTCGTCGGAATGCTTATGCCCCCAGACGGCACGCCGCCGCGTGAGATATGGATAGCACCCGCGTCAGTCCCTCCGGTGGGCAGAACCTCGCGCTGGACAGTGATTTTTGCGCTCTTCGCAGTAGACTCAAGCCACGCAACAACGCCCGGATGCGAAATCATAGAACTGTCGCGTATCTTTATAGCGGCCCCCTTGCCAAGCGCGCAGTTGATATGCGCTTTCTGCGCAGGTACATCACCCACGCCCGTGACATCCACGGCCAGCCCTATATCGGGATCGATAGCATAAGCGGCTGTCTTCGCGCCCCTCAGCCCCACTTCCTCCTGTACGCTGAACACAAAATATATGTCGTTAACCGGATTGTTGCCCAGCATCGCCAAAGCCTGTAAGAGAATAACACAGGCAATCCTATCGTCGAGATACGGCGAAACAATTTTCCCGCAATTCTGATACGTATCGGCATAAAATACCGCCATGTCACCAATATTGACGCATTTTCGCGCAACATCCCTGCTATCCGCGCCGATGTCTATAAAGCAATCATGCTCCTTTAACTCGTCTAATTTCGTCTTAGCCTCACGAAATACCGTTCCTTTCGTGCCGTTCTCAAAGATCACATTCGCCCCGAGCAACAGCTCCAATTTAAGACCGCCTATGCCACAAAAGCGCAGCAGCCCTTTCTCTTCGATATGAGTAATAACCAGCCCAATAGAATCTGCATGCGCGGACACCATAATTTTCTTACCGCCGCCCTTTTTACGAACGATCAGATTGCCAAGCGTGTCGATGTGGCACTCGTCGGCATACGGCTTCGCCATGTCGTGAAGGTGGTAGATTAAACCGCTCTCGCGTCCGGCGGGTGCGAAAACTTTTGCCAGTTCCTTTTGAGTTTTAAACGTATCAAACAAAATAATTAACCTCCTAGAATAAAATTATGAATACCCTCACCCTACATACGGGGACCCGGGGATGAAACACCCGTATTGCCCGGCAGGGCACCTGCCCCGCACGTAGGCGGCGGGGGTTGCGTGCGCAAAAATTCGTCGAGTATATCTCTCATCTGTTCAATCTCCTCGATTTTCACGCTGCTTATCGGTGTGTGGATGTATCTGACTGCGACAGCAATTCCGGCTACCCTTATGCCGTCATGTGTACGCTGGATTGCCGCCGCATCGGTACCTCCGGCAATGAACCCCTTGGTTTGCCATTTATACCCGAGCTTTTCGGCGATGTTTTTAAGTGCCAATCCCAGCTCCTTATCAGATATCGTACCTAAGTCCATGAACGGCATGACAACACCCGCGCCGGGACGGCACACCTGCCGATGCCCCGGCAAATCCGGCAAGTCTGCTGCTGTCGTACCTTCAACCACAATTGCTAAGTCAGGGCGAGACAGGGGACCTGCCGCCAACCCAAACGCCGCAGCATAAGCTCCGCGCATACCAATCTCCTCCTGCACGGAAAAAACATACCAGACATTGCATGGATACTGTTTCTCCAAGAGTTTTAACAGCGCCGCACAGCCGACCCTATCATCAAGCGCTTTCGCTTTCAGCATACCATCGCCGAAAGTTACCTGCCTATGGTCAAACGCTGCAAAGTCGCCAAGCTCTATCTCTTTTTCAGCGGTCTCTTTGTCGGCGAACCCCGCGTCTATATACATATCCTCCATCTTAGGCAACTTCTTTTGCTCCTCCTCGGAGCTCAAATGTTTTGCTTTCAGCCCGATAACACCTGGTATCCGCTTATTCCCGATATAAACACGCTGCCCAATCAAGACTCGCCTGTCAACTCCGCCGGTACAGACAAACTTAAGAAAGCCGTCGTCAGTAACCGCACGTATAAGCAAGCCGACCTCATCCATATGCGCGCACAGCATAACGGTTTTAGCGTTTTCTTTACTGCCCGTACGGTATATCAACAGATTGCCCAACTTATCAACAGTTATCTCATCGGCAAAAGGTTCCGCTTTCTTCTTTATATAATCCCGCACGGCGTCCTCGTGCCCTGTCACCCCATGCAGTGCGCATAGGTCTTTTACTAGATCTAACATTTTCTCCTCCTGAATTACATATACCCCCTAACGCGGAGGGGGTGCCGTCTGCAGACGGCGGGGGTTGCGCGTGCTCTACATATTATCTATAAACGCCGCCAACAATTTCGCCGTATTCTCAAAATCATCTTTATGGAGCATCTCCACGGGCGAGTGCATATATTTCAGCGGCAGCGACAGCAGAGCCATTGGCACACCGTCCCGCGCAATCTGATAATCATCGCCGTTAGTGGAGGTAGCCCCGCCCAAAACCTCGATCTGATACGGTATACCCTTGACTTTGGCGGTTTTTTTAAGCCTATCGCTCAAAAAACGCGCCATGTTCGGTCCCACGCCGATACACGGACCGCCGCCGACCTTATATGTTCTATCCTTTGGCGCGTCTGGCGTATGCCCGTGCGTGACATCGACCGCCACACAGTAATCAGGCGCTAGCGCGTACCCAGCGACCTTTGCGCCGCGACCGCCGACCTCCTCCTGTACACTGCCCACAACGACTATATTAACCTTAGGCTTTTTCACCAGCTCCAAAGCCCGCAGTATCGCCATAAAACACGCCCTGTCGTCCAGTGCCTTACCGATGACGAAATTACCCATATTAAGAAAGCTGCCATTGAAAACACCTACTGTACCAACCGGTATAACAGACGCGTCGTCAAGCCCCGTGTCAAGGAACAACTCATCTGTCGGCACGCACTTGTCTGAATCGTCTTTCGCTTGCACATGCGGCGGCAGACAGGCTACTACGCCGTAGTGTCCTGTCGCCAATCTAAACTCGCGCGCCATCAGCATACGCGGGTCTATACCGCCCAGTGTGATAAACTTTAGAAACCCGTTCGGCAGATGCTCGACCGCCTGTCCGGTTATCATAATGCCTATCTCGTCAATATGCGCGTCAATAAGCAAAGTCTTGGCGTTCGGACTCACAGTCTTTACACCGACAACATTACCCAGTTTATCTGTATGCACCTCATCGACAAAGGGCTTCAAATACTCTGCCGCGAGTTTTGCCGCCTCTGACTCAAAGCCCGCAGCCCCCATCGCGTTAGCTAACTTCTCTAACTTATTCCACATAAGCTTATATTAACCCCTCTACACATTCCTTAAATACTTTGCCTCGCTCCTCGAAATTCTCAAACTGGTCAAATGAGGTACAAGCCGGCGAAAGCAACACAATGTCGCCCGGCTCAGCTGTTACATACGCCTTAGCGACCGCCGTACGTATATCGCCGCAGTCAAAAAGCTCAACGCCGGTTGCGCCCAGCGTTTCGCGTATATCTACGGCCGCTTCACCGACAAGCAGCGCGGCTTTAATATGTTCTCCGGCAACGACCGCCAAATCATGGAAACCCACCTTGGCGCGCCCTCCGGCTATCAGTATAACCTTTTTATCGAAAACACGCAAGCCCGCAATCGTGCGCGTCGGGCTTGACGCTATCGAATCGTTATAGTATTTCACGCCGTCTATCTCAGCCACAAGCTCAAGCCTATGCTCTACGCCGCCGAAAGACTCTGCGACACTCTTTGCGGCCTCGGGTGTCGGACGGCAGACCGCAATCGACGCCGCGTAATTCTCAATGTTATGCTCCCCGGGTATAAGAATGTCACGCGTCTCTAGTATCACATCCCCATTACACTTTATAACGCCGCCGCCTATCGTAACTGCGCAATTATCCCCGCACCCGAAATATTCAGCTTTCTCACACGGCAAATTACGGCATATTGGGTTATCTCGATTGAGTATGACGCGTTTTGCCCCATATTTATAGATATTAGCTTTCGCGGTAATATACTCCTCCATATCCCTGTGCCAATCCAAATGATTGGGTGAGATATTCGTTATCAGCGCAGTCTGCGGACTTTTGCGCATGGTCATAAGCTGAAACGAAGACAGCTCCAAGACGGCCGAGTCATCCGGCGAGATGCTGTCCAACCTGTCAAGCAACGGCGTACCGATATTGCCGCCGACATGAACGATGCGTCCCATAGCCTCCAGCATCTTGCCTATTATAGTCGTAGTAGTAGTTTTGCCGTCACTACCCGTCACACCGATGATCTCACACGGGCAATGCTCAATAAAAAGCTCGATCTCCGACGTCAAAATAGCGCCGTTCTCAACGGCTCTTATTATACCCGGCTCAAACGGTTTTACCCCCGGAGACCGGAAGATGACGTCACCGTTTAAATTATTGAGATACCCGTCGCCCGTATGCGCAGGCAAATGCTTAAACTCGTCCGGCAGCGCTTTCTTATCATACAGCGTTATTGATGCTGCTCCAGCATCCTCCAAAAGCCGCACCAACGGACGGTTAGAGACGCCAATGCCCACAACCGCAATACGCTTATTCCGCAATGATGATAATGTCAAGATAAGCCCTCCTGACCCCTCTCTTGCCCCCCTTGCCAAAGGGGGGGGGCGTCGTCAGATGGCGGGGGGATTTTCGCTTTCGGTAACTTCAGCATATATCCCAAGCACACCGCAAATACGACAGCGGCCGGTATCAAAATAATCAATGCCCCCAACTGCACATTTGAAATCCCTGCCGCTTCCTCCACAATATCAGCGACATCTGCGTCATCAACCAGCCTCGTTAAAATGATGGGCATCATATTAAAGACCACATGCCCGATGATCGGCAGCCATAGCGTACGGAACCTGACATACAGCCAGCCAAGGAATACGCCCAAAACAAAGGCATACATTCCCTGCAGCAAATTCATATGGGCAATACCGAACAGCGCGCCTTGAATAGTAAGCGCCGCCCATACGGGCATCCAGTATAAAAGCCGGGTGAATACAATTCCCCTAAAGCACAGCTCCTCGACAATAGGGCCGATAAGACCGACGGCAAGAATCTGTAAAATTAGAGTACTGCCCTCGAACAGCCCCTCTACTATATCATGTGACGGGAAGAATCTTGTCAAGTCTAAAAGCCCAATTATCCCGATTATAATGAAATAAGCGCAAATACTCATGATAACAGTCAGTGATATATTCGCCGCGGTCATATTATTCCCGATATACTTCGGCATCTTTTTACGTGACACATGCCACATGGGCCAGAAGACAGCAAGACAGGCAACGAAAGCGATAAGCGTGATCAGCAGCACATTGTCCAACATAATTGTCATGACTTCCGCGGTAATGCGATCAATGTCAATATCTATCGCGCCGCCCGCAGCTTCTTGAATACTAATATATACGGCATATACTATCGTCGCTATAAAAATGACGACGAACTGCATGGCGAAGAAAATAATCGGCGGATAGATTACGCGCCAAATCCGACGCACGGTGGAATAACTGGGAACTTCGTGAAAAAAACCTGGAAAAATATTTGTTAATGATTTTCCGCATTGAGGGCAGAAACTAGATGGCGCGGATATTTCCTTTCCACAATGTCTGCAAAGTTTCATAATAGACACCTCTCTTTTCTATTCCCCTCCTTATAGGGGTAGCGCATAGCGCCGGGTTATCGGGCAGGTGCCCTGGGCACGCAGCTCCCGACGCCTATGGCGTCACCCCATCCGGAGGGGGATATTGGGGGGCACGACGGCGGAACCCCCGCATCGCCCGACAGGGCACCTGTTCCCCCGTTCCCCGCGCCAGTAGGGTGTGACGCCCTAGGCGCACTGTGTATCAGGATGCCGCTCTATACGGCAAACCTAAGGTCACCGTCGTTCCCGCACCGCTCACGCTCGAAACTTCCAGCCGTCCGTCGTGCATCGTGACTATCTCGTCGCTGATTGCCAGCCCAATGCCCGACCCGCGGGCTTTTGTCTTGCCGCGATAGAACTTGCGCTTAATAAACGGCAGCTCATCCTCGGCGATACCTTCGCCGTAGTCGTGAAACTCGATAATGACCTCGTTATCCTGCGTATAGAGCGCGATATCGATACGTTTGCCGTCGCCGCCGTGTTTAATTGCGTTATCAAGTATGTTTAAAAAGACCTGCCTTAACCGCGACGGGTCTCCGACTACCTCAATAGCGTCGTCCGGCGGTATATAACTCAGCATAATCCCCTCTTTGCCAAGCGCCTCCGTGTACATGAACACTACCTCTTCAAGCTCCGCGCCAATCTCAAACGGTTGCATCAGCATGGTCATTTTACCGCTCTCCATGCGCGTAAAATCCAAAAGCTCCTCGACCAGTTTAGATAATCTTGATGTCTCTTTCAAGATAACTCCGGCGCCTTTGTGTATCTCCCCGATATCCGAGGCGGGCGTCGCGAGCAATACTTCGCTCCAGCCCGTAATGGCGGTCAGCGGTGTCCTGAGTTCATGCGATACAGACGAAATGAACTCCGTCTTCAATCGCTCCGCGCCCGCTATCTCAGCGGACATATTGTTGATAGTGTCGGCCAGCTCCCCTATTTCATCGTTGTATTTCTTCTCTATCATAACCCCGAAGCTGCCATCCGAGATTTTTTTGGCGATATGGCTTATCTCCTGTATCGGTCTGATTATCGTTCCAATAAAATAAAGATTAGTGAAAATGATAAACGCTATAAGCACAACACCAATTCCAACAGCGCCCGCCAGAGCTATAAGTATCCGCCTGTTGACCTCATTGAGGCTTGTGACATAGCGCATTACGCCTATGACCTCCTGCCCCATAAAAAACAGCGGCGCCGACACCGATAATATATGTTCATCAGTCAGCGGGTCGATGCCCATCCATGCCGACACGCGATTATTCGTGATCGCATCCTGAATATCGCCCGTCAATGGCGTAAAGCCCACAGTCTGACGTGCCGTCGAGACCTGAACGCGCCCCATGGTATCTATAAACTGTACCTCTAACCTGTCGCTGTCATTGAAATCTCGCGCGAAGAGATACGCTGAGTTATAAAAATCGTCATATCCTGTCGTTATATACTTGGAAAAATAATTCGCGGTGGCCATTGCGCGGTTCTGTAATGCAGACTGCATCCCGCTGTAGTAATATGCGCTCAGACCCACCATATAGCCCGCCACACCCAAGAAAATCAGCGCAAGGGACAGCGCAAGGCTGTTAATCAGCCAGCGCCGCTTTATCCCTCTTAACGGTAAATTTATACGCTTTAATACGCCTGTTAATTTTCCCATTTATAACCATAACCCCAGACTGTGGTGATATATTTCGGCTTCGCGGTGTCCTCCTCGATTTTTAATCTTAAACGCCGTATATTCACATCAACGATTTTTAAGTCCCCGTAGTAATCCCGCCCCCACACATTTGCGAGAATCTCCTCCCGCGAGAGGGCTTTGCTCGGGTTTTCCATAAACATCATCATAATAGTGTATTCGACTTGAGTAACTTTTACAAGCTCACCGTTTTTAGTCAGCGTCCTGTTACGAGAGTTAAGCACAAACGGCCCGCCGCGTATATCCGTGCGCTCTTCACTATCCTCGCCGCCAATGCGGCGAAACAGCGCATCGACGCGAGCGATAAGCTCCGTAGGCGAAAACGGCTTAGTCACATAATCGTCCGCGCCCATCATCAGCCCTGTGACTTTGTCGACCTCTTGCGTACGCGCGGTCAGCATGATTATCCCCATGCCTGATTTTAAGGCGCGTATTTGGCGGCACAGTTCAAACCCGTCCATGCCCGGCAGCATTAAATCCAAAAGCGCCAGCTTAATATCCGGGTTGGCGGCAAGAATGTCCAACGCCTCCTCGCCGCTCTCGGCCTCATAGATGTTATATCCGGCGCGCTTTAAGTTTATGACTACAAAGCTGCGGATACTAGACTCGTCCTCAACGATCAATATGCTCTTCATTCTTCTATCTCCCCTGTTATCCAGTTGTATCCTATAAGATTGAACATCTCTGTAAGTTCTTCCTCACTGAGTTCAAATATATTTTCATTACCCGGCAAAATCTCCGCGAAATACATCGCGTCTGTTTTACCCCCGACAAGAAATCTGCCCGATGCTTGCACATCGCGGTTGTCGCCCATAAGATAATAGATGTTGCAAATATCCATAGCTCTGCCCGTATCGGTGATATACGCCAGCGTCGTCGTGTTAGTAGTGCTGCCGGTAAATCGCGCGGTGACGGTAAAGCGATCTATCCACCTCTCGGGAAGTCTGATATACCACCCGTCGGTCTGATTGTGATAAGTCGTCATCACATATGTAATACGCCCGAAAGCATCGTAATTACGCCACTCTATACCCCAAAAATCTATATTATCGGGACTGCTTTCATGACCGGGGAGCGGAAACGCCCTGGGTAAGTCAATAACGCCGTCCATATCAATATCTGATGCAAAGATGTGGATGTTTCTAATAGTTTCGTCGCTGATTTCTGTCTCGGGATTGAGAGTCACATTGAAAAAGTGTCCATCTCTGACGGTGAAAACATCCGTTATCAGCGCGTTCTGTTCCAGCTTGCCGGCGACATACAACGCAGGATGCCAATCGCTTAGAAAACCTGTCGTCATGCGGATAAGGGCTTGAACACCCCCTGAAAGCGGCGCGGGGTTATATGAGAACATCTCACCGTTCTCAAAAAAATAGAGTTGTGCCGAGCCGGTAAAATTGACCTCATCATGGCGCAGTATTATAAGATCGTTATGACCGCTGCCCCGAATATCAAAAACACTGAATTCGCTGAAACTTGTGGCAAGCATCTCCACAAGCCGGTCATCTATAAGTTTATACACCGACAGTGACTTAAGCGCACCGCCGCCAACCTCCCAGCCCACAATGATCTCGGGCAGCCCATCGCCGTCAAGGTCGGAGTAGTGGACAGAGTAGATATTGTCAGCGTCCCCGGAGATCGTGTCCAGATACTCATAGTCGTCGCCCACTAGCTGATATATATATATACGCAGGGGCCTCTCTCCCGGAAAACGCATAAAGACCAGCGCCTCGGAAATCCCGTTGCCTGTCAGATCAATATTCTGCTGTACCTGCCGGTTATTGCCCGCCAACGGCGGGCTGTACTCTCCGCCGTTTGATATAAGATATTCTATCTGCTGCTGAAGCATGAGAAAGTCTTTGGGCGGCTTGGGCAGACTAAACAACTCATCGCTTATTGCCCCGACGCACCCGACCAGTAATAATAATGGTATAAGATTAAACAGTACCATAAGTCTCTTCAAAAACATCACCGTAACCATTATAGAATAAAATACAACAAAAATCAAGCGTTAATTGTTCATTGTCAACTGTCCATTGTCAATTGCATTAATCCCTAAATGCTCATATGCCCGCCGCGTCACACAGCGCCCCCTCGGCGTGCGGTTCAAAAACCCGAGCTGCATAAGATAAGGTTCGTACACATCCTCCAGCGTAACGGACTCCTCGCCTATTGTCGCCGACAGAGTATCAAGTCCCACGGGCCCGCCGCCGAAGTTCTCGATTATACTCATTAGCATACGGCGGTCTACCGCGTCAAGTCCGATTTGATCTATCTCCAACCGTCCCAGCGCATTATCAGCTACTTCTTTGGTGATGATACCGTGCGCCTTTACCTGCGCAAAATCACGTACACGCCTGAGTATCCTGTTAGCAATTCGCGGCGTACCGCGCGAACGCGAGGCTATCTCAAACGCCCCCTCCGGCTCGATGGGGATGTTCAATATCGAGGCGCTGCGTGTGACAATACGCCTGAGTTCATCTGCTGTATACAATTCCAACCGTTCAATAACGCCGAAGCGGTCGCGCAGGGGTGCTGTCAATTGTCCGGCGCGTGTAGTCGCGCCAATAAGCGTAAATTTTTTCAGGTCAAGGCGTATTGAGCGCGCGCTCGGCCCCTTGCCCAGAATAATATCCACGGCATAGTCCTCCATGGCGGGATAGAGTATTTCTTCGACCGCTCGGTTAAGCCTGTGTATCTCGTCGACAAAGAGTATGTCGTATTCGTCAAGATTAGTCAACAGCGCGGCGAGATCCCCCGCCTTTTCAATGGCGGGCCCCGACGTTATGCGGATATGGACGCCCATCTCGTTAGCGATAACGCCCGCAAGCGTAGTTTTACCCAAACCCGGCGGACCGTAGAGTAATACATGGTCGAGCGGCTCATTGCGCTGTTTTGCTGCCTCGATAAACACACCAAGGTTTTCCTTGGCCTTCTTCTGCCCCGTATAATCTTTAAGAAACCGAGGACGCAGCGAAACCTCGCTGTCCTCTTCCGGCAGCAGCGTCGAAGCGACTAATCGCTCCTCATAACCGTCATCAAAATCAATTGCCATATTTTATCTCCTTAATAAACACGATGCCTCATTATCAAGCCATGTTTCAATATCACCGCAGATATTAAGTATTGAATCATCCAAAGGTATGCGGATCCCCTGACAACCGTGCTGACAGCGTTCATTACGCAGCTTCCTGTCACAACCATATCCTCTTGCGATCATTTCCTGTAAAGATAAATGAAATTTTTCGATAACATCCGCATATTTATCTGTTTTTTTAGCTCTTACAAATAAACAATAACCATGTCTCATAGAATAAGAAAATTCCCATACTCTTTTCTGATATATGTCCCGTGAGGATAAGACTTTCCTGCTTTTGTTTATATGCGCGTAGGCGAAGCTAACATCACCTAATATATTCATTACGCAAGTCATTCCCATATCTATATAACGCTGATGTAATTTTAGGGCGAACTCTTGAATTTTATCAGATAACGGATATAAAAAATCTTTCAAGACATCAAGTATGTCCGTATCTTTCGCTTTCATCAGCCTGTAATCGCACCGTAAAAGATTATTGTCGTTCCAATACCTTCTTCCCGTCCGCAGTTCTATATCTGCAATCGACAGGGCTTTTAATCCCGTCAACAATATGGGGTCATTTGAATATGATACTTCTAACATTTGTGATTCCGAAATATTAAGTGTCTTTGCCTCTAAATCAACACCGGTAAAAGCAAAACCGCATAAAGTTAAAAACCGCAAACATTCAATTAGATTAGAAAAAGGGATTTTAGGGCTCTTCTTTTTCCCTTTCTCATCAATTGCGGCGGTACATGACGGTAACTCAGTTATCAATAATGATTCGCCGCTTTCGGCCAGTTTGCTATGATAGCCTATTTCAACTAACAGGTTTGTAGTATTATGTAAAAATGGATAGTCTGCCATGTTACTTGGATTTTTTGGCGGCTTGGCATACAAATGCCCGTCTGAGATTAAGCGGTCGCAAAATAGATACATAAAATCCCTGAAAGCAATAACGCCGTTTCGTATGTTTTCTTCGCTTGCAACGTTTTCAAACATGGGTTTCAGCGCATAAGTCTCGGGTATATTCGCCGGTATCAGGTTTTTTATATATTTAGCCATTTCACTGATTGGTTTTAGCGTTACTGTCCCGCCGTGATGTGTACTCATTTTATCGCCCCCTTCTACATCATCCGTTTCAATGCCTGCTTTATCAAATCCTCAAGCCCCAACGCCTCCGCGTCCAATCCCTGTGTCGCCATAGCCGCCTCAGTCGCACTGTATCCCAGTACGACCAGCGCGGCCTGCGCCTCGGCCAGCTTAGAGCCCTGTATGGGCAATATCGCAGGCGATATGCCGCCCTGAAAGTCTGACATACCCTTGGCCAGCTTGTCTTTTAGTTCCAGTACTATGCGCTGTGCCAGCTTCTTGCCGATACCCTGCGCCGCCGTCAAAGCCCTGTCATCGCCAGATATAACAGCCAGCGACAGTCGCTCCGGCGTAGTGACGGACAGTATCGACAGCGCGGCTTTCGGCCCCACGCCTGAAATGCCCAGCAATAACTTAAAGCAGTGAAGCTCCTGCGTATCGTGAAAACCAAATATGTCGAAGATGTCCTCGCGAACATGTACATATGTGTAAAGTTTTAAAACTTCCCCCACCTTGGCGCGCGATACAGTCTGTAAAGACGAATGGCAGGCATAGCCCACGCCGCCCGCATCTATAACAACAAGATTGGGCTCCGTGTGCGCGACCGTACCGTTAATGTAATAAAACATAGAAACCTCCGAACAAGTAATAAGTAACAGTGAATAGTGATAAGTAAATTTGACTATTCACTTTAGTTATTACCTATCACTTTTTGATTTGTCTGCGCATGACACAACGCTATTGCCAGCGCGTCCGCCGCATCGTCGGGTCGGGGCATATGCGGAAGATTTAACAGCATACGCGTCATCTTCATGACCTGCTGCTTCTCAGCCTTGCCATAGCCGGCAACAGCCAGCTTGACCTGCTGCGGAGAATACGAAAACACAGGTATACCGCGCTCCGTGGCCGTTAGGAGTATCACTCCGCGGGCGTGAGCAACGCCGATACCCGTTGTGACATTGGTATTAAAGAACAACTCCTCGACCGCTAAAGCCTGCGGATTGTACATATCCAAAAGCTCGTTTAAGTCATTATGTATCTGCAAAAGACGAGCCTCCAAAGCTAAACCCGAAGGTGTACGTATCACGCCATGGCGCAAATGCCTCTGTTTCACGCCCTGTTTTTCAATAAACCCAAAGCCCACAATGGCAATCCCGGGATCAATACCGCAAATTATCATATTAGCCCATCCCACGGAACGCCTAATGCGCGCCCCTGCATTGTCAACTGTCAATTGTCCATTATCAATTGCTCAATCGCCGTCATCACACCAAACTTCCCTGCTTCATATGTTAGCCCGCCCTGTAAAAAAGCCGTATACGGCTCTCTCATGGGCGCATCGCAAGAAAGCTCTAATGAGCCGCCTTGAATAAATGTTCCCGCTGCCATAACCACATTACAGTCATAGCCCGGCATCTCAGACGGTTCCGGCGCGGCAAACGAATCTATTGGCGAGCCCTTCTGTATACCGCGGCAGAACTTCAATAACCCAGCAGGATTATCGAATCTTATGCTCTGCACTATATCAGTCCGTCTGTCAAAAGGCAGCGGATCTACGCTGTAATCCAATTCCTCCAGCATAGCCGCCGCGAACGCGGCTGTTTTCAACGCCTGAGCCACGACATGCGGTGCTAGAAATAAGCCCTGAAGCATCAAACGGTTCACACCCAGCGATGCGCCATTCTCTGTACCCACGGCGGTCAAACTCAGAGCGGCCGCCTCGACCAAGTCACTTTTCCCCGCAATATATCCGCCGGTGGGCGCAAGCCCGCCGCCCGGGTTTTTTATGAACGAGCCCATGATCAAATCGCCGTCCGGCTCACAAATATCGACAAATTCACAATAACAATTATCTATTAATGTTATGACATTTTTGTTGACATTACGTATAATGTCAACGATTTCTGACACTATTTCAATATGTAACGCAGGGCGCGCCGAATACCCTCTTGAACGTTGTACGAGAACTGCTTTTGCGTCCCTGACAATATCCGCCAAACCGCCCATGTCAGGACAGCCGTCAGGCAATAGCGGCAACTCTCGATAGACGATGCCATATTCGGAAAGCCGCCGTATAACACCTTGAAGTGTGTCATACGGCGCGCCGGCGGCGGATACCAGCACATCGCCCGGGCGCAATACGCCGAACAGCGCGGCGGAGATCGTATGAGTTCCGCTGGAGAATTGTATACGGGCTATTGCGGATTCTTTACCGAAAACATCAGCGACAACGCGGTCGAATGTATCGCGACCCGCATCGCCTAATCCATAGCCCGTACTGCCTGCAAAGTGCGAATCCGAAACTCTATGCGTGTGAAAAGCGTTCAATACCCTCTCGGTATTCGCCATAGCGATATCGTCAAATATAGCAAACTGTGCCGAAAGTTTATTCTCGGCACGGCTGGCAAGTTCTTTTACTTTACATGAGAACATCTGCATCGGATAATAACTTTACATTATTGTTTTCTAGGATTTTTACCGCATTTTCCGAGTCCTCGCAGCGGATGACCACATAAGCGTATTTCTCACTGCGGGATACAAAGGCATAGATATATTCGACGTTATCAAGCAGGGTCAATATAGAGTGCAGACCGCCGGGGGTATCGTCTAAACGTACTGCTATAACGGGGGTCTCCTTCGCGGTAATCCCTGCGGCGCGCAGTACGTCGATAGCCTTGACGGGTTCGTTTACGATAAGCCTTAGGATACCGAAATCCGATGTGTCGGCAATAGACAATGCGCGTATATCAATCCTCTCACGCGCCAAAACCTCGGTTATTTCCGAGAGCTTTCCCTTATCATTCTCAACAAAAACAGAGACTTGAGTTATAAACATAAAACCCTCCTAAGAATTTCAGTCAACCGGCGTGAAAACGAGACTTCCTCCAACTACTGACATCAAAGTACCCTCACTAAGAGTTATAATTACTATATCTACGCCTAAGCTAGAAGTTAAACTCAGCGTTTCTGATACAACGCTTCTTCCATTACGGTCAGTTGCAGTGAAAGAAATTAAGCCGCTGGAACCTCTCGCCGGCGTAACCATATATCTGCCCGCCGGAAGATGTTCTCCAACCCACAGAAGCACTCCGGTCAGTGTAGTCGGACTCCCAGTCGGTTCCGGTAAGGGTACGGCTTTTGAAGTAATAACAGCGGCATTATTCGCTCCGTCATATACGGCATTTTTATCAAAAAGTTCCGCGAGCTTGCCTAATGGCAGGTATGTAGTCCCCTTGTAGCTCATACTAAAAGGCACTTCTTTTCCGCTGCTTAATGTCATAGCCTGACCGACAGACGCTACTTGATTTCCATAGTTACTTTTTCGGCCCACTCTGAAGGATCATCCACTTCGTACTCAGAAAGATCAATAAGCATTTCATTAACAACAATTTCCGGGTTGAGAACCATTATTTGACCGATACGATCTTTCATCGGCCTGACTTCATATCTGCCCGCCGGAATTTGTAAGCCAACCTTCCACTCTCCTTCTTTCACGATATAATTATTATCAGAATCGAGAGTTACGGTTAATTCTTGAATCGGAGCTTTAGGTATAGCAATTGCATGAGCGGCTCTTTTGTCTGTAATAACAGCGGTGTTATTAGCACTGTCATATAAGGCATTCTTGTCAAATAATTCCGCAAGCTTGCCCAAAGGCAAGTATGTAGTTCCCTCATAGATAATACTGAAAGGCACTATATTTCCGTTGCTCAATGTCATGGTTTGACCAACAGACGCTACCGGATTCCCATTAATCTCGATGTTGATTGAGTTTAACAAAACATCCAGTGTTGTTGCGGCCGCAACAGGGATAATGAACGTGCTGACCAGTATGACAACTGTCACACAGAGAGAAAACCATTTTGCTTTTTTCAGTCTTTTCATTTCATATACCCTTTCTTTTTCACCCTTCCGGGCGTTATTTTACCAAATCTCTTTTGTCCAAAACCCTCTTAGCCTTGCCCTCACTGCGTTCGATAGATCGCGGGGCAACGAGCTTGATCGCGGCGGACAGCCCCAATGTGCTCTCGACATCACGCCGGATGCGCCGTTCGATGCTCTCGATTTGACGCACCTCATCGCTGAACATCGCGTCGGACATCTCAACCCGTACTTCTAATGTGTCGGTGTTGTTGACGCGATCGACCACAATCAAATAGTGCGGGGCGACTTGGGCATAATTTAGCAGTACAGACTCTATCTGTGACGGGAACACGTTGACGCCGCGTATTATCAGCATGTCGTCACTGCGGCCGGTGGGCTTGCTCATACGGATAGTTGTGCGCCCGCAGGGACACGCCTCTCTGCTAAGTGTTGCTAAGTCACGCGTGCGGTATCTTAAAAGCGGCAAAGCTTCCTTAGTGATACAGGTGAAAACCAATTCGCCGCGCGTTCCGTGCGGCAATACCTCACCGGTGTCGGGATCGATTATCTCGGGATAGAAATGGTCGTCCTGAACATGCAGACCGTTTTTGCACTTGCACTCGTTTGAAACGCCCGGCCCGCACACCTCTGACAGCCCGAAGATGTCCAAAGCAGTTATGCCGAGACGCTCCTCTATCTGTCTGCGCATGTTCTCGCTCCACGGTTCCGCGCCCATAAATCCCACGCGTAAATTTAATTTATTCCGCAAATTTCCCTCTGTCACGGCATCGCCAAGCAGGCAGGCATATGACGGTGTACACATTAAGACGGTTGAGCCGAAATCCTCCATGATTTGCAGCTGCCGTTTCGTGTTGCCGACGGAAACAGGTATAACCGTCGCGCCTATAAGCTCGCCACCGTAGTGACCGCCCAGACCGCCGGTAAACAGACCATAGCCATATGAGACGTGTATTATATCCTCGCGTGTAACGCCGCCCATCATCAGGCTGCGCGCCATGCACTCGCTCCAAACCGCAACATCATTGCGCGTGTAACCAACGACGGTAGATTTACCCGTCGTGCCCGATGATGCGTGAATTCGTACAACCTCGCTCATAGGCACAGCAAACATGCCATACGGATACGTATCGCGCAAATCGTCCTTATAGGTAAAAGGGAGCTTGTGCAGATCGTCTATAGACCTAATATCTCCGGGCTTAACGCCCAGCTTGTCCATCTTGTCACGGTACAGTTTCACATTATTATATGCGTGAGCCGCTGTGTTGCAAAGTCGTTCAGATTGCAGGGCGTGACGCTCGTCAAGTGAGCAGGTCTCGGCCTGCGGGTTCCAATATCTCATAGATTACTTTTATACTTCAAATTCTTCGATGTCACATTCACAGTCGTCCTCAATATAAGCGCCCTTGTTAAAGAAACCAAGGATGACATCGAGGTAACGGAGCGCGATGGTTGCGATTATAGCAAAAGATACCAGCGCGATAAACAGGCCGAGCAGAATTTTAAATACTTTTTTCATGGTGACTTCTCCTTTTCTTAATACGCGCTTTCGCGCATGTCTTTGTGTTGGTATTATATCTTGGATTTGTTTAGATGTCAAGGAAATTATTTACGGTCAAAATCCTCCCTGACGCCCGAGTGCGCGCCCCCTACGGAGGGGGTGGGGCGGAGCGCCGGGGGTTGCGTGCCTCATCAACGTCCCTGACGTAGATAAGCACCTGCGCAACGACATTATATAATTCAACGGGTATCTCCTGCCCTATTTGCAGCATATTCAGCGCATGAGCAAGCATAGCGTCCGCGTGAATGGGTACGCCCGCCTCTTGTGCCTTTTGAATTATATTCTCGGCGACCTTACCGCGGCCTGCGGCGACGACCGTCGGGGCGCTGACCTCTTCCTCATAGGAGAGCGCGACAGCCTCTCTGATTGGTTTCTTATTTACTTTGTCGTCATCTTTATTGCTCATGCTAATCTCCGTTCTAGCTTTTAGACTTTAAACTTTAGAATTAAACTAATATCTAAGGAGTTGTGTTGTGAAGGTGTTTTGTCCACCTTTCGCTAATGTTTATTTTGTCCGTCTAATAAAAATACAAACAACTCGTCCAATTACACCAACCAAGAAAGCTATACCACCATATTGCAAGCAAGTTGTTCCGGCATAATAATATGCCGTCCATCTTATAGTCATTTCAGTTGTGGGGTCTTGATACGGTATTCCTGCCTTAATCATCGAAAAATAAAAACCTATTAATAAAATAATAACTCCTGCTATAATAAAAGAATTAGATAATATTTTTAGTTTCTCTTTCACCTCTGCTAACTCCTTAAAATATAATTTTTCTTCAATATTATTGTTCCCGGCAGGGGCACGGCGTTCGATAGAACGTATAAGTGCACCGTTGGTTCTTTCTGCGGCGGTATTATTTTATCGTTTAGCTTCCCGTTTCGTCATTCCGCGCCTGACGCGGAATCTCATTGAAATATCCAAGCCCGTTATGAGATTGCGGATCAAGCCCGCAATGACGGGTTGGGTGCGTTTAGACAAAACACCTTCACACCATCAGTTTTAAGTTTAGAATTTAATTCATATCTTTCTGTCAAAGAAATAGCGGCTCTTGTTCTGCTCGCGTATCTTTGATACGTCGAAAATGTCTGCAACCTTTTCGGAGGCCTGTGCCGAAGTGCGCGCTAACCTATATCCCTGAACATCCAGCAGTTTATAGAGCGTGTGCATACCGCCGCGCATAGCATCAGCTACATCGTCCGATTCTAGGCTGAAATCGCACTCCACGCTCTTGCCCAGTATCTTTATCATCGTCTCAACACGGCCGGCGTTTGAAGTCATCAGCGATATGAACACGGTGGCGTTCTGCGGGTCTATCTTTTTGCCGCGCGAGTCGTTGAATACATAGAGTTCGGCGGTCGTGCGCTCATCTCCCCACTGTAACGGTATATTTATTATGGGTGTGAATTTATTTAAGGTATCAAGAAATCGCACGCTCTGTTCCAACTCGTTCACTGTTCTAGTTAATACTTCTCTCTGCTGAGGCTCAAGTTCGGAAAGCCGTTGTTTTACTGCGTCAATTACTTCGGCGAGTTCACGTGCAAGTTCTCGCGCGTTGAGTTCGTTCGTGAGCCTGTGCGGGTTATGTGGGTCGACTTTTTTGAAGAGCGATATAATTTTTTGCTCGACGGTGAGTGTGTCCGGATTATGCGGGACGTCGAGGATGCCATCCCCTAAGGCGGGCTGTGATGTGTCAGATCGTGGCGGGATGATGTGGGCATCGTCCCCTAAAGGGGGTTGATTGACGATTTCCTGCCCCCCTGCGGAGGGTGGCGCCGTGGAAGCGGCGGGGGGTTGCGTTCCGGACAGGACGCCCGGGTGTGCGTCCCCTACGGGGGGTGGCATTGCAGACTGTAGGGGCGGGGTTAGCCCGCCCGATTGTAGCGGTGCAGATTGCGTGTCCGGTGCGGCGGCGATTGGGTTTGCGGTGGATTGCTGGGGGTTGTCTGGGGTTGGTGCAGCAGAGATGGGTTGTTGTGAGGAGTCAGGGTTTGCATCCCCTACGACCACCACGGTGCTTTGCGCCACCCCCCCAGTGGGAAATTGGGGTTGCAGCAGGGTTGTGGCGGGACGATTGCCCTCCGTTATGTTTTCGGGATTGGTTGACGATAAAAATGTTTCATGTGAAACATTTTTGTATGACATTTCAGGACTTTCAGCGGCCGCCTGTGGCATTGCGCCGGAGATTTCAGATCCCCCTGCGGAGGGGGCGGCGGCGAAGCCGCCGGGGGTTGCGCGCATAGTTGTTGAGAATTGTTCGGGTAATTGCTCTAAAATGTTCGCCAGTTGCTCACCTATTAAATTCTTATGGGTTAAAAACTGCTGAAAACGTTCGACATTTTCAGGGTTTATTAAAATCTCCTCGCGCGCCATGAAAACGATCTGCTCGGCTTTTAGTTCTGTGAAAGCCTCTGCGGCTTGTGATAGGATATTGATGTTTTCATGACTAAGTTCGATACCGCCGCGCGCCATCTCCGCGATTAGCCCGCGGACTGCTGGCGTATCGGGCAGCTGAAATGCCTTTACTACCTCTTCGATATTGACGGCGCGATCAATTGCTGCACGCGCGGGCGGACGTTGAGAGACCGTTTCAGAACTCTCATTGTCTGGTAAAATGGGGGCGGTTTCCTGCCCTTTTGAGGGGGGCGCCGCCTCAGTGGCGGGGGGTTGCGTGTTGGCGGTATTGGTTTTTGGTTGATCGCTGTTTGGCGGCGTAAAATTGATCCTCATATAAACTCCCCCTTTGGGAATAATTAAAAAATAAGTGCAGAATGCAGAAACTAAATGCAAATTTTGACAGTGTTACCTTTATTAAATAAAGTATATATATGGATATTATAGCACACGTGCGAAAAAACGCAACGGCATATTATTTTCCATGGTTTAACGCCCTTTTATTAGCATGGAGTTTTAATTTATATTGCACATACTGAAATAGCATAACTGCAAAAACATCAATCGAGGTAGCTATGAAAAAATTATCATGTTTGCTTTTATTAGCATTTACAATAAATATATCAACAGCAGTTGCCGCGCCGCCTGCGGCGCAGACGGCCCGGCCGGACGAGCTTATACCCATGGGACAGACTGCCGGGGTAAGACTTGTCTCCGGAGAGCGCAGCGTCTCGGGGATCGGGACGCTGACATTTTATGACCCGCGCAGTAAAGTGTTCGGTGCGCTCGGACACGGTATCAATGATACCGGTACGCGTTCGCTTATGCGTATGGGTACTGGTATGCTCTTAGATGCCGAAGTTGTCGATGTGCGAAAAGGCTCGTCGGGACAGCCGGGAGAATTGAAAGGCTCTTTCGATTCGAACTCGTCGGGTACGTTGCTGATAAACTCCGCTAATGGGCTGTTCGGAATATTGGAAGCGCCTGAAAAATTCGGATTAGCCGGTGTTGTTCCCGTGGCGGGCAGAGGCGAAGTTATGACAGGAGCGGCGCAGATGCTCTCAAATGTGCGCGGCGACCTTGTTGAACGGTTTGATATTGAGATTACAAGGATATTGGACGGTGACAGTCAACGCAGTTTTATGATAAGGGTGACTGATCAAGCGCTTATCGACATGACCGGCGGGATCGTTCAAGGCATGAGCGGAAGCCCTATAATACAGAATGGCAAGCTGATTGGCGCGGTGACGCATGTGCTGGTCAACGACCCTAAGAAGGGTTATGGGATTTTTATAGATAATATGCTGAAAGAAATTTACGGAACGTCGTAGGGGTCGCACACTGGGCGGCCCGTGGGCGAACGCAGTTCGCCCCTACATAAACGTCAATTTTGATTTATCTGGCTCATGCGGTTTTCCGGGGGCGGCGGTTATACATGGTCTTGTCCTCGTATGCTGCGATGAAATGGAGAGCTTCGTTATCCATTTCATCGATTAATTTGCGGTCCTTTACCACGATGACGCGCCACGGCTGGCGGTTCATGGCGCTTGGAGATGCGAGAGAGGCTTCGGCAATGGTTGTTAATTGCGCATCAGTTGGGATTTGGTCTGTAAAAGCGCGGCAGGAGTAACGGCTGGTGATTGCTTTAAGGGTGTTGTTCATTTACATCGGCTCCTTTTTTATAAATTATATCATACGGTAAATTAAAGTAAAAGAATAAAAACAACGGTTTCGGAAAAAATAGGGACATCAACTTTACGAAAGGGTGAAATCAATGCTTACGACAAAAGAACTTACGGCTCTGGAAGACCAGCTCGGCGTTGAACAGGTGATGATTAAAAAATATCACGCTATGGCAAGCCAGTGCAGCGATCCCGCGATCAAGAACAGGTTAACGTCTATCGCCGGACGCCACCAACAGCACTACAACACTTTGATAGGTTATCTGCAATAAGGGGGATTATGAAATGACAACACACACAACTACGGGACTGGGCGATAAGGAAGTGGTAAACGATTTTATCGTCAGCCAGAAAACGCTCTCGTCAGCGTATAATACCTTTGCTGGCGAATGTGTTAATGAGCAACTGAGAAACGAGTTTTTGAACATCTTAAAAGAGGAGCACTGCATACAGGCGGAGCTCTTCAACGAGGCGAGTTCGCGCGGCTGGTATACGACTAAGCAGGCGCCCGCTACGGAGATAAATCAAGTAAAGACGAAGTATACAACAATGTAGATGAATGGGCGGCATTAGCCGCCCATTCATTTTGATAACACCCGCCGTCTGTGGACGGGGCAGGTGCCTTGGGCACGCAACCCCCGACGCCTATGCGTACCCCCAATATCCCCCTGTATGTAGGTTGCAGAGTTTGCATGACCATCCACAGGTGACATCGAGCCCTACGGGGTATTGACAGCATTTGTGTTTTAATATATAATAAGCAAAAAAATAGAAGGAGATGTTAAATTATGGCGCTTGTTACGACGAAGGAAATGTTTAAGAAAGCCTATGAGGGCGGTTATGCCATCGGTGCTTTCAATGTCAATAATATGGAGATAATCCAAGGTATAACGGAGGCCGCTATGGAGGAAAAAGCGCCCCTGATACTCCAAGTGTCCAGCGGCGCGCGCAAATACGCCAACCACACTTACCTTATGAAACTTATTGAAGCGGCTATCATTGAAACCGGTCTGCCCATAGCCGTACATCTGGATCATGGCGATACATTTGAGTTGTGCAAGAGTTGTATTGATGGCGGATTTACGTCCGTTATGATTGATGGCAGTCATCACCCGTTTGAAGAGAACATCGCGCTTACCAAGAAAGTCGTTGAGTACGCGCACGCCAAGGGCGTTACCGTCGAGGGCGAGCTGGGTCAGCTTGCCGGTATCGAGGATGATGTGAATGTCGCCGAACACGCTTTCACAGACCCCGGCCAAGTGGAGGAGTTTGTCTCCAAAACAGGCGTTGACTCGCTGGCGATAGCTATCGGAACCAGCCACGGCGCGTTTAAGTTTAAGCCCGGGCAAATCCCGCAGTTGCGCTTTGACATACTTGAAGAGATCGAAAAGCGTCTGCCCAACTTCCCTATCGTTCTGCACGGCGCTTCGAGCGTTATCCCTGAGTTTGTTGAAAAGGTCAATAAATACGGCGGCAAGATGCCCGACGCTATCGGTATTCCCGAGGAAATGCTCAGGCAAGCGGCGAAGAGCGCGGTTTGTAAGATTAACATTGACTCTGATTTGCGCCTTGCCATGACTGCGAGTATCCGCGAGCATTTCGCCACGCATCCCGATCATTTTGACCCGCGCCAGTATCTGACGCCCGCGCGCGCTGCCATCAAGGATATGGTGAAGCGCAAATTGGCAAATGTGCTGGGGTGTAACGGGAAGGCATAAGGCAGGTGCCCTGCCGGGCGATACGGGGGCGTTGCCCCCGAGCCCCCGGTATATAGATTAGAGGAGTTAGGCAAATTGAGAGAACAACTTGAGAGATTGAAAACGTCCGCGCTGGAGCTTATAAACTCCGCCGCGGACGAACGCGCGTTGGAAGATTTACGCGTAAAGTATTTAGGAAAAAAGGGCGAGCTTACGGCTGTGTTGAAAGATATGGGCAGATTGTCTGCGGAAGAGCGTCCCGTTATCGGGCAAATTGCCAACGATGCGCGTGAGAGTATAACTAACGCCATAAAGACTGCCGAGCGCAAACTTGCGGCTGCTGCGGTCGATGTCAAGCTAAAATTGGAGAAGTTAGACGTCACATTACCCGGGAAAACAGTTTCAATAGGACATAAGCATCCGTTGACAATCGTGCTGGATGAAGTTATTGAGATATTTGTCGGCATGGGCTTCTCTGTGGCAGAAGGCCCCGAAGTCGAGACGACGTATTATTGTTTCGAAGCGCTGAATATCGGCGAACATCACCCCGCGCGTGACAGACAGGACACTTTTTATATCAGTGATGATGTTATCCTGCGCACACAGACATCGAGCGTTCAGATACGCACGATGGAAAAGCAAAAGCCGCCCGTTCGTATAATTTCGCCCGGACGCGTTTACCGCAAGGATGAGATTGACGCGACGCACTCCCCTGTTTTCCATCAAATAGAGGGGCTTGTGGTCGATAAGGGTATTACGTTTGCTGATTTGAAAGGTACGCTTGAGGCTCTTGTCAAGGGCATTTACGGTGATGATGCCGTTATACGGTTCAGACCGCACCATTTCCCGTACACCGAGCCGTCCGCCGAGGTGGATATGCAGTGCTTTAAGTGTAAGGGTATCGGTTGTCCGATGTGTAAGCACGAGGGCTGGATAGAACTGCTGGGTTCGGGCATGGTACACCCGAAAGTGCTTAAAACCTGCGGTATTGACCCGGATGTATACACCGGCTTTGCGTTTGGTGTAGGGTTGGAGCGGCTGTGTCTGGGACGGTTTAACATATCGGACATGCGGTTATTATTCGAAAATGACATGCGCTTTTTGCGCCAATTCTCGTAAAGGGGGGTCAGATTTATTATGTTATTATCAACTAAGTGGTTAAAAGATTTTGTAAATATAGATGTTGCCCCCAAAGAGTTTGCGCGTGCGATGTCAATCTCCGGCTCGATAGTTGAGAGCATTGAAGTTCAGCGGGATAATATCAAGAATGTCGTTGTGGGGCGGGTATTAAGTAATGAACAGCACCCCAACGCGGATAAGTTAAGGCTTTGTAAAGTCGATGTTGAAAATAAAGAACTGACGATATTGACCGGCGCAGATAATGCCGATGTTGGAGGGCTCTTCCCGGTTGCGCTGGACGGCGCTGTCTTGCCCGGAGGCAAGGAGATACGCACGGGAGAGATGCGCGGAATTGTGTCGGAGGGTATGATATGCTCGGCGAAGGAGCTGGATTTGACGAGCCATGATATGCCGTATAGCGATGATGACGGGCTTTTACTGTTACAGGAAAAATGTGAGATCGGGCAGGATATAAACGATGTGCTAATGCTTGATGACACGGTCTATGAGTTTGAGATTACGCCGAACCGTCCGGATTGTTTGAGTGTGCGCGGGCTTGCGCGTGAGGTTGCGGCGACATTTGAAAAGCCATTGACTTTGCCTGTGCCCAAAGTTAAGGGCGGAGGCGGGGATATTCCGCTGAAGCTGCGAATAGATGATGCTGAGTTGTGCCCAAGGTATTCCGCGCGTATGGTTAAAGATATTAAGATAGAGCCGTCGCCGCTGTGGATGCGTATGCGCCTGAGAGCGGCGGGTGTGCGGCCGATAAACAATATTGTAGATATAACGAACTATGTTATGCTGGAATACGGACAGCCCATGCACGCGTTCGATTACGCTTGTCTTGAAGACGGGCAGATTGTTGTACGGACAGCGCATGAGGGCGAGACGCTTAGCACATTGGATGGTCAAGAGCGCAAGCTTGATGCCAATATGCTGGTCATTGCCGATGCGACAAGGGCTGTGGGTGTGGCGGGCGTGATGGGCGGCGCGAACTCTGAGATTACTGATAAAACGACAACTATAGTCTTTGAGTCGGCGACATTTAGCGGGCCGTCCATACGCAAGACAGCACTAAGACTTGCCATGCGAACTGATGCGAGCAGCCGCTTTGAAAAGGGGCTTGACGCAAATAATACGGTTCCGGCGCTGGAGCGCGCTTGTGAGTTGGTAGAGCTGCTGGGTGCGGGCGTTGTATATGATGGCATTGTGGACGTTAACTACGCCAAGCCGCTTGATAGAGAGATACTGCTTGAAGCTGAGAAGATAAATATGTTTTTGGGGACGGATATTCCAGTTGCCGACATGGAAAAATACTTGAAACTGTTGCAATTTGAGGTTACGGGCGGCAAAGTTAAAGTTCCCGGTTTTCGTGCGGATGTCGAGGGTATCGCCGATATCGCCGAGGAGATAGCGCGGCTTTATGGGTATAATAATATCACCTCTGCCCTTTCGATCGCAACGGTAGCGGGGCGGCTGACAGAGCGTCAGGTGATGAAAAATAAGACGGCGGCACTTTTGCGGAATTTTGGTTACAGCGAAATGTTGACTTATTCATTTGGATCACCCGCTGATTATAATGATTTTCTCGTTATTGAGAATCCGTTAGGCGAAGAGCGAAGCGTTATGCGTACTACGCTGATACCATCGTTGATAGCTATGCTTGCGAACAATACGGCGGTACGTAACAGTGAGGCTTGGCTTTATGAGATTAACCCTAAATTTTTGCCGTCGGGAGATAAGTTGCCGTTTGAGGAGCAGACGATTGTTTTCGGTGGATATGGCGGCGATATAGACTTCTTCGTGCTGAAAGGCGCGGCTGAGGCGTTGTTGAAGCTATTTAATATCAGTGATGTGCGTTACACGGCTAAGACGGATAACCCAATGTTTCATACGGGGCGCTGTGCTGAGGTTTTCATAGGCGAGTACAAGTTGGGTATTTTGGGAGAGCTGCACCCGCTGGTGGCTGAGCGTTACGGCATTGAGGGGCGCTGTTATGCCGCCGAGCTGAGTTTTGAGCTGCTGTTTGTGAAGCGGAGCGCGGAGTCTAAGTTTAATTTGTTGCCCAAGTTCCCCGCCATACGCCGCGACCTCGCGCTGCTTTGCGGCGAGGACGTGAGCAATTATAGCTTGATAGGCGCGATGGTTGATGAACTGTTGGAGTCGGTCGAGCTGTTTGACGTGTACACGGGCGAACAGGTACCTGACGGAAAAAAGAGTTTGGCGTATAAGCTGATGTTTAGAGCGCATGACCGCACGCTGACGGACAGCGAGGTGGATACGCGCGTGGAGAGTATAATCGGTGAGTTAAGCAGATTTGGCGCAACTTTAAGATAATTCGGAATTCGAAATTTAGGCATTTACAAGTATGAGAATATATGTTATAATAATGAGCATAATTGCTAATTGTTGTTTTGGGTGGTGTTCGATAATGGATGAGACACGTAAATTTCAAGCCGTTGACAGCCGCACGGTCGAGATGAAGGCCGCGCTTTTGCGGGTCTATGATGCGTTGCGTGAGAAGGATTATCAGCCCATTGACCAGATGGTGGGTTATCTGTTATCGGAGGATCCCACGTATATCACGAGCCATAAAGGCGCAAGAGCGACCATGTGCAAGATAGATCGCGACGAGCTGATGCAGTCGCTGTTGAAGGAGTATTTAAATAATATATAGAGGTTAAATTTTAGATGTTAGACGTTAGAAATGGCGTGCCGGGTAGGCGCGCCATTTTTATAGGGGTAGTAATCCGCCCGTTGCAGTAAGGTGCGGCAACCCGGACGCGCCGGAGAAAACGGATGGGCATGGAAACGCCCCTACGCGCGGGACGATTGCCATTGTCCCCTACAGGTCTATCAATTTGTCCAAAATCTCATCCCTTGTGTAAAGAGCATTTATTACCGGCAGCAATGCGTTTACGGATAAATAGCGCGGTAAATCGAGTGATATTAGTAGTCTTTCTCGTTTGTGAGAAGAGCCTTCGCCGCCTGATAGACCCAGCTCAAACAGGTCGGCTTTGGTCAGGGTCAGGTGGCCTGGCGGCCAGAGTGGGGGCGCTGCTCCCGAGTCCATGATTATGGTTGCTCCTGCATCTCTTAGGCAGGTTTCCAAGACCTCGCGCGGCATACCCTCAACGCCTAAGAGCTTCTCTTTCGACGGTGAGGTTTTACGGCGCTCTTTGCCGTAAATATCTGGGATATAGGCATGTTTTACACTCTCGGGCGGCAACATGCCTTTTAGTTTGTTGCGTATAAGAAAGCCCGCGCCGTCACTGTCGGTAAGTATTATTATCCCGCGCTTTTCGGCAAGGCGTTTTATCACGTCGCGCTTTTCAGCATCGTTGAAGATGCCGAACCCGTCGGTCGTCAATATGACTGTATCCACAAGTTGGGCAAGCGCGTTTTTATCGTACTTGCCCTCAACGATTATAGCTTCCCTGATAGAAATCATACCGCTAATTCGGCTATCAGCCGCTCCAGCGTAATGGTTTTGTCATATCCCAGCTTTAAGTCGCTGTCCGCCTGATAACACGCCATGACATGCTTTCGGCAGCGCTCGCGGCTTAGTTGTCTTGCGCTGCGCAGCAATTTATCGGCGGGGTATGTGTGGTAGTAGCCCATACCGCGCATGACGAGATCGCGTCCCTGCCCCGCGTCAAGAGCGAGCCGAGCGAGGTAGAGACCTCGTGCCTGTTTTCCGATCGCGCCGACCAGCATGATCGGTTCTTCGCGCATGTCTATTAGTTTATTAAGGATGTCAAGAGCCTTGCCAAATTCACCGGCGGCGATGGCGTCGGAGAGGTCAAATACGGCGGCCTCGATTGTCGGTGTTCCGACCGCGTCGATATGCCGTTGCGTTATCTCTATGATAGTCGAATACGCGGCTATTTTTTCAATTTCACGCAGTAAAGAGGTCATGTCGCGCCCACATAGGAAAAGTAAATATTGCGCGATTTCAGTGTCAATATGCTTGCCAAATGCCGATAAATGTCGTTTTATCCAAGGAATCAGATCTTTTTCGGATTGGAGTTTAAACTCAACAATCGTGGCAAACGCCGCGATGGATTTATATAATTTTGTGCGCGCATCGGGCTTGTACACGGTGGCCTCGAAGGAAAAAATCACCGTCGTATCTAACCATTTTTCTTTAAAGATTGGCTCGAACTCATCTTTATACTTGAATACGTCGACATCGCGCACGATGACCAGTCTGTGCTCGGACATAAACGGTGCGGTGTTTAATGCTTCGAGAAAAACCTCGGCGGAGAACCCGCGTTTTTCGAGTATGGTGATATTGAACGTCTCCGTTCCGGGCGGCACGATCAATTCTTTTATTTTGCCGATATAATGCTCGCGTAAATACGCTTCACTGCCGTGGAATATATAAAGCGGCGCGGGACTGCTTGCCTTTATATGTTTTTTTAGTTCATCCATTTTCTAACCCCCTTTTCCATTATGCTGTGTTTTAGTTCGCTCCCCCTACCGTTATCGTTATGGTTTGGTGAACATCTGTGCCGTAGAGTTTTACTCCGGCTTTTTCCAGCCTGTCTAGAGTATCAGGCGCGGGATGCCCAAAAGTATTATTCGCGCCGACCGAGACTATAGCGACCTGCGGTCGTGTGTAGTGCAAGAGTGTCTCGCTTGTGGAGAATCTGGAGCCATGGTGGCTGAGCACCAGCACATCTAATGTGGGAATATCGACAAGGCGCAGGAGTTTACGTTCGCTGAAGGAATTCATGTCTCCCATTGTCAGCATCATGAAGTCATTGTAATTTGCCAGCACGGAGAGTGAGCGCTCGTTTGTATCCCCTTCGGCGTCACGCGGGATGAAGAGATCGAGCCAGCAGTCCCCCATTTTAATGGTTATATCTTGTGTTATCGCTACTACCTCGGTACCGGACCGGGCAGCCGCGGCCTCGAGCATAGCTCGGTCGGCGGCGACGTCCTCGGCATCGTCGTCGTAGAATATAAGGTAGTGGACTTTTACACGCTCTAGCAGAGTAGCTATGCCGTTGAAATGGTCGTCGTGGAGATGCGAGATGATAACGGCATCGACAGCCATCGCGCCTTTTGACAGCACAGCGGCGGGCATTACATAGTCAGCGTAGCTGCCGCCGCAGTCGATAATAACCGAGCGTCCCGCTGTACTGAGTATGATCCCCTGGCCCTGGCCAACATCGACCGCTGTGACACGCATTGTGTTGGAGTGGTCATAATAGATAGCCGTTCCAAGAATTACGATACAGAGCGAACAGACTGCGGTGCAGGCCGGCAAGATAAAACGTCTTGTACCGCGCCGCCACGCAATATAGCAGACCAGCAGCAGAGCGTAATGGTACACCAGTAGAATTACGGTCAGTTCGTTACTTGTATAGATTGCCGCGAGGGGGAATTTCGCTGTTGTGATTATGAACAACTCTAATACCTCGTAAACCCAGCCGATACATATAGCGGCGATTCTCGCAAGCGGCATGAATATGAAAGATACGCCTAAAGTCAAGACGGAACTGATGAACAGCACTGAGATAACAGGTAACGCCAGCAGATTCGTTATGGGAGCGATGATTGATACGACCCCGAATACAGAGGCGACAAGCGGTGTTGTGAATATCAAGGCGGCGGCTGTTGTGGACAATGACTGAACCGTGCCATTGAGAAAGCCCAGCCGCTCTGGGAGTTTTGTAATGACGGCTTTATTCCAGCGTCCGGCGAAGGTGATTATGCCGAATGTAGCTAGAAACGAGAGCCACATGCCGATGTCGGAGATAGCGTCGGGGTTGACGGCCAATACAACCGCAAACGCGAACGCCAAGGCTGTGCGTGAGTCATAGTCGCGCTTGATAAGCAGCGCGGAGAGCATAAGCGTATTCATCACGCAGGCGCGTACAGCCGAGGGCGGAAAACCGACCACCGCCGCGAATAGTATAACGGCGGGAATAGCGAACGGCGCCGCGCGTCGCGCGCCGCCGAAAATCCAGATGAAAATACCGGTTATAAATGATATGTGCAGGCCCGATATAGCGACTGTATGTGATAGTCCTGTTACTGAAAGTGCAGACCTGAAAGCTGTCGTGAAACCGGAGCGGTTGCCGGTCGTAAGAGCGGCGGCAAACGGGGCGGAAATTTCACTGAACAGGTTGTGGATGCGTTCTTGAATAGCTCGCCGCATCAATGCAGGGTAAAAATTTAGCGGTACGCGTTCGCACGGGATTATTTCGTAATTTCTGACCTGTGTCGCTTTTAGTGTGTAGTTTCTACTGTTAGACGAGCCCAGCGTTACCCGCGCGGCAATAATATCGCCGGGGCGCACGTCAGGTATATCCGCATACAGCGCGATATTTACGCCGAAGGCTCTTGTGGGCACAAGCAAACTGAACTGGCTCTCCTGCGGGTAGTCGGTAACAAGGAGATTGACCTCTTGCTGAGAGCCGATGAGTTCGAGCGCTGGTTTTGTATAGAGATGGTGACGTATTGTATAATGCGTCAGGGCGAGTATGAGCGCGGCTGAGAGCATTATAGCCGTTGAGAGCTGCCGGCCCGTTAAATTTTGGATTTTAGATTTTAGATATATTTTCATCCGATTGTGAGGGAGAGGTCGCGGCCGCCAATAATGTGAAAGTGCAGGTGAAATACTGTCTGACCCGCCGATTTGCCGCAGTTGGATGCGATGCGGAAACCGTCGGCGATACCTTCATCACGCGCGATGTCGGCGATCTTTGCGAAGATGTGACCGATAAGGGCGCTGTCCGCGGGCGTTATCTCCGCCATGGACGCAATATGGCGTTTGGGTATAACAAGGATATGCGTTGGGGCTGCGGGGGCAATGTCGCGGAATGCGAGGATTTGGTCGTCCTCATAGACTTTGGTTGAGGGGATTGCGTTATTAATGATTTTACAGAAGACGCAGTCGGTCATGATGTATCTCCTTTTGAATTATTCCCCTTTTTGAAGGGGTAATTATTTCACCCGAATTGCAATCAATTTTTTTATATCACGCAATATATCTTCATTTCTTACATCAAATGCCAGCGATTTACCATTATGCCCGGAAACAGTCTGCTTAAAGAGGTTTTGTGTATATTCTGTGCATAGTGGCATCAGCAATTCCGCTTCATGCATTTCACGCAACCCTATTGGCACTAACGAGAGAAAATATCCTTGCTTCGGGTAAAGCGTACACAATGATTTACCGCTTTTTTTATATTTTACATTCCAACCTTTCCACATTCCCTCTTGCATGGAACAACAGCTATAAAATAATTTTGGTTGGACATTATATGTCTGTTGCAAGTGATTATCCAAATTATCCCACAAAGGAGTATAAACATATTCTCTTATTTGACTATCTAACGGTTCAAGCTCATTATTGAACAATTCGCTCCATTGCATATATTCACCAGCTTTCTCTGTATTGGTATACAGTGTTTAATAGGGCTTATACATCAAATTTTCTCCTGACAAGTGGCGCGGGGTCATCAGTTCTGCCTAGAATGTAATCGGTTGACGTGTCGAAATGGTCGGCCAGGGCTACAATCATCTTGGCAACTGGTATATGTTTACCTAATTCATAGGTTCTATAGGCTTCTTCCATAATGCCTATACTTTCAGCAACTTGCTTTTGCGTCTGTTTGGCGTTGGTGCGCAATTTTTTCAGCCGTTCATTTATACCCATAAAAACACTCCTAATCACACAAAATGTATCTTGACAGAATAGATATTTTCTGATACAATGAGAATATATCTATTCTGTTGCAGTTAAATGCAGCAACTAAAAGGAGTTGCGAATAATGTTTGAGAAATCTGAAGCTTTTGATAATTATATCTCTGAATTGCTCGATGAAAAACTAAAAATTCTTGCCAAAACAGACGGTAACTATGCTAAAATCAAGGCGAAAATAGTATTTGATTCCGGAATGTTAAAAAATGAGCTCACTAACGAGAATTTCCAACTCATCGAGGATTTTAACGGTTTGCTTTATGATATAGCTGCCATCGAAAACAGATACTTGTATTTTCAAGGGTTCGGGGATTGTTTACGGCTATTAAGACAAATGAATCTATTTCAGCCTGTCGCTAAAATCTTTTAGGTCCTTCTTTACATCTTCCGGCAATTGATTATATTCAATGTCAGAAATGGCTCCCTCAAGAGTATAAAGGAATACAAGACATATATTTGGATACTGCAATTTAAGCCTGATAAAAGCCTCTTTGCTTCCGGCTTCTTTTAACTCTTCTGCTGTCGTAATATCAACAGACTTTAGTTTTTTTTCTATTTCTTTACCGATGTTCCTTAAGGAAGTTAGTTCAGCCAAGTATATCATCTCCAATTAGTTATTTGCGCTGTTACGGGGAAACAGTATGATGATGAGGGCATCGTCCTCTACAATATCGTTTTCAATGCTTCATCTAGCTTAGACGGGTCGCCGCCGCCGCCCATTGCGCTGTCGGGACGGCCGCCGCCGCCGCCGCCGGTGACGGAGCAAATCTTTTTAATAATGTCCCCTGCCTTGACGCCTTTGGCAACAGCGTTTTTGCCGCATACCGCCGTGACGGTAAGCTTATCCTCCAGTGTTGACGCAATGACCGCGACGACCGACGGCTCTTTATCTCGGAGATAATCCCCTATCGAGCGCAGAGCGTCGCTGTTCCAAGTGTCGCTTTTCAGAGTGACGAAGCGCAGTCCGTCTTTGTCTATAGCATTAGCAAGCGCACGTTCGGCATCGGCTTTGAGGTCACCCGCTTTTGCGGATTCGGCTAATTTTCTCAAGGTTTTTATCTCGTCTAATTGTTGTTTTATCCTGGCCATTATTTCTTCCGGCTGCACTTTCAGCACGCCCGACACTTCCTCAATAATCATGCTCTTGTTGTTGAGATGGTCAAGAGCCTCTTTGCCTGTCCATGCTTCGATACGGCGTACACCAGCGGCGATTGAGGCATCGCCTTTCATAACGAACGCGCCGATCTTGGCAGTATTGTCAACATGTGTACCTCCGCAGAGTTCGACGGATATGTTCTCGATCTCCACAACGCGAACGACATCGCCGTATTTCTCGCCGAACAGCGCCATCGCGCCCTTTTTGCGCGCGTCGTCCATCGACATTTCAGCGATTTGGACGTTCTCGCCTTGATAGATATAATCGATCACGCGTTCGCGCACGGCCGTAATTTCATCGTCGGTCAGGTTTGTGAAATGTGTGAAGTCAAAGCGCAGTCTGTCAGGCTCGACTAGAGATCCCGCCTGTTCAACATGCGTACCCAGGACTTCGCGCAACACTTTATGCAGGAGGTGTGTCGCGCTGTGGGCGCGCATGACGGCACTTCGGTAATCTTGATCAACGTTTGCCTTCACAGTTTCGCCGACTGATAGCCCGTCAAGTATAGAAACGCCGATGTGTAAAATATGTCCACTCTTGGTTTTTCTCACATCTGAGACACCAAAAAAATTATTTATATAGCCAGTGTCGGCAGTCTGTCCGCCGCTCTCGGCATAGAAAGGTGTCTTATCCAATAATACGGCAGTCTTATCTTCGCCGGCATCTAAAACGGCGAGTACAGTCGCTGCTTCAGTCAGCGATGTATAGCCCGTAAAGACTGTCTCACCGCCGGGCAGATCAAGATTTTCATCGGTCCCACCCCATCCGCTGATATTTTCGCGGGCGGATCTGGCACGTTTACGCTGCGATTCCATGGCGGTGTCAAAAGCGTCACGGTCAAGGGTCAGACCCTGTTCCTCTAACAGCTCTAAGGTCAGTTCAACCGGAAAGCCGTAAGTATCGTAGAGCTTAAAGGCATCGTCGCCCGAAAAGACGGTTTGCTTGGCGGCTTTGGACTTGTCCATCATCTCGACGCAGAGTGCCAGTCCGGCATTGATGGTGGCTTCGAAACGCTCCTCTTCCAGCCTGATGACTTTATAGATATACTCTTGCTTATCAATAAGTTCTGGGTATGCCGCGCCGCTCTCCCTGATAACGGTTTCGGCGACTTCGTACAGGAAAGATTGTGTGATCCCCAACAACTTGCCGTGACGGGCGGCGCGCCTTAGCAGCCGTCGAAGCACATAGCCCCGCCCCTCATTTGACGGCAGAACCCCGTCGCAGATTAACATGACGGTTGAGCGTATGTGGTCTGTTATAATACGCAGTGATACATCGCCGCGCTCGGATGAGCCGTGTTTTACGCCCGATATTTTCTCGGCGTGCCGCATGATCTCTTGAAAAGTGTCAATCTCAAAGACACTGCTCACGCCCTGTACTACGCAGGCCAGACGTTCCAGCCCTCCGCCGAAATCGATGTTTTTTTGTGCCAATTCGGTGTAGTTATTCGCTCCGTCGTTACTGAACTGAGTAAAGACGTTGTTTCCGATTTCTATGAACCGGTCACAGTCGCAGCCGGGCTTACAATCGGGCGAATCGCAGCCGTTTTCCTCGCCTCTGTCAAAGTAAATCTCTGAGCAAGGCCCGCAGGGACCCGAACCGACATCCCAGAAGTTATCAGCTTTACCCAGCCGGGTCATGCGCGATTCGGGGATACCAATCTCTTTTACCCAAATATCCCACGCCTCATCGTCATCTAAATAGACCGAAGGGTACAGTAGCTGCGGGTTGATGCCCATGACCTCTGTGTAGAACTCCCAAGTCCAGGTAAGGGCTTCGCGCTTGAAGTAGTCACCGAATGAGAAGTGCCCCAGCATTTCAAAAAATGTGCAGTGGCGGCTTGTCTTTCCGACCTGCTCAATATCAATAACGCGCACACATTTCTGACAGGTCGTGACGCGCGGGTGGGGAGGCGCCTGTTCGCCTGAGAAATATGGCTTCATAGGGGCCATGCCCGAGTTTATGAGCAGCAGAGAGTTGTCACCTTGAGGAACCAGCGGAAAACTCGGCAGGCGCAGGTGGTCTTTGCCTTCGAAAAAGCTGAGGTACTTCTCTCGTATTTCGTTTAGTCCCGGTTTTTGCATGTTTTTCTCCTTAAATGAACATTATTAACTGCCCTCTGCGAAGGGGCAATTTTCTCGAACTACCAACCTTTCCCGCCTTTGCACGGCAGGGCATCTGCCCCGTACGCAGACGGCGAGGGTTGCTGCTCTCCTAATGGTTTTGGGGGTACCTTGCACTGTCCAGGGTACCTGCCTTACTGTCCTAACGTAGCATAAAAGTCGCGGTTTGCGGCGACGACACGATCATGATCGGCGCGACTTCTTGAGAACGCGTGCGTAAGGTCGCTGGTTAATGCGTAGAAATAATAGTTTGTACTCTCGGGATAGAGCGCAGCGCGAATGGATTCTAACCCTGGGTTGGAGATGGGGCCGGGCGGGAGTCCTTCATATAAATAAGTGTTGTATGGGCTGTCCGTAAGAGGATTGTCATATATATCCTCTAATAGGAGCCTGGGCTTGGGTGCGGGCAGTATATATTGAATGGTTGCATCGATTTGCAGATGGGGATAATTAGAGCTGTTTAGTCTGTTGCGGATAACGGACGATATGATTGGGCGCTCGTCGTCGTTCGCGGCCTCTTTCTCGATCATTGACGCTATAGTAATTATTTCAGCGATGGTCATATCAAGGTCCCTGGCGCGTTCGCGGTATTCGGGGTTTAATTTGCGGTTGAAGTTTGTGAGCATTTTATTGAATACAGATACGGGGTTTTCGCCGATATAGAAGTCATAGGTGTCGGGGTAGAGATAGCCCTCGAGACGGTTCGGCTCAAACGGCAGCATACGCAGGAAGGAGTATTCAAAGTTATGGTGCTGTGCGGTATGCCAGAGAGCCTCTTCAGTGGCTACACCGTTTTCAACGAACAGCGCTATAATTTGCCTGAGCGTAAAGCCCTCAGGTACGGATAAGCGGATCTCTTCCAGCTCTCTTCTCGCTCCGCGCATTTGATGGACGATTGCGCGGTAATCGAGCAGGGCGTTTAGTGTATACTCGCCCGGCCTTATTTTTTCGCCGGAATTGGAAAATCTGCAATATAGTGAAAACAGCCACGGATATTCGATAATGCCGTTTTCTTTCAGAGTTTTTGCGAGTTGATTAAGCTCGAAATCTTCTTTTACGACGATAGTCGCCTCGTGGTCGGGCTTCATAAGCCCGAGGACATCTTTTGCGGACTGCCATGCGAAAACGGCGAGCGCCGCGGATATGCCGACTACAAAGAAGAAGTATAATATGCCCGCCATAAAGCCTGTGATCAGCTTGGGCTGATCGGGTTTCGGGGGTTTCGATTTCTGAGTTGACATGAGTACCTACCTTTCATGACAGTAACCGGATAATAACGGATGGCATATGATGAAACAGAAAACAATAAGTGAGGTGACAATTATGTGTTTCAATTTTAGGGGTTCTGAGGACAATTGTTGTATTTGGATAATTCTTATCATTGTCGTTATTCTGTGCTGCTGCTGCGGCGATTAGGCAGGCGCGCAAGGCACGGCGACCCTCATCGCCTACGGCGTCACCCCTTCCGGAGGGGGTATTCTGGGGGCACGGGGGCTGAGCTCCCCCGTGCCCCTGGTCGCCACTATGTCAAATTACGCTTGCGGTTATCATAGAATATATTTTTTCGGACATCTTCGGCGGCGTTCCAGCCCCTTAGCATAGACACCAGTTTAAATCCGAATTCGAGTGACGAGCCGGCGGCCTGAGCCGTGATGATATAATTGTCATGCGTGACGGCTTCGTCGCGCTGGATAAGCGCGCCGTTACTCTTAAGGATATGCTCTACCGATGGAAAACATACGGCGCGGCGGTTTTTGAGAAGTCCGAGCTTTGCCAGAATTGCGGGCGCGCCGCAGATGGCGGCGATCATAATACCGAGGTCATTCGCTTTTAAAATAAACTCATGGACAGGCTGTGACTGATCAAGTATTGCAAAGCCTCCCCTGCCACCGGGTAAGACAAGCATTTCGCAGTTGTCAAGTGTTAAATCTTCGAGCAGGATGTCAGCTTGTACGATCAATCCATTCCCCGATGTGACGCTCACATCCGTGACGCCCACTGTTTTTACGTCGATGTTCGCACGGCGCATGATGTCCAATGGCGCGATGGCCTCGATATCTTCAAATCCATCGGCGAGAAAGATGTATACCATAATGGAGACCTCCTTTTATAATTAAAACAACCGCCGCCTGCGGGCGGGGCAGGTACCCTGGGCACGCAACCCCCGTCGCCTACGGCGCCACCCCCTCCGGAGGGGGTATTCTGGGGGCACGGGGGCTAAGCCCCCGCATTGCCCGACAGGGCAACTGTTCTGCCCCGGACCCCTAGTATATTGGGGTAGGAATCAATTGTACATAGCCTCTAAATACGCATTTCCGGATGGCCATTGGTTTGCCATGCCAAAAGGTTTGTTTGTCAATGATGATGACGTATCTCGGCCGAATGCCTCAATTACGCACTTTTTCGACATAATCGCATAAGCTTCGTCAAATACTAAAATATTCTCTAAATAGTGGCTCCAGTGTTCGTCTGTGCGCTCGACGCGGGGGGTGATGGCATTACGGTAGATCGCATTTAATATCGGAATATCGTCGAGTGTTGCATTTCGTCCGGTCTCAAGCGGTGGGGTTGTGAACTCGTGTTTGTAGAACACTGTTTTGAAACCAAATTTTTCATAAAAGCCGAACAACCAATCTTCGGCAGGGATTAGTATGCAGATGTCATTATCATTTAATGCGGCGGTTATCAGCGCCGCCGATTGGCCGCGCCGCCTGTATTCGGGTAGTGTACCGACGCCGTAGATATATGTGATAGCAGCGCCGTCATCGCGTTTAAAAGGCAGCAGGTGGAGCATACTTGTGACTGTGCAGTCCTGCTCGAATACAAGGGCCTTGTTATAGAGTGTTTTGAAGAAAAAGTCGGCATAGCCCTCATCACCGGGAAAGCAGGCATCCCAGATTTTGCGCATGGCGGGGATGTCGGAGTGGGTTGAAAAACGTATCATGAAATCTCCCCTGGCACCCTGTGGGTGTCTTTCCCCCCTTTAGCAAGGGGGGCATGAACTGCGTTATATTTGGTCAAAATCATGCAGGGGTGGTATGAGAGTTTGGCTTTTCTGAGGTTTTCAAGCCCCAGATCCTCTTCGCGGTTGATATATTTGATGTCAGGCGTGAGGTTATGCCTTAAAAATTCGCGGTTAATCATAGGGTAGCTGCCGGTGACATCGTAATCGGCCTTTTCTATGTGTATCTCTAATGTGTCGTATCCCACACGCGATGCGACTGTAAACGCCACGACCTTGCCGTTTGCGCGTAGCAGCCCGCCTTTAGCTTTGAGATAGTCGAGATTATAGAGCAGAATCGCTATACATGTCGCCTCTTCCTGCAAGCTGACATTCGTGTCACAGCCGTTCTTGCGGCACCATTTGTCCTGAAATTCCCAGACATCGTTGATATTGTCGTCAGTTATATCTTCGTACTGCCAACTATTCTCACGTTCGAAACGCGAGATAAAATTGCGCTTGGAGTGATACTTTTTACCTGAGAGCTCCAATAAATCTTGTGCATTGTAGAGATAATCCGAGTAATTGCGGCTTTCTGTGAACTCAAAACCTTTGTCATCGAGGAAACCTTTCTGTTCCTCGCTTACGGCATAAATCTTTAACTTTATACCGCGTGCTTTTGCATCGGATTCCATCAGCGCGAGGGCACGATCTATATTATCATCAATCATCGGTCCGAAGGTGAGCGGGAAGAGATAAAAGGGGTTGTCCGAGTTGGCGAGCCGGAAGAAAATTCCGTCCTGTTCGCAGATATGCAGTTTATTCTTATGCATCCAACTGAATACTGCCGCAAATGAGCTTTCACTGCCGCGCAATTCTTTGGTGTAACGTCGATAGGTATCTCCATCGCGCATTCTCAAGGGTTTAAGGTCTAACATAATATCTCCCTGACATAGCTGATAATTTCTGTATGTATTTCCTCTCTCGTGCGCAGCTGCCTGTCAGCACCGATACAGTCAACGCGCCGCCAGCCGTAGAGCTTGGCCGCTTGAAGCGCGCTCTCCCTGCATAAGCTAAGATACTTGTTATCGCGCTCGTGGATGTCCTTGTTACCACGCTTGCTTAAAAGCGAGCTGACGGTTTCGGCGGGGATGTCAAGCAGGATAGTCAAGTCGGGCTTTGGCAGACCAAGGTAGTTATATTCAAAACTAAAAAGCCAGTCGAAAAAATCTTTGCGCTCTTCCGGCGGGAATTTTGAGCCCTGATGCGTTGCGTTAGATGTGGTGTAGCGGTCGGAGACTATGAGTGTCCCCTGCTCGTAAATACCGCGCCAGTCTTCGAGGTATGACGAGATCCTGTCCGCCGAGAAGAATGACGACGCGGCATATGGGTTGACATCATTTGGGTTTTTGCCGAAAGCGCCTTGGAGGTATAATTTTGCGAGTTGACCGCCGGGTCTGTCATAGCGTGGGAAGTCGAGCGCGTGATATTTAATGCCGTCGGTAGTCAGACGCTCTTTTAGCAAAGCTAATTGTGTTGATTTGCCGGAGCCATCGATACCCTCTATAACAACCATTGTTCCGCCAACTAAATCTTGCCGCTTATTCATCGGTCTTTTTTCTCCTCCGCTTCGTTGTCGTCCATGCCCTGCGTCCGCAAGACCGCGTCCTCCGCCTTGCGGAGAACAAAAAATCCTCGATACCTAAACGGCAATGTTTAATTGGTGGAGCAATGTCATTTCTTCTTCTCCGCCTTTTTCTGTCGGTTTACCGCAGATGGAAACTTTCTCAATTTTAAGATTCTCCCGATACGGGAGGGTTGTTTGAGCAGGCGGTAAAGCCATTCGAGCTTTAACTTGATAAATATCTTAGGCGCGCGCTTTAGGTTACCCGACCAGACATCGAGACAGCCGCCAAGCCCGACCATCAGACAGTTGCCGATGTTATGTTTGTGATCGAGCATGAAAACCTCCTGACGCGGAGAGCCGAGACACACAAAAAGCACATCAGGTGCGGCATTCTTAATATCGCCTAAGACGCTGCCTTCATCTATATAATAGCCGCTTTGCGTGCCTGCTATAACAATGCTGTATTTTTCGCTTAACCGCTTCCCGGCCGTTTCGGCAACGCCTTCTTTTGAGCCGAGAAGAAAAAAGCGTTTGCCTTTACAGGCTTCCATCAGCGCTTGGGCAAAGTCGATGCCTGTGACACGCTCTTTTAGCGGGCGTCCCAGTTTTTTAGCAGCGCGGACGATACTGATGCCGTCGGGCAGTATCAGGCCGGCGCTGGTCAGAGCGAGACGCGCGTGGGCATCATGCTTGGTGTTTAGCAGTATCTCGGCGTTCGGGGTGACAACATAGTGTCCGCCGGCTCCCATCAGTGCGAGTGCGCGTGAGACTGCTTGTGACAGCGTGACATTGTCAAAAGTTACGCCCAGAATATCTACATTCATATCTTATGGCGTTTCATCAGTGCGAGAGAGGCTTTAGATAACGCATAAACCGCAATAACAATGAGCGGAAACTGAATTGCGTTATTGATTAGGCGTGTGCTTGTAAAAAATGTGGCAGACGCAGGACCTAAAAGAATGACCCGCCATATATGATTTAGACCGAAGTTAATTAACACTATGTTGCAGAGCTGGGCACAAACTATGCGCCATAGTCTCAGCGGCTTATTGTATTGCCACAGCGCAAATATCAAACAGGAGAGCATTAGGCTGAGCGCATAGCCGGGAAAATAAGGACCTGCTACCGGAGGGAGTAAAAAATTGATAGTATCCGCCGCAAAGCCCATTAAGAGCGCGGCGACGGGGCCAAGTATCACCGCGCCGACAGCCAGAGGGATAAAATACAGACTGAGAAATTTTTGATGAGGGGTTATCATAATGACGAGGGGCGCGAGCGCCGCGGATATGCCCACAAGCAGACCCATGAGGACGACTTTTTTTGTTGTGAAAGTGTTCTTTAGCATAGATTTTCTCCAATGTATATTTTTGAATATTCTATATCAATTCGAGAGGAAAGTCAAGATGGGGCGTATAGGTGATCTTCTCCTACGATATCTACCACGTGTTCATAAGCTTCGCGGTTACGGGCAAAATCACTTGCGGAGACGAAGAAGCCTTCGTTGTCTAAAAAATCGGCGCTGGACAGCAGTGCGTAGTACACACCGGTCGCGGACGAATTATCGGCGTAACGGTATACGAAAGTGGGGATGTAATGCCAGTTAATTATTTCGGGTTTGCCGGACTCGGCGCGCTCGACGGTAACGCTGACGAGCATGGCGTACTGGGTCTTACGTATGGGAACCTGCATGTCGTTCTGGTCGGCGAAGAAGTTACCGAGCGAGTAGATGATAAGCCCCGTTCGGCCATCCTCGGCGGTGTGTTCCTCGATAGGCTGGACGCAGTGAGAGTGGTTGCCCATGATAATATCTGCGCCATTTTCGACAAGCATACGCGCGATCTGTTTCTGCGTCTCACTGGGGTTATTGACATATTCTACGCCCCAGTGCAGGCTTACGACGACAAACTCTGCGCCTGCCTCGCGGCAGCGCGCGATGTCGCCGGCTATGCGCTTGGCACCCTCTAAACTATGTGAAAAGACATTGACGGCGAAGCCGCGCTTATCTTGGGGTACGAGATAGTCTAAGCCGTTTAAGGAGTCGGTGTAGGCGATGACGCCGAATGTGATGCCGTTAATCTCCCTTAAATAAAATCTCTCTTCATCCTCAGTTTCGGCGGTTCCGGTGTGGACGACGCCGGCGCGGTCAAAATTGGCGCGTGTCGCCACGAACCCGTCCCAACCTTTGTCAAAAGTATGGTTGTTGGCGTTGATAAAGAGATTGAAGCCCATGTCGCGCACGGCATCAAGTATCTCATAAGGTGCGTTGAACAGCGGGTAGGATGAGAGATTCCTATTATCGTCGAACACGTCGATAGGCATCTCTATATTCACGATGGTTAAGTCGCCGTTTACATATTTTGAAAATTCTGTGAAATATGGGTGAAAGTCGTATCTGTCGGCATCAACATGCGCCGTTCGCGTCACTTTTGTGTGCAGTAACACATCACCCGCGAATTGGATTACAACAGGCGGCGGTGGCGGTTCAGGTGTTGGCTCGGGTTCAGGGGTCGTAGGCGCGAGTGTGGGCGTGGGGGTTGGTGTCTGTAGGGGTGGGGTTATCTCGCCCGTAGATTCCGGCGGCGGCAAGGGCTCGACTGTTGACGGGATGTTAGGAGAGCATCCCGCCAGTAGGGTGAGTATTAAGAGTATAGTGATAAATGTTAATTTTTTCATGGTTGATATTATAGCACAGGCAAGGGGGAAAAGCAAGGGGGGAATGTAGGGGCGTGATTAGCGGCCATTTTCATGGTTCAAATAAAATCTTGACAGAGAAAACCCCCTATGATATACTGTCAATAATTGAATAATAAAAGCAATGAAAAGAAATAGTAGGTATTTTGGATTACTCAGAGAGAAGATGGGCGGTGAGAATCTTCAATGAAAAAATACTGAACCCATCTTTGAGCTGTGGTTCCGAACAGAAACAAGTAAGAATCATCGGATTCCCTCCGTAAAACGGGAAAGCATATTATAGTGCTGTGAGTGCAGAGTTTTCTCTGAATTTAGGTGGTACCACGGACTGAATCAGTTCGCCCTAAGCTAATACTTAGTTTGGGGCTTTTTTACGCCCCGGCATATGGAGGGATTAACAATGAAATTGGAAAAACTTATCGGAGAACGCTTTAAGGAAAACCCGGCCGAAGCCGTCATCGACAGCCATGCACTGATGGTGCGCGGCGGCTATATAAAACAAGTCGCAGGCGGTATTTTTTCATCATATACCGTATTGCGCCGGATCACGCGGAAAATTGAGCGGATTATCTGTGAAGAAATGGACGCTATTGACGGACAAGAGGTTTTGTTTCCGGTAGTTATGCCGGCGTCGCTTTGGCAGGAGTCCGGGCGTTATGAGAGCGTTGGACGTGAATTATTGCGTTTTACCGACCGCAATAACAGTCCTATGTTACTGGGCATGACGCATGAGGAAGCCGCTGTCCATCTGGTACGGGAGTATGGACAGACTTACACAAAATATCCTTTCATGATATACCAAATCCAGACCAAATTTCGAGACGAGGCACGTCCCCGGGGCGGTATGATCCGTGTTCGGGAATTCACCATGAAAGATGCATACTCCTTCCACACCTCACAAGAAGATTTGGATGTTTATTATAAACGGTGCTTTAAGGCATATGAGCGTATTTTTTCACGAGCAGGAATACCTGAAGTCATTGCCGTTGCTTCCGATTCAGGCATGATGGGCGGTAGCATTGCCCATGAATTCATGTTGCTGACGCCTATGGGAGAAGATACTATCGTCACTTGCAAAAGTTGCGATTACAGCGCCAATATGGAGGCGGCTGAGAGCATTATTAAAAACGATGATTACAATGCAGAATCACAGCTTGAAAAAAGCCATACGCCAAATATGAAAACGATTGAGGATGTATGTCATTTTCTTCATCTGCCAATACGATGTTCATGCAAGGCCGTTGTGTACCAAAAAAACGCAAAAGAAGACTATGTCGCTGTATTTATTCGGGGTGATTTGGATGTCAATGAAACAAAACTCCGTAATTTCTTGCAGGAGGAGATTCATCCCGCTGTTATTTCGGATGAAGGCGAGCTGGTAGCAGGATTTATTGGACCATACCAATTAAAAAATGTTCAAATATTATTTGATCGTTCGCTTAACGGCATTAAAAACCTCTGTTGCGGAGCTAATACTTTAGATTATCACTATATCGGATTTCAAATTGAACGTGATTACGGTCCTGCGGAATATCACGATTTCGCAAAAGTTATTGATGACGGCATCTGCCCACAGTGTAGTAATCCTACACTGCAAATTTCGCGCGGCATAGAGGTTGGGAATATTTTTCAATTGGGCACTAAATATACAAAATCCATGAAAATGCAGTATGTGGATGAAAACGGCAATACACATTACCCTATCATGGGATGCTACGGAATCGGTGTCGGACGATTAGCCGCTTCGGTTTGTGAAGCACGACACGATGAACATGGTCCGATATGGCCAATTTCCATTGCCCCTTGGCAAGTACACCTTTGCTGTGTTCGAGCCGATGATAAGCAGGTAAAAGAGCTGGCCGATAATCTTTACGAACAGTTTCAAACGGCAAATATTGATGTCATATATGATGACAGGAATGTGAGTGCAGGTGTGATGTTTTCTGATGCCGATCTTCTCGGCGTACCGATCCGTATAATTGTCAGCCCACGAAACATGAAAGAAGGTTGTTGCGAGATTCAAACAAGGGACAAGAAAACCAACCGAAAAGTTAAAATCAGAGAGGCGCTTTTATCTATTCAGGATTTGATACAGGAACTTCAATAAAGGAATGCGGCGCGCCGGGATCGGCGCGCCTTACACGATTTTACCCACTCCTCGGAGAAATGGCGCGCAGCGCCAGAGTGGTTATGGTCGGAATGGAATCCCCTACACGCGTGACGCCAGGGTTTGCGTCCCTTATGGCAACATATCAAACCCCTTTTGCAGATCCTCATCCGTAGGGACATAGTCGCTCATGCTGCCATCCAGATATGAGCTATAGGCAGTCATGTCAAAATATCCTGTGCCGGAAAGTCCAAAGAGGATCGTCTTGCTCTCGCCGGATTCTTTACACTTCAACGCCTCGTCAATAGCGACGCGTATGGCGTGGGACGATTCGGGCGCGGGCAGGATCGTTTCGTATTTGGCGAACAGGGCTGCCGCCTCGAACACAGATCTCTGCGGCACGGCTTTTGCGTCTATAATGCCGTCGTGGCGCAGTTTGGAGAGAACAGGACTCATACCGTGGAAGCGCAGTCCGCCCGCGTGATTGGAATGCGGAATATAGCGCGAGCCGAGGGTATACATCTTTAAGAGCGGCGTGGTGCAGCCGGTGTCGCCGAAATCATAGGTATAGCGTCCGCGTGACAGACTAGGGCAGGACGACGGCTCGACGGCGATGAACTCCGGCGCGCGCTTGCCATCCAGCTTATCTTTTATATACGGGCTCATCAAGCCGCCGAGATTACTTCCGCCGCCCGCACAGCCGATGACAATGTCGGGGTACTCGTCAAGCATATCCATCGCAGCCTTGGCCTCCAACCCCACTACACTCTGGTGCAGCAGCACATGGTTAAGCACCGAGCCTAATGCGTAACGGCAGTTAGACCCCTTAGATAAGGCCGCTTCTATCGCCTCTGATATAGCACAACCCAGCGATCCGGTGGTGTCGGGGTATTCCTCTAACAGCTTGCGACCGACCTGCGTAGTGTCGGATGGCGATGGGAAAACATTGGCGCCGTAAGTCTCCATAACCGTCTTGCGGTAGGGTTTCTGTATCATAGAGCCTTTAACCATGTAGACGCGCAGTTCGATCCCCATAAAGGCGCAAGCCATTGACAGCGCTGTGCCCCACTGGCCCGCGCCCGTCTCGGTTGAGAGGAATTCAAGACCTTGCTCCTTGGCATAATAAGCCTGAGCGATAGCTGAATTTAGCTTGTGGCTGCCGCTTGTGTTGTTGCCTTCAAACTTATAATAGATTTTAGCCGGGGTATCCAGCGCCTTTTCAAGGTGATAGGCGCGGCAGAGCGGCGAGGGGCGGTAAGTTTTGTAGTAGTCCATTACGGGGCCGGGGATGCCGATATAGCGCGTGGTACTATCCATCTCCTGACGGCAGCACTCCTCTATAAAAATGGGAGAGATCTGCTCTGCCGTCATAGGCTCGCGGGTGCCGGGGTGGATCATCGGATCGGGCTGTTCGGTCATGTCGGCGCGGACGTTGTACCACGCCTGCGGCATTTTCTCCTCGGGGAGATAGGTTTTGTAAGGGATCTTTTTCATGGGGGGTCGCTCCTTTCAATATTTTACCGGCATGGGAAATATTAAAAAACCCGTCCCAAAACGGGACAGGTTACGATACCTGTTATGGCCACCCAAAATTTCACGGTCCGGTAACCGTGTCCGTCTTTTTACGGGCCGGAATCCCGTCAGATACTACTCGCGGCTCGCGCCGCTTTCGGTCTGCCCTCGGCAGTCCATTCGCTTTGCCCCGTATGGCCGCACTCACACCGGCGGCGGCTCTCTGAACATCGTGGGAAAAGGTACTCTTCTGCGTCACAGGTTTATGAATGTTTAATTGATGGTTAATATTATAACATCTTGTGCGAGCGGTTGTCAAGCATAAATTTTGAATTTGGGTGAGATTTTTCTGTAGAGGTAGATATAATGCGCCTGTTTTGTTGACATATGATGAACTACATTGTATAATGCAGCGTGCAGTTTGTGGCGACCTTTGTCCTCCGATATGCTCTTAACGTGATTAGGGTTGTGGTTCCCTCTTTTCAGCCGCGTTGTTACCGCACAACGTGGTTAAGCGATTCTTGCTGACTCATCACTCCTTTTTAGCAAGTTTTCATCTGCACAGAGCGCAAGCCGTTGACTTTACAACTCCGATTTGTTTTATCTCCAACGTCCGGCATACAGCCACAATCTCACCAATCATTTTATCCTTTGCAGAGATTTTAGTTGGTGCTTCTATCGGCATTAAATCTGCCATGCTGATTCTGAAATACTGGCACAGCTTAACCTGCATATCCAAACTCGGTCCCCTTTTGCCCTGCTCAATATTACTTATGTATTGAGGGGAAACGCCGAGTTCTTTTTCCAGTTCCCGTTGTGTCAATCCACTCCCCAATCTGTAAAACTTGATTTTCTCACCAATAATCTGTTGGTTGCTCATAATTATTCCCCTCTTGTAAAATGTTAGAATGTTTGATAGAATAACATCAATTCTTGTCAAACCCAACAACCGCTTGATGTTGACGCAAAGTTTCTTGTAATAACGCATGATTTCCGTTTGATGTTTTGAGAAAATCAGTTGCACTAATAGCCATGTCGAAAATTATTTTGGCCTGTTCACGGCTTAATCCATGAAATGATGAAATCATATATACCGACTTGCTGTTCCCGCATAAAAGCAACACCCCATTCTTTCTCCGAAATTTTACCATATACGACAGCAAACCCACGATTATTGACACGGCTTAACCAAGATGTACAAGGATTAAGAAAGAAGGGGTTCAAAGATGGACAATAAAACGAAGCCAATGCGTCTGCTCCTTATAGAGGATGATGTGGGCGATGCTATGAAATTCACTGAATCCGCCAATCGCAGGACGGATGTTAGATTTATCGGCATAACCGATTCCTGCGAGGAAGGGATGAAGCTCGTCAAGTCCCGCTTGCCGGAGGGTGTTATTCTTGATTTGCAGTTAATAGCGGGTAAGGGAACAGGTATACGCTTCATGGAGCTTTTAAATGAATTGAAAGATGAATTGACGCTTCACCCGATTGTCGTCGTGACGACGAGCAACCAATCAAAGAAAGTCTTTAGACGCATTGAAGCATTGGGCGCAGATTGGTATTTTTGTAAACTGACGGAGGGCTATGATGAGAATATTGTACTTGATACGCTGCTTTCCCTGCGTCCGGCTTTACATACCCCAACAGGCAAGACGGTTATTCACGGCGATCTGGGTAAATCAAGGGGCATTATAGAATCCCCCGATGATCGGCGTAACCGCATATACAGACGGATTGACATTGAGTTGGACTTGGCTGGCATCCGCGCCCGGCTCAAAGGGCGCTCCTATCTCCGCGAAGCTATCTATATTCAGATTCACTCCGAAAAGGAGAGAGGTTCGGGCATTGAAGAAGTAGCTATAATAGAGAAGAAGCAATACGGCTCGATTGCTAAAGCCATGCAGACGGCAATCAATGACGCTTGGAGCGCTGCGGGCATGGACATGGATGAAATACTTGCACACTATACCGCCCGTATCCCTGCCCAAAATGGAGTGCCCTATGTATCCGACTTCATCCACTTCTACGCCGACAAGATAAAAAACACACTAGATTAAATATATCGCGTTTGCCTTTGCAAAAAATCTCTTGACAATATATCAAACAAGGAAAACACCGCCGGAAGAAATTGCGCTTGCAATGAAATACAAAGCGGACTATGAGGGGAGGCAGAAAAATGAGCGATTATAAGAAATATTTGGAAAATCAGCTTCAAAATCCGGAGTTTGCGGTTGAATGGGAGCGTCAGCGCCCGGAGCGCGAATATGCTAAAGCTATTATTGCCGCCCGCATTGAGCAAAACTTAACGCAAAAAGAGTTAGCCGAAAAAACAGGAGTCAGGCAATCGAACATTAGCCGGATTGAAAACGGGAATTGCAGCCCGACGGTCGCCACTTTACAGCAGATTGCAGACGGTATGGGCAAGACACTCCATATAGAATTCAGATAGACATAACAGCCCACAAAAGCGCGAAAAATCTCATATAATGAACATATCGCATATAAATCTTCTCTTTCGTACCCTTGTTCAACACCGTTAATCGTCACACATCACCATTAATCAATTTCAAACCGCACGGAGTTTTTTACTCCGTGCGGTATTATTTTGTCGAAATAAGAAAACACAATATATGGTAATTAATGGAGGGGAGAATCACAACATGTTGTAGTTAAATATTTTTGTCAAACGTTATCAAAGCTTGGCTAATGTTTCTTCGTTTCGCTGAGAAATACCGTGAAAGGGCATAAAACGGGAGTGTGCGGTATGTCAGAGAGAAGACGGCAAGAGATGAATAATGATAAGGGAGGATTCGCGGTATGTGGAGCTGGTTACAACAATTGATTGTGTGGGCTATGAAATAATGCAATAGCTATTGATATTGAGTAAGGAGACGGATTATTGCCGTCTTCTCTTGTTTTATGCCGAAAAACGCTGTATTATATAAGGAAAGGGGGTAATATAT
>Ga0123353_10000416_pt1 | contig 52592 bp, 52 predicted proteins | sample TergutLab28metaG_3_FD_92763 | JGI IMG/M metagenome (GOLD analysis project Ga0123353, IMG submission 92763) | Labiotermes labralis P3 segment gut microbial communities from Petit-Saut dam, French Guiana - Lab288 P3 | ecosystem: Host-associated > Arthropoda: Insects > Digestive system > Gut ... | reverse complement strand
TGCGCAAAATCATAGCTCGGGTAGATGCACCATGCGTCTCCGGTCATCGGGTGCGGCGCGTGCACGATGCGGTACATGACTGGGTCACGCAGGTTGATGTTAGGGGAGGCCATGTCGATTCTCGCACGCAGGACCCGTGAGCCGTTCCCGAACTCGCCAGCGCGCATCCTGCCGAACAGATCCAGACTCTCTTCCGCCGAGCGGTTCCTAAACGGGCTCTCCTTGCCGGGTTCTGTGAGCGTTCCGCGGTAGGCACGGATCTCATCGGCAGAGAGGTCGTCTACGTAGGCTTTGCCTGCTCTGATAAGGTGCACTGCCCACTCATAGAGCTGCTCGAAATAGTCAGAGGCGTGAAAGAGGTTCTTTCCCCAGTCAAAGCCCAGCCAACGCACATCCTCTTTGATCGACTCTATGTACTCGAGTTCCTCTTTTTCCGGGTTGGTATCGTCAAAGCGCATATTGCAATGTCCATCGAAATCCTCTGCAACGCCAAAGTTAAGGCAGATGGATTTTGCATGCCCGATATGCAGATAGCCGTTCGGTTCCGGCGGGAAGCGCGTCACCACCTGAGATACTCGGCCATCGCGCAGGTCAGCGGCGATGATATCGCGGATGAAATCGCTCCGGTCAGCGGGTGGCTCTAAGGGGGCACCGGCATCGGTGTTCATAGGCGTATTCATAACTACCGAGAATAGCATAGGTTTTGCCTGGCGGTGTGCATTAATGCTCCGCGTGTCTAATGCTCCGCATACGGGATGTATCCGGCCTGTTTGATGCACCGCTGACCTTCCTCAGAGAGCATCCAGTCCAAGAACAGCCCTCCGGTGCGAGCTTTGTCGTCGGCTCTGATGACACCGTAGTAACAGGTTGTGAACGGATACGAGCCCGTTCTAAGGTTTTTCACGTCAGGAGATATGTCGTTGATTTTGAGGATCTTTATGTTCTCGTTTTTATATAACGCATCGACATAGTACTTGTAAGAGTACCCTATGCTCGCGCTGTCGTTCTTGTATTCAGCTACAGTCTCGATCAGTTCATCCATATCCACAACAGCCGTGAGCCTTTCGGCTGGAAGCATAGGCGTGCCTTGCATGACAAGGTTTATCATTGCGGTCTGGCTGCCGGAGTTCTTCTCTCTCTGATAGGCGGTGATAGCCATATTCTTGCCGCCTACCTTCTTCCAGTTCGTGATCTTGCCGGAGTAGATGTCGCGTACCTGATCAACGGTAAGGCTCTCAACAGGATTATCCTTGTGGGTGATGAAAACGAAGGCGTCATAGCAGACCGGTTTCTTAACAAGCTCGACGCTGTGGCGTTTTGCCAGGGCCAGCTCATCGGCAGAAGGCTCAGTCGCGATGAGCAAGTCCACAGGATGCTTGTGATCCATAAAATTCATGTATTCTTCGCCATCACGTTGGATGCCGACACCCGCTGAGTCGTCAGTCGCTTTGGTTATCAGGTTCACATAAGCGTTATGCGTTGTGCGAAAGAACACGAACTCGTTTGCATCCTCATCTGAGAACTTGAGATGCTGCCGTATGAATTCGACTGCCATTGGAACTGCAACAGTAGACCCGTCAATGCGGGGATATGTGCCATATCCGACTTCACCGTAATCCTCTGCGTAGTTATCCGGGTCGTTCATCAATTTGAATTCACCAAGCTGAAACGGGCTATCCATCACGATCTGCTGCCAGCCCGCACCCCTTTTAATATGCTGATTAATCTGTCCCCACGAACCCAATTTGTCAGGCTCTTTGGCGAAAAGGTCATTGCTGGCAGGCTCGCTGACAGTAGGCTCATCCGTCTTTGATGTGCAGCCGTATGCGGATATTGCCAAGAGCAGTGCGAGAAGAAGAGCCAGACAGAGCCCTGTTCTCGACGGTTCTCTTTTGCCCATATCAAAACCATTTCCTTGAGAGCTCGGCACTATTTTCCGTGGTTTCCCTAACACCTTTTGTGAGATGCATCGTTTTCTGGCGATAAACGTGCTGTGGCGCATTGTTGTCCCAATGGCCGACGGTTGCCCCAGCTGTGCATGCGAACGTTTCGCTGGCGTGCTTCTGCTCCGCCACCAACAAAGTATACCCAGCGGTCAGACACGAATTACCAAGGGGGACTCGCACGTAGGCAAACCGTTACGCACGCCTTTAGCAAGCCAAGCGCAAGTGCGAGGCCGTAGCGAATTTGGAAACGAGCAGGGAGGCTGCGAGGGCGGCAAATTGACACCGAAAACGGTACCACGTGCGCCCATAGCGGCACCATTTGCGCCTATCAGTCTGTCAAATAAAAAGCGGAAACCGGAGTTTCCGCTGGTAGATTATGGTAGCCCGTACGGGATTCGAACCCGTGATCTCCGCCTTGAGAGGGCGGTGTCCTAGTCCACTAGACGAACGGGCCATCATGGCTGGGGTACTAGGGCTCGAACCTAGACTCTTCGGAACCAGAATCCGACGTGTTGCCAGTTACACCATACCCCAAGTACCCAGGCGCACTGTATCAGCGCGAAAAGGTATGCTACCTACGGTAGCGGGCGCTGTCAACCTACCGATGCCTACTGATGCCTACCGCATCGCGCCTGCACGCCGACATACGCAGGGCACCCGCGCAGTCGGGTGCCCTGCGTATGTCGGCGTGTGCCTGACGCACTGCACGATGCCACTACACTATGCTTCGATTTTATTTTGCCAAAACCGACGGATAGGAACGATGCCCATGAAAACCCCATGCAGGGTTCCGAGACAAAAGACTTTGATCTGAACCTTCATTCGGATGGCCTGCTCATCAGGGAGGCTTTGCCGTCTGACTTCCCCTCGATGTTGGAACTCAATCGGGCATGGGTGCGGTTTCTGTCACCGCTTGACGCTGGAGCCCTTGCGGCTTTGCATCGGCAGTGCGCATACCGCGTGGTGGTGGAAGTAAATGGGGGCATTGCAGGGTTTTTGCTGGCGCTTTGCCCTGGCGAAGAGTACGACAGCCCCAACTACCGCTGGTTTTCTCAGCAATTCGATGATTTTCTCTATATTGATCGCGTTGTTGTTGGGGGATCGCATCAGGGGCAAGGGGTCGGGCGGGCGCTGTATATCCATGTGATCGATTGGGCCAAGGATGCCGGTTTTGGAATGCTGACGTGCGAGATCGACATCGATCCCCCCAATGAGAGGTCAAGCGCGTTTCACAGCGGGTTCGGTTTTGCCGAGATCGGAAGACAGTGGGTAGCAGGCGAAACCAAGCAGGTGTCGTTACAGAGCCTCAAGCTTTGAGGGTCTGACCTGGACGAGGGCACGTGGCATATTCCGCGGGGTTTTTCGTGAGGCGCATCTACAGGCACATCGCTGGATTGCTTAGGTTGCTTGGGTTCAGCTACTCTTAGGGTGTCTTGATAACAAGCAAATGGATCGCGAAGCCGATAACCGCGAATGCAATAACCGCTAAGCTCGCCTTAAACCCCGGCGTGCTGTTTTTGAATCCAAGCCAACGCCATTTCCAGATGGCATCTCGCTGGATCCGTCTGATGTCGTCCCTGCTAACGTCCACGTATACTCTTATCCACTGAGGCTCTCTTTGGGTTCCTTTATGCAATGCTCGGCAGATCTGTAAAAAACCTGAAGCGGAAAGGGTTCGTTGAGCGAGCGTTCGGCAGCCAAGAGACCCTCGTGAGGTCAAGAAACCCTCGTGGATCGGGGAGCGGGTTGCCGATAATCATAGTGGCACGATTCTTCAATGGATTTTTGAGATGGTCATGGAAAAAGGCTGGCGGATGGGGCAAGCAAAGGAAAAATGACGGGCACGGTAGGTACCATAACCCATGAAGAGCTGATCAAGCGGTTCCAGCCGCTTCCGGAACGCATAAAGCGTAACAGGAGGCGCACCGCTTGGTTCATGATGCTTTATGTAGCGATATCAAGCTTTCTTGTGGCTGCGTCGGTTGTTCTCGGTGTGGGTCTTACGTTGCTCCATGTGTTTGCGGAGAACGATATGCCTAAACTCTTCGTCCACCTGCAGGAATACAGCGAGTTGATCCTTGTAGGCATTCTGGCCATGTGGCTTGTTCTCATGCTGCTGTTTCTGGGCTCAAGTTGGCTGACGTTGCGAAGAGGTGAGGGTAGGCTGCTTGCCGCCCTCAAAGCAAAGCCTGCGCCGTTTGGCGAGTACCGCGCGGTGAAGTCTGCGCTTTATGATGTTGCAATCGCGACGGGGGTGCCCCTTCCTCGGCTGGCGATTATTAAGGATCGGGCGATAAACGCCTTTGCGATATCCCATCGTTATGAGAACGGCTGGGTCGGGGTCACCACCGGACTTGTGGACCTACTCACCGCAGAGGAGTTGCGGTGCGTGCTCGCGCACCTGGTTGCGAGGCTTCAAGACGGGTCTGCGCGGGCAGCAACGATCCTCTCTGAGCTGCTTATGGCAGAGGATTCCCTCGTCAAGAAGGATGATGAGTTTGCAAGGCTCTGCCTTGAGAACCCAGATGTGGTCGCCGCTAATTCTAAAGCGATGATGCCGAAAGTCCTGAATGAAGGAGAGGCCGAGGGGAAAACCCGCTCTCCTTTCTCGTTGCTCTTTGCATCCCTGCACTTTGTGACCAACGGGTGCAGCCGTATCGTTATCTGGTTTATTAAGAGCTGGTATTGCCGTCAGCAGAGCGTTGCTGCGGAGTGCGCCGATGCCATGGCGGTGTCAATCACCAAAGACCCAGCAAGTATGGTCAGGGCCCTCTCAAAAGTGCTTCCGGTTGACAATCGTCCAGGGGATGCGAGCGAGCCAAGGTTTCGAGAGGATATCTTTGGCGCACTGTTCTTTGCGTGGCCGACGTTCAGTTTTGCCGATGACCCCGAGCTTGTCCGGATCCAGCGTCTGCGAGAGATCCTTGGCCCAGCGGCGATCGGTCGGTGATCGGTCGGTTTTAGGCTCTAAGAAAACGAGGATCCCGTGCTCAATGCGTCCGTTAACATAGACTACGAAGAGCTAGTTGCACGATTCCAGCCGCTCCCAGAGCGCATAGCACGTAACCGGAGGCATGTTATCGGTTTCATGGTGCTCTATGTTGTGGTGGCAAGCTTTCTTGTGGCTCTATCTGTTGTTGCCTGTGCAGGCTCCGCTTTGCTCTGGATAGCCTTATGGCGCATTGAGGTAAGGCTTCCTTTTTATTTGGAGAACCTCTACGGGCTGATCTCCGAGGTGCAGAGATTAAACGGGTCGATCTCCGCTATTGTCTTAGCTGCGTGGATCGCCCTCGTCTTGGAGTTCCTGGTCTCAACCTGGCTTGCATTGCGAAGCGGTGAGGACAAGCTACTCGTTGCTCTCAACGCAGAGCCCATGCCGCTTGGCGAGTACCGCGAGGTGAAATCTGCGCTTCATGACGTTGTGATCGCAACGGGGGCAGCGAGACCCAAGCTTGTAGTCGTTCATGATCGGGCGATAAATGCTTTTGCAATATCCCATCACAATGAAACGGGTTGGATCGGGGTCACCACCGGACTCGTCGACTCGCTTAGCATAGAAGAACTACGTTGTGTGCTTGCGCATCTGGTTGCTCGGCTTCAGGACGGGTCTGCCCGAACGGCAACGATCCTTTCCGAGCTGTTCATGGTCGCCGACAACATCAAAACGAAGCGCGACAGGTTTCTAAGGTTCTTCCATGAGGATCCTGACATGCTTATCATGTGGGCCCTACGGTGGCTGCTGACCCCCTTTGTATTACATTTCCTGCTTCTCCACGCGGTGGCCGATAGCTGCGGCTCCATGGTTATCGGGTTCACAAAGAGCTGGTACCGCCGTAAGCAGTGTGCCGCCGCGGAATGCGCCGATGCCATGGCGGTGTCAATCACCAAAGACCCGGCAAACATGATCCGGGCCTTGTCAAAGGTGCTTCCAGCGGACAATCGCCCAGGGGTTGCAATCGAGCCGATGTTTAAGACCTACGTTTTTGGTGCGGTGTTCTTTGCTTGGCCGTCGTTCAGCTTTGCCGATGACCCTGAGCTTGTCCGGGTCCAGCGTCTACAAGAGATCCTTGGGCCGGCGGTTATCCTACCCTGGTGATCCTGCCAACGTGAGTCATGTCGTATCCGCCCATCTCACCGGTGCGCTGACGGAATGAGCGGGTAGTAAGAGCCTCTAGCAACCGGACGATATGCGGATCGTTGCCCTTCTCGGCATCGAACACAAGGTCATACTGCTCGTGGAAGAGCGGAATGAACCCGAGGCCCGCTTCCCTGGCTGTTGCAAGTGTTGCGATGCCGACATCTGCTTCGCCGGCTGCGATCTTCTCGGCTACTGCAGCGTGCGTGGGCACAACATCGCTATAGGTGTCGACCTGCTCTTGCGTGATGTTTGCAGCTGTGAGCTGGCTGTCGAGCCAGATGCGCGTGCCTGAGTCTGGCTCGCGGTTGACGAAGCGTATCCCGGGTCGTGCGAGATCCTCGATAGAGCGGAGCGAAAGGGGGTTGCCCTCGGCGACAACCAGGCCCTGCTCGCGGTGCGCAAGGGTGACTAAGATCATAGGGCGGCCTGGGAAGAGGCGCTCGACGAACGGCGCATTGTACTCACCGGTCGACTTGTCGAGCAGATGACAGGCTGCCACATCAGCAAGGTTCTGCTTGAGTGCCACAAGCCCATCAAGGCTATTAAGGTAGATCGGTGAATAAACATTTTCCCCGGAATGCTGTGCAGACGAGGTCAGCGAGTCCAGGGCGGCATCCCCATATGCAATGACCGCAGCATCAGTCGCTCCGTGTTCGGGGACGACCATGAAGTGAACGGCATATGCGGACGCAGTGGCCTTATAGTACTTCTCAACGTAACCGAGGGTTTTTTCAGTACGGATCAGCTGGATCAGGCCAACATCCTCAAGCTTTTTAACGTGATACCTTATTTTTGCAGGATACGTCTCAAGTGTGTTGGCAAGATGGGTGAGTGTTTGCGGCTTCTTCATCAAAAGCCGAAGGATGAGCAGGCGGGAATCATCAGCAATCGCTGCAATCTGATCACGTCTGGTAATATTGTTGAGCGCGGGCACGGTTTCCTCCTATCCGCTCTTGTTGACGGGTTCCTGACGGATCGCAATAAAATATCTTTTCCTGTAGTATAACTGATTTTGCTTGTGTTTGGACTATTTTGCCAGAATAAGGTGTGTGTTTTGCGAGTTAAAAGTATGTGTTGTTTGGTGCTGCTCGGTGGTTATCTACCTCGCTCAGTGGTTATCCAATGGTCTGTCATCGGGTCGGCCTGTTGTTTCTGCTCGCAAGGCGCATGCAGTTGAACGATCTATGGAGGTGGCCATGCACGGAAGGCTATTCAGACTTGCTTTAGCAGTGATCCTGGCCACTTGCATGGTGGCTACATTCGGATGCAAAAAAGGTGGTCGCTCTACGACCGATGACCCTGCAGGCCAAGTAAGCGGATCGGGAACGGTTGATGCGACCAGCTCAAACGGCACCGATGGCTCGCCGGAAGGCACAGCAGACGATTCGTCAGGGTCGGGTTCCTCTAGCGCTGACGGCGCGTCTGGGTCGGGAGGCAGCACGGGCGGTGCGGGCTCGGCAGCGGGTTCAGGGAAATCGTCGTCTGCTACACAGTCAACCGGTTCAGGAACAGCTGGTTCTAGCGCGTCTGGGTCGGGAGGCAGCACGGGCGGTGCGGGCTCGGCAGCGGGCCCGGGGGACTCACAGTCCTCGTCAGGCGGCTCTGTGACCCAACTCAAGATCGAGGATCTTACGGTGGGGAAGGGCGCGGAAGCAAAAAGCGGAACCAAGATCACCGTGCACTATACCGGTTGGCTGACCAGCGGGAAGAAGTTTGATTCATCTCGGGACGCAGGCAAGCCCTTCCAGTTTGTTGTAGGGAAAGGCGCGGTTATCCAAGGCTGGGATGAGGGTGTGGTCGGGATGCGGGTCGGCGGGAAACGCAAGCTCACCATTCCACCGGAGTTAGCCTACGGCGAACCGGGGATCGGTTACGATATCGGCCCCAATGCGACACTGATCTTTGAGGTCGAGTTGCTCAAAGTCGAGTAACCCGGGCCGATCGATCTAGGCGATGCTTTTGACTCAGACCGTGCCTTTGCGCACTTTTAGAGCCAGGCTTATGCTTTCAGAAAGAACAGGCTTACGTTTTCAGAAAGAAACCAGTAAGAAAGAAGCTGAATAGATGTTTTTTGAAAAAACCGTGTTGCCAAACGGGACAACGATCATTTCCGAGCAAATGGGCTCTGTGCGATCAATTGCCCTTGGCATATGGTTCAGCGTGGGAAGTCGTGATGAGGAGCCTGCTGAGGCGGGCATGTCCCACTTTCTAGAACACATGATGTTTAAGGGGACTTCCGTGCGCTCGGCCCGGGACATCTCGGAGGAGTTTGATCGCTTAGGAGCCGAGATCAACGCGTTTACCTCCAAGGAATACACTTGCTACTATGCACGCTTTGTCGACGAGCATCTGGACAGGGCATTCTCAATACTGTCGGATATGGTCACCGATGCGGCCTTGGATAACGCAGCTTGTGAGTCTGAGCGCGAGGTGGTCATCGAGGAGATTGCCCGCATGGAGGACACTCCCGACGACCAGATCCATGAGATCTTCAGCCGTGTGCTTTGGCCGACACACCCCATTGGGCTGCCGGTCCTCGGCGACAAGGAGAGCGTGGCGACCTTTGATCACGGTCGGTCGACGGCGTTTCGCGCCAAGCACTATCTGAGCGGCAACTGTGTGGTCGCTGCAGCTGGCAATGTAAGCCATGATGAGCTTGTCGCACTGACCAAAAAGTACTTGACGGGTATCCCGCATGGCGAACGTATCGGACGTCCGGCGGTCAAGGAGTCTGGCAGCTCGAACCTGGCGGTGCTTGAAAAAGAGACAGAGCAGGCCCATATCTGTTACGGGCTTGCCACCATGGATGCCAACCACCCTGACCGCTTCGCGCTCTCGTTGTTCGATGCGGTCCTTGGCGGTGGGATGAGTTCTCGGTTGTTCCAGGAGATCCGCGAGAAGCGCGGGCTCGCCTACGCCGTCTACTCGTTCTCGGCGCTCTATCAAGACACGGGCGAATTCGCGGTTTATGTGGGCACGCGGCCATCGAATGCCGAGGAGGTCGTCGGCCTCATTGCATCAGAGGTGGAAAGGATCGCCTCGGATGGAGTTTTGCCCGAGGAACTCGACCGCGTTCAACAGGCGCTAAAAGGCCATCTTGTGCTCGGAATGGAATCCACACGCATGAGAATGACGCGGCTTGGCAAGAACGAAGTTGTAGGTGGGGAGATCCTCTCCACCAATGAGATCATGGCTCGGGTCGATGCGGTGACCATGGATGATATCAGGCGGGTGTCCGAGGAGGTACTTTCAAAGCAGAAGGTGCTTGCGGTTATCGGGCCTTTCTCGGCAGATCAGTTTGCCGGTGCGGTCTGACCGCTGACTTGTGGCCTGGGCGCTCGGCGGCTTCGGCGATACGAGGAGGGTTTAAGCTGATGATTCAGGTGTTGGTGGCAGGCGCGGCAGGTCGGATGGGACGCGAGGTCGTTTCGGCGGTCCACGCAGCCGATGGCCTAGAGGTTGCAGCTTGCGTGGATCCGGCGGCGTGCGAGGTCATGCCTGGCGCAGGCCAGGGCGATCCTTATATCTGCGAGCCATCGCTTGCCGAGGCCATCAAACGGTCCTGCCCGGATGTGATGGTCGATTTCACGCGACCAGACTCCGTTGAGGAGAACCTGCGCACGGCGCTTGCAGCCGGTGTCGACTGCGTTGTGGGAACCACTGGGCTGTCCGAGGAAAGGCTCGCGGCGATCCTTGCCGCCGAACGGCAGGATCCGGACACCTGCCTGTTCTTTGCACCGAACTTTGCCGTCGGTGCCGTCTTGATGATGCAGTTCGCCGAGCGTGCCGCACGCTATATGCCGCATGCCGAGGTCATTGAGATGCACCATGATGCAAAACTTGACGCGCCCAGTGGCACTGCCGTGCGCACGGCGCGCATGATCGCTGCCGCACGTGAGGGGTCGCCGCATGCCCCGGGGCCTGAGACCGCGGTCGCGGGTTTTGAGGGTGCTCGGGGCGCATGGGGTGCCGAGAACGAGGGCCCCGCCATCCACTCGGTCCGGCTCCCGGGCTTTGTTGCGCACCAAGAGGTCGTCTTTGGCGGTCTGGGCCAGACATTGACGATTCGGCATGACTCAATTGACCGCAAGGGCTTCATGCCCGGAGTGGTCCTTGCATGCCGAGAGGTGGGCTCTCGTAAAGGCCTGATCGTCGGCCTTGAGAAGCTTATGGGATAAGCGAGCGAGATGTGCTTGGCGGAGAAAGCAGACACCGCAAGCCTTTTTCCCGAGACGGGCGCGTAATCACCGCCCACTGTGTCACAATACCGCTCAGAATAGCAACAGTAATTATTTCGCAGTGTTCCCGTTTTGCTGCGATCCTGCTGAAAGAGGTGCATAACAGTGGCTACACCACGCTTTGGCCGACTGCTCACCGCCATGGTGACGCCGTTTACTGCGGAACGCGAGCTTGATCTTGACCGGGCATCCGAGCTTGCCGAGAAACTGATCGCCGAGGGCACTGACGCGCTCGTCGTCTGCGGCACCACTGGAGAGAGCCCCACCGTTTTCTACGACCAGAAAATCGATCTTTTCAGGACGATCGTTGATACGGTAGGCGGTCGAGTGCCGGTCATTGCGAACACGGGAGACAACTGCACGGACGACTCGGTGGAGTTCGCTGCAAAGGTGACTGCGCTTGGTGTCGACGGGATCATGGCGGTCGTCCCGTATTACAACAAACCACCCCAGGAGGGTCTCTACCAGCACTTCTGCACAATCGCCCGTTCTGTGGATCTGCCGGTCATCCTCTATAACATCCCTGGGCGGTCTGTGGTAAACGCCACTCCTGAGACGATCCTTCGTATAGCACATGACTGTGAGAACATTGTTGCCCTCAAGCAGGCCAACTCTGATCTTTCGCAGGCTGCAGAGGTTATTGCAAATGCTCCCGAGGGGTTCGAGGTGCTGTCCGGCGACGATGAGCTCACCTTGCCCTTGATGGGCCTTGGCGGAACCGGTGTGATCTCTGTGTCAAGCCATGTGGCAGGCCCCCGCTTCAAGGAAATGGTCGAGGCGCATGCATCCGGCGACCATACGCGGGCACTCCGTACCCACCTTGAACTGTTGCCACTCATAAAAGCGCTGTTCATGACGGCAAATCCGATAATGGTTAAAAAAGCGCTTGGGCTCCAAGGTTTTGATGTGGGCGGTGTCCGCCTGCCTCTTATCGATGCGACCCCCGAGCAGACTGCCGAGCTTGAGCGCATAATGCGCCGCGTCGGGGTGCTGTGACGGCTCGCATGGCCAAGCGCAACTGCCTGAAGGTCATCCCGCTCGGCGGGCTTGACGAAATCGGCAAGAACATGACGGTTTTCGAGTACGGCGACGACATGTTTATCGTCGATGCCGGACTCATGTTCCCCGGCGACGATCACCCTGGAATAGACCTGATCCTTCCAAATTTCGAGTATGTCTTGAAGCGTCAGGACATGTTACGCGGCATCGTCATAACCCATGGCCACGAGGATCATACGGGCGCAATCCCATTCCTGCTCAAAGAACTCAAGCCGAGCGTACCCATCCTTGGCACTCGGCTTACCTTGGGGCTTATCAAAAGCAAGCTTGAAGAGCACAAGATAAAGAAGTCGAAACTGCGTGAGATCTTGGCCGGAGGGCACGTTACACTCGGCGTTTTTGGGCTCGACTTCTTTGCTGTCACGCACTCCATCCCCGATGGGGTGGGCGTGCATATCCGCACACCCGTCGGGAACGTGTTGCACTCAGGGGACTTCAAGCTCGACCAAACGCCGATCGACGGTCGCCTGACCGATTACGGTGCTATTGCCCGGTACGGTCGCAAAGGTGTGCGGTTGCTGATGTCGGACTCGACAAACGCCGAGTTCTCTGACACGACGCCCTCTGAGGCCGAGGTCGGGAAATCGTTTCGCAACATCATAGGAAACGCCGAAGAGCGTGTGATAGTAGCGTCGTTTGCAAGCCATATCCACCGGTTACAGCAGGTGTGCGACGCGGCTGTGGCAAATGGCCGCAAAGTAGCGGTCACCGGACGCTCCATGATCAACAACATCAAGGTGGCCAGAAAACTGGGCTATCTGCACATAGAGGACGATGACATCCTGGATGCCTACCAGATGAACGGCTTGGCACCCAATGAGATCGTGATCCTCTGCACCGGAAGCCAAGGCGAGCCCTTCTCGGCGCTTGCCCGAATGGCGGGCGGCGACCACCGCACGGTGCGTGTCGGGAAGGGCGATACGGTCGTCATCTCGGCCTCTCCGGTCCCCGGCAATGAGAAGGCGGTCTCCCGAGTCATCAACCGCCTGACCAAGGTCGGTGCGAACGTCATGCACAAGGGCTCGTCTGTCGTGCATGTGTCGGGGCATGCCGCTGCCGAGGACCTCCGGCTGATGCTCAACCTGGTCAAGCCAGAGTACTTCATGCCGATCCATGGCGAGGCGCGGCATCTGGCTGCGCATGCGCGACATGCCACAGCGGTCGGTCTGCCGAGTAAATCGGTGTTCGTGCTCGAGAACGGCGACTGCTTGCGGCTCGATGATCAGGGCGCACGGGTCTCAGGCAGAGTGGAGAGCGGCATTGTCTATGTCGATGGCTTGTCGGTGGGCGATGTGGGCCAAGTGGTCTTGCGGGACCGGCAGCACATGAGCCAGGACGGGCTCATCTCGATCGTTGTTGTGATCGATAGGGCAACCGGTCGTCAGGCCGCAGAACCTGAGGTGATCGCAAGGGGCATTGCGCTCAACGAGGACGGAATGGCCGAGGAGTTGCGTGCCCGGATCACCAGGATGCTTGCGAAGAACAGCAGCAAAGGCGTGCTTGACCAGGCGGTTATCCAGCACGCCTTGCGGGAATCGGTCTCCCAGTACGTCTGGGAGAACCTCCGGCGGCGCCCGATGATAATCCCTGTGATCATGGAGGTCTGAGCCGTGGACATCTTGCAGGCCATAGTACTCGGCATCGTCCAAGGGATCACTGAGTTCCTGCCGGTCTCAAGCAGTGGCCACCTCGTATTAGTGCCCTCGTTGCTTGGCTGGCCGCGCTTTGGCCTTGGTTTTGATGTGATGCTTCACGTGGGGACCCTGTTTGCCATAGCCATCTATTTCTGGAAGGACATCGTCCGGCTCGCGAAGGCGCTTTTCTCAAGAGGCCCTGGATGTGCAGGTGATAGAAGGCTTGCGTGGCTGATCATAGCTGCGACGGTGCCAAGTATGATCATCGCGCTTGCCCTTGAGCCGTTTGTCGGGGGAGTGGAGATGCGGCCTGTCGAGCAGCAGATCGTCATCTCGGCGTGGGGGCTCCTTGGTACGGCGGTGCTTCTCGGTGGATCAGAGGTGTTCGTCCGGCTGTACAGCGCCAAGAGTGGTGACGCAGGCGCGGATGATGCTGCGAGCAAGGGTGGTTCCCCAGGCAAAGGCCTGGGTGCGGGAGATGCCTCGGATGTGGGCGCGGAGAGCCTGTCGTGGGAAAAGGCATTGATGGTCGGCCTTGCGCAGGGCGTTGCGGCACTCCCTGGGGTCTCACGTGCCGGATCCACCATTGCTGCAGGGCAGGCGGTCGGGATGAGGCGCGATGAGGCGGGTCGCTTCTCGTTCCTTTTGTCCATACCCATCGTACTAGCGGCGACGGCAAAACACTGTCTCGACATCATAGTGGGGAAGGATGTCTTGCCGAGCGCAGGCGTTATCATAGCCGGGGTTGCCACTACTACCGCAGTCGGTTACCTGGCCATCCGTCTGCTGCTTCCTTTTATAAAGAAGCACTCCCTCTGGTGGTTTGTCGCATACACCGCTATGGTTGGAGTAGTTCTCCTGCTGGTCTATCATGGGGCGTTTTAGAGACGGGTAGTTCTCTAACGTGGTAAAAAAAGGCAGCAAAAAGAGGGGCGCTTCCGTTAAGGGCGGCTCTTCAAAAAAAGGTGTTTCCGCAAAAAAGGCCGCGCCTGCCCGTGGCCGCTCGGCTGTGGGCAATCCCATCCTTGATGCGGGCGCTCGGCACGATATCATCGCCATCGCTTTGTGCGTCGTTGGTGTCGCCCTGATAATCGCGGTCGTAAGCGGGCAATCGGGCGAGCAGCCGGGGCTTGCGACCCAGGCGATCTCCTTTGCGCTCAGATTCACCTTTGGCGTGGGGGCATACCTCATACCGGTGGGGCTGGTCTTGTGGGGGGCCTCCATGTTTGTTGCCGAGTATGTGCACCAGGCGCGTACCGGCATCGGGATCGCTATCGTCCTGCTTGCGATTATCGCTTTTGCCGCGCTGTTCACCCCATTGGAGCCGACCCTGACGGGCATGCCCCGCGACCTAAGTGCCTACGTCAGCAGCGAGGCAGCACCGTCGTATGGGGGCATGGTCGGCGGGGGCCTCACGTGGGTCCTAGTGCAGCTGTTTGGCCCGTGGATCACCGGGATTGTGTATGCGGGGATGCTCATTGGCGGCCTCGTTGTGCTGGGGCTTTCGATAACCGGCCTCGTCTCGTACCTGCGGGATTTCTTGGTGGAGTCCTTGTGGCCGGAGTCAGAGTTCGATGAATCGTTTAACGAGCGCGTCCGAGGGGAGTCCGCTGCCCAGACGGTTGTGTTTGAGGACGACGCAACGGACACCGGTGCCAACGCCCCAGAGTCACTGCTTACGCAAGTGCTGCCGCAGCGCAAAGGACGCAAAAGGGAGCGATCGCCCGCGCCGGAGGATGCCCCCACTACGGCTCCTGTGGCAAAAACCGTTGCGCCTCGGGCAATGGAGGGCTTTGAGCTCCCCGCATTCTCGGCGCTCACAAAGACATCGGAGTCAGCATCCCATCACCGTGCCTCCGAAAAGGAGCTTCGTGAGACGGCAGACGTCATCGTTGAGACCCTCGGTCTCTTTGAGGTCCCGGCCAGGGTCGAGCGCTGGGTGGCGGGTCCCACGGTCACGCTTTTTGAGATCGAGATCGCCAAAGGCGTGCGTCTTTCCAAGATAACGGCGCTTGCCGATGACCTCGCACTTGCCTTGGCGGCCTCCACGGTGCGGATCCTTGCACCCATACCAGGGAAATCACTCATCGGTGTCGAGGTGCCGAACGTCCGACGGAGTTCGGTGACGCTCGGCGACGTACTCATTCCGGCAGGCAAAGACGGCCCGCTTCTTCTCGGCATAGGGAAAGATGTCACCGGTGCCCCCGTGCTTGCGGATCTTGCGGACATGCCGCACCTGCTTATCGGCGGGTCCACCGGCTCGGGGAAGTCGGTTGCGATCAACGCCATGCTCATGAGCATTATCATGCGTTCCACCCCTGCCGAGGTGCGCCTGATCCTCATCGACCCCAAACGCATCGAGCTGTCGTCTTACAACGAGGTCCCCCACCTGTATGTCCCCGTGGTCACGGAGGCGAAAGAGGCAGCGAGCGCGCTTGCCTGGGCGGTGTCGGAGATGGAGCGGCGCCTCAAGATATTTCAAGCTGCCAAGGCACGGAACATCGGGATGTACAACGACATGATCCAGCAGGGCAAGGGTGCCGAAGCTGCCGAGGAGCTCCCGTATCTCGTCATCGTCATTGACGAGCTGGCGGACCTCATGATGATTGCCGCCAAAGAGGTCGAGGACTCGATCTGTAGGCTTGCCCAGCTTGCACGCGCTGCGGGCATCCATCTGATCGTCGCCACACAGCGTCCCGAGGCAAATGTGGTCACCGGGCTCATCAAGGCGAACATAACCAACCGGATCGCGTTCTCTGTCGCAAGTGCACTTGACAGCAGGGTCGTCCTCGACCAATCAGGTGCCGAGAAGCTTACCGGCAAGGGTGACATGCTCTACTCACGCCCCGACCTTGCGAAGCCAAAGCGGATCCAGGGCTGCTTTGTCTCGGAAAGCGAGATCGAGGCGGTAGTAGAACACCTTAAGACGCAGGCCGAGTCGGACTACCATAACGAGATATTGCAGCTGAAGGTCGCTGCGTCGGGCGGTGGGGTTGACACAGGAGGAGCCGACGACCCCTTACTGTGGGAAGCAGCTGACATTGTGGTAACAAGTGGCGTTGGCTCCACTTCAATGTTACAAAGAAGGCTTAAAGTAGGGTATGCCCGTGCTGGCCGCATTATGGACATGCTTGAGGCCATCGGGGTTGTAGGGCAGCCGGATGGGAGCAAGCCGCGCGAGGTAATCGTTGACGTAGAAGAGCTTGAGGCGATCAAGGCTTTTGAGCGAGAGGACGCCTCTGGAGCAAATGGGATGAGCCATGAGTAAACTTGGCGAGACTCTTCGGGCACGCAGGGTTGAACTGGGGCTTTCGCTTGAGCAGGTCGAGGACGCGATCAAAGTCCGCGCAAAGATCCTCGGCTACATCGAGCGGGGGGAGTATGACCGCTTGCCAAACCCCGGATATGTCCGCGGCTACATATCGAGTTACGCCCGTTTCTTGGAACTTGATTCGCCTTCACTGCTCAACATGTACCGAGCTGAGACAGGGGCTACAACACGTCGCAGCCTGAACAAGCTGCCCCAGTCAGGTGTTGCGGTCGCGCCGATGGGGCAGCAGCATGCGGTTCCCTGGCGTGCGGCCGTCGCTATCGCGCTTGCAGTGGTCCTGCTGTCTCTCGCGATCTGGGGGATCGCAAGGCTTGCCTCCCGCAAGCCTGACAGCGAGACTCGCAAAGAGCCGAAGATCGTCGAGATCACCGGGACCGTCTCGGCAACAAGCACGGTAGAAAGCACGGGAAGCGCGGAGACCACTGGCACGCCGAGTGACCCTGGCGGGACCGACGGGGCCTCCTCGGCTATTGTGACCACAGACTCCCCGCCCTTCACCCTCGGCATCAAGGTGTCCCAGGACGGGGCATCGTGGTTCAAGGTGACCATTGATGGACAGGTTGCGTACGAGGGCGTGTTGACGGCTGGCCAGAAAAGGGACTTCGAGGTCACCGGTGAGGCTGTGGTCCGCGTAGGGAAGCCGGAGGCGGCAACGGTCACGCGGGACGGCAAACCGGTAGCGGTTGAGAGGGTCAACAACCTCGGCGAAGTGACCATTAGGGCAGACGAGCCCGGGCCGGGAGAGTAGCGTCAAGCGTTTCCCATGTCATGAGTACGGCTGCTCTCAAGTTAGTGGATATGCCCTTCGCACAGCAACCCTAGGGACTCCTTGGTAAAATAGAGGCACATGCACGGACATCATGGGGCGGGACGCGTTGGCAACAAGTGATGCCGGCTCTACTTCGACCTGATTGTGGGGGACGCATATGGCTAAGGACAACAGTTTCGATGTGGTCTCAGAGGTTGATCTGCAAGAGGTCGATAATGCATATCAGCAGAGTGCAAAAGAGCTGGTACAGCGCTACGACCTAAAGAGTTCCGGTGCAAAGCTCGAGTTCAACAAGGGCGAGAAGTCCTTTACCCTTACGGCACCAAGCGATTTTATTGCTCGGCAGGTTATTGATGTGCTGAACTCCCGGTTTGTACGCAGGGGAGTGGATCTCAAGGCGGTGCGCTGGAGCGACCCACAGGCCGCCAGTATGGGGAATGTGCGTCTTATCGGAACCCTCGTCATGGGCATAGAGACCGATCTGGCGCGCAAGATAAACAAGGATATCCGCGACGAGAAGTTCAAGGCAAAAGTGCAGATAGAAGGCGAGAAGCTCAGGGTCTCAAGCACGAGCCGTGACGAGCTGCAAAACATCATAGCGTTCCTCAAGGAAAAGGATTACGGCATTCCTTTGCAGTACACGAACTATCGATGAGCACACGATGGGGATATGCGATGATGGGTGCGCAATGGTGAGCATGTGACCGCGCTTCCCGGCAGCCCATCCATTGCGTTCCTGACTTTGGGCTGCCCAAAAAACGAAGTGGACACAGACCGCATGCGTGCAGCTGTGCTCGCCTCCGCTTTTGCGGTTGCCGGCTCACCTGAGGACGCAGATATCCTGGTGATCAACACGTGTGCCTTCATTAAAGAGGCTACCGAGGAGTCGATATGCGCTGTCCTTGAGGCAGCGCATGACTGGGTGCCTGCAAAAGAGGGCAGAAAGCTCGTGGTTGCCGGTTGCATGCCCAGCCGGTATGGCGACGGGCTTGCCGAGTCAATGCCGGAGGTTGCGGCGTTTGTCCCGGTCAACCAGGAGTCCGAGCTTGTCGCTGCGCTTGAGAGGCTTGTGCCGCGCGCTCCGACGTGCGGAAGCGGCGGCAGCAGTGGCAGCGATGATAAGGGCATGGCGAAAGCGGCGGCGGCGACATCAAAAGCAGCTGCAGGCCCCGAAAAAGCTGGCCGAGCGAGCCGTCGGGGCCGGGACGCGGTTGCGACCAGGACCGCTTCCGGGGTCTCGGCGTACCTGCAGATATCCGATGGGTGTCACCGCCGATGTGCGTTTTGCACCATTCCAACGATTCGCGGACCCTACAAAAGCATACCGCTTGATGCGATCATTGCCGAGGCGAAGCAGCTTGTGCGCCTCGGCGCACAAGAGATCGTCCTGATCGGGCAGGATACCAGCTCGTGGGGTCGTGACTTTGGTGGCAGTGCGGGTGGAACCGACGGTGTGGGCGAAGCAGGCAGAGGTAGAGCGGGCAGCGCAGGCGGGGCAGGCTTGGCCGACGTGGTCGATGCGGTTGCATCTGTCGAGGGCGTGCGCTGGCTACGCCTTATGTATGTGCAGCCGGATGGCGTAAGCGACCGGTTGCTTGAGGCGATGACGCGGCACGAGAACGTCTGCCGCTATCTTGATATACCGTTGCAGCATGTCTCAGGGTCGGTTCTGCGAGCTATGGGCAGAAGCGGTGACGCCGAGTCCTTCATGACCCTTATCGAAAAGATCCGGTCTGCGCTTCCCGGTGCGGTGTTGCGTACAACGCTTATCGCGGGCTTTCCTGGAGAGTCGCGCTCGGATGCGCGTGAGCTTGAGGAGTTCGCACGCCGCGCTTCCTTCGATTATCTGGGCGTATTCCCGTTCTCGCCAGAGGAAGGCACGGCAGCTTATGGAATGCCCTCCCAGGTTCCCAAACGCACGCGCATCGCCCGGGCACAACGGCTGCGAGACATCGGGGACCGCATTGGCTTTGAGCGGGCTGCCAGCTGTGTCGGTAAAGTGCTTGAAGTGCTTGTCGAGGGGATGGACGAGGGCGAAGGGGGATGGGTCGGGCGGCACCAGGGCCAGGCACCCGATGTAGATGGCATCGTGCTCCTTGCCAAGGGGCAGCGGAGCGGGCTTACCAGCGTCCGGATCACTGATTCTTTAGGATATGACCTTGAAGGGGAGGCCGTTGGGTGAGCGTCCGGAAAAACAAGCTTAACTCGGCGAACATGGTCACCCTTGCGCGGATCGTGCTCATCCCGATCTTCCTCGTTGCGCTGCTTGTCGACTGGCCGAGCTGGCTTGCGGTCCCGCGCTTGATGGCGGCTTTGCAGCCATGGATCGCGGCGGTGATATTCACGTTGATTGCCGCCACAGACGGGATCGACGGCTATCTGGCCCGCACCAGGAATGAGATAACCACCTTTGGCAAGTTCCTAGACCCCCTTGCCGACAAGCTGCTTGTTACTGCAGCACTGCTCGCTTTGGTGAGCCTCGGCATCCTGCCTGCATGGGTGGCGCTTCTCATTATCTCTCGGGAGTTCATCGTAAGCGGGCTTCGGATGGTTGCATCTGCCGAGGGGATCGTGATCGCTGCCTCATGGTATGGCAAAGTAAAGACGGTACTCCAAGTCATCGCGATCATCTTGTTCATCGTGAAAGACTCCCGGTTGTTCTCAGATGCCAACGGCATGGGCCTTCATCTGTTTGCGCAAGCGGTCGCTTGGTCGGTGATGGGGGCGGCATGCATCATGACCATGGTCTCGATGGCGGATTATTTCCGGCATGCAGCAGATGTGCTGGTCGGGCCTTGGGCAGATGAAGCGGACAACGCCGAGACGGATGCGAATGACCCCGCCGCAGATGGCGCAGACGGCTCAAATGGCGATGTGAGCGGCTCTGAAGATGATACAGGCGGCCTTGCAGGTGTGCGGGAAACCCCACATGGGTGACGCCAGGATGCAAACGGCTGCGGTAGTGGCCGTAGGCACAGAGCTCACCGCAGGGCTGCGAGTCGACACCAATACCGCTGAGATCGCACGTAAGCTCGCCCCCAGGGGCTTTGTGGTCCTTGAATCGGTGCTCTGCCCGGACAGCGTGGATGTATTGGCGGCAGAGTTCTTGCGCCTTTCTGATGCGTACTCCCTCGTTGTCGTCACGGGCGGCCTTGGGCCGACCCACGATGATGTGACGCGTGAGGCGGCTGCGCGTGCATTTGACCTGCCACTCGTCTCTGACGAATTGCACACCACGGCCAGCCGCCTGGCCGGTCATCTGGATGACTCGCGTGCACTGGAAGGGTTTTTCAACCAGTCACTTTGCCTAAAAGGGGCGGAGATACTCGCGGCCCAGACAGGGACGGCTTCTGGCCAAGTGCTCCGTGTAGGGGAGGGCACGGTCGTGTTCTTGCCCGGCCCGCCAACCGAGATGCGCCCCATGCTGGACGCGTGGCTGCAGCGGTTCCCACTTGTGCGCACCCGCCCTATCGAGCTCGGCGTGGTGGGAAAAGGCGAGTCTGACGCACAGGCGGCTGCAAGCAGGGTGCTCGAGTCCCACACGGGCATCATCTTCACCGTCCTTGCATATCCGGGAGACGTGCGTCTCTTGCTGCTGGATGATGGGGCTGACCAGTCCGGCATGGAGAGTGCCGCCGCCGAGATCGCGGATGCGCTGGGGAAGGCGTGTTACACCCGGACCGGGAAGAGCCTTGGCGAGGAGCTGGTCTGCGCGTTGCGCGCCAACGGGCTGACCGTTGCCTGTGCCGAGTCCTGCACCGGCGGCATGGTGTCAGCTGCTATCACCGATGTGCCCGGCGCATCCGAGGTGTTCCTCGGCGGGGTCGTCACCTACTCAAACGAGGCAAAGCAACGCATCCTTGGCGTAGATGCCGCGCTGCTTGCCGAGCACGGGGCGGTGAGCGAGCAGACGGCTCTTTCAATGGCCGAGGGGGGGCGCCGGATGTTTGGCGCCGACATAGCGGTCTCGGTGACCGGAATTGCCGGGCCTGGGGGCGGCTCTGTCGAAAAGCCCGTCGGGCTTGTCTGGATGGCGGTCAGCTCCACATGGGGTGCCAGCGCCTCAAAAAACCTGTTCGCCAAGGGAAGCAGGGAATCCGTGCGCCAACGGGCAACGAGCGCGGCGCTCGACCTTTTGAGGTGCGAGGCGCTGGGAATGCGCCGCTGATGGGCGCTCGCTGTTTCGCAGGCATCAGCCTTAACGACACCACCGTTCGGGAGCTTACCCGGATTCGCGATGCCATCCGCGCCGATGCACCGGATTGGCGCGATGAGAAGTGGGTCCTTCCGCAAAACTACCACATCACTGTGCAGTTCTTCGGAACCCTTACCGAGCACGACCTGGCCTTACTGCAAAGTGGGATCGGGGAGGTCGTTGCGTCCACCGAGCCATTTACCCTTCATGCCGAGAAGGTGCAGGCGGTGCCCAACTCCCGTCGCTGCGGCATGCTGTGGGTTCAGTACCTTGATGAGGGCCATCACTTTGCCGAGCTGGTTGCCAAAATCCAACAGGCTGCATCCGCCTTTGGCATCCTGCCTGACGAGCGCACGGCGGTTCCACATATCACCCTGTGCCGAGCGCGGCATCCGAAAGCCATTGCAGGCGGCGTGCCTTTCCTCGGCAGTGCGCGTACTGAAAACAGCGCCCTTATGGGCAGCGACCGAGCGCTTGGCCGCCCAATGGGCGGCCAAGCGCTTTCCGTGTCAGTGGCTTCGGTTACTGTGTTCACAAGCGTTTTAAGTCCCCGGGGGCCAAAGTACACAGAGATCGGCGCATGGCCGCTTTGCGGTAAGGCGGACAGGGCGGAAACCGGTTGATTTGAAGCTGCAAACTGCGGAGCTGGTTGCAGACGCGAAATTGAAACCGTGTTTTTGATGCTGTCGATTGACAACGAACATATGTTCGTATAAGGTAGCAGGTACAGTCAGCCTCTTGGACAAGCCAAACTATCCGGCTTTTAGGAATCACTGAACAGGGAGTAGAAGAACTATGGAAACCGAGAAGAACAAGATGCTCGAGATCACCAAAGAGCAGATCGAGAAGAAATTCGGCAAAGGCTCTTTGATGAGACTCGGGGAAAACGCCGCCGGACAGCAGGTGTCGGTGATTCCCACAGGGTCGTTGGCCCTTGATGCAGCGCTGGGAATCGGCGGTGTCCCTCGGGGCAGGATTGTCGAGATCTTTGGCCCAGAGTCCAGCGGGAAAACCACCTTGGCCTTGCAGATTGTTGCAGAAGCCCAGGCAATGGGTGGTGTTGCCGCTTTTATTGATGCAGAGCATGCGCTCGACCCTGGTTATGCGTCCCGCCTCGGCGTTGACATAAACGAGATACTGATAAGTCAGCCAGACACCGGTGAACAGGGGCTGGAGATCGCCGATATGCTTGTCCGCAGCGGGGCGATCGATGTCGTTGTCATCGACTCGGTTGCAGCCCTTGTCCCACGCGCCGAGATCGAGGGGGAGATGGGGGATACCGTTGTCGGTTTACAGGCACGCTTGATGAGTCAAGCGCTTCGCAAGCTGGCAGGCTCTTTGAACCGCTCCAATACGACATGTATCTTCATTAACCAGCTCCGTGAAAAAATCGGGGTCGTATACGGTAATCCGGAAACCACCACAGGCGGTAGGGCGCTCAAGTTCTTCTCCAGCGTGCGCATCGATGTCCGCAGGATCGATCACATAAAGCAGGGCACCGAGGTTGTGGGTGGCAGAGTGCGGGCGAAAGTCGTGAAGAACAAGGTAGCTCCCCCGTTCAGGCAAGCAGAGTTTGATCTTATGTATGGGTTTGGCATCAGCAAAGAAGGCTCGATCCTTGATCTTGGCGTGGAAGAGGGGATCGTAGCGAAGTCCGGTGCCTGGTATGCCTATAACGACAACCGACTTGGACAAGGACGCGAGGCAGCTAAAGACTCGCTTCGCGAGAACCCAGACCTTCGTGACGAGATCGAGTCCCGCATCAGACAGACCTTGGATCTTCCTGCACCAGAGTCCTCCAGAAGCCCGTCGGTAAAGGAGGCGGATGCGGCAGAAAAGACCGATTGAGAAGCCCAGGCTCGCTACAATCCTTTCCCGCTACATTCCTTTATTACCACGTTAAGCACATACCACACGTGCTGCAGGGAAAACAACTGCGAACCTGCGTCGTTGAAGCACGTCATCAACATTGACTGACGAGTATTTTTTCAGGGTGAATGCTGCAGCAAAAATAGCCGATAAACCTGGTGTCACTCCTGTTGTGATGGGATTTCTTTTGATGTCCGCCCATAGGAGAAGGATGTCACATGGGTCAAATTGGCAAAAAGAAGGCGTGCATGGACTGGAGAATGCGCATCTCGACACTGCTTTGCTTGATGCTCGCCTTTGGGATCATTCCATCGACGGTGCTCGCCGCTGAGGCTGAGCCCGATACCACTCCGCCGGTATCAAGCTCTGATGCTAAGGCGAGTTACACGGGTGAGGCGGTAATCACTATCACTGCCACAGACACGGGCCCTGCAGGCTCTGTGGTGAGCGGTGTCAAGCAGGTCAGCTACACAGTGCTGGGCAGCGGCGCACAGGTCACAACAACTGGCAGAACAACGATCGTCACCGTTTTAACCCCAGGCAACTACACCTTGGAGTTCTGGGCAGAAGACCATGCGGGTAACAAAGAGGCTCGCAACACGGTTAACTTTACCGTCACCCCAGACGACGGCGCAGGTGGTGGCGGCGGTGAGGAAGAGAAGGACGAGGGGAACTCAATCACCCGCGTCAATGGCGCTGATCGCTTCGCAACCGCCATTGACGTGAGTAAAAAGAACTTCAAGTCTGCGGATGCCGTCATACTTGCCACTGGCATGAACTACGCAGATGCACTTTCCGCATCTGCTCTGGCCGGCTCGCTTAAAGCCCCGCTCCTCCTTACTCGGTCGGACATCTTGAGCGCCGGAGTGCGTGACGAGGTCAAGCGCCTAGGGGCCAGTGAGGTCTGGATAATGGGCTCTGATGCAGCGGTCTCCAAAGCGGTTAAGGACGAGCTTTCCGGTGCAGGGCTTTCCGTTGAACGCATCGCCGGTGCCGATCGTTACGAGACAAGTGCCAAGATCACACAAGTGGTAGCGGCCCTTGCGGGCCCGTCGTTTGCCAAAAAGGCATTCTTAGCCCGTGGCGACAACTTCGCAGACGGCCTGGCCGTGTCCCCTCTTGCGTACCGAAATAAAATCCCCGTAATCCTTACCCGTCCCACATCCCTCTCGTGGGCTGCTGCAGATATCATCAAGGATATGAAGATCGCAGACGTGACCATCTTAGGCTCCTCTGCAGCGGTCTCTGTCGATGTCGAGAATGCGGTTAAAGCCCTTGGCACAAACCCGAAGGTCAGGCGTGTACAAGGGGCTACCCGTTATGAGACCGCGCAAAAAATCGCTGAATACGCTTTTGCAAACTCGCTAGCCACCAGGAGCTTTATCGGTGTCGCAACGGGGCTTAATTTCCCGGACGCACTTGCTGGTGGGGCTGCAGCAGGCAAGCATGGCGGCATCTTGGCCTTGACCACTCCCGACATACTCTCTGCGAACTGGACAAGCTATTTACCCGGTGCGTATGGGAGCGCCAAGCCCAAACCGGATATCCAGATCTATGGCGGAAACAATGTGGTCTCTGACAATGTCATGGAGAAGCTGAGGGATCTTTTACTGGACTGAAACCCTTTTAACCCGATGTCAGGTGATGTCAGGTGCATCGCAAAGAAACCTGTGCCGCCGCCGGCAATCTACATAATCTACACAAAAGCGTAGCGCTGCTTAGTTGACGAAAACCGCAGGTAACCCTATCATTTTAGCAAGCATCGTAATTTTACTCCGCGAAGCTGCGCACTTTGCAGTTTGCGGTTGTCTGTAACACCGGCACAAGAGCAGATACGCGGCCCTGAGTGGTTGTGCTCTCCTTGCTTTCGCAGAAGTTTGCAGACGATAACAATCATGATGCTCGAAGGATGTGTTCAGACGCAGTGCGGTCTAGCGCATGCGCTGAGTACGTGCCTGTGACTGCGTTACCGCTAATACGTTATTGCGAATATCAGACTAAGAAAGGGGGGCGCGTGGACAAGTCACTCGTTTTCGTTGTCGGCTGTGTTATCGGCGGTGTTATCGGCGCAGCCCTCGGCTATGTTCTCAATCGTTTCCTACTAAAGGATCGTACGGTTCGCGCTGCCGAAGAGGCAGACCGGGTTGTGCGTGATGCCGAGAAGCAGGCCGAGACGATGAAGAAGGAAGCTCTGATCGAGGCTAAAGATCAGATATTCCACATGAAGCAAGAGACTGATACGGAGATCAAAGAGCGTCGCAAAGAGATCCAGGGGCTTGAGCAAAGGCTTGCATCACGGGAGGAGTCCGTGGATCGGCGCGCCGAGTCACTTGACAAACGGGAGCACCAGATCTCATCGCTTCAAGGGCAGCTCGTCAAACGAGAGAAGGATCTAGAGGAGTTGCTTGCGCATGAGCAACGCCAGCTCGAGGCTGTGGCTATCATGACCGCGGACGAGGCAAAAGCCGAGCTGATGAACCGCATCAAGGATGAGGTGAAGCGGGATGCTGCCGCTTTCATCCGCGAGTCGGAGGCCCGTGCACGCGAAGAGGCGGACCGCAAAGCCAGGCAGGTCGTTGGGATTGCGATACAGCGCGTGGCGGCAGACCACACGGTGGAGTCGACGGTCTCGGTCGTGCACATAGCGAGCGATGACATGAAGGGGCGCATTATCGGCCGAGAGGGGCGTAATATACGCGCCTTCGAGCAGATCACCGGCATCAACCTCATCATTGACGACACGCCGGAGGCAGTCGTCCTTTCAAGCTTCGACCCTGTGCGGCGTGAGGTCGGTCGCATCACGCTTGAGACCCTTATTGCAGACGGACGCATCCATCCTGCCCGTATCGAAGAGATGTATAACAAGGCGGAGCTGCTTGTGTCCCAACAGGTGCATGATGCGGGAGAGCAGGCCGTCCTCGACGCGGGGATCCACAACCTGCACCCTGAGATATTGAAGGTCCTTGGCCGCCTACGGTTCCGAACCTCCTATGGGCAGAACGTCCTCAAGCACTCCCTTGAGGTCTCATGGCTGGCCGGCGTGATGGCCGCGGAACTCGGACTCGATCCGGCAATTGCTAAACGCGCAGGGCTACTACATGACCTGGGCAAGGCCGTTGACCATGAGGTAGAGGGTCCGCATGCGGTGATAGGCGCAGACATTGCTCGGCGGATGAATGAGCCTAAACCCGTCATACACGCCATTGAGGCGCACCATGCAGATGTCGACCCGACGAGCATAGAGGCTGTTTTGGTCCAGGCTGCAGATGCCATTTCTGCCGGAAGGCCTGGGGCTCGGCGGGAGACTCTTGAAAGCTACATCAAGCGGCTTGAGAAGTTGGAGGCCGTTGCCAACGCACACAGTGGCGTTGAAAAGACCTACGCCATGCAGGCCGGACGGGAAATACGCGTCATGGTAAAACCTGAGCAGATCAACGACGGCGACGCGACCGTGCTCGCACGCGACATCGCAAAGGAGATCGAGGACGAGCTGGAGTACCCCGGCCAGATACGGGTGGTTGTGATCAGGGAGAGCCGTGCGGTCGACTACGCCAAATAATCGTCCGAGCAACCCTGGCCACTTGCCTTCGCCTCACCCATACAAGCGCTTCTGATGGCCGACAAGCGATCATCGATGGCCGACAAGCGATCATCGGCTGCCGATGAGGGCCTCGACGAGGGTCTCATGGGTTTTGTGAGCGCTGTGTCAGGCGATGCCTTTGTGAGGGTCGAGGAGAGCCTGGGCGGTGGGTATGTCCGGCTCAAAGTAGCCGAGGCCGAGCGCAGACAGGCAAAGCACGATATCCGCTGCGTCGAGGATATCGTGGTCGAGCTTTTGCGCAACGCCCGCGATGCGCATGCCCAACGCATTTTCATCGCCACATCGACCGGCGAGAAGGCAGATGGGGAGAAGCAGCGTACGGTCACGGTGGTTGATGACGGGGTCGGCATCCCCCCCGAGATGCAAGAACTCATCTTCGAGCCACGGGTCACGTCCAAGCTCGACACAATGGTTGTTGACCCGTGGGGCATCCATGGCCGCGGAATGGCTCTTTTCTCCACACGAAGCAATTCTGAGAACGCCCGCGTCGTGTTGTCCACCCCGCACAAAGGGTCGATCCTTGCCATCACGACGGATCCTTCTGCGCTAGCCGAGCGGACTGACCAGTCCACATGGCCAAAGGTTGAGCGCAAGGAGGGCGGCATGCTGCACGTGGCCAAAGGCCCACACAACATCATCCGCCGTGCGGTCGAGTTTGCCGTGGAGTACCCGGGGATCGACCTTTACCTTGGCAGTCCTGCTGAGGTGCTTGCAACGCTTGTCATGCTCGCCCGTTTTGAGCTCAACGAGTCCGACCTGCTTTTCGGGGATGATCTGGATCGGCTTAGCATATGGCAACGACCGGGGGCAGCATCTGATGCCGCAGAGCTTACAAAAACCGCTGAGCATCTTGGGCTGCCGGTCTCAGAGCGGACCTCGCACCGTATCCTGATCGGGGAGGTAACGCCTTTGCACACGGTGCTTGGCCGAGTGTCGAGACATCAGCCGTCAGGAGCAGCTGATGGTGCCCCTGACCTCTACCGCGACCGCCGCGGGCTTAGGATAGACCCGCACGATCTGTCTGTTTTTCAGCGCGAGGCCGAAGAAGCATTCTATAGGTTGGCAGAAAAGTACTATATACATCTTAAATCCGAACCGAAAATATCAGTAGGCTCAGACGAGATCCGTGTTAGGTTCGAGATCGACAAAGAGGACTAGCACTGGTTAGCACGTATGTTAGCGCGTATACTAGGTCGGCTAGCGTGCGTTAACACGACTGGAAGTCAAACGCCGCAAGCAATACAGCAGTCAGCAGCCACGGCTTGTGCAGCTAAAACGCAGTAGTTGTTGCAGCAGGGAGTGATATTGGAAGTCCTTAAAGTCTCGAGCAAATCTAACCCTAACTCGGTTGCAGGAGCATTGGCAGGGATTGTGCGGGAGCAAGGTGCCGTCGAGATCCAGACGGTCGGTGCCGGTGCCATCAATCAAGCCATCAAAGCGATCGCGATCGCACGTGGGTTCATCGCGCCCTCCGGCATCGAGCTTATCTGCACCCCGGCATTTGCTGACATCGTCATAAACGGCGAGGAGCGCACGGCAATCCGTTTGTTGGTGGAGCCCAGGGATATGCACAGATAGCACCGATGGCGGGTGACGCGTGCGCTCATCCAATTGCTTTCACCAGCTCGCTTCGGACAACACGATGCAAACCTACTTGATTCGCACTTTTGGGTGCCAGATGAACAAACATGACGCAGAGCGGGTAGCCGGCCTGCTCGAAGGCATTGGCCTTGCCGCGGTTGCCGAACCTCCGCAAGCGGATGTCGTCGTTTTCATGACGTGCTGTGTGCGCGAGAATGCCGAGGAGAGGCTGCGCGGACAGGTCGCCAGCCTGAAAGCCCTCAAGGGATCCCGCCGTGCCGGATCGCGCAGTGCGCGGTCGCATCAGGGATTGCAGCACAGCAAACCGAGCAGTATCGGCCCGCGTGGTGACATCGGCCCGCGTGGTGACATCGGCCCACACGGTGGCATCGGCCCGCGTAGTGACGCTGGCCCGCTCATCGCGGTTGGCGGCTGCATCGGCCAGCGCGATGGGGCAGACCTCATTAAACGTCTTCCCCATGTCGATGTGGTGTTTGGCACCCACAACATCGCAAGCCTTCCTGCGCTGCTCGAAGCCGCCCATGCGGCGCGTGCCGCCCAGATCGAGGTCCTCGGCGAGAACGCAGATGCCTCGTTTGCCACCGACCTGCCATCGGTGCGCGAGCACGCGTGGCACGCGTGGGTCCCCATCACCATCGGATGCAATAACCACTGCACCTACTGCATCGTCCCACGCGTCCGCGGGGCAGAGAGGTCCCGGCCGCTTGAAGAGATCGTCGCAGAGGCCGTCCGACTCGTCGCCGAGGGAGTCCGCGAGATCACGCTCCTCGGCCAGAACGTCAACTCGTACGGGCGTGACCTTTATGGGGCCCCTCGTTTCGCGCACCTGTTGCGCTCCGTCGCGCACACCGGTATTGAGCGCATCCGCTTTACCACAAGCCATCCCAAGGACCTCTCTGATGAGACCATAGCGGCAATTGCCGAGGAGCCGTGCGTCATGCCCTACCTGCACCTGCCGATCCAGTCAGGATCCAATGCGGTGCTTGCCCGCATGAACCGGCGATATAGGCGCGAGGAGTACCTTGTGCTCACCGAGAAGCTGTTCTCGCATGTCCCTGGTATCGCGCTCTCGACCGACATCATCGTCGGTTTCCCAGGTGAGACGGAGGCTGATTTTGCGGATACGCTTGATGTTGTCGAGCGTGTCGGGTATGCGCAGGCGTTCACCTTCATTTACTCGGCAAGGGAGGGCACGCCAGCGGCATCCATGGACGGCCAGGTCCCGCACGACGTGTCACAGGAGCGGCTTGAGCGGCTTGTGGAGCTTGTGCAGTCCTCGGCGTTGGCGTTTAACGAGCGCCTGATCGGGTCGGCGTGTGAGATCTTGGTTGAGGGTGCGAGCAAGCGCGATCCGCACATGCTCTCCGGACGCATCCCCACGAACCAGGTGGTGCACATCCCTGTGCCTGAGGGCAGCTGTGCCGCCGATTATGCTGGCAAGATGCTCCAGGTGAGAATAGAAAGTGCCCGCACATGGCATCTGACAGCCCGCATAACGTGAGCAGTGCAGCTGCGACGGGCGTAGTGCCCCCTGACGCATCGTTGGCTGCCCCCCTGGGTCTCCTTGAGAAACCCCCTTCATGCCGCAGCACCCGCGTACTCGCAATCGTCGGCCCCACGGCGGTCGGCAAGAGCGCGGTCGCTATGGAGGTTGCCGCCCGCCTGCGCAGCGAGGTGGTGTCCGCCGACTCCATGCAGGTCTACCGACAGATGGACATCGGCACCGCTAAGCCGGGTCCCGCCACACGGCGTGTGCCACATCACTGCATCGACCTCGTCGATCCTGGTGAGCCCTTCTCGGCAGCGCTCTACCAACAGGCCGCTCGCACCGCCATCGCCCGCATCACCACCCGAGGCAGCGTTCCGGTGCTTACGGGGGGAACCGGGCTTTACGTGCGGGCCGCCCTAGACGACATGCGCTTTCCCGCAGGGAAGGACGTGATGGGCCCTGCTCGGAAACGCTACGAGGATATTGCCGAGCAAGAGGGTGGCGAGGCGCTTTGGCGGCGGCTGCAGCAGCGAGATGCTGCCTCGGCGGATGCGATCCATCCCAACAACATCAGGCGCGTGGTGCGTGCGCTCGAGATGCTGGATGCCGGTGTGTCCTATGCGGAGCAAGCGTCTGGGTTTGACGTGCGTGAGAGCATCTACGATGCGGTGATCATCGGGCTTAACGCCGAGCGGACGAGGCTCTACGAGCGCATTGATGCACGCGTCGACCTAATGATCGCCGAGGGGTTGCTCGCCGAGGTCGAACAGCTGATGGCCTCCGGGTTCACCGATGCCCTCACCGCCCAGCAGGCCATCGGCTACAAGGAACTCGTCCCCGTGGTGGAGGGCACGGTCGCGCTTTCTGATGCGATCGCGTCGATCAAGCGCTCTACGAGGCGCTACGCGAAGCGGCAACTGACGTGGTTCCGTGCGGATCCACGCATCCGATGGATCGATGTCGCCGACAGGCCGGCGACGCAGGTAGCCGATGATGTGCTGGCGCTCCTGGCATAGGCCGGATGGTTGCAGATAGGTGTTCGCACCTCTTAACGCCGACTGGGCCGAAAGATCTTTCTGCTAAAAGCAACCAGTAAATGACCGGCAACCCCCGGATGCCAATTGTTACCAGAAAAATCCCCTCGGTGACTCCTTTCGAAAACTGATACTCTTCTAAGAAATGCTGCAACGGAAAGATCACTGCTTGTACCGTCTGCATTCGATCTGTATACGTCTAGTACGCAAAACCTAAAATGGAGAAGCAAGTGAATCAAATTCTAAAAAAGGCACCGGGAGCAAGACGGAAGACGTGTTTCTCGGCACTGCTTTGTTTGGCACTTGTTTCTGGCGTTTTATCGGGAGCCACATTCACTGAGAACGCTGCAGCGGTGCACACTCTGGCCACTGCGATGCCTCAGACTACTTTTCTGTCTGCGGAAACAGTGGGGTGGAAGACCGTTAGTGCAGGAGATCAGCACTCTCTTGCCATCAAGGGCAATGGCTTACTCTGGGCATGGGGGAGCAACGACAGCGGTCAGCTCGGCGACGGTACGGCCACACGCAGGCGCATCCTTACTCGCGTTGGGGCTGATAACGACTGGGAAGCAATTGCTGCAGGGGGGATGCCCCTTCAGCCTCTGCCCTTGCCAGTACACTTGAGGTACCGCTGCTGCCTCACTCATCAGAGCAGATTGAGTCCCGGCGTGCTCGAAGAGATCAAACGTCTTGGTGCAAAAGATGTTTGGATCATGGGCTCAGAGGCAGCAGTCTCAAAGACCGTTGAAAATACGCTTTTAAATGCTGGTCATGATGTCTTTCGCGTTGGCGGAGATGATCGTTATGAAACAAGCACCATGATCGCTTATGTAGTTGCAGAGCTTAACGGCGTAAGTTTTGAGCAAAGGGCTTTTCTTGCCAGAGGAGACAACTTCGCAGATGGTCTTTCCGTGTCCCCGATTGCCTACAAAAACAAGATCCCTGTGCTGCTTACGCATCCCACTGCCCTTTCCGAGCCCACAGAAGATATCATCGAATACATTAGGATCACCGATGTGACTATACTCGGCTCTTCTGCTGCAGTCTCCCATTGTGTTGAGAGTGCCATACGGGGTCTTGACACGCACCCGACAGTAAGACGCGTTCAAGGACAAGACCGCTATGAGACCGCACAAAAGATCGCCGAGTATGCTTTTGGAAACTCGCTTGTAGCCAAAAACTCAATTGGCATCGCCACCGGCCAAAACTTCCCGGACGCACTCACTGGTGGTGTAGCAACAGGCGAGCGGGGGGCATACTCGTGCTCACCGCGCCTGATGCCCTTTCGCTTTACTGGGTCGGCTACCTGCCAGATGTGTATGCAGGCGCGAGGCCAGACATCCAGATCTATGGTGAATCGAACGTGCTTAAGAATAATATCGTGGACGAACTAGATGAGCTTTTGTCTAACTGAGACCAGATCTCGCATGAGAGGATCTCGCGCATGAACGTGGAGTTCGTGAAGATGCATGGCCTGGGAAACGATTTCGTGCTCATCGATGATCGCGCAGGCGAACTCGACTTCGCTCCTGAGGCGGTCGCGTGGGTATGCGACCGCAACTTCGGCATCGGTGCCGACGGCCTCATGCTCGTACGCAACACCTCGGCTCCCGAAGCGGATTACGCCTGGTGGTTCAGGAATGCGGATGGTTCGGTTGCCGAGATGTGCGGTAATGGGATCCGCTGCTTCGCGAAGTACCTGGCGGATCACGGGCTTATCGATGCCGAGCGCAACTCGGTTGCTGTGGAAACCGCTGTCGGGGTCAAGACGATGGAGGTCATCCGCGACCCAAAGACAGGCCGAGTCTTGGAAGTCACGGTCGATATGGGTATGCCGGTGCTCGCCTCGGCAGATATCTCCACCGCGCTCAGTGCGGGCGGCGGTGCACAGGCGGTGCTTGACCGTCCGCTTGTGACTGGCGAGGGCATCTACCGTGTGAGTGCCGTCTCCATGGGCAATCCACACTGTGTGCTTTGGGTTGACGACGCATACGACTGCGCGGTGGAGACCATCGGGCCGCTGATCGAGAACCATCCTGCATTCCCTCAGAAGACGAATGTCGAGTTTGCCCAGCTCGTCTCCGATACCGAAGTGCTGCTCCGGGTTTGGGAACGCGGAGTGGGGGAGACGCTTGCATGCGGCACCGGGGCGTGTGCGACGGCCGTCGCGGGAGTGCTCTCAGGCAGGCTTAAGCGTCAAAGCGCCATTCAGCTACCAGGAGGGGGCCTTGTGATCCACATAGCCGAGAACGGAGGTTGTGATGACTCCGGTTACGCTCTCGGCTCTAATAATGATCCTGGTCAGAGATTTGTTGCGCAGGGTCAGGCGTTGGGACGGGATCCTGGTCAGGGCTTGGGACGGGTGTTCATGACCGGCTCGGCAACCGAGGTCTTTAAGGGATCGCTTGAGATCGGCTAAAGCGGGAACAATGATTTCAAGGCGACACAAAGCGGTTTTGGCAACAAATCAGCAAGCCTACAGTGTTACCAAGCCTACAGTGTTACCATATCCAAAACACGTTTTGCGCGTCTCATCAGCCTCCTGGTAGGCCAGGACGACTGAAGGGGCTTACTGACGTGTTGTCGGCTGCAGTCTATTGATGTTAGGGGAGAGGACACCTTGCGGACCGCACAGCGCATCGCCAACCTGCCACCATACCTATTTGCAGAAATCGACCGAAAGAAAGCGATAAAAGTCGCTCAGGGCATCGACGTTATCTCGTTGGGCATCGGCGATCCTGACCAGCCGACTCCCGAGCGGATTGTCAGCGTTGCCCAGAGCGCAGTCGCCGACCCTAAAAACCATCAGTATCCGAGTTATATCGGCGCAAAACATTACCGGGACGCATGCTCGAAATGGATGAAGCGTCGCTTTGACGTAGAGGTTGATGCCGACACGGAGGTTTTAGCGCTCATCGGCAGCAAGGAGGGCATCGCGCACATCTTCCTCGCATTTGTCGACCCGGGGGATGTGACCCTCGTCCCCGGTTGCGGCTATCCCGTTTATCACACAGGCGGGATCATGTGCGGCGGCGAGAGCTACTTCATGCCGATGACCGAGGAGAACGGCTTCCTTGCGGATTTCGAGAGCACTCCAGCGGATGTGCTGGCACGCGCAAAGATGATGTTTTTGAGCTACCCGAACAACCCGACCTCGGCAGTCGCTAATGAGGAGTACTTTGACCGGGCGATCGCCTTTGCAAAAGAGCACGATCTTTTGATCGTGCACGACAACGCATACTCCGAGATCGGCATGGATGGTTACCATGCACCAAGCTTCCTTGAGCGCCCGGGTGCCAAAGATGTTGCTATCGAGCTGTTCAGCTGCTCAAAGGCGTATAACATGACCGGCTGGCGCGTTGCGTTTGCGGCAGGCAACACGGAAGCTATAAACGCGCTCGGCACGGTGAAAAGCAATATCGACTCGGGCATCTTTACTGCGGTCCAGGACGCAGGCATCGAGGCATTCCTCGGCGAACAAGAGGCCGAACTGGCGGCTTTGAACGCACTCTACCAACGCCGCCGCGACCTTGTGCTGAATGCGCTCGGCAAGATCGGGATACAGGTGCCGATGATGCCAAAAGCGACCATCTATGTCTGGGCAAAGGTTCCTGACGGCTACACATCGGCATCTTTTGCCGAGATGGTGCTTGAGAAGGCCAATGTCATTGTCGCAGCCGGTTCGGCATACGGGCCAAGTGGTGAGGGGTACATCCGCATCTCACTCACCACCCCTGATGACCGGCTAGAAGCCGCCATCGCACGCATAGAACAGTTCCTGTAAGAAACAGTTCCTGCAAGACAGGCTCGTGTATAACTGCAGCTCTTTGCATAGGGCAGCATTCCGGCAGGGTGCTGTTCTAGTAGAGCGCAAGAAAAGATTGGGAGCCTATTGGGAGGACGCCAACGCATATACCCTGAGACCGCAAGCGACAAGGCGGATAATCAGGACATAGCGGTTCTTGTGGGTGTCGACTCAGGAGGCGACACGTGGCCGATCGAGGAATCACTTGCCGAGCTTGAGCGACTGGCCCGCACAGCCGACATCCGGGTGGCCGACATGCTCACGCAGCGGCTTGATCGGCCGAACCCACGCACCTTCATCGGATCCGGCAAGGCCAACGAGGTAGCGGATCGTGTAAAGCAGACCGGGGCAAACCTCGTCATTTTTGACGACGAGCTTAGCCCGAGCCAACAGCTCAATGTAGAGAAACTCCTGCCCGACACGCGGGTCATTGACCGCACAGCGCTTATCCTGGAGATATTTGCCACCCATGCGGTCAGCCGAGAGGGCAAACTCCAGGTCGAGCTGGCACAGCAGGAGTACGTGCTTCCTCGGCTGCGAGGGATGTGGGGCCACCTTGAACGGGAGCGTCTCGGCGGTGGCCGCGGTACTCGGTTCGGCGCTGGTGAGTCTCAGCTTGAGACAGACCGCAGACTTGCACGGAAACGCATTGCGGAGCTTAAACGCCTGCTTGTCGCAGTGGCAGGGGAGCGCGATCTGCAGAGAAAGCAGCGTGCGCGCTCAGGTGTGTTCAGAATCGCCCTCGTCGGCTACACGAATGCGGGCAAATCTACGCTGCTGAATGCCTTGACCGATGCCGATGCCCTTGTTGCAGACATGCTATTCGCCACCTTGGACTCAACCACGCGACGCCTTGAGCTTCCTGAAGGCAGGCTCATCACGCTCACCGATACAGTCGGATTCATCAACAAGCTGCCTCACGGGCTTGTCGAGGCCTTTCGGTCAACACTTGATGAGGTCAACGAGGCCGACTTGCTGCTGCACGTGACCGACGCGACCTCACCTATGCGGGAGTCGCAGATGCAGGCGGTCCGCGAAGTCCTAGGTGAGATCGGCGCACATGCGAAAAGAAACCTCGTGGTCTTTAATAAGACCGATGGGCTCCCCGCCGAGGAGCACGAGGCTTTGGGCAAGCGCTACCCGACAGCTGAGCTGGTTTCCGCTCTTACCGGAGAGGGCCTGGACTCCTTGATCGGACGAATCGCCGAAGAAGCTGCACGCGATTCGGTGACGATCTCCGTCCTGATCCCCTTTACGCGGGGTGATCTCGTCCAGCGTGCCCATGAGCACGCGCAGGTGCTTGCCGAGCACTACACAGAAGACGGCACGCAGATGGTTCTTCGGGCTTCGCAGGAGACGGCCACGGTTTTTGCGCAGTTCTCGGCTCCTGTGATCGAAGAATAAGCCTGAACAGCCAATAAGCTTGAACGACCCTCGGCGGCTCTAAGCCCGAACAAGCCCGAGCGTTTCCAAGCCTGGGGGGCATCCTATAGCCCTGTGGGCCTGAACGCCGCTATGGGTCTGGATGCCTCTTGCGTGCTTCTCATCCCTGCAATATTTTTCCCGTGACGGAAAACGTCACTACCTGCAAAGGCACCGTCTTACCGCTGTTTTGCAGGGCTTTTCTCGCAGCACTTTCAATCCCCCCGCAACAGGGCACCTCCATGCGCACTACGGTCACCGATGCAATGTTGTTGTTGGTCATAATGGCAGTCAGTTTTTCTGAGTAATCTCCCTCATCAAGCTTTGGGCACCCGATCAACGTCACTTTGTCACGCATAAACTTGCCGTGGAAAGCCCCGTAGGTATAGGCAGCACAGTCGGCAGACACCAGTAGGTCTGCCCCATCGAAATAGGGCGCTCTTACTGGCATCAACTTAATCTGTATCGGCCACCGGTTAAGGTGCGATGCTGCCGCCACCACCGAGGCACCTGGCACCGAGACCGATGAGGTCGAGACATCTGCGGCCAAGGCACTTTTCCCCATATTCTTCCTGACCGCCTCCTCGTCATACGCTTCTGCCTCGCGCTCCTCGAAAGTGATCGCTTCGGTAGGGCAGACCGGCAAACAGTCACCCAGCCCGTCGCAGTAGTCGTCGTGCAGCAGCCTGGCCTTCCCGTCTATTATGCCGATAGCCCCTTCATGGCAAGCATCGACACAAAGACCGCAGCCGTTACACTTTTTCTCGTCAATGACAATGATCTTGCGGATCATTTGTTCCCTCCATCCGTTGTCCCTCGCGCCATGCGTTGCACGCTTTGAGGTTTTTGAATCAAAATACTATTCTGAGTTTAAAAAGTTCGTGGTAATTAGCACGAAACTGTACAAAAGATCTAAGAAGTCCAGTGGAGAGGGCCTTGAGGGAACGTACCAGCACACTCGACGCACTAAAAGGACAAGGAGAGCGCTCTTGCACACACAGCCACGCCAAGCACGATCACATCAGGATCGCTGCGCGCTGGCAAAACACGTTGACGCACTAAATGACGCGCTCAAAACGGTGAGGCTGTTTGACGGGATCGAGGAAAAAGACCTCCTGTCCATGCTGTCTTGTTTGGGTGCGGAGGTCATCCGCTTTGACAAAAACAGCTTTGTCCTGATGGCGGGCAATGAGCCGAGGCACATCGGCATCCTGCTAAAAGGCAGCGCACACGTCATTCAAGAGAACATGGAAGGCAAGCGGGTCATCATTGAAACGCTCTCTGAGGGTGATTACTTTGCCGAGGCACTCTGCTGCGCAGGCGTGAAGGAAAGCCCTGTCAGCGTTGTGACCACCAGTGAGACACTGGTCCTAATGACTGCGTTCATGCGCATACTGCATACCTGCCCAAGCTCTTGCATTTTTCACGCCCAGCTTATCGAGAACATGCTTTTTCTGATCGCTACAAAAAACATCCTGCTACAGGGCAGGATGGATGTGATCAGTCAAAAAACCGTGCGCAAGAAGGTCTCGGCCTACTTGAAATCCATCGCCATAAAGCAGGGGAGAAGAACCATTAGCATTCCTTTAAACCGCGAGGAATTAGCTGCTTTCCTCTGTGTAGACCGGAGCGCGCTCTCGCACGAGCTGTCCCGCATGAGGCAAGACGGGCTTATCGACTACCGGAAGAACGAGTTCACGTTGCATTAGAGCACGCTGACGAGCTGCTGCGACCTGCGTCTCAAACGCTCAATCTCTCGGCCTCAGTCGAGGTGCTGACGGCCAGATCACAGACCCGGATCTTTCCAGATGTCACAAGCGCCTGAAAAGCGCAATGACCTTGCCGAGGATCATGACATCGCGTGCATAGATAGGATCCATTGCCGAGTTCTCAGGCTGAAGTCTGATACGGTCGGCCTCTCGGTAATACCTCTTTACCGTCGCCTCATCTTCAAGCATTGCAACAACGACATCGCCGTTTACCGCTGTCTGTTGCTGTTGCACCACTACAAAGTCCCCATCAAAGATACCGGCATCTATCATCGACTCACCACGTACCCGAAGGATGTAGGTTTGCTCGCCGGAGAATTCAGCAGGGAGCGGGATTGTCTGCTCGATGTTCTCGGCAGCAAGTATCGGCTCACCGGCTGCGATCTGACCGACAACGGGGATAGCACGCACCTTGCCCATATCGATTGCAGCATCGTTATCGCGGAAATCTAAGACCTCCAATGCCCTCGGCTTGGATGGATCTCTGCGCAAAAAGCCTTTTTCCTCCAGTGTTGACAGGTGAGCATGAACGGTGGAGGAGGAGGACAGCCCGACAGCCTCTCCGATCTCCCGCACGCTGGGGGGATAGCCACGCAGGTGTATCTCGGCACGGATGAAATCAAGGATCTGCTCCTGGCGCCGAGACAATCCTCGCTCGTATCTCATGGAATCTCCAAACCATCTGGCCATCTGGCTTCGATGCACTCGGGCTTCAGTATGCCAGTGTAACCCTGGCTAGATTTTTTTACAAACAAATGTTCGATTATCTATTGCAGACCGAACACTTGTTCCCCATAATGAACACGAACAGGTGTTCATAGCTCACATGATGAATGTCATACCCCTGAGCTAACCTCAGGCAAACGCGATTCAGGGAGATACTAATGTACAAGGGTCGAAACAGGCAAAACGGTTGCTACAACAGCTATAAATACTGTGGGCACAGCAAACACGGCAACCATAGGTACGCCAAGCAAAGCGGTCCCCAACAAAAGGACGTTTCGCTCACAGCGGTGCGTTTTGACACAGTACGCATTGAATTTCTGATAGCCGCCATTGCCCTCCTGGCACTTTTCACGGCCACATGGATGAGCGGCCATGGCGGGCTTGGCCTGTAATGTCGGTTTGGGCATGTCCATTTATCCGTATCAATTTTATCCGTAGGGCATGTTTTTTTAGAGAACGCTCCGATCATTCAACCGGGCTTAATACCATGCTCCGTAAGTGGGTCGTTGATATACTGACACTACATATAGTTGAAGCCCCTATATCTAGTATGGTAGCGTTGTGCTTATCCTAGATATAGGGGTGAGCGATGCGCTGTCCATTTTGCGGTCACGAAGAGACAAAAGTTGTTGACTCGCGCACCTCCGAGTCGCAGGACGCGGTCCGGAGAAGACGTGAATGTCTGGGTTGCACAGAGCGTTTTACCACCTATGAGCGACGAGAAGAGATGCCGCTCATGGTGCTCAAGAAAGATGGGGTATCCGAGCCTTTTGACCGTTCCAAGTTAAGACGTGGGCTCCTTGTCGCAACGGTAAAACGTAATGTCGACCTTGAGCAGCTGGAGTCACTGATAGATGCCATCGAAAGACAGCTATACAACGAGTTTCGCACTGAAGTAGACAGTAGTCAGCTCGGAGACATGGTATTAAAGCGTCTTAAAGACCTCGATAAAGTCGCGTATGTCCGGTTTGCATCGGTCTACAAAGAGTTTCAAGATCTTGATGAGTTCACATCTGAACTCAAGGGGCTCAAGTAGGAAAACAGCAAATAGGAAAAGTGGGAATGCGGGAAGCGAATAAAAAGCCCGCATTGCGAAGCACAGGGTACTACGCACAGCAGGCTCTGCACATTTTCGGTTAAATGAAATACGGTACGAGCAAGTACAGGTACGAGCGATTATGACAGCGGATTATAACGAGGGGGTTGTTGCCAATGCTGTTGTCACCATGCGGCGTAGATTGTGAAGGTTATTTCGAAATTTGTGATGAGTGCAAGACCTGCGGTGGGTGCCGCGCCACAGAGGGAAAACCGTTCTACATAAAGGATTTTGGATTTGAAGTCTGCCCTATGTATGATTGCGCTGTTAGTAAGAAGGGCTATCAATCGTGCGCTGAGTGCACCGAGCTTCCTTGTCAGATTTTCTATGATTGGAAAGATCCGAGCATGACGGATGAGGCACACATTAACTCAATTAACGAAAGGGTAAAAGCCCTAAAAGATTCACTGGGGTAGGAACAGCAGCTGACCTCACTGGATGGGATTTGAGTAGAATAGCTGCGCCCACCAGCAGACGGAACTATGAAGGGTCACCTGTTGCAGATACATGTTAAACGCCTTGATGCCACATTACCGTTACCGGTCTACGCGCACGAGGGAGATGCTGGGCTTGACCTTTATGCGTCTGGTTCATTTTGTATTGCGCCTGGCGCACGTGTGCTGATTCCCACGGGTGTTGCAGTTGCCATCCCAAAAGGGCTTGCCGGTTTTGTGCAACCAAGAAGCGGGCTTGCGCTGCGACAGGGTCTTGGATTTGCAAACTCACCTGGGCTCATTGACAGCCATTACCGAGGTGAGATCAAGGTTATTGCCATTAACCTCGACACAAGCTCACCTATAGAGATCGCACATGGTGACCGGATTGCACAGCTCGTGATTCAGCCTGTGCAATCCGTCACCGTTAAAGAAGTCTCTGAGTTGGACTCAACGGTCAGGGGCACGGGAGGGTTTGGAAGCACGGGCATCTGAGTGATTGCGTAGCCGATGCATTCCATTGCGCTCGATAGGATGTCCTGCTTCATTCCCTGTTTCATTGGAGCAAATCAAAACAAATGTATGATAATATATCTTATGTAACTTAATGATTTTAGAACGCTTCGCCCTTTACTTTCACAATGTGCACCTCGCTTAGCTAACCGATTTTTGCTAGCCGGCCTTTACTGCCCTCACAATTGCAGCAAACATCCCGTCAATGACCTCGTGCGTCGGGGTGATGCAAATGTTTACGAATCCAGCGTCAACGAGACCTTTCTCGTACTCTTCAAATGAGAGCGCCCCAGCTATGCAACCGGCATAGTCGCCTCTGGCCATCCGGTCTGCTGCCGAAAGCTCGTTTTTCGCCACGACATCACTGACGCTTACACGTCCACCCTCTTTGAGCACCCGAGACATCTCAGCAAATACAGCTGGTTTGTCGACACTTAAGTTGATGACACAGTTTGAGATCACGACATCTACGCTGCGCTCTGGAAGAGGGATGCTTTCAATCTGCCCCTTAAGGAACTCGACATTAGTTGCACCGGCCTCCTCTGCGTTCTTGCGCGCAAGGCCAAGCATCTCATCGGTCATATCAAGCCCGTATGCAAACCCGTCTTTTCCGACGCGGGTTGCCGATAAAAGGACATCTATTCCTCCACCGGAGCCTAGATCTAAGACCGTCTCCCCCTCACAAAGATCGGCAACGGCGGTAGGGTTTCCACATCCAAGCGAGGCCAAAAGGGCTGTCTCTGGCAATGCGGAAACTTCCGGTGAGTCCTCATGGGAGTAGAGTTTTGCGCCCAATGAGTCAGATGCCGCAAATGATGAGGTTTCCCTCGCGTTGCCCACACTGCTCGAACCGCCACAGCTACAACAACAAGATGCCCCCTCTGGCGCTGCGATCGCCTCTGCCGCGATGATCTGCTGCGCAGCCCTGGTGTAGCGGTCCTGCACCTCTTTCAGGAGTTCCTTCTGCTCTCCGGTCAGCTCGCTGCTTCCACCCCTGCATCCACAATCCATGCCGAGTACCTCCCCGCTAAACGGTCGTTCCTGGAAAACGGTTGTTCTTTGCTTGACAGGAACGGTTGTCTCTAGAGAACGGTTGTCCTTAGAACTTAGAAATGAGCTTCCTCGAATTGGGAGCGGGTCATGCAGATAAGATCGTCATTCATATCAGCGAGGCACTCCTCTGCCTCGGCCTTATCCGAGAATGACCCAAGGCGCTCCACACGATTTGAGTCGTCCATAGAAACAGCTTCAACAAAAAACAACTCGGTCTCTACGGCAGCCTTCTCAGGCGGCTCTCGGAAGAGGATGTCAGGATGCCAATCGAAATCGAACTCGTCTGCAGTATCGACTTTCACAATGCGCAAACGCCAGAACTCATTTGCCGGACCAATGATGCCCATCCCAAGGCTCACTGTTGAATCGCGGAGTACTGCGACCCGGCAGTAACCCAGCCTTTGACCCCACCACCAGCATCAACCTCATACCAGCCGGATTTTTCCGAGATCAGGCTGAGCTCATCGCCTTTCTTGAGCCGCTTGATGACCTTCGCGTTACGCTGAGCCGCTTCTCGTAGGCTCAGTCCTTCGGCAAGCACGATCACCGTCTTTCCCGTATCGGACGGGTTGTCCCCGGCATCAGCGCTTTCATCGGCCGGCTGCTCATCGCCTGGATTCGACTGTTGTGCGGACTCATCTGTCGACGTATTACTGTCCTCTTGACCGGTCTCGGCAGTCTGGTTTGCCGCGTTCTTTTGTTTGAGCTGCGCCTGCCCGATCTTATAGTCGCCATACCAGCCTATAACGACTATCAGTACTACCGCCATAATCACAATGCCAGCAGCAGCTTTTGCAGTATTTAGGGGCGTGATATTCACAGATACAACCCTCCACCGTAGACAGCAGTGTCAGCAAGCCCATAGGCCTCGCAAGTTCTTCCAATAAGTGTACGCGCTCTGTGAAGATATGCGTGAACAAGGTCCATATCAGTGTCAAAGAATTTATCGAGGACTGTTGAGCCGGTCTCGCCTTCATATATCCGACCGGCCTGGTCGCGCACGGTGACAGCCGCGTCGGAAAGCGCTTCAGCAACGGGAATCAGCCTGCTTGGCAATGGGATGTTGTCTAGTTCGTCTGCGAGAATAAAGGCGCGGCTATGCACCTCCTCCACAACGCGGCGGTCGACCGAAGTCGGATCCTCGGCAAACACAGCAATATCCTCGGGTGCAGCAGATGACATCGTCTCGACCGCATCAGCAAGTGCCTGCCCAGCGGCTTCTACCGCCTCGGTGCTTACCAAAAGGTGCAAGAGCATTCTACGCTCGTATGCCTGCCAGAGTATTATTGCAAGGGTAACAACTGCGGCAATAACAAGCGCCGTTCCTATCCCTATGATCGCCCAGACCAGCACAGGCGCTCCCCTCACTAACCTCTCAGATCTAAGACGTGCTTGCTTTTGCCCGCAGTCCTCTCAATCGTCCCCGGCTCTACCAAAGTCACTCGCACGCGAAGGCCAAGGACTGATTGCAGCCGGTCAGCCACAGACCGCTGAAACGCAACCATATTTGCCATGATATCGGAAAAAACGTCCTCTTCTATCTCAATACGTACCTCGAGGTCATCCATGTTCTTTTTCCGGTCAATCACAATAAGATAGTGCGGCCTGATGCCCTCGATGTTGAACAGCACATCTTCCACTTGGCTCGGAAAGAGGTTCACCCCACGGATGATGAGCATATCATCCGTGCGCGCGCGCACGCTTTTAATCCGAGCAAGCGTTCTACCGCATTCGCAGGGCGACGTGTCGATCGCCGTGATGTCGTGAGTCCGATAGCGCAAAACCGGAAACGCCTCCTTTGTAAGCGAGGTGATCACCAGTTCGCCTTGTTCTCCTGGCGCAACAGGCTCGTCAGTGGCAGGATCTATGACCTCGAACAGGAAATGGTCCTCGGCGATATGCTGGCCGCACGCACACTCGCACTCGCCGGCGACACCAGGGCCAACAACTTCGGAAAGCCCGTAGTTGTCCGTTGCGCGGATGCCGAGCTTGCCCTCGATCTCCCTGCGCATAAGGCCGGTGCACGGCTCCCCGCCAAAAAGCCCAAGGCGCAGTGGGAGGCTGCGAAGGTCGACCCCTGCGGCTTCTCCTTGCTCGGCTAGGTAAAGCGCGTAGCTGGGAGTGGAGACGAGCACGGTCGAGCCAAAGTCCTGCATCATCATCAGATGGCGTTCAGTCTGCCCGCTTCCGGCAGGAATGATGGTTGCCCCTATGCGCTCGATACCGTAGTGCATTCCCCAGCCACCCGTGAACATGCCGTACAAAAAGGCCATCTGCACAAGATCGGTGCGCTTGACCCCGGCAGAAGCTGCGACGCGGGCGGTCAGTTCGGACCAGGTGTTTATGTCGCCACGCGAATACCCGACCACAATGGGCTTTCCCGTGGTCCCACTAGAGCTGTGGATGCGCACAACCTCGTCGAGGGGCAACGCAAACATCCCATACGGATAGGTGTCTCTGAGCGCCGACTTATCGATAAAAGGAAGCCGTCTGACATCATCTAAGGACCGGATGTCACGCGGGCGGACACCCAGTTCCTCCATGCGTTCACGATAATGCCCTACTCGCTCGTAGACCCACGCAACCGTCATCTGCAACCTTCTGAGCTGCAGCTCCTCAAGAGACTCTCGGTCTATGCATTCATATTCAGGGCACCAGATCACTTAGCCGCCCTCCCCTTCCCCGGCAAGTGATCCCAGGTAGATAGCACTCACATGCTCGTTTGCGAGCAGCGCATCCGCCGCATCCTCTAAGATCACTTTCCCATTTCTCATCACGTAACCACGGTCTGCGTGCTTAAGCGCGAGACTTGCGTCCTGCTCGGCGATAAGCATCGTCATCCCCTCGCCTCTCAGCGTCTCAAGCGCCGAGAATATCTCGGCGACCACTCGGGGCGCCAAGCCAAGCGAGGGCTCGTCTAGCACGAGCAGCCTTGGGCTGCACATGAGCGCCCGTGCAATGGCGAGCATCTGCTGCTCTCCGCCCGAAAGCGTCTGGGCAACCTGGTGCGCACGCTCCTTGAGCACCGGAAAAAGCGCATACGCCCGTTCAAGCCCCGCTGATATAGCTTTCTGTCGCTGCCTTCCACGCCCCGCAGAGTACGCACCCAGCTCAAGGTTGCCAAGCACTGTCATGGGGCCGAACAGCATCCTGCCCTCGGGCACAAGGCTCACACCGCGTCGTATTTGCGCCTCCGGGCGGACTTTGCCAAGTGCTTTCCCTTCGAATATGATATCGCCTTTGCCCGTCTCCACGAAACCGAGGACGGCTTTCAGCAAGGTGGACTTGCCGGCACCGTTTGCCCCAAGAAGCGCGACCATCTCTCCCATACGCACCTTGAGGCCCACGTCGTGAAGAACACCGACAGATCCATAGCCGGCATAAAGCCCGCGCACTTCGAGCACATCTCGCGACTCAGGCATTGCCATACTCCTCGCCGAGATAGGCGGCGACAACCACCGGATCCTTTTGTATCAGCCGCGGCGGCCCCTCGGCAATCTTGCGTCCGCGGTCGATGACGACGATCTCGTCTGAGACCTCCATGACAAGTGCCATGTCGTGCTCTACCACCAGGACCGTGGTACCCAGGTCCCGCATGCGTGAAAGGGCCTCGCCGAGATCCTCGGTCTCTGACGAGTTAAGTCCGGCGGCAGGCTCGTCCAAAAGGAGCAGTGTGGGCTCAGTGGCCATCGCACGGGCGATTTCGGTGAGCCGCCGGATGCCCACAGGAAGCTCGGAGGCAGGAGTGCCGGCCCATTCTTCCAGCCCGACTTGACGCAACAGGCGTATCGCCTGCTCCTGGATCATCCTCTCTTCTTTGCGGGCGGACGGCAGCCGTAATGCGGCTGCGAAAAACCCTGGCGTGTAGTGCACCTGGGTGCCAACCATGACATTCTCGATCACCGTAAGGTTGTCGAAAAGCCGGGTGTCTTGGAACGTGCGCGCCATACCGCAGCGTACAACATCACGCGCACTCATACCGGTAGTCGCAACCCCATTGAGAAGCGCCGCGCCGCTGTCAGGCCGCTCGAAGCCGGTTATAAGGTTAAAGAGCGTGGACTTACCCGCACCATTAGGGCCAATGAGCGCCTTGATGGTGCCCTCGTGAACCCCAAAGGACACATCATCGACCGCCAGAAGACCGCCAAACTGTTTTCTGAGCCCTTGTATGGAGAGGAGCGTCATGTCCCCTCCCCCTCCTCAAGGCCCTCCGGCCTCGCAGGGGTATCCGCTTGCGTGGAGCTGCCTTGCCGCCTCTCCGCGAGACTGCCTCCCTTTGCCGAGCTTGCCGAGCGGCGGCGCTGCCATAGGCCGGTCAGCCCTCGTGGCGCAAAGATCACCACCAGGATGATGGCAATGCCATAGATATCGGTCTGGTAAAGCCCTAGATTCTCGGCGATAGGGGCAGGCATGCTTGGGATCAGGGCATTCAGGTACTCAAGCAAGGTGAAAAGTGCTGTCGCGGCCACCGGGCCTGCAAGCGAACCGGCTCCTCCTATGACAGCCATGGCCAGATACATGACCGAAGAGCTCAGCACAAAGACGCTTGGCGAGACAAACCCGACGACCCCGGAATAGAGCGCACCGGAGAGCCCCGCGAGCGCTGCGCTTATGACAAAAGCCTTGATCTTGGTGCCAACCACGTCCACTCCGGACGCCACTGCGCCGATCTCGCCGCCATGGAGCGAAAGCATCGCCCTACCCGGACGAAAGCGGGTGATGTTGTAGGCAAGAAGCAACGCAACGCCTGCCACCGCCCAGACGAGCCAGTAAAGCGTCGCGGGCTCTTTGAACTCGAACCCAGCAACCGAGGGGGGCGGTATCCGGGCAAAGCCATCGACTCCGCCGGTCACCGACTCGGCCTCGACAAAGATGAGCGACATGATCTCACCAAAACCGAGCGTCGCCATCGCAAGGTAATGCCCTTTGAGCCTGAGGCTTGGTAATGCAAGCAGCAGGCCGCCTGCCGCCGCGATGACTCCAGCAGCAGCAAACCCCACTATCCACGGTGTGCCGATCCGCACGGTAAGGAACGCGCAGGTGTATGCGCCGATCCCAACAAAAGCGGCATGCCCCATCGACACTTGGCCGGTATAGCCAAAAAGTAGCGCCAGACCGATAGCAACCAACACGTTCAAGCCGACGAACGTGAGGACTTTTATAAGGAACCTATCAGTGATGACAAGCGGGATGCAGGCGACTGCGGCGGCTATAAGCCACGAAACCCATGGGAGGCGCGGCTTTCCACCCATATCAGCCACGCCCGCGCCTCATGAGGCCAGCAAGGCCGGATGGCCGCACAAACAGCACGCCCAAAAGCACTACCAAAGCAACCGCATCTTTATATAAGGGATCGAAATAGCCAGCGGCAAGGCTTTCAAGGAGCCCGAGCACGATGCCCCCGCAAACAGTCGCAAGAGGGTTCCCCAGCCCTCCGAGGATAGCTGCGGTAAAGCCCTTGACCCCTATCCCCGCCCCAACGTCAAAAGCGGTCTGGGTGAGCGGCGTGACTGCAAGGCCTGCCACTGCGCCCAGCGCAGCCGAGAGGACAAACGCGACTGTCACCATCTTCTTTGTGTCTATCCCCATGAGCCTTGCACCATCATGGCTAAGAGAGGTGGCCTGCATAGCTTTGCCAAGCATTGTCTTTTGGTAGACGATGGCCAGACATGCTACGGTCACAAGCGTCAAACCCCATATCCAAAGCGTTTGCCGCTCAACTGCCGCACCGGCAAAGCGGATCGGGGGCCCGGAAGAAAACGGGGCGATGATCATCTCATTGGGACCAAAAATGTGCAGGGCAAACTGCCTCAGCGCGACCGAGCCGCCTATTGTAACGATGATTATCTTGAGCGGGTCCCCAGCGCTCAAAGGCCTGATTGCAAGTGCTTCAAACGCACCACCGATGATCGCGGTGGCCAAAACAGCTGCAAGTACTGCTGCAGGCAAGGGGAGTCCCAGGCGCAGGAAGAAAACGCCCAGGACACCACCAAGCATAAAGAACTCCCCTTGGGCAAAGTTAATGGCACCTGTGGAAGCAAAAACCACGGTGAACCCCAGTGCGACCAAGGCGTATATTGCCCCGTTCTTAACCCCGGCTATAAGGAACTGGAGCAGCTCGGACATCTACTCCGCTGTCTCCCATTTGCCGTCACGCACAACGTAGAGCGCCACATCCTTTTTTCCAAGGCCGTTGTGGTCGTTTGCCGAGAAAGTGAATGTTCCGCCAAAGCCAGGGATTCCGGATGTCTGCTCTATCGCGTCGCGCAGCTCTGCCGGAGTCGGCATGCCCTCTGTGCGCTCCAAGGCCGCAACGACGATCGCCATAGCGTCAAAAGCATGACCAGCAAAGATATCTGGCGGCTCCCCGTATTTTGCCTTGTATTCCTCGGCGAACTTTGAGACAGCCTCATGCTGGGCTGAGCCTTTTTCCCAGTTGTCAGGGACCAGGCTTCGACCGGTGGCGAAGACAAACCCGTTGCCAGCCTCCCCCGCCCCCTCTATAAACTCCAACCTCGCCTGCCCGGAACCGCCAAACATCGGCAGATTCAACCCGAGGTCGGTTGCGTTTCTAACTATGATCGCAGCCTCTTTGCCCGCATTCCACAAAAGGATTGCATCGGCATCGGAAGAGCGGACTTTGGTGAGCTGCGTGGACATGTCGGTATCGCCTGGGTTAAACGTCTGGTCGGAGACGATTTCCAGACCAAGCTTTGGTGCCTCTTGCAAGATAACCGCACGTCCGTCTTTGCCATAGCCACCCGAATCCGAAAGCAGCGCTACCTTACTTACATTGCGCGCCACCATGGCATCCAGGATGTATGGGACTACCAGGGTATTTGACCAGGGTGTCTGAAAGACAAGCGAATCAAAGTCATCAGTGATGACCGTGCCGCCCGCCAAAGAGATCTGCGCAACTCCGGCACGGTTGAGTTCGCTTCGCATCGACATGCTCTGCCCGGTGCCCGATGCGCCGATAATGGCGAGGACTTCCTCGCGGTCGATGAGCCTGCTCGCAGCTGCAAGGGACTTTGCCTCATCGGTCCCGTCATCCTCAATGAGCACCTGTATCTCACGCCCGTTGACCCCCCCCTGCGCATTGATACGGCCGACCTCGAGGTCGATAGCCTTTTTTGCCGACTCGCCGAGAGGAGCATACGTGCCAGTGAGCGAAAGGACTGCTCCGATCTTAAAGGGGCCTTTGTTGTCGCTAGGAGGCTCTTCGGAGCTTCCAGGGGTCTTACACCCGAACCCCGACATCGCAAGAGCGCAGACCAATAGAAGGACTGGAAGCCTCTTACACAGGGACACTCCCGAACGGGAAAAACGAAAAGAAGAAAAAGAAGGGTGTGGAGCAGATACTGGTGGTGGCGCACTCCTGGCTGCCGAGGTGCTAAAACGGCCACCACCTACGGATATGGGCTGTGCATCTTTCGTTGCGGCAAGAGCTGCGGCAAGAGCTGCCTTCAGTACGCCAAAGGACAGTCTCAGGTGTCGTCCGCGCATGTCGCCCTCCTTCCAATCGTCCAATCTACATGACAAAACAACACAAACGAGTGTAGACCTTACAGAAAGAACGAAACAAATACAAGGGTTGGTAGTGTTCCCGCAAGCCGGAAGACTTTTCTTTTGTCAAGTCTTCTCAGGTTTTTACTGTAAAAGAAAGGATTCATGCTGGAAAAAGCGTAATAAAGAAAGAAGATTGTGATGAGTTGTGCGAAAAAGCGATAGATTACGAATCAATTCTTTAGACACCCAATCGGCATGATTTTCACGCCGTCTTTCCGTGTGTATGCTATTTCGCCACCGGTGATTACAATCAATAAATCCGGTTCTCTGAGCTTTGCCCGCTTTTCCAGATTCGCTTTTTGAATCAATGATTCCAGTTCCAGCAAATGCGTCGCACCTTCTTCAATTCCGTTACTACCGAGCTTGAATTCAATCAGCGCGTACCGTCCGTCGGCAAGGTGCAGAACGCAGTCAGCTTCTAGCCCGTAGCGGTCCCGATAGTACGATACCCGTCCGTTCCAAGAAGCGGAATACGCTTTCAAATCCCTAAAACACAGGCACTCGAAAATAAACCCGAATGTGTTGAAATCCATCAGCAATGTCTCGGGAGATAAGGCGAGAGAACCTACAGCAATGGATGGGTCCGTAAAGCCTCTCTTTTTATTTGAACGTATTGCTGTTGCAGAACGGATGGACGGACACCACGCCGGTATATTCTCGATTACATAAAGCTTTTCAAGGGCTTCAACATACGAAATCAGAGTCGGTTCGGAAATATCGGAATAATTTGATGCCACGTCCTCGAGAATGGTCTTGTTTGTGGCAAGCGTTGAGATGTTCCGTGCGTAGGACTGTAAAACGGCTTTCACCCGCTCCGGGCTTCTTTTTACGCCGTCAACGGTAGAAGCGTCGCTGTTGTATATATTGGCGACATAATTTTGCGCTTCAAAGAGCTTCGCTTTATCGGTTTTCTTGCGCAAGCTCGACGGCCATCCGCCGCGGCAAGCCGCGAACACAAGGCTTTCAATGGATAAATCGGAAGTCGCTCCGTCTATATCAAGGTCGGGATTCTTAAAGAGTTCTCCAAGCGAAATTTTACCGTTTGATTCCATTGATTCAAACAGGCTCATAGGATACATCGCCATACGGGAAATGCGCCCCGTACCCGAGTGCATGATGGACGATTCGTCTACGGTGGTCGAGCCGGTTAGTATAAACAGCCCCTCTTCGTCTCTTTCATCGACGGCATTGCGAACGGCATCCCAAAGCATGGGAGCCATCTGCCATTCGTCAATAAGCCGTGGATTTTCGCCCTTCAGCAAGAGAGACGGCTTAGTTTCCGCCGCGGCAAGATACCCCTGCATCTTGTCGGGGTCCTGCAGCTTCAACACGCTTTTTGCCTGTTGCGTCGCGGTGGTTGTTTTCCCGCACCACTTCGGACCCGCAATCAGAACCGCGCCCGACGCGTCTAAGCGTTCCTCCAATATTTTATCCACAATTCGCGATAGATAGTTTTGTCCCATATTGCAAACACCTCCAATTCACAAAACCATTATAAGCGAAATCTATTCCTCTGTCAGATATATTTTAGTGATTTGAGGTATTTCGCTTAAATGATTTGCGGAGGTTTGTTTTATCTTTTTGTTTTGAACTCCGGATTCTCGCGGAGTTTTTGTAAACAGCCACTTGCCGAATAGACACACCACAACATATAGCGGTCAACCGCTATATGTTGTGGTTAGGCTGTGGATAGCTTTTTGTCACGCCTCAGTCGATGAGCATCTCCTTCAAGGTGTTGAACACGTTGTCGGATAACACGTTCGACCCCCCATAGAGCTGGATGTCGGGCTTGGTGCCGGCGTATGCGCCGGGCAGGTAGCCCGCCCAGTTGCCCGAGGGCGCGTCAGGGGCGGTGAGCACGAGCACGCCGCCACGCTCACCTGCCGCGGCCCCGCCTGCAAGGGCGTCGGGGAAGTTCAGCCCTGTGGCGACACCGATGAAGCCCTTGGTCGCAAGGGAGCCCTCGAACGCGTGCCCGGCGATCCTCTGCGCGGTCGCATAGCGGCCCGCCCCGCCTAAGCGCCTGACCGCCGGGCGCGGGCCAAGGGCGCGCACCTCGGCCTCGGCGGCAGCTGAGACAGCGGCCGTGGAGCCGGGTACGGTGACGTCGCCTATCCCCAGGAGCTCGATGGCGGACGCCGCCGCGCCAGGGAGCGATGCCGGGCGGGTGAGGATGGCCGGCACCTTGTTCCGGTACGCAAGGGGGATGCTGCGAGGCCGTCTGCGAAGTTGTCGCCGCGGGCCAGGAACGCCTTCTTGGAAAAGCCTGTGCCCCCTGTCTCCTCGAGCTCGGCCACCGCGAGGGCGATGAGCGCGCTCGTCCCGTAGCGGTCATCGCCCTCTAGGCGGAAGACATCGGGCCCGGCCTCCTCGAGCGCCTCCTCCACATCCTCAGACACCGCCGCCTCAGAGCCCATGATGTACGCCTCGCCGGCACCGAGGCGCTCGGCCTCGTCGAGCACGCCGGGGGACAGGGACTCCTTCCGGGTCAGCAGGAGCGGGGCCTTGAGCACGCCTGCGAGCGCGCTTGCCGAGAGCGCGTCTGTAGTTCATGCCGGTGGCTATGATGACCGCGTCAGCAGACGTGAAGCTCGCCTTGCTCGCCTCGATGGCGGTGGCGAACCGGTCTGCGCCGAAGACGCGGGTGATCGAGCCTGCGTTTGCAGTGACCGTGAACGTCACGGTGTTGTGCGGCGCCTCCTCGTTGCCCGCGTTGTCTGTCGCGAAGAACCCGAGCGTGTGGGCGCCCTCCTCCGAGGTGGTGACGGCCGCCTCGTCGCCTGGGACGACGACCGGCGCGTCGTCGTCAAGCATGCAGATTACCTCACGCACCCCGCTCACCGCCTCACCGGCGCCGGCAGGGTCGGTCGCGGTGACGGTGATGGCCGCCGTGCCGCCGTAGCTTGCCACCGCATCCGAGCCAGACACCGGCGCGGTCGTGTCGGGCGCAGGGCCGTCTATGAGGGTGGGGACGCTCTTGTCGGTGCCCGTCCCGCTCTCGCCGGTGCCGAGCTGGCCGTAGTCGTTAGCCCCCCATGCTCAGAGCGAGCCGTCGTCCTTGATGCCGGGCGAGTGCGAGAGCCCTGCGCTCATGGCCTTCCATCCCACGAGCCCCGTGGCGGAGAGGGACGTCCCCCCGGATGCCGTAAGAGCTGGAGCTGCGGCTTCCAATGCCATGCCATCCGCGGCCGCAACCGCCGGAGCCGCACCGCCGTCCGAGCGCGCACCGCCTGCCCACGCCGCCCCCGGCAGCGCGCCAAGGACGAGCGCGACACAGAGGAGCACCGAGAGGCGTGCCCG
>Ga0123353_10000415_pt1 | contig 52606 bp, 44 predicted proteins | sample TergutLab28metaG_3_FD_92763 | JGI IMG/M metagenome (GOLD analysis project Ga0123353, IMG submission 92763) | Labiotermes labralis P3 segment gut microbial communities from Petit-Saut dam, French Guiana - Lab288 P3 | ecosystem: Host-associated > Arthropoda: Insects > Digestive system > Gut ... | reverse complement strand
GCGACATATACTATGGATGTAGCGGTGTTGATTACCAGGCACAAAAAAATGCTTGACAAAATCAGTTTTATCCGCTATAATAAAGGTACAAAAGGCAGTGCTTCGGCCTGCTGGGGACTGGATTCGCAATAATCCGGGTCCTACCTTCCGGCGGGGACTTTTTCCCCGCCACTTTTATTGTTCGGATGGGATTGGGAAAATGAGGGTAATAAGTCTTTTTCTGGATGAGAGCGGCGATTGGGGTCAATGTAACCCCCGGTCGCCTTACTTTATCGCTACATTTGTTTTGCATGACCAGGCCGATAGCATCAAAGAATTAGTGGGAAAAATTGATTCAGCGTTGACCGATCTCCAAATCAAAACCAAGACGGTACATACCGGGCCGCTGATCCGTCGCGAGGAAGATTATTTGAACTTGGACATGATCACCCGGCGACAGATATTTCAACGGCTGTTCACTTTTGTACGCGCAAGCAAAACCACCTATCAATCCTTCGTTGCGGACAAGCGGCATATTACGGACGAACGCGATTTGGCGGATATGCTCACCAAACAGTTGCTATCCTTTTTGGCTGAAAACCTCGCATATTTCCAGTCTTTCGATAAGGTGATTTTGTACTACGACTTCGGTCAGCCGGAGCTTGCCAGAATCCTGGATTCTACGTACAAGAAGGTTCTTAGCAATGTGGAGTATCGGAGGGTTGCGCCCGCGAACTACAGGTTATTCCAAGCCGCCGACTTGCTTTGCACCTTGGAATTGCTTGCGCTAAAGGCAGAGAACAAGGCACTAAGCCGTTCCGAGCTTGCGTTTTTCCGCTCTGAACGCGAATTGTTGCGTACATACCTAAAACCCATTCGGCAAAAGAGATTTTGACACAATCGCGGGGGACGGCCTTTCAGGGCCGCTTAGGTTTCCTCTTGTTGCTATTTGATTGGCAAGACGCCAAGTGCCAGCCCCAGGAGGGCCAGGGCCGTGAACAGCGGCACGGCTATCATGGAGCCAATGGCGGTCAGCATGGGAATCAAATCAAAAGTGGATTTGCAAAAGAAAAAGATTCTCATCAGCCAAACGTATCCTGATAAAGGACTAGCTGATGTTGTCTATAGTATGAACGCATAAAACCGAAATGCACCCTTGACACCACTCTTGATCTGGTGTATAATATACGCCTGAAAGGAGTTGATGTCAAATGCCAACCATAGGCACCCGCCTACGGGCCCTGCGCGAAAGCGTGAAGCTCTCGCAGGCCAAGCTCGGCGCGCTGGCGGGCTTGAAGCAGGCCAGCGTGAACCGTTACGAGCACGACTTGGCACAAGCGCCTTACGCGATTTTGCTCTGGTATGCCGATTGCTTCGATGTTTCCATGGACTACATCTTCGCGCGGTGCGACAGCCCGCAGGGCCGGAAATACGAGAACCGGCCCAAGATTGAGGACAAAAACCTGCGGCAGTTCGTTGAGATGTGCTTCGACCCGGCTTCGCCGATGAATGAAAAATTAAAGGATACGCTGCTGCGTTTGCTAAAGGAGGAGAACTCTTGACGAGAGTAATCTACGCCCGCTACAGCTCCGACAGCCAGCGGGAAGAGAGCATTGAGGGCCAACTGCGGGAGTGCAAGGAGTTCGCCGAGAAGAGCGGCATCACCATTTTGAACACCTATATCGACCGCGCGCTTTCGGCCAAGACAGACAACCGGCCCGAGTTCCAGCGCATGATCAAGGACAGCGCGAAGGGCCTTTTCGATGTCGTGATCGTCTGGAAGCTGGACAGGTTCGCGAGGAACCGCTACGATTCGGCACATTACAAGGCCATCCTGCGCAAGAACGGCGTGAAGGTGACCTCCGCACGGGAGACCATAGGCGATTGCATAGACCGGGAACAGGGCCTGTTCGTGATTAAGCCCTCGGGCGTGGAATATGAAAAGCTCACCCCGGAGGACATGGTCGTTCTTGATTTACAGGGCAATGTGATTGAGGGCCATTTAAAGCCCAGTTCGGATATGGCAACGCATTGTGTGCTATATAACAGCTTTCCGGCTATTGGAGGCGTGGCGCATACGCATTCCAGAAAAGCGACGGCCTGGGCGCAGGCGGGGCGGCGCATCCCCGCGCTGGGGACGACGCACGCCGACTATTTCTATGGGGAAATCCCCTGCACGCGGCGCATGAGCGCTGAAGAAATCGCCGGGGAATACGAGCGCGAAACCGGGCGTGTGATCTGTGAAGCTTTGGCAGGGCGAAATCCCATGGAGACGCCCGGCGCGCTGGTACACAGCCACGGGCCCTTCACCTGGGGCGTGGACGCCATGGAGGCCGTCTGCCATTCTGTCATATTCGAAGAGATCGCCGCGATGGCCCTGGATACCTGCCTGTTGGGCTGTGAAACGCCCATGCAAAAAGAGCTTCTTGAAAAACATTTTCAACGCAAACACGGAACGGAGGCCTACTATGGGCAAGCTTGACAACACATTTTTGGGGATCGAACTCGGCTCTACACGTATCAAGGCCGTGCTAATAGACGAGGGGCACGGTGTGATCGCCTCGGCCTCCCATACCTGGGAGAACAGCTTCGAAAACGGCTATTGGACCTATAGCCTGGAGGAAGCCTGGGAGGGCCTGCGGGCCTGCTTCCGGGCGCTGTCAGACAGCTGCGGCGGGCCGATTACAACAGTGAAAGCCATGGGTGTCTCCGCGATGATGCACGGCTACCTGGTGTTCGGCAGCGCGGGGAAGCAGCTCGTGCCGTTCCGCACATGGCGCAACACAACGGCAGGCCAGGCGGCAGAAGAATTGACCGAGCTGCTGGGCTTCGGCATCCCCCGGCGCTGGAGCATAGCGCATCTGCGCCAGGCCATGCTGGATAACGAAGCCCATGTAAAAGAGATCGCTTACATGACCACCCTGGCGGGCTACGTGCACTGGCGGCTGACCGGCGAAAAAGTCCTGGGCGTCGGCGACGCCTCGGGCATGTTCCCGATTGACTCTGAAATAAACGACTATCACGAAGGCATGTTAAAGCAATTCAAATCGCACACACAGCGCGATTTGCGCAAGATCCTGCCTGCCGTGCGCGTGGCCGGGGAACCGGCGGGCCGCCTCTCGCCCGAGGGCGCGCTGTTGCTGGACCCCACGGGCCATTTGAAACCAGGCATCCCCCTGTGCCCGCCGGAGGGCGACGCGGGCACCGGCATGGTCGCCACGAACGCTGTCACGCTGCGCAGCGGCAACGTCTCGGCGGGGACATCCATCTTCGCCATGGCGGTGCTGGAGAGCGCGCCGGCCCGCGCCCTCCCCGGCATCGACATAGTGACCACCCCGGCGGGCAGGCCCGTTGCCATGGTGCACTGCAACAACTGCACCTCGGATATAGACGCCTGGGCGCACTTCATTGGAGAGGCTCTCGGCAGGTTCGGCGCGCAAGTTTCGTTGTCAGATCTCTACGACAGCCTCTACGCCGCCGCGCTGGAGGGCGAGCCCGACTGCGGCGGCGTGCTGTCCTATAATTTTGTCGCCGCGGAGCCCGCGGCCGGGGTGGCTAAGGGCTGCCCGCTGCTGTGCCGGGGGCCCGGCGCGCGGCTCACGCCCGAAAACCTGATGCGCTCCCTGTTGTTCTCCGCCGTGGCGGGCCTGCGCCTGGGGATGGACGTCCTCGCCCGGGAGGGAATAGGCCTCGAGCGCGTCACCGGGCACGGGGGGTTCTTCAAATCGGGCACGGCGGGGCAGCGCCTGCTGGCCGCCGCCCTGGATACCCCGGTGACGGTGATGGCCTGTGCCGGGGAGGGCGGTTCATGGGGCATGGCCCTGTTGGCGGCCTATATGGAACAAAAAAAGGCCGGGGAGCCCCTGGAGGGCTACCTGGCCGATAGGGTGTTCGCCGGCGCCGCGGATTCCTGCGTTGCGCCCTGCGATGAAGACAGGCAGGGCTTCGCGCGCTATTTCGAGCGCTACAAGGCCGGGCTGGCGGGGGTGGATGGGTTGGCAGGGGCGGCTTAATTTATTCCCGCTCTAAAAGAGCCCACTGCAATGCCACTTCCTCCGAAAGCGGTCAGCCGCTCCGCACGGCCCAAAAGGCCACAGGGGCCGTGCGGAGCGGCTGACCGCTATGCTCTTTTAGAGCAGGAATAGTATTAAGCCCCCGCCTCCTCCTTCAGCTTTGCCGCCAGGGCGCGGCGCTCGATGAGGTCTGCCTCTATCTCGGGGAAGTTATTGGGCATTTTGAACGCGAACAGGCACACCAGCACGACGACCTCGCCGAAGAAGATGCCCACGTGCATCAGCGGCCAGATGGTGTTCAAAAAGCGCGCCGGCTGCTGCTCCGCGGGGATATCGTAGCCCATGTAGCCGGTCCACTGCGTCACGGCGTTGCCGAAGATGTTGACGAGATTGTTCCGGATGAGCTTGTTGAGTATGCCGTCCACCGATTTTGTCATGCCCTCGCTGCGGTAGCCGGTCTTCCACTCCACGTAGTCGTACATCTTGTACTCCATCATCGAGTGGGGGACGCCGGCCCACATGTCCATGACGCCCTTGAGCATCTCCATGATGAACATGTACACGATGCGCGCGGGCGAGTTGTAGCCGACAAAGTAGACCGTCGCGCGCATGATCATGATGGTGATGACGTGGCCCTTGATGAAGTTGATCTCGCCTTTGAAAAAATTGACGGCCTTGATCGCCAGGGGGGACAGGAGGAACCCGGGCAGCAGGGTGACGATGCCCTTGATCGTGTATAAAATCTCGCCGCCGAGCTCCTTGCCCCGGAACTGCAGCTTCGGCATCAGGAAACGATAGAGGAACAGCTCGTCCGTGGAGGGCCGGATGATGCGGATCGCGTAGACGACCAGCCACATCATGAACCAGGTGTTGTGCTTCACGATGGAGAAGCTCTCGCGGAAGGAGAAGTTGTTTACTTCTTCACGCTGTTCCTCGCCCTCCACCTTCACGGTCAAGTCCACCCGCTGCTTGGCGTAGGAGGGCAGCCAGCGGCTGAAGATCGTCAGCGGCGCGAAGATCATCGCGCCCCAGATCATGATCTGGTAGTCCGTGATGCCCAGAATGTCCTTCAGGCCCATGAGAATAAAGGTCGCGCCCGAAAACACGCCGCCCACGTGCCCGCCCAGGGTGCGGGAGAGCTGCAAGATTTTCCGCTCGTCCGCGTAGGGCGTGATGCCCGCCCATATCTTCGTCTCGCTCACCGCGTTGACGCTGCTCATCACGTTGGCGAACATGCTGATGAGCGTCCACTCGATCAGGCGCTGTGTCGGCGTCAGGCCGAAGTTGAAGCACTGGATCAGGATGAACAGCGGGCTGAATGTCGCGTTGAAGCGCATGATCCAGCGCAGCACCGTTTCGCCGAAGCGCTTGCGGTCCATGAAGATGCCCACGGGGAAATCGATGAGGGCGTCCCAGCTGGTGGTGAGGACGTCCGAAACGCTCTTCATGTTCGGCTGGATTTTTCCCTCGCTCATGCCGATGTAGAGCCTGCCGCGGATGTCGGTAAACCCGTTCATGAAGCCCTTGAGGGCCTCCGCCAGGAACTGTATGCCGCCCTCCCAGGGGTGGATTTTCTCCTCGGGCAGATCCGCCCCCCGCCACCACACGCCGGGATGCCGGACCGCCTGTTTCACCTGTGCCTTTGTCTCCTCGCTCATGAGTTTAGCCATTGACATTACCTCTTTCCCGTTTGTATCGGTCTTCTCAGTGCGATAGCAGCCGCTATAACCAGCCGCAGACAACTGCGGCGGGCACGAAGACGGCGCTTCGCGCGTGCTTCGCACTGCCCCCTCGCTGCCGCTGGCGGCATCGCGCAGCCTTGCCTCACACAGCCTCCCTGCCGCTCTTCCCCATGGCGTTGCCCAGCACGATGAACAGCAGCGAGAGCCCCAGGCCCGCCGCCGCCATGGCCGCGCCGTGGAACCATTCGAAACCGGCGTCGTCCATGCGCAGGCCCTGGAGCAGTATCCCCGCCAGGGAGCCCGCGATGAAGCCCAGAACGGCGCAGTTCGCCGCGCCGGGGTATCTCCCGAACAGCGCCTTGATCCCCTTGGAGGTCGCCACCACGCTCACGGCTGTGCACAGGATGAGGACGCCGAGAGGGAGCAGCCCGGCGGTTTCCAGGCGCAGCAGGCTGTAACCGGCGGAGATGACGTCGTCGTAGACGCCGGTGGCGATGAGCATGACGGAGGCGCTCATGCCGGGCACCATGAAGGTGACCCCCGCGAGCAGGCCGCCCAGCGCCACGGTGTACAGCGGCGCGGCGCTCTCCTCTTTCACCGCCGTCCGGATATCCGAGGTCAGCGCGATAAACGCCAGCGCAGCAGCGAAGGCGAGGAAACAGCAGACGAGATAACGCCTGCGGAAATCGGTTTTTCGTATCTCTTTCACGGCCACCGGCAGGTTCCCGGCGATGAGGCCGACAAAGAGAAAATACAGGGCTTTTTCGTAGGTCTCGAACAGGTACTTGAAGCCTATGACAAAGACGGCGGCGCTGACGAGTATGCCCAGCGCCAGCGGCAGGAGGAACGCCAGGTTCTTTTTGATATTTTTCAGCGGATTGGCGACCGCGGCCAGCAGCTCGTGGTAGATCCCCATGGCGATGGCGATCACGCTGCCGCTGATGCCGGGGGCGAAGATGCTGAAGCCCAGGAAAAAACCGCAGAACACCCGGAAGAAGAACAGCTTTAAGCTTTTAGCTATTTGCCTTCACCTCCTCCTTCAGCTTCGCCGCCAGGGCGCGGCGCTCCACCAGGTCGGCCTCCACCTCCTTGGGGTCGTGGGGGTATTTGAAACCCAGGATGGCGATGAGCGCGACAATCTCGCCGAAGATGGCGCCCACGTGCAGCAGCGGCCAGATGGACCTCATGAAGCGCTCCGGCTGCTCGGCCAGGGGGACGTCCCAGCCCTTGTAGCCGGTCCACTGCGTCACGGCGTTGCCGATCACGGAGCCTATGTTGTCCTTGAGCAGCTTCTTCAGCAGGCCGTCCACCGACTGCGTGATGCCCTCGCTGCGGTAGCCGGTCTTCCACTCCACATAGTCGAACATCTCGAAGCGGATCATGGTGTGGGCCACCGAGCCCCAACGGCCCATCACCTCCCGCGTCATCTCCAGCACCCACAGGACGATCAGGCGCGGCCAGCTCTTGTAGCCCACCGCGAAGGTGATGGCCTGCGTCACCAGGTTGAGGATGATGTGGCTCTTGATGAACTTGACCGGGCTGCCGAACCACTCCACAGATTTCTGCGCCCAGGGCAGAAGCACCAGGGCCGGCCAGCCGAACACGATGTCCCGGAAGATGGTCTTGATCAGCAGGCCGTCGATGTCCTTGCCGAGCACCCTCTTGCTGGGCACCAGGAAGCGATAGATGAACATCCTGTCCGTGCCGGGGCCGAGCAACCGGATAAAATCGATCACCAGCCACATCATGAACCACTTGTTGTGCTTGACGATGGCGAACTGCTCGCGCAGCGTCATCCTGTCCTCGGCGGATTGCTCCTGTTCGAGCTCTTCGCCCTCGGCGTTGACTTTGACGGTGAAATCCACCCGCTGCTTGGCGAAGGTGGGCAGCCAGCGGCTGAAGATCGTCAGCGGCGCGGTGAGGGCCGCGCCCACGGCCATGATCGTATAGTCCGAGAGGTTCCAGCCCAGCGTGCTCGCGAAGCCCATCATGATGATGGGGATGCCCGTGACCAGCGCGCCCACGTTGTCGCCTATGGTGCGCCACAGCTGCAGCGTGCCCCGCTTCTCGGAGTAGGGCGAGATGCCCGCCCAGATCTTCGTCTCGCTCACCGCGTTGGCGGTGCTCATAAGGTCCGCGAACATGGTGACGGCCGTCCACATAATCACGCGCTGCACCGGCGTGAGGCCCAAATCCAGGCACTGGATCAAGATGAAAATCGGGCTGAAGGTGGCGTTGAAGCGCATAATCCAGCGGTGGACCTTCTCGCCGAAGCGCTTGCGGTCCATGTACATGCCGATGGGCGGGTCGTTCAGGCCGTCCCAGGTGATGCGGATCACGTCGTGGATGCTCTTCATGTTCGGCTCGATCTTGTTCTCGCCCATGCCCACGAACAGCCTGTCCTTCATGCTCGTGAAGCCGCTCATGAAGCCCTTGAGCAGCTCCGCCAGGAACTGTATGCCGCCCTCCCAGGGCCGGATGTCCTCCTCGGGGAGCTCCGCGCCCCGCCACCACTTGATTGGATTGCGAAGGGCTTCTTTGATTTGGGCTTTGGTTTCGGGGCTGAGTTCCGGCATTCTCTGCGCTCCTCGCTACACTTATAAATAGTATTATAGCATAGTTTTGGAGTGAGAGCAATACTTATTTTTTGTTATTATAGTTATATTTGTTTATTTTTTGTTTTTTCCCGCGCTACCGCCAGCATCAGCTTGATGCGGTTCTCCTGGTTGGTGCGGGTGGCCCCGGGGTCGTAGTCTATCGCCACGATGTTGGCCTCGGGGTGGCCGCCCCGGATGGCGCGTATCATCCCCTTGCCCACGATGTGGTTGGGCAGGCAGCCGAAGGGCTGGGTGCAGATGATATTGCCTATGCCCGCGTGGATGAGCTCCAGCATCTCGCCGGTGAGCAGCCAGCCCTCGCCCATCTTGTTGCCGTCGCTGACATAGGCGCTTGCCAGGCGCTTGATCGTGGCAAAGTCGGCCGGCACCCGAAACACAGGCTGGGTCTTGATTGCGCCAATCAATCTTTTCTGGAAAAAGCTGAACACCAGCTTGATCAATAGCGAAACGAAGCCCTTTTTGAATTTGATGAGGTAGCGCCGGGTATCCACCAGGTGATGATCCCCCATAAAGATCAAAAAGTCCAGCAGGCCGGGCACGACAACCTCGCAGCCTTCGTCGGCCAGCAGCCGCTCCAGGTTGTTGTTGCCAAGGGCCGCGTACTTGATATAGATCTCGCCCACCACGCCCACGGTGATTTTCGGCGCGCTTCGATCCATGGGGATAGAAGCAAAATCTTCAGCGATAGCAACCAGGGTGCGCCTGAGATGCCGCAGGCTCATCTTCATATCCAGCAGGCGCTTTGTCCAGGTTTCAACCAGGGCGTCAGTTTCGCCTTTATGAATCTCATAGGGCCGCGCCTGGTTCGCCAGGTTCATGATCAAATCGGCGTAGACGATAATGCCCAGCAGCTCAAGATAAGTCAAAACCGGGAATTTAAAGCCGGGGTTCTTCTCCATGCCCGCGAGATTGAAGGAGATCACCGGGATGTGCGCCCAGCCGCGCTTCTTCAGCGCCTTGCGCAGCAGGTGGATATAGTTGGAGGCCCGGCAGCCGCCGCCGGTCTGGGTGATGATGAGCGCAACTTTGCCCAGGTCGTAGCGCCCGCTCTCCAGGGCCTCCATCATCTGGCCGATGACCAGCAGGGCCGGGTAGCAGGTGTCGTTGTGCACGCTCTGCAGACCCAAATTCACGATTTCGTGATTCGTGGAGGTCAGCAGGTCCACCTTGAAGCCGGTCTGCCGCATCACCTCCACCAGGAAGGTCATGTGAATGGGCAGCATGTTGGGCGCTAAAATCGTGTACTCTCTGCGCATCTCTTCCGTGAAGAGCAGCCGCCCGGTTTTGTCGTAGGTCAGGTTGGCCATGTGTTATCTCCTTTCGCGGGGCAAGTGTAGGGGACGGCCTCCGGACGTCCAAAGCACTAAAGTTTTGTCTTTTTGGACCGGGGACGTCCGGAGGCCGTCCCCTACGATATTCTTCATCCCCGCACCGCCTCCATCAAGCTCCTCAATCTGATCTTCGCCGCCCCCAGATTGTTGATCTCGTCTATCTTGATCAAAGTATAAATTTTTCCGCCCTGCTCCAGGATGGACTTGGCCTCGTCGGAGGTGATGGCGTCCAGGCCGCAGCCGAAGGAGGTCAGCTGCACCAGCTGCACGCGCTCGCGCTCGGCGGCGAATTTCGCGGCGGCGTAGAGCCGGGCGTGGTAGGTCCACTGGTTGAGGACTCTCACCTCGAATTTTTCCCGTGGGCGCAGGCAATCCTCAGACAAGACAACGCAGCCCAGCGAAGTTAAAAGCTTGTGTATGCCATGATTTACCTCCGGGTCGGCGTGGTAGGGCCGCCCGGCCAGGATGACCGTTTCGGCATCCCGGTCTTTTGCCCATGCCAGAGCGCAATCTCCAAAATCGTAAAGCTTTTGCAGGTAATGCGCATATTCTTGATATGCTTTTTTCACTGCAACGCGGGTCAAAGCCAGTTTCACGCCGAACTCTTTTTGAAAATACTTTGCAGCCAGCCGAGGAAAGCTTTTTGCGTGGGGCGCGAGATAGGGCGCTAAATATCTTGCTTCTTTTAATAGTGGGATATTCGCCAGCAGCAGCTCGGGATAAAACGCGACGACAGGGCAGTTGTAGTGATTGTCCCCCATGCCCTCGTCAAAGTTATAGGGCAGGCAGGGGTTGAAAATCGTCGTGATATCCCCGGCCAGCAGCCGCTCGATGTGCCCGTGGGCGAGCTTGGCCGGGTAGCAGACAGTGTCTGAAGGAATGGTGTGCTGGCCCTCCAGGTACAAATCTCTGTCCGAAAGGCCGGAGTGGTGCACCTCGAAGCCGATCTCGGTCAGCAGCGTGTGCCAGAAGGGCAGCAGCTCGTACATCCCCAGGGCCATGGGCAGGCCGATGCGGCCCAGCATACCGGGCTTGGGTTTATAGGCCATCAGCAGGTCCTTCTTGAACTCGTAGGCGTCGGGGATGTCCGGGGCCTGGCCGCCCAGGGGCTTCTCGCAGCGATTGCCGGAGATATATTTTTTGCCTTCATTAAAAGTGTTCACCGTCAGGCGGCATTTGTTGCCGCACAGGCCGCAGCGCGCGCTCTTCGATGCGCTGGAGAAAATCTGCAGCTCTTCGAGGGAGAGCAGCGCGCTCTCCCCTGCCCCCTGCTCCTTGGCGTAGAGCGCCGCGCCGTAGGCCCCCATGAGCCCCGCGATCTCGGGGCGCGTCACGCCGCGGGCGATCTCCCGCTCGAAGGCGCGCAGGATGGCGTCGCTGAGGAACGTGCCGCCCTGGACGACGATGTTCCCGCCCAGCTCGTCGGCGTTTCTGGCCCGTATGACTTTGTAGATCGCGTTTTTCACCACGCTCACGCTCAGGCCAGCGGAGATGTCGTCCACGCCCGCGCCGTCGTTCTGCGCCTGCTTCACGCTGGAGTTCATGAACACCGTGCAGCGCGAACCCAGATTCACGGGCCGTTTGGCGAACAGGCCGAGCTGCGCGAAGTCAGCCGAAGAATAGTCCAATGCGCTGGCGAAGCTCTCTATAAAAGAGCCGCAGCCGGAGGAGCAGGCCTCGTTGAGCATGATCGAATCTACCACGCCGTTGCGTAATTTGAAGCACTTCATGTCCTGCCCGCCGATGTCTATGATGAAATCGACGTTGGGATTGAAGGCTCTCGCCGCGCGATAATGCGCCGTCGTCTCGACGATGCCATGATCAATCGCGAAGGCGTTCTTGATGAGCTCCTCGCCGTAGCCCGTGACGGCCGTTCCGGCGATATTTACGCGCTTGCCGCATTGCTCTCTGATATTGATCAGCTGCTCACGCACCACGCGCAGGGGCTCCCCATGATTTGACGTATAAAAGCTGTAGAGCAATTGCCCGGCCTCGTCGATGAGCACCAGCTTTGTCGTCGTCGAACCGGCGTCAATGCCTATCCATGCGTTTCCTTCATAACTGGCCAGGTCGGCTGTCGGCACGCTGTCTTTTTTGTGCCGGTCGGCAAAAATCTCGTAGTCATGCTGGGACTCGAACAGAGGCGGCAGGGTGTCGGCCTTTTCCTGCTGATTTTGCGATTGCAGCAGCAGGTCCAGGGCGTCGCCGGGGCGTATAGGATCGCTTTCACGGCTATGCAGCGCCGCGCCTATGGCGACGTAATACTCGGCGTCTTCGGGAAATACAGCGTAGGCGTCGTCCAATTGCAGGGTTTGGACGAAGCGCTCGCGCAGGCCCTTCAAAAATGTCAATGGCCCGCCCAAAAAACAAATTTTTCCTTTGATTTCCCGGCCCTGGGCCAGCCCGGCAATCGTCTGGCTGACGATGGATTGGTAGATGGAGGCCGCGACGTCGGCCTTCGTGGCACCCTGGTTGAGCAGGGGCTGGATGTCCGACTTGGCGAACACGCCGCAGCGCGAGGCGATGTTGTAAATTTGCTTATGCTCCAAACTCAGCCTGTCCAACTCCTCCAGGGAGAGCGACAGCAGCGAGGCCATCTGGTCGATAAACGCGCCCGTGCCCCCCGCGCAGGAGCCGTTCATGCGCTCCTCCGTGCCGTTTGTGAAAAAGAGTATCTTGGCGTCCTCGCCGCCCAGCTCCACCACGGCGTCCACGTCCCCGATGCGCGCGCGCACGGCCACGCGGGTGGCGAAGACCTCCTGCACGAAGGGCAGGCCCGCCGCCGCGGCCTTCAGCGCCGCCGAGCCGGACAGCGCCAGCGTGGCTTCGCTGTTACCTATGGTGATGATGGCTTCCCGGAGCATCTCCGCGGCGGCCTGCCGCGTTTTGGCGTGGTGCCTTTGATATTTTTTGAATATGATTTCTTTTTTTTCGTTCAGGGCCACAACTTTGACTGTTGTGGAGCCGATGTCTATACCGATTTTGTTCATGGGGTACTCCTTTGCGGGCGGCTCGTTTGTAGGGGGCGGCCTCCCGGACGCCCCGCGCAAGAGCTTTACTTTATTGGACCAGGGACGTCACGGAGGCCGTCCCCTACATCACCTTTCGATCTGCAACAACCTTTTCCTTCCCCTGAAACAGCCGGCTTTCCTTCCCCTGCGCCAGGCGCCTGATGTTCTCCCGGTGCATGAAAATCATCAGCACTGCCTGGGCCAGGGCCATCCAAATTATGGGCGTGAACTGCCAGCGGTTCCACGCGAGGGACACGAGCGGCAGCAGCGCGGCCGCGCTCACGGAGGCCAGCGACATATATTTTGTGCCGAAAAGCAGCGCGAAAAACGGCCCCAGCAGCGTAAAGAGCACCTTGGGCTGCGCCGCGAGGGTCACGCCCGCGGTGGTGGCCACGCCCTTGCCGCCTTTGAACTTGTACAGCACCGGGAATATGTGCCCCAGCATCGCGCAAAGCCCGGCGACTGCTGTCCAGAGCTCCATACCGGGCAGGAGCCATCTTGCCAAAAGCACGGCCATTGCGCCTTTGAGGGCGTCGAAAAACAGCACGAGAAAGCCCGCGGCCTTGCCCAGCACCCGGAAGGCGTTGGTGGTGCCGGGGTTACGGCTTCCGTGCTCTCTTATATCTTTCTTATAGATGAGCCTGGAGAACACGATGCCGGCGTTGAAATTCCCCAGCAGGTAGGCTGTGAGTGGGAGTAAAATTTTCCAGATCAGCACATTGTCACCTCCGATGTCTCGCGCGTTAAATCATGAAAGCCAGCCTGCACACTATAGCACGTCCGGGCCGGGGGGTCAATAGGAGGTGTTTTACAGTCCGTTTACATATCTGTCGAAGCCGGGCGGAAAAATCCTCACTGTTTTTAAATTTTTTTTTTAAATTAGTGCAAAAAAAATCCCGCAGCCCTCGGCAGGCTGCGGGATTGTATTTTCGTTTTTTTTGTTGCCTTCCGGGAGGCTTTGTGGTATAATCGTACCATGAAAAAACAAAAGACCCCCGTGCCCAAATACGCCAAGGAGGCGCCGGAGGCCCGCAGGAAGCGGGTTTCCTCCGGCGTGCGGTTTCGCCCGGCTGTGTTTGAGGACAGGCGGCGCAAGCTGCGGGAGAAGTGGAAAGGGAAAGAGGAAGAATAGGACGAGTGTATAGAGACGCAGGGCTGCTGCGTCTCCGGCAAGCTCACGCGGAAACAGCCTGATATTTTCCCCCAACAGGGGGCTTGCTTTTCCCAAAGAGCTTTGCTATAATAAAAAAACACAATAAAGCAAGGGGGCGAAACCATGTTTGAACACGTTGCGAAGGCCATGGAGAGCATCTTCATCAACCTCACGATGGTGCAAAATTCCTGGCCGCCGCACCGTTGGATCGACAGACAGCATCTCCAGCGCAAAAATTATAAGCTGCTCCTCGGCTGCTACGAGCCGCTGCGCGCACTGGACTGCGAGCTCTGGCGCACGGACGAGCCCGTGCCCTTCGGCGCGCGTGAATCCGGGGAGCATATGGCCGTGCGCCCCGGCGACCGGTGGACCGATCTGCGCTTCGGCTGCGCCTGGATGCGCGTCACCGGGCAGATGCCGCGGGACGCCGACCCCGCCGACCCCGCGCTGTTCCTGCTGGTGGACGTCTCGGGCGAGGGGCTCATCTACAACACGGGAGGGGAGCCCCTGCAGGGCATCACCTCCTACGCCAGCTTTTCGGACGTCCGGCAGAGCATAGGCGGCAAGATGGTGGTTCCCCTGGGCGGGCTTGTGGACGGGGGCGGCCGCATCGAATTCTGGATCGACGCGGCGAACAACGACCTGCTGGGCAACTACTACGTCAGCGGCAAGGTGAAGGCCGTCATCCGCCGTTTGCAGCTGGCCCGCTGCGATTTCGAGCGGCGCGCCCTGTACTACGACTGCAACGTCCTGATGAGCGTATACGACGGCGCGGCGCGCGGCGAGTACATGAAGGGCCTCTACAAAACCGTGAAGCGCGCCCTCAAAACCGGCGACCGGGCGATATTAAGGCCCTATCTGGAGGCAAAAAACGAGGGCATAGCCGCCGATGGCGGCTTGGATACTTTTGAGTTCACCGCGCAGGGGCATTCGCACCTCGACCTCGCGTGGCTGTGGCCCATGCGCGAGACCCACCGCAAGGGCGCGCGCACCTTCGCCAGCCAGGTGATGAACCTGGAGAAATACCCCGGCGCGATGTTCGGCGCTTCGCAGGCGCAGCTCTTCCAGTGGATGAAGGACGGCTATCCCACAATTTACGAGAAGGTGAAGCGGCTGCACGCCGAGGGCCGCTGGGAGATACAGGGCGCCACCTGGGTGGAGCCGGACTCCAACCTCATCGGCGGGGAATCCATGATCAGGCAGTTCTACTATGGCAAAAAATTCTTCCGCGAGGAGCTCGGCGACGACCCGCGCATCCTCTGGCTGCCCGACTGCTTCGGCTATTCCGCCTGCCTCCCGCAGGTGAGCGCGCTGGCGGATTCGCCCTATTTCCTCACGCCGAAGATGAGCTGGAACGCCGTGAACGAGTTCCCCTACCACACCTTCCACTGGCTGAGCCCCGACGGCTCCGGCGTACTGGCGCACCTGCCGCCCGAGGACAACTACGTCGCCGCGGCCCTCCCCGCCAGGCTTTCGCTGGCCGCGAAAAAATACAAGCAGCGCGATATTTCAAGGCGCTCGGCCTCGCTGTTCGGCCTGGGCGACGGCGGCGGCGGCCCGGGCTTCGAGCACTACGAGCGCTGCGCGCGCATGGAAGACCTGAAGGGGATGCCGAAGTATACGCAGGGGAACATGCACGAGTTCTTCGGCAAGCTGGCGGCGGAGGACAAAGGCCGCTACCCCACCCATCAGGGCGAGATGTACCTGGAAAAGCACCAGGGCTGCTATACGACGCAGTCCCGCAACAAGAAATACAATCGCAAATGCGAATTTTTGCTGCGGAACTATGAGCTGCTGGCGGCGATGATTGTAGGGGCTCGCCGTATGGCGACACGACCGGAGGGAGGCTTCTTGCCGCCCGCGAGCGACGTCGTCAGTGCGGGTGGCATGAATGCCACCCCTACAGACCTGCCCATCTCTATGGAAGAGCTGGGCGAGATCTGGAAGGAGGTGCTGCTGTACCAGTTCCACGACATCCTGCCGGGCTCCTCCATCAGCCGCGTATATGACGAATGCATCCCGCGCTACGAGATTTTGATGGAACGGCTGGAGGAGGGCATCGAACAGCTGCTCGAACGGGCCTGCGGCGGCGGCGCGGCCGTGAACCTCAACAGCTTCGCGTATCAAGGCCTGATTGAACACAACGGCGCGTGGCGCAGGATTGAGGTTCCGGCCTTTGGCTGCGCGGACATCGAAAGCGCCCCGGCGGTCACGAGCTTCAGCGCGCGGGCCGAGGGCGGCGTGATCGAGAACGACTGCGCCAAAGTGACTTTCAAGGACGGCGTGATTGTCTCCTATATTCACAAACAGACCGGCAAAGAGCTCGCCGCGGGCAAGCTCAATGCCTTTTCGCTGTACCGCGACAACGGCGACTGCTGGGAGATCCGCCCGCGCTACTACAAGCGCCGCAGGGAGGCGAAGTGCACGGCCTTCTCCGTGGGCACGGACGGCGCGAAGGCCTACGCCAGGGCCGAATTCCGGGTGGGCGAGGACGCCGTGACGCAGGAGATCAGCCTGATTGACGGCTCGGCGCTGCTGCGCTTCTCCACGAAAATCCGTCACGGCGGCAAAAAGGTGATGCTGCGCGTGCGCTTCGAGCTCCCCATGGGCGGCGAGGCCAGCTTCAACGTACCCTTCGGGCATATCAAAAGGGCGACGACAGAGAACAACTCCATCGAAAAGGCGCAATACGAGGTCAGCGGGCAAAAATTTGTGGACGTCACGCAGGGCAACTTCGGCATGTCTCTTCTCAACGACTGCAAGTACGGCTTTAGATGCAAAAACGGCGTGCTCGATATGAACCTCGTGCGCTCGCCCAGGGGCGGCCCCGGCCGCGAGGTCGATCACGGCGAGCATACCCTGGAGTACGCGCTCTACCCCCACGAGGGGCCGCTCGGCGCGGACACCTACCGCGAGGCGTATTTCCTGAACAACCCGCTTCACCTTACCCCGGCCGGCCAACCGGCCAAGCAAGCACAGGCGCTCATCGCCTCCGCGAACGAAAATATGATCATTGAAAGCGTAAAACTCCCGGACGACGGCGACGGCCTGCTCCTGCGCGTCTATAACAGCAGCGAAAGAGCCCAGAGCGGCGAGGTATCCGTAGAGGGCTATCGTTTGACCGGGAGCGTGAACGTGATGGAGGAGACCCTCGCCCCGGCCTCGGAAACGCTCGAGCTGCGCGGGTTTGAGCTGCGGATACTTCGCTTTGTGCGCTGATGCCCGCGTTTGGCCCACGATGGCGCGGCGGCATGGAAAAAACATATTGCAGCAGAAAGGTTTTGATTTGCATGGCAAACACCAACACAGCCCTGCGCAACCGCTGGGCGGTCTAAATTCCCAAACCCTCTTGTATTTTGCAAGGGGGCATTGTATAATATCCTTGGCGCTGCGCGGCAGCGGCGGTTGCTCCCCTCGCTTCCGAAAGGGGGTGAGAAAGATGGACGCAAACTTCGCGCACTACATACTGGCTTTCCTTGTAGTCGCAACCGGTTATATCCTGTCCATCCACGGCAATAAGAAGTAACCGCCCCTGAGCCAGCAAGCTTGGGCGGTTACTTCTTGTAAAACAGCATTTTACGAGGGGAGGAAGGCCGTCTGCTTAGCGCAGCGCCACCCCTCGTGAACAGTATAGCACCACAGACATGATTTGTCAAGATAAATTTCACCCAAAAGGAGATAAACCCATGCAAACAAACACCCATCCCGCCATAGGCATCCGCCCCATCATCGACGGCCGCTGGGGCGGCGTTCGCGAGGCCCTGGAGGCCAAAACCATGCAGATGGCCCGCGCCGCGCAGGCCCTGATTGAGGAGAACTGCCGTTACTCCGACGGCGCGAAAGTCAGGTGCGTGCTCTCGCCCTGCACCATCGGCGGCAGCGCCGAGGCAGCGCAGTGCGCGGCGTACTTCGCCGGGCGGAACGTGTGCGCCACGCTGAGCGTCACGCCCTGCTGGTGCTACGGCAGCGAGACCATGGACACGGACCCGCTGACCATCAAGGCCGTGTGGGGCTTCAACGGCACGGAGCGCCCCGGCGCGGTGTACCTCGCGGCGGTGATGGCGGCCCACGCCCAGGCGGGCCTGCCCACGTTCTCCATCTATGGGCGCGACGTGCAGGACATCCCCGACGAGAGCATCCCGGAGGACGTGCGCGAGAAGCTCCTGCGCTTCGCCCGCTGCGCGCTGGCCCTGGGGCAGATCAGGGGCAAGAGCTACGTGGGCATAGGCGCGGTGAGCATGGGCATCTCGGGCAGCTATACTGACATGAGCGTCATGCAGCACTACTTCGGCCTGCGCCCCGAATGGGTGGACATGAGCGAGGTGCGCCGCCGCGTGGATCTGGAAATCTACGACAAAGAAGAATATGAAATCGCCTTGGCCTGGGTGAAGGCCAACTGCCCCGAGGGCTTCGACAAGAACGAGACTCCCTCCTCCAAGGAGCGCAAGGATTGGGAGTGGGAGTTCTGCACGAAGATGACCCTCATCTGCCGGGATATACTTTTGGGTAATCCCAGGCTGGGTGACGTCCGGCCCTCGAAAAAGGCCGCGGAGCAGAACGGTATTCTGACAGACGGCTGGCACGAGGAGGCTCTCGGCCGCAACGCCATCCTGGGCGGCTTCCAGGGGCAGCGGCAGTGGACGGACTACATGCCCAACTGCGACTTCACCGAGGCGATCCTCAACTCCAGCTTCGACTGGAACGGCGCGCGGGAACCTCTCACCTTCGCCACGGAAAACGACGGCCTGAACGGGCTTTCCATGCTCGTGGGCAAGCTGCTCACCGGCACGGCCAGCGTGTTTGCCGACGTGCGCACCTACTGGAGCCCCGAGGCCGTGCAGCGCGTCACCGGGCAAGCCCTGGAGGGCCGGGCCGCCGGGGGTATTATCCATCTCATCAATTCAGGGGCAGCAGCGCTGGATGCCACAGGCGCTAGTAAAAATGAGCGCGGCGAGGCCAGTTTAAAACCCTGGTGGGACGTGACCGAAAAAGACATCGCCGCCATGCTTAAGGCAACCGACTGGTGTCAGGCCGATAAAGGTTATTTCAGAGGCGGCGGGTATTCGTCGCACTTCAAAACCCTCGCCGAGATGCCCGCCACCATGCTGCGCTTCAACATCATCGAGGGCATAGGCCCCGTGCTGCAAATCGCCGAGGGCTACACCGTCACCCTGCCGGATGACATGCACAAGGCCCTCGACAGCCGCACCGACCCCACCTGGCCAACGACATGGTTCGCCCCGCGCGCAGATAATTCAAGCGCTGCTTTCTCTGACGTCTACAGCGTCATGGCCAACTGGGGCGCGAACCATGGCAGCCTCACTTACGGCCACATCGGGCGCGATTTGATCACCCTGGCGAGTATGCTGCGTATCCCGGTTTCCATGCACAACGTGCCCGAGGGCGATATTTACCGCCCCCACTGCTGGGCCGCGTTCGGCACGAAGGACCTGGAGAGCGCGGACTACCGGGCCTGCGGGGCGTATGGGGCGCGGTTTTGAAAATTTCACTTGACAAAAATGGAATCCCCGGCTATAATAGAGGCAGAAAGAGAGTGCCCCCGGAGCGGCTAACCCCGGGGACACAGCACCGCCAGGTTGCGGCTGCACCTCTTCCTCTTAACTAAAGGGTTAGAAGGAACCGCCCAAGCTTGTGAGGCTCAGGGGCGGTTACTTCTTTGTGGGTCTAACCAAACGGTTAAACCAGAGCAGGATCGCTTGCGCGATTGCGATGACGAGGGACGGATCCGCCCCCACTGCTGGGCCGCCTTTGGCACAAAAGACCTGGAGAGCGCGGATTACCGGCCCTGCGGGATGTACGGCGCGAGGTATTAGTGGCCCCCCCGGCGCTGCGCGCTTTGCCTTCACCAGCGCCAGTGGTCCTCCGTGATGCCGTCGATGGGCATCGCCGCGCCGGGCGCGCCGCTGCCGATCAGCGACCACATGCTCACCGTCCTCTCGCCCTGGAGCTCGTAGGCCGCGCTCTCCAGCGCGCCCACGAGCTCGCGGGCGTTCTGGTAGCGGTCCTTGGGGTCGAAGGCGCACATGCGCGCGATGACGTCGCCCAGCGCGGCGGAGACGCAGGGCAGGGGCGGGAGGGGCTCGCCGGAAAGGCGGCGGGTCTGGGCGGTTTCGCGGTCGCGGCTGGTGACCGTCGCGTTGGAAGCGAACGGGGGCAGGAAGGGCGCGCGGTTGCCGTTGAGCAGCGTATAGAGCACCACGCCCAGGGAGTAGATGTCCACCGCGGCGTCGCAGGGGCGGCCGTGGAAGACCTCGGGGGCCATGAAATTATAGGTTCCTTTGCGCGGGAGGAAGCTAGCGGTCTGCTCGAGCTGCTTGGCCATGCCGAAATCGCCCAACTTAAAATCCCCGTTGGGCGAGATGAATATATTCTGCGGCTTGATGTCCCGGTGGATGATGCGGTGCCGCTCGCACAGCAGCAGCGCGCGGGCCATGTCGCGCCCGAGCTGCAGCACCTGCTCCTGCCCCAGCGCGCCCTCCTCCATGAGCGCCGGCAGCGGGCGCAGCAGCTCCATGCGGATCAAAATTGTCTGGCCGATGCCGTCGCCGTCGGGCACTATTTTGCGGTCCTCGCAGTGTACGATGTTGCTGTTGCCCTTGAGCTTGGCCTGGGCGGCGATCTCGTCGGAGAGCTGGCGGGCCACCTCCTCGTAATGCGCGGAGACGTCGTTCCCCTCGCTGCGCAGCAGCCGGGCCTCGTTTTCGCTCTGCGGGATATGTATCACCTTCAGCGCGGCGTGTGCCTCCAGGCTCCCCCCGCCGCGCCGGATTTCATACACCTTCCCGAAGGCCCCCTCCCCAAGCAGCCCGATGATCTCCCAATCGGGATAAATCTTCTGGAGTTCCGGAGTGGTCATTTCCCCTCAATCCCTTTCTTGCCTAAGTACCCAGCTTTATTTTATCATGCCCGCGCCCAATGTGCAAGCTAATTTTTTGGGCAGACCGCCCAAGCTTGCTACGGCTCAGGGGCGGTTACTTCTTTGTGGGTCTTACAAAAAAGATATATCAGAGCGAGATCGCTTGCGGGATTTAAAAACCATTTGCAATTTCCCAATTCCCATGCTATAATAATGCGCCTAAAAAACAACACAGCCCATTTTACGGAGGAAACGCATGATGGACACCCAATCCCTCGTCGCCGCCCTGCAAGGGCTCAACCCCAAGGACTACGACTGGAAATTCTGCCTCTACAGCGCCGGCAAGGGCCGCGACGGCGTGACCCTGAGCTGGAACGCCTGCCAGATGAAAAATATTCCCCAATGGGCACAGCAGATGGCCCGCCTGCTGCTGGAAAAGACCCTCACCGAGCGCGTTGTGACGGAATATTCCCCTCTGCTGCCCAAGGAGGAGATCGGCGCGCTCTCGCAGGGGGACGCGCGGATTCGGGATCAGCTCGGGGACATCCTGCTGGGCGTCGCCGGGGCACAGGCGAAGGCCCCCGAAGACTTCGTGAGCGGCGTTGCGGGCAAGCCGGTGGGTTACGCCTTCTATGGGCTTTGTCCTGCTAAAAAAGACGAGGACGGCGAAGTCTTTGCGCCCGCGAAGGAAATCCTGTTTTTGAGGAGGACGAATCCCTTCATCAGCGGGGCCAAGGCGCTGCTTTGCGCGGGCCGGGGGGAGGAGATCGCCGAGGCGCAGTCCCCCCTGCTGAAATTCACGCCCCAGGTGGACTTCCTGCTCATGGACGGCCTGTGTTACCTCATCGGCGAGGCCATAGGCAAGGACCTGGAGCTGGAGAGCAGGGCCGGCGCCGTATGCGCCCGGCGGCTGGAGCAGATCGCCGAGGCCGACGTGGTGGGCAGCTACGAGCAGCTGGAGTTCACGGCTCTCGGCGGGAAGCACACGAAGAAATTCCTGGACTTCGACAGGGAAATTCTCGCCCACATCGCGGGGCTCTCCATTGAAGCGCGCATCGATTTCCTGGGGGCCTACGGCATTACCCTGGACAAGGACGGCAAGATGGACTCCGCCGACCCGCAGCAGTGCGAAATGATCATCGACCTGCTGTGCGGGCGCACCTGCACGGACGTGCTGGGCCGCCTGGCGGTGGGTGTGAACATCAAGCCGCGGGAATAGGCTCCCCCCGATGGCCCCCCCCCGGTTCTGCTCCGTCAAAAACTTCGGATGGCCCGCATACCCAAGCCCCCCTCGCCTGCGAGGGGGGTGGCTTCCGTCTCACAGAGACGGAAGCCGGGGGGAGCGTGTTCTACCTCTTCAGCTCCACAATGCTCACCTGCAAAATATCGAAGCCCGTCTTCTGCAGCAGGATCTCCTTGACCTGCATGGCCGTGGCGCCGTCGATGGGGGGGCCGCCGAGGACGGCCTCCACGCTGCGCTCGCCTATGGTCACGATGCAGTCCACGCCGGTTTTGGCGGTGATGAGGGCTTCGCAGTCGGCCTCCAGTTTGATGGCGTTTGCCAGGGTCTGCAGGGCCTTGCCCGCGTCGGCCACGGCCTTGGTGTCGGCCCTAGTGTCATTGAATACGGCCCCCAGCACCTCCTTGGCCTCGTCGTGCGCCACGCCGCGCCTCAGCTTCGCCCCGGCGAAGTACTCCCCCGCGGAGGCGCCGTAGGGGTTGTGCACATAGAGGCTGTCGCCCAGGTGCTCATCCTCGCTCGCGGTCACCTGCACCGGGGCCATCGTCTGCGCGTCCGCCGCCACGCTCGGGTTGGAGTAGTACCAGTTGACGAACACCGCCGCGCCCAGCGCGAGCACCAGGGTCGCCAGGACCAGCTGCCGTTTTTGCAAGAGCTTTTTCATTGTGTTCTCTCCTTTGGATAATGAATCTATGTAGGGGATGGCCTCCGGACATCCCCGGTCGCATCAGAACCGCTCGGGACGCCGGGACATCCCCGGTCGCATAAAATTCGCTCGGGGCGTCGGGGACGCCGCCCCCTACCCATTCCGGCGCGCGGGTGGCAAGAATGCCACCCCTACAGACCATTTCTCATTTACCCCGCCCCCATCTTCGCCACGCTCACCTTGTTGCTGCCTATGCCCAGAACCGCCGTCACGGCCTCCACGATGGCCCGGCGCACGATGAGGTCGTCGCCGCCCCGGCAGATCACCGCCACGCCGCGCACCTGCGGCTCGATCATCTTCAGCACCAGGCCCTGCTCCCCCGCGCCGCTGCCGATGATCACGTACTCCTTCGTGGCGTTCAGGCTCTCCTCGCTGCTTTTTTCAGAATCGCTGTGCCTGCTGTCCGTTTTCCCCTGCACGGCGTAGATGGGCTCGCTGCCGCAGTCCAGGGTGAGCATCACGCGGGTCTCGCCCGCCCCGGCGATGGCCCCGATGATTCCGGCCAGGCGTTTTTCCAGCTGCTCCTCGTAGGCCGTCAGATCGACGCGAATGCTCTCCTGCGCCGGATTTTTGCCGCCTTCGGCGCTTCTTGTGCCGGTTGGGATGGATGTAATAAGAAGCAACAGCAGCCCAACGAGCCCCGCCGCCAATACGATCGCTTGCCAGCGCCCGATCTTCCACTTGGCCAGCAGCGCGCTGAGGACATCCGTCTTCCCGTCTTTATCCATTGCTTTGCTCTCCTATTGCTGCCTCCACGTCCAGCCCGGCCTGCGCTTTCAGCGCCGCCGCGAGGCCCCGCGTATCCGCGCCGGGGGGCACGAGCACCCGCGCCGTGACTATCTCTATGCTCCCGTCCGGCCAAATAGACGTGTCCAGGAGAATTTGTCCGCCGGCCAGTCCGCGCTCGTCCAGCACGGCCTGTATGCGTTTGGCGATCTCCTCTTCAACAGCGGTTTTCAGCTGCCGCGAGACCGTCTCCTCCAGCGCGGGGATGGTCGGCGTATCCAGGATGTCCGGGAGGATCCAGTCCAGGCTCACGCCGCCGCGCAGGAAAAACGGCGACAAAAACGCGCACAGCAGGAAGGTCGCGATCAGCGCGCGCAGCGCTTTCTGGACGTTGCCCTTGGGGGCCAGCAGCCAAACCAGCCCCCCGGCCAGGGCGGCCATGGCGATGGAGAGCACCCAGGTGCGAAGCTGTTCCATGCTTTTTTCTCCAATCGTGTTACAATGCATTGACTTTTCGCATAGTCTGTGTTACAATGGTTATGATAATCAAAAAGGAGGTGCATTCCTATGGCACAGGGCACACTCAGCATCCGCATGGACAACACCCTGAAGGAGCAATTCCACCGCATGTGCGAGGAGTTCGGCATGTCGGTCTCAACGGCTGTGACGCTGTTCGCCAAGGCCATTCTGCGCGAGCAGAAAATTCCGTTCGAGATTGCCGCTGTCGATCCATTCTATAGCGATTACAATCAGGCCAGGCTCAATCGGGCGATAGCAAATCTTGACGCTGGCAGAGGGACCGAGCATGAACTGATTGAGGTGGACGACGATGCCTAAGATTTGGGACGACTATCTTTACTGGCAGACGCAGGACAGGAAAACCCTCAAACGTGTCAATCAGTTGTTGCAGGATATTGAACGCAACGGACACGATGGCATCGGCAAACCAGAGCCGCTCAAGCACAAATCGCAGGGGTGGTGGAGTCGGCGCATTGACGAGGAAAACCGACTAATCTACCGCATTGAAGAAAACGGCGTTGTGCATATCGCCTTCTGCCGCAGCCATTACGAAAAGCACTAACCATTCCCCACCGTGATCACAAGCCCCGTGGAAATCAGCAGCAACGCCGCGTTGAACACCACGCAGGCGCTTAAAATCGCCACGGCGCAGGCCGCGCTCTTGAATACCTCGGCGGCCTTGCCCTGCTGGAAGAGCTCCGAGGCCGCCGCCAGCAGCTTGAGCAGCACCGACCAGAGCAATAGCTCTATCAAAACAGGCGCGTAGAGCGCCAGGGCCGCCAGCAGCGCGAAGCCCCCCACCGCGCCCTTTACCAGGGAGACGCTGCTGAGGATGGCCCCGCAGGCCTCGCTCAGCGCGCCGCCCACCAGGGGGACGCTGCCCGCCACCACCTTCATCCCCCGGATCACCAAGGCGTCGGCCGTGTTGGCGATGAGGCTCTTGATGCTCAGCAGGGCCGAGAACAGGCCCGCCAGCAGCGCGAAGGCGCCGATGACGGCCTTTTTGACGGCACCCGCCACGGCGGAGAGCCGCGCGTCCTTCGCCGCGCCGTCCACCAGGCCGAGGCCCAGCACCACCCCCGTGCAGGGGATAATCACGCCGTCGGCCAGTTGAGAGAGCCCCTGGGCCGCCGCGAACGCGATGCTGTGGTAGCTCAGCGCCAGGGCGGGCTTGCCGGAGGCCGTGATCACCCCGGCCAGGACGGGAATCAGCAGCAGGGCGAAATTGCTGCCGGTATGGACCACGGCGCCGGCCGCGCGCATCAGCGCCGCCAGGCCCGGCAGGAGGAAAATCAGCGCCAGCATACTGCCCGTCACTTCCAGGGAGTGGCGGATTTTTTCGTCCTCCGGCATGGCGGCGGCGGCGTAGGACAGCAGCAGCACCACCCCCAGCGCCATGCCCCCGGAGCGGACGACCTTGCCCACCCCCCCCTGCAACATGCCAAACAGCAGGGCAATAATATCCCGCGGCGAGGCCCCCAGCAGGGAATACAAATCGATGCCCTCCACCCCGAGGGCCCGCAGGGCCTCCCGCGCGTCCTCCGGCAGGGCCTCCACCAAACCCTGCGCCCCGGAGGCCTCCAGCTGGGATTTAAATGCCGCCGGCTCTTGGATGGCCTCGTTTTCCTGGGCGGCGGCGGGGATGGCGAAGAGGAGGATCGTTATAAGAGCAATGAATGCCGACACTAAGGCTTTGCTGGTTATGGCGCGGGTGGCAAGAATGCCACCCCTACAGGTATTGCGCATCTTCATTGTGCATTGTGCATTGTGCATTGTGCATCACCCCCGTATCAGCCCCACCGCCAGCTCCGCGATGCTCTTCAGCAGCGGCAGGGTGAGGCCCAGCACCAGCAGCCGCCCGCCGAGCTCCACGGTGTTCGCCAGGGCGTTCGAGCCGCTGTCCCGGCAGATGTCCGCCGCCAGCTGCGTGGTGATACAGATCCCCAGCGCTTTGACCAGCATCGTGTACGAGCTGTTCCCGCCGAAGGTGGGATCGCCTCCCCCGGGCGCGAATTGCAGGATGCCCTGCACGGCGGCGAGGAGGTCCCGCAGCGCGCCCATGAGCAGCAGGGCCACCGCCAGCACGCCCCCCAGCTGCACGAACAGCGCCAGCTCGGGTTTGACCTGCCGCACGATGAGGGCCGCGAGGGCGGCGGCTACGGCGGCCGCGGCTAATTTCCACATGGTGTTCTCTTTCTGCTAAGGTTCGGGCGGCAAGAATGCCGCCCCTACAGGTGGCAATTCGCCGCAGGTTTGTATGGGACGCAGAGGCTGTAGGTGTGGCATTTTTGCCACCCGAATCTCTGGGGGTCTTTCATATCGGCAATACGCTCTGCACCGTCTCCAGCAGGCTGACGAACACGGGCACCAGCATCAGCAGGATGACCGCGATCCCCGCCAGCACCACGAGCATCCCGTATTCGTCCCGCCCGAGCTTGGACAGGATCTGCTGCAGGATGGCCACGATGAGGCCCACCGTGGCGATTTTCAGGATGAGGGTGAAGTCCATGGCGTTTTCCTTTCTTTGCTTTGGCGCTCCGCAATGTCAATGGTTTTGACCCACATTCTCCTGTGTTGTTGACATTACTCCTTGGAGGGGGTAAAGGCATCACATCAACAGTATCATCACTGTCAACCCGGCCAGAATGCCCAGCGTGAAGGCCGCGCGGCCTCTCGTGTCCCGCTGGGCGCGGGCCTGCACCAGCAGGGTCTCCAGGAGGGACTCCTGCACCAGCAGGGCCTCGCGCTGGCCTTCGGCGTCGCTCGCGCCCAGCAGCTCTCCCAGGGCGAGCAGGTGTCCCCTGTCCTGCGCCCGCAGGCCGGGGCAGTGGGATTCTATCGCATCGCGCCATGCGCCGGGGAAGGCCGTGCCCTCTCTCATCGACGCCAGGCAGTGGGGCAAAAAGGCCGGATGCTGGCTCTGTTCGCACACGGCCCCGAGCATCTGCGGCAGGGGCGGGCGGCTGTATTGCAGCTGCGCGCGCAGGGAGGCGAGCATCTGCAAGGCGCGTTCCAGCTCCCGCACGCGCAGTTGCATGGCCCGTGAGAGCATCGCGCCCGTGCCGCCGCAGGCGAGGAAAAGCAGGGACAAAGCCAGGGTTTTCAGCATGGAGGCTCCTGTAGGGGGCGGCGTCCCCGACGCCCCAAGCACAACATTTTCCTTTATGTGACCAGGGACGTCCGGAGGCCGTCCCCTACTTTTAGTTCGCGTATTTCAGCCAGTTTGCACGGAAATTCCAAGTGCGCCAAATAGTCGAACGCGCCGCAGGCGAGCAACCGGCGCGCCACGGGGCGGGCGAGGGCCTCTTCGGCGCTGCCCGCGTGGAGGGTGGCCACGAAGCGCACGCCCGTGTGGAAACCGGCTTCCAGGGCGGCGGCGTCGCTCTCGCCGCCCAGCTCGTCGCACAGAATCATCTCGGGCGAGAGCGAACGTATCGCCAGCAGGATGCCCTCCCCCTTGGGGTAGCCGGTGAGGACGTCCGTGTTCGCGCCCAGGTTGCAGCAGGGCGTGCCCTCGCGGGCCCCGGCCAGCTCGCCGCGCTCGTCGATGATCGCCACGCGGCGCGGAAAACCGTGATCTCTAAGGCTTCCCGAGCCGTTCAGGCCGTCCGAGAGGCGGCGGGCGAGGTCGCGCAAAAGGGTGGTCTTGCCGCTGCCGGGCGGGCCGGAGATCAGCAGGCCGGGGAGGCTGCCGTTCCGGTACAATCTCGCGCACAGCGCGCTCGCCGCGCCGGGGATTTCGCGGGCGACGCGCAGGTTGATCGAAGAGATGTCGCGCACAGCCGTGACTGAGCCATGTTCAATCACCGCCGTGCCGCACACGCCCGCCCTGTGCCCGCCCGGCAGGGTGACGTAGCCCCGGGCGATGTCCTCGGTGTAGCTGTGCACGGAGTATTCGCACAGGGCGCGCAGCGCCTGCGCCAGCTGCGCGCCGCCCAGGCGCAGCGGGAGGGGCCGCGGGCCCTCCGGCAGGGTGAGCGTGACCGGGCTCCCCGCGCGCATCCGGATCTCCGTGGCGCGGGCGCGCACATCCTCCGGCAGCGCGGCCAGGGGGGTGAGGACGAAATCCGGCAGGCGTGCGGCGGCCTGGTCGAAGGGCTTTACGCTTAAGCTTATTTGCATTTTCCGGCGGGCGGCATGAATGCCGCCCCTACAGCCTTCCTTCAGCGGCATTCCTGCCGTTTTGTACATGCCTATGCGGGAGGAGGACAGGTTATGACAAGCCCTCCCGTTCGTCATTTTGACGAAAAAAGTTCGCTTATCGATAAACGATAATTCGTGAATTTCGCAAGGTGTGCGACAAACCCCCTGTTTCCCGTCGGAAACAGGGGGTTTGCTTACATTTCCCGCGCAGTTTTTTGCGGGCGTTTTCCGAGCTTTTTGGCCGGTAATTTTTGCTGGGCAAAATGCACAAAGGCGTCACGCCAAAACCCCGTAGTACCTTCCCAGCCAATACGCGAACGTGTAGGGGTAGCAGCTGTCAATCATGCAGTCGCTGCCCCTGCCGGTGTAGAGCCATGGGCTGCGGTTGTATTTCGCGATGAAGCGCTCGTCGTCGGGCAGGCGCCAGCCGGTCTCCTTGTAATCGTTGAGGTACATGCGCACGGGCATGTCGGCGCGGGCCTCCAGGCTCACGGGGGCGGCCAGGCGGCTGGCGGGGCTTCTGTAGAACCAGCGCTCCAGCAGGGCCATGTCGATGGGTTCGTCCGGGCAGGCGAGCATAAAGGGGATGTCGTAGCCGGGGTTGTGATCCCGGCCTATCGTGCCGCGCCAGGCCTTGTAGCCCGCCCTGTAAATTTCGCGCAGGGCGGGATCGGGCTCCAGCAGGATCAGCGGCCAGAAAGCGGCGGTGGCCAGCATGTGGTCGCCGAACATGATGGCCTCGGGGAGGTCCATGTTCTCCATGCGGGCCATCTGGTCGAAGCGCTCGGCGTGCTTGGGGCCGAGCGCGGCGTAGCCTTTCGCAAGCAGGTCTTCGTAGGCGGCCTGCCAGCGGCCCGTTTCGCCGGCGACCTCCATGGTCACGCGCAGGTACATCAGAATTTCGGCGGCGTTCAGGCAGGCGTCGATCCAGCCCAGGCCGCATGAAAAATAGTCCTCGTCCCACTTGGCCCAGAGGGCGGGGCCGCCGAAGGCGTCGTGCATCTGGCAGCCGTGATCGAGGATATGCCCCATCATGTTCCGGCAGGCCTGCGCGCTCAGCGCGGCAAGCTCGGGGTCGTCCCGGGCCAGCGTCAGGTGCAGGTAATAGGCGTGCGCGAAGTGCAGGGTGATCTCATCGGAGCTGGTATCGCCCTTGTAGACCAGGCCCACGCCGCCGGGGGCCACGCCCTCATACAGCCGCGCCAGGCGTTCCGGGACGGGGGCGCCGGCGTCGATGATCATGCCCGCCACGCCGCGATTCAAAGCCGGCGTCGTCGGGAGCACGCGGGCCGTGCCGTCGCCCAGCTTCTCGAAGTAGAAGCCGTCGTCGGGCACGGGCTCGTAGGGGGCCATGTAGGTGCGGGCCACGAAGCCGTCGCCACGGCCGGGCATGTAGGTCAGCAGGAGCATGGCCTCGCTGGAGCGCGCGCATACGGCTTTAATGCGCTGTGTTTCGGGATGCTCGGGGCCCAGCTCGCGGCGCAGCGTCCCGTAGTGCAGCAGCTCGGCCATGGCGAAGGCGCAGCCGAAGCAGCCGTCGTTGTCGCTGGCGTTATAAGAAACTTTGCTCGTGGGGTCGCGCGGCCGGGTGAGCATCTTCTGGGTGATCATGCCCCTTCGATCCACGACGTCGAGATTCTCCCGCAACAGGAGATTTGCCTTCTCTTCGGCGGTCAGCCATTTCATCGTGATGCGCGCGACGCCGCCCTTCGTGCGCACCCACAGGGCTTCAAAGACGCTCTCGTCCTCCGGCTCCACAGGCAGCAGGGCCAGGACTTCGTTTGAAGGCAAATCCCTGGTGGCGCTGAAGTACATGATCCTGTCATTCTTGCAAGGGGCGGCGGGGTCGTAGCGGGTAAGGCCGGTTTTCGCGCCGAACCACACGACGCCGTCCCGGGTGGAGGCCTTGCAGGAGTACTCGCTCTTCCTCGAGGGCAGGGGCAGGTTGGGCAGCCCGGACGGGGAGACGCGCTGCCGTGCGTCCCTGCCGAACAGCGCCGAAGGGATTTCGGGACTGCTCCCCGGATAGAATTTGCTGAACCGGTTGAGGTGTCTTTGCAGCTGGATGGGCATAGCTTCCTCCCGCGTGTTTCGTTACCCCCATGGTACACGTTTTTTTGCCGCAAGTCAAGAGAAATCGACTTGTATCCAAGAAACGCCCTGAAGAAACGCCTTGAAAAAACGAAAGGAACGGACGCTTGAAAAAACCCTTGCATTTTCCCCCATATGTGTTACAATAGGGATTGAAAATACGCAAGGGGGTTTTGCCATGGCGAAAAGTCAAAATAAAAAAGAAAAACAGGAGACCAAGGGGCCGCCCGAGGGGCGGCGGTACGTGGGCACGGCGGAAACAGTCGGCTTCATCATGTACGACGCCGCGCCGTCCATCGTGATCGGCCCGAACGCGGAGTGGACCGACAGGCTGCTGAACATCAGCAAGGGCGTGCAGGCGCTGCTCGGGCCCTTCGGGACCGTGTGGGACGTCCTCGACGACCTGTTCGTGGCGGCCTGGGTGGAGAAGACCCGCACGCGCTTCGGCAAGTTCCGGCCCTACCTGCTGCTCTATCCCCTCTACGGCCTGCCGATGACCCTGCTGGTCTACATGCTGCCCTACATCTTCTGGGGCACGGACAGCACCTTTGTCCCGAAGATCGCGTTCAACTTCGCGCTGGGCCTCTTAAACGAGCTGACCGGCACCATCTCCCAGATCGCCCGCATGGGCATGGTGGCCAACATCACGCCGGAGCCGCAGGAGCGCCTGAGCCTGATCACCAAGGCGAAGTTCCTGTCCTTCGGCAGCTCCCTGCCCAAGCAGATTTTCACCATCCTGCGGGACATCATCTCGCGCAACACGAAGAAGACGGCCCTTGAGGTCAACATGAACCTGCGTTCGCTCTACACATGGATGGGCATGATCACCATGACCATCAGCGCGGGCATATCGCTGTATTATGTCATTGTGACAAGGGAGCGGGTGCAGAGCGCCGGCACCGCCGAGCTTGCCGTGGAGGACAAACCGCCCACGTTTAAGGAATCCCTTGTCGCCCTGAAAAACAATCGACCCCTGTTACTGTTCATGCTCTCACAGGTGCTGGACGGCTTCCAGATCGGCAGGCAGCACGGCACCTACGTCGATTCCATCCTGAACTTCTCCAACTTCGGCCTGATCTCCGGCATCCCCGGCTCGCCGGTGAGCTACGCCAGCTACGGCTACATCACTTGGCTGCGCCAGCGGTTTTCCACCAAGACGCTGTGGATCGCCTCGGAAAATATCAACAAGCCCTTCTGGATCGGGATCTACTTTTTCGGCATGCTCCGCACGAAGAAGGCCGCGCAGGGCAACGGCTTCCACCGCATGTACGCGCACCTGGTCCCCATGCTCATCGCCTACAGCATTGAAAACACCGCGTACATGGCGCTCTACGGCGCCAAGCGGGTCATCCCGGACGAGATACGCAACGAGATGATCGACTACGGCGAATGGAAGAACGGCTTCCGCGGCGAGGCCATGGTGGGCATGATGCGGGGCCTGCCGCAGAAGATCGCCGGCGCGGTCGGCGGCACGCTCACCAACGCGATCATGCAGATGATCGGCTTCCAGACCGGCGAGCACTACCTGCACCAGACGGAGAAGACCGCCGACGGCGTCTTCGCCATGGCCACCATCGTCCCGGCCCTGTTCAGCATCTTCGGCCTGATCCCCAAGTTCTTCTACAACATAGACCAGAAGACCCGCGAGGTCATGTACGCCGACCTGGCCGAGCGCCGCGCGGCGGCGGCGGCCGCGATGATGGCGGCCAACAGGCAGGATTAGCGGACGCCCCGGCGTGGACACCCCCCTCGCACGCGAGGGGGGCTTGCTCTGCTCCATGCAAATGCTCGGTAATAGCACAAGCTTTATAGCCCCCCCCTCCCGCGCCCGAACCAGCCCTCCGCTATCACGGGCTGCGCGCCGCGGTTGGCGATGAAGGCGTGGCAGTTGCGGATGCCGCCGCTGCCCCCGGCGAGCTCCAGGTTCAGTACCAATATGTCGCTGATGTGCGTGCTGCCAATCTGCCGGGCGGACAGGACATCCTCCCCCGTGTATGCGCGCAGGCTCCTGTCCAATCTCTCCTGTTGCTTCGGTGTCAACAATTCCAACGTGGGCACCCTCCTTTCCAGGGTGAAACCTGTCAGGCCTTCAATGCGTACCCAGCGTGATTTCCACTTAGGGCGCGCGCAGGCGGGCGTTCGTTCGGGCGCTCATTTTCAGGTTATGCATGTGGTTCCTCTCTGATGAAAAAATAGGCGAAATAAAAACGGACTTCCACGCAAGGTCACGGGTGACACTTGGGAAAGTCCGAACGAAGCCGGGCGGCGGCGGCACATGGCCGCCCTCTCCCGGGAATCGGAACTTTCATCAGGCACGGACGCTTCGGCGCTTTGCTGGGGCCGCTCGGGTTACTCATGCGCATCGCTTCCTTTCGTGAAAAATTTTGTTTGATTTAACCCCAAAATAATACTATCACAAAGCCTAGAACTTGTCAACAGCCTTTTCATAAATTTTCAAAAAAAATCTGAGCTGCCCCCTGGATTTGCCATTTTTTGTTTCGCGCCGAAAAAAACGCCCGCGGACAGCCGCAAAGGGCTTGTATCTCTCTCACGAATGCTGTATACTCTTATTGTGCAAAAGCGATGTTTGCAGGGGATGACGTCCCTGGCATATAAAACAAAGCTTTGGTTTGGGGCGTCGGGGACGCCGCCCCCTGCAGGACGTGCAAAAAAGGATGTAAAAAATGAATCTGCGAACCTCTGACTTGGCCATTTGCGCCGAGACCTCCGCCTTCAGCATCCGCGATTACAGCGACCAGGGCCTGCTGGGCCCCGTGCCGCGCGCCGAGGGCAGCAACTACCGCTTCTTCGACCCGCGCCTCATCCCCCAGGTGTACCTCATCAAGGCGCTGCGGGAGATGGGCTTGAGCGCGCAGCAGCTGGCGGACTACGGCCGGGAGCGCAGCCCCGAGCGGGCAGGCGAGGTGCTCGGGCGCTGCAGCGAGCAGCTGCGCCGGGACATCGCCCGCCAGCAGGCCAGCCTGGATATGCTGCGCAGCTACCTCTCGCTCATCGGCGAGGGCCGCACGGCCTCCCCCGGCGAGATCGAGCTGCGGCAGCTGCCCGCCCGGCCCCTGCGCCGCAGCTCCCTGGAGACCCTGGGCGGCAGGCTCAGCCCCGCGCAGCGCCTGCGCAGCGCCTTCGGGGACATCCGGCAAAACGGCAACGCGGGCTGCCCGCTGGGCTTCGCCTGGCGCGACTTCTTCGATTTCATGGAGCAGCCGGACCAGCCGACGCTCTTGGTTTCCTACGACCCGCAGGGCCCCGACGCGCGGCCCGCCGGGGACTACCTGGTGGGCACGCAGCACTGCTACTACGGCGAGATGGGCCCGCTGCCCCGCCGCATGTTCGAATACGCCCTGCATGGCGGGATGGAGTTCACCGGTCCGGCCTACACGGTCTACCTGCTGGACGCCGCCAGCGTCACCGGCGCGGAGGAATATTTGATGCAGGTGACGGTGGGGATCACTAGAAACGCGATATAAGCGGGTGGCAAGAATGCCACCCGAGTCTAGTCTACAAGGAGCCATCCCATGCGCAGCAACATCCGCCCTCCCTGCTAACTCACAAGACAATACAGCGCCCGCGCGCCGCCTATACCGGCCTTCCAACCCAATTTTTTTGAAAGGAAGACAGGTATGGGTTATGATTATTTGAGCAACGCAAAAAGGCAATACTGGATCACCCTGTTCCAGGCGCTTATCCCGGCTTATGTCATTGAGCGGCTGTTCTGGCAGGCGCGCGGCGTTGGCGTGCAGGGGGTGGTCTGGTGCGAGATCATCTACGCCGTCACTGTCACGCTGCTGGAGATCCCCTCGGGCATTTTGGCCGACCGCTTCGGGCGCAAACGTATGCTCCTCCTCGGCTGCCTGCTGGACGCGGCCGAGATGGTGATCCTGCTGTTCGCCCGGAGCTTTTGGGCCTTCGGGCTGGCGGTGTTCCTGGCGGGGGTGGGCCGGGCGCTCTCCAGCGGCAGCGGCAGCGCCCTGCTCTACGACTCCCTGCTGGCGGCGGGAAAGCAGGACGGGTTCGAGAGGACGCTGGGCCGCCTGCGCGCCATCGACATGGCGGGCAGCATGGCGGCGGCGCTCTCCGGCGGGCTGCTTGCCAACCGGCTGGGCTTCGAGTTCAACTATTTGATCTCCGCCTGCGCAATGGGGTTGGCCTTCCTGGCCGCCCTCACGCTGCGCGAGCCGCCCATGATAACAAAACCGGAGAGCGGGCTCACCGGCAATTTGCAGTACGCGAAGCAGGCCCTGGCGCTGTTCCGCGCCGCGCCGCTGCTGCTGCTCTACTGCCTGACCGGCACGCTGCTGGGGGCCTGCCTGATCTACCTCGACGAATTCTGGCAGCTGCTGCTGGAGGGCGTCGGCGTGCCGGTGGCGCTGTTCGGCCTGGTGGGCGCGGGGCTGTCCCTGTGCCGCATCCCCGCGAACCTGTTCGCCTACAGGCTCAAGGAGCGCCATAGCTACCGGGCCATCCTGCTCGCCATCCTGGCCGTGAGCGCCGCCGGGTATCTCGCCGTGTACCTCGCGCGCAAAAACGCGCTGTGCCTTGTCCCCATGGCGGCGATGTATCTCGCCGCGGGCGCCGCCGATCCCCTCGTGGAGGGCTACCTGCACCACCGCGCCGAGAGCCAGATCCGCGCCACCACGGAGTCCATAGCCTCCCTGGCCCTGCGGGTGCTGAGCATCCCGCTGGGGCTGGTCTTCGGCTGGGTCAGCACAAGATTTTCTATTTTCGCGGGCTATCTGCCGCTGGCGATGGTGTGTTCGGTGTGGGTGATGGTATTCTTGGTTTGGCATAGGGTGAAAACAGGCCCTGCGTCAAAGCAAGGCCTGTAGGGGTGGCATTCATGTTACCCGGGTGTTTTTTGGGGTGGCAAAAATGCCGCCCGGGCGTTTATGTACGGGCGGCAAGAATGCCGCCCGTACAGGCTTTACGCGGCCACCTGCGTGCCGCAGCCCGCGCAAAAGCGCGTGCCCGGGCCGTTTTGCGTCCCGCAGCTTTGACATACGGCGGCGGCCTCCTCGGCAAGGGCGGCGGGCAGCTTGGCCCCGCAGCCCGCGCAAAAGCGCGTGCCCGGGCCGTTCTGCATCCCGCAGCTTTGGCACACCGCGCCCTGGGCGGCGGTCATCTCGGGCAGGGGGGAGCCGCAGGCGTTGCAGAACTTCATCTCCGCGCCGCAGCCGTTGCCGCAGCCGGGGCAAATCTTCATGTTTTTGGCGGCCTCGTTGGCGAAGCCCTGCGCCGCCCCGGCGAAACTTGCGAAGATGCCGCCCAGCTGCGCCGCGGAGGCCTGGGCCTGCGCGTTCTGCTGCGCCGCGCAGGGATTTGGCTGGTATTGCGGCTGCGGTTGGTACTGCGGCTGCGGGGCGATTCTGTCGGCGGCCTGGTTCACCGCCTGGTTGACGCCCTGCGTCACCTTGCGCTCCATGGCATGGCCTACGGCGTTGCCCACCGCGTTGCCCACGGCGCGCTTCGCGCCGCGCTTGATCGAATTGCCGAGTATACCACCCATGAGTGTTGCCTCCTTCGTTGAAATACATAAATTTCTGCTTGAAGTATAGCATATCACCGGCGAAAAAGCAAGCGTTTTTTCGCGGAGCGGCCCTGTAAAAACGCAGGCTGCGCGCACAAGAGAAAGTCTTTATTGACACCGCGCCAAAATATGTTATAATTCATATAGGACATATTTGGAGGCCCCCTATGACCCACCTCACCATCCCGGCAAATACCCCCTTAACCCCTCTGGATAAGCACTGGCAGTTCTGCGTGGGCAGCGGCCACGCGGGGCTGGCCCTGCGCGCGGACTACGGGCGGCTTCTCAAACAGGCGCACGAGGAGCTCGGCATGGAGCGCGTGCGCTTTCACGGGATCTTCGGCAGCGCCATGCACACCATGCACTCCCTGCGCGATATTCTGCCCCTGCCGGGCGCGAAAAAGTATGTCGAAACCAGCTTCCGCACCTGCGGCCTGGCCTACGACAACGTGCTCGCGGCGGGCATGAAACCCTTCGTGGAGCTGGGCTTCATGCCGCCCCTGCTGGCAAAGCGCAACTCGAAGAGCCTCATGTTCTACAAACCGAACATCAGCCTGCCGAAAGATTACGGCACCTGGGCGCGTTATATCCAGGCCTTTATTCGCTTTTTGCAGCAGCGCTATGGGGAAAAAGAAATACGCACCTGGTTCTTCGAGGTGTGGAACGAGCCGGACCTGCGCATCGTCTTCTTCCGCGGCAGCCAAAGCGATTATTTTAAGCTATACGAAGTGACTGTAAGGGCCATCAAAGAGATCGACCCGGAAATCCGGGTGGGCGGGCCGTCCACGTCCAACAGCACCTGGGTGGCCGAGTTCGTGGAATTTTGCGGAGAGAACAACGTCCCGGTGGATTTCGTCTCCACCCACCAGTATTCCGGCGACGCCATCGGCATCGTCAAGGACGCCAATGAGATACAGGAGCAGTCGGTCAGCATCCCCAAGCTCGTGCTCGATAAGCTGCGCAACGGCCTGAAGTGCGCGCCCCGGGACGCCATCCTGCCCGCCTACCGGCGCTTCATGGGCGACGAGACCGAGGACAAGGACCTGCCTGCGCACGTGTTCCGCACGAACGCGCCCATCGCCAAGCAGCGGGCCAAGGGCCTGCCGCTCTACTACACCGAGTGGAACCTCAGCGCCACATTTTCGGCTTATTCCAACGACACCCGCAAGGCCGCATCTTATGTTCTAAAAACCTGCCTGGCCTTGGAGGGCGTTGTGGACGGCACCTCCCTGTGGGTGTTCAGCGACATCTTCGAGGAGCTGCACCCCTTCCCCGAGGAGTTCCACGGCGGCTTCGGCCTGATGACCCAGGGAGGCGTCAAAAAACCGGCTTTTCATGGAATGAAAATGCTGGCCGACGCCGGGCCGGCGCGCTATGAGCTCCCCGGCGCGCTGGACGGCGAGATCGCCATGGCGGCGTTCCGCGGCGAAACCGAGACGCAGGTGCTCCTGATTAGGCAAAAAATGAAGAATCTGTTCGAGCTGCCCAAAGAACAAGCGCAAGTCGAAATCGAGCTGGCCCATGAGCCGCAGCGCGTTTACTTACAGCGCATCGACGAGACCCACTGCAACCCCCTGAAGCTCTGGGAGGCCATGGGCAGCCCGCAGGTTCCCACGCCCGCGCAGCTTGCGCAGCTCCAAACCAAAAGCGCGATGATCGACGAAGAACTGCCCTGCGAATGGCAGGAGGGCAAGCTTTCATTCCAAGTTGCGCTGGGTGTGAACGACGTGTATTTTGTAAGGGTGGTGCGGTAGTGCCACGGCAGACCTTCGGCCGGCCATGTTTCGCGCGAAAGCAGTGCCTGTAAAGCCAATGCTTTTACACTTCTCAGCGCTAAAACGTTGACAGGCAAGGCTTCAGCTCTTGCGGCAAGGTCAATCCCTTTACAGGAAAAAGCACACTGGAAGGCACGGCAACATCATCGCTTTACAGCGAAAAAGCGGCAATAAAAGGAGAACTCAATGAAAGACAAAGCCGCCCGGGAGGCCCGGGAGATCCAGCGCCTGGAGCGCGAGCAGGCGCGGCCCAAGCGGCCCGGCTACCTGTACTACATGCTGGCCATCGTCAGCGTGGTGTATATCTCGGACGAGGTGGCCACGCAGATCGGCAACCAGATGCAAAGCGTGGTGGCGCAGGCGCTTTTCGCGCCTGTTTTCGGCGCGGACATGGCCGTGGCCCGCATGAGCGTGCTGGGCACGATTTCCATGATCGGCTCCTTCATCGCGCTGATCTACAAGCCCCTGGCGGACCGCTACGGGCGCAAGCGCTTCCTGGTGATGAACACCCTCGGCATGGGGCTGGGACTCATCGTTATTTCCGTGGCGGCGAACATACCGGTCTATCTGCTGGGCGCGTTTGTCATCGCGCTGTTCATCCCGCACGACATGCAGGCCGTGTACATCCTGGAGACCACGCCGCCGCGCCACCGGGCGAAGCTGTTCTCTATTATCAAAGCCGTCGCGACGCTGGGCGTGATGCTCATCCCGCTGCTGCGCACGCTGCTCATGGGCGACGACACCACCAAGTGGCGCGCGGTGTTCGCCGTGCCGGCGGCTGTGGCGGCCGGGGCGGCCCTGTTCGCGCTGCTCATGGTGCGGGAGACCGACGCCTTCGTGGTCAAGCGCCTGGAGTACCTGCGCATGAGCCCCGAGCAGCGCGAGGCCGCCCAGAAGGAGAAGACCGCCGAGCAGGCGCAGGGCAACGTGATCTCCGCGGCGAAGTTCTGCCTGCGCCACAGGCAGCTGCGCTGGCTGCTGCTGGGCGGCGCGTTCCTGATGTGGGGGATGCTCATCACCATGTATTACGAGACCACCATGAGCTACGGCTACGCCGGGCCCTTCCTGGCGCAGGGGATGGCGCTGGCGGACGCCCAGGCCGCCGCCGCGCCCTTCGTGACGCAGGCGCTGTTCCTGTTCCCCATCGGCAGCGCGGCGCTGCAGCTCATGCAGGGCTTCCTCTCCGACCACTGGGGCCGCAAGCCCGCCGTGATCGTCATGGGCGTGTGCGCGATGGCCGCCTTCACGCTGTTCTTCTTTGGCTCGCGGTATAACTGGAGCCCCCCGCTGGTGGGCCTGCTGTGCGGCGCGGCCATAGGCAGCCACTGGGCCTCCACCGATATCGTCGGCCCGCTCATGTGCGCGGAATCCGCCCCCACGAACCTGCGCTCCTCGGTGCTCTCCGTGCAGCCCATTATGAGCGGGGCCTGCAGCGCCCTGGCTATGGGCACAGGCATGGCGCTCATCAACAAGCTTGGCGACGCCAGCGCGGGCATCGTCAGCCTGGTAATCGCCGTGCCGGGCACGCTCGTCGGCCTGCTCATGATCGCCCTGAAGGTGCGCGAGACAAAGCACGTGAATCTGCAGGCGGTCACGGGCCGGGAGGAGTAATTTATCTCATGAAAAAGCCGCAGGCGCGATGCCTCTGCGGACGGCGAATCAAAAACAGGAGGAGACTAATTATATGAAAAAACGCATGGTGTCCATCCTGCTTACGCTGGCATTGCTGGCGGGAATGGGCGGCGCTCTGTCCGTAACCGCCCGCGCGCAAGGCGAGGCCCGGCTGCCGACGAAAAAGGAGCTGAACGCCGCGTGGTTCAAGAAGCGGCCGTCGGCCGAATTCAACGGGGACATCGCGCTGATGGCGGCAAGCCTTGCCATGGATGAATCGGCATTCAGGGAGCGCTATGGTGTGCCCGGCAAGCCCCTTGAGATGGAGCGGTTCCCGGCGGGCACATTCATATGGGGCGTGGAAAACCCCCACTTCAAGGTCGGCTCCATCGCGCTGGGGGACGCAACCCTCGTCGTGGTCAAGCTGGACGGCTCCGGCGCGTTCGGGTCGGGGCAGTACCTCGTGAGCAATTTTATCGGGTATTACGGCTACGCGGCGCAAGCCGCGCCCTACTGCTGCTATCGCGTGGAGGCCGGTTACAGGTCCTACGCGGACGCCGTGTGGGAGACGCTGGGCGGGCTGAAAAGCACGTTCGAGTGCAAAAAGAACCTCAAGCTGCTGATTACGGGCCACAGCATGGGCGGCGCGGGCGCAAACCTGCTGGGCGTGCGGCTTGAGAAGGAGGGGCAGATAGCGGGGGTGAAGATAGACAGGAAGGACATCTATGTCTACGCCTTTGAATCCCCCAACGTGTACCTTGACCCCTGCGACCCCTATGCGGGGGCCGAATTTGACAATATTTACAATTTTGTCAATTCCACCGACGCCGCCGTCCTGTTTATGCCGGGGCAGAGGTTTGGGAAAACGTACTATTTCGACCTGCCGGACCCGGAAAGGGACTTCCACCATCCGACTTACGCCGAATACGAGCGCGCCATCGGCGGCACCGACCCGGACAGCGATACGCGGCGTATCTGGGCCGCCAACCTGTTCTACAGCGGCGTCGCGCTCCTGCGCAGCGGCTGAGCGCTTTGCTCTAAGAGCGGGATTGGCAGCCTTTGTATAATTTACGCACAACAGAAACAAATGAAACCAAACGGGAGGAAATACCATGGCGGAAATGCAATACAGAACAGACCCCAAGAGCGGCAGGCGGCTGTCCGCGCTGGGCTTCGGGTGTATGCGCCTGCCGAACAGCGCCGAGCAGCGCGAGCAGCTGATCGTCAGCGCGGTGGCGGCGGGCGTCAACTACTTCGATACGGCGTACCTGTACCCCGGCAGCGAGGCCGCCCTGGGCGGCATCCTCAAGAAGAACGATTTGCGGGAAAAAATTTATATCGCCGACAAGCTGCCCCACAGCCGCTGCAAAAGCGCGGGCGACTTCGACAAGTTCTTCAACGAATCCCTTTCGCGCCTGCAGACGGACTATATCGACTACTACCTGATCCACAACGTCGGCACGCCGGAGGCCTGGCACAGGCTGCTGGGCCTGGGCATCGCGCAATGGATAGAGGCCAAAAAGGAGAGCGGCGCGATAGGCTGCATCGGCTTCTCCTTCCACGGCAAATCCAATGATTTCGCGCCCCTGCTGGACGCCTACGCCTGGGATTTCTGCCAGATCCAGTACAACTACATGAACGAGAACTTCCAGGCCGGCACGGCGGGGCTGCTGGCGATCCACGAACGGGGCCTGGCGGCGATCATCATGGAGCCCCTGCTGGGCGGCAAGCTCGCGCAGAAGCTGCCGCCGAAGGCGAAGGCGCTGTTCGACCAAGCGGCGCCGGGGCGCAGCCCGGCGGCCTGGGCCTTCAAATGGCTGTGGGATAAGCCCGAGGCGACGGTCGTCCTCTCCGGCATGGGCGCGATGGAGCAGCTGGCCGAGAACATCGCCACCGTGTGCGATACCCCCGCGGGCTCCCTCACGCAGGCGGAGCGGGCCGTCTACGCCAAGGCCTACGAGATCATTTCCGAGACGTACAAGATACCCTGCACCGGCTGCAGCTACTGTATGCCCTGCCCCAGCGGCGTGAACATCCCCGGTTGCTTCGCGGCCCACAACATGTCCTACGCCATGGGCTGGATGGCCGGCATACAGCTGCACATGAACGCGACGTCCATGCTCGGCACGGGCGCGGCCAAATGCACGGGCTGCGGCGCGTGCCTGAAAAAATGCCCCCAGGCGATCGAAATCCCCGCCCGCCTGAAGGAGGTGCGCGGCCGCATGGAGCCCCTCCCCATCCGGGGCATCATGTCGGCCGTGCGGCGGTTCATGGGGTGAACTCCAAGCATAGCAAAGCCGCAGGTCGGTGGCCTGCGGCTTTTGGCGCGATTTGTCAATGCTTGATCACTTCTTGGAGCATTTCCCAAGCTTGCTCGGGCGATACGGCGTAGGAATCGATGGCAACGACAATATCGTCAATGAGAACGCCGAAGCTTTTTACGGAGCCATTATACGTCCTCGTCATGACAGTCTCAAACGACATATCCTCCGCGCGGAATATGGGATGCTGAAAAACTTGACTAAACTCTTTCGGCACGGCGATCATCCACCCCGCTTCCGGATAAAGCGCTATATCGTATTTTTCCCGTTCCTCTAAAGAGACAATATTGGCGAGATCATATTCAGTAAATTTGTGAACGCTCCAAAAGACTTGGCCTATTCCTTTGGGTTTTCCAAAAATGTAAAGGGAATTTAGCGATTGATTAATAAAACGCCGCGCATTGTCTACCGCCAGGCTTTCAGGGAAAGTTTTTGGAATATACGCGCCGAAGTCGGGGTCGGCATATGCCTCCTCAAGGGTGATTCGTTCATCGCGAAGCTCGGGGACCTCTGGGTTGTCGAGGACTTTCAATTTCGGCTTTCGTCTGGCCTTCACGCTAGTCAATATAATTTCGTTCACAAGCATTTCGAGGCACTCGTTATATTCGATTGAAGCCGGATAGTCATATAGCGATATATGATATATGATGCCGTTCAAGAGAAAAGTTGCCGTAAACTCATACAATTGAATCGTTTCATTTATATCAAATTCATAATAACCGCCGAAGGTAGCGTTACCGATGTATTCCGAAACAACGGGGATGCCGTGCACATTGGATATTTCAAACCCTTTGATTTCCCAATATGTTATGTCGAACAGCATCTGCTGGTACTTTTCTGTATTGCGAATCGCATTTTTCCTTAGCGTTATGCTCGTCCTGAAGTTTGGTTCGTCAGTTCGCTCAATTTCCACTTTTACATGGTTCATCCAGCTGTCAATCTCATATGCCGCAGTCGCGGACTTAATTTTTGCGAATTTCTCAAAGCCCGGCAACACGGCAGTCACTTGCTCGCTGGTTAAATCATGCCAAAACTTTTCCTGTAGTTCATAGCTGACGAACATGCGGGGTTCCTTGTCAATATTGATGATAAGCGGGTGATAATCGGCACTGGACCAACTGTCGGCTGCTTCACCGCAAGCAGAAAATACGCCAAGCATGAACACGATCGTCATGAATGCTGCTATCTGCCTTTTAATCATGAGAAAACCCTCCGTACATCATTTATGTGATGGTAGCAAACAGCAAAAATGGGCTTCTTCAACCGTTACAGCCGATGAAGCCCGCGCTGGTGGAGCTGGCGGCAATCGAAGCCGCGTCCGAAGATCCATCCCCATGGTTTTCTACGAGCGTATTCTATCGTTAAGGTTCCCCTCGCACGCCGTCGATAGACAAACAGCGTGTTACGGTAGCCGGATATCTTCATGATGGCGGGTCACGGCAGCCCGTTCATGCACGTGCCCTGCTGATTGACGCCGCGTCCCGGGCCGCAGGCCTCCCGGGGGCGACGGCCGCTACCGGTTAAGGTTAAGCGGCGAGGAGTTGATAATCGTTGTCGTTTATTTCTAAACTGCGGCTTGATATAGCGGGTCCGCGCCGCTGCTCGCTTGCCAAGGATCAAAATCCCCGTCGAAATCCTTTCAGCCCCATGGGGTTGGGGGCTGTTATTATTATAGCCGGTTTTGCGGGAGATGTCAAGGGGGAATTTGCGGATAGATCACACGGCTAAATGTCGCTCTTGCGGCGGTTGCAGTCCTCACATAGCATTTTGCAGTTATCCGCGCTTGTTTTTCCGCCCTTGCTCCACGGCGTGATGTGGTCCGCCTGCATTTCGGTGATGGCAAAGCCGTCCACGCCGCATTTCGCGCAAATGCTGCCCTGCCGCTCATAGGCCTCACGCCGCTGGTTGGGGGTAAACGCCCTGATGTTCAGGTGCCGTTCATTCCGATTGAGGACGTAGGGATAAATACCCTTCTTGTTGGTGACGTCGTCGTCCATCATGAGGGCCTGTATCTCCCGTTCCAGCTTCGCGGTGTCGTACATGCCGCCCTTGAATTTGTCATACAGAGCGCCCCAGTCAAGCCCCTTCATCTCTTTGCGATAGTTCGTAAACGTCAGCTGTACCCATTCGATCACGTTCCTGAAATACGTCCACAGCTCGTTCGCGTTCGGGTCGTGCTGGTGGATGGACATGTATTTCTCAATGTCGCCGCCGCTGATCCAGCCGATGGCGGTCTGCAAAAACTCCTGGCGGATGGGCGAGCCGTTCACGTAGTCCTTGGCCAGCCCGTAGGCCGCGCAGTTGCTCTTGCTGAAGACCGACTTCGCGCTGGTGAGCCATGTGCCGGTGTACACGGCGTTGCGCAGCTCCTGGTCGGTGAGCTTCTCGCCCGAGATGTTGATAATCCTGAACCAGTCCAGCTTTTCCTTGTCGTTCCCCTCGCAGAAGTAAATCATGAGCTTGTAGTCGAGAATTTGGTCACGTTCTACTGGGACGAGGTTATGAAAAAACTTTGGATAGCCGCCGATTTCAACAGCAAAATCTCCATGGACATACTGGCAAAAGCTAACGGTGCGCTGCTGGCCGTCCAAGATTTCATATGATCCATCATCGTTCTTCGCCCAATACATCACATTGAGTGGGAAGCCCTTGCGTATGGTATCGATTACGGCATTGCGCTTGGCTTCTTTATAGACAAACTCACGCTGATACTTTGGCCGGATGTTCAACCGACCAGCATAACCAACTACGCCTTCTTCCAGGTTGTCGACATAGCTTTCTGTGACTTGCCGGATGGTTAGCTCATGCAATTCGATGTTCATTCGAAATCTCCTATCCTGCGGATAATTATGCGAGGGTATGTCTGAATGTAACATTCACCATCTACCATGTAATATGTCTTCCCAGCGGGAGGGCTTTTGAGTTTGATAACCGCTCCATCGTTCAATTTTGTAACTTTGCTGCGCTTGCCATTCTTATCAATCTGAATCTGTTCCGGGTACTTTTTATTCGCTGCACCATACCAAGTTTTTGTGATTGCGAGAATTTCAAATTGCTCGGGGTTGTATTTGTCAAGGAAAGTGATAGGCACACCCATTGCCCCATCCCAGTCCATGGGGATTTCGCTAACCGCTGGAACCTCTATCGCATCGTAATTGTCATAGTGCGGATAGCTGGCTGGGCTATAGCTCTTATATAAAATTTGCTTTTCATGCCTTTTGGTTGTATCAAGCGTGGTATACCAGAAAATTCGTCCCATGCTGAAGTACTTAATCCCATTCTCAATCTTTATTCTTGATTCAGTCTCTATTTCATAGTCATCGGGCACACGAAACCACTTCGTCCCGCCATTGCAATACCCAAGCCAAAGACGATTATCCTGAACAAACCGAAACAATTCTTTCGTGGTTATTGCATTTTGGTCGCCAAGGATCAAAAAATCTTTGGCATACTCCATCAACAAAGTGACATATTCGCGGAATAATGAAAACGGCGGATTGGTAACTACAATATCCGCTTGCTTTAACAATTCAATGCACTCGGAGGAACGAAAATCCCCATCGCCTTGCAGCCTTGTCAAGGCGTTCTTTTTGTTGCGCAACAAATACTCAACGTCTGTCAGGTCGACAGCGCCATCCTTGTTATAATCTTCAACCTCTGTTATTTCTATCCTATGCGGTGCCCTTGTGGTTTTATCTTCTATCGGCTCATCGTCAAACAGCGACAACTGCACATTGGCTATGGGTGAACCGATATAGCATGTGGCGATTAACTTTTTTAAGCCCAAGAAGTTAAAATTCATCGCGAAGTATTTGAAAAAGTTACTCTCATAGGGATCGTCGCAGTTGCAAAAGATAACCTTGCCTCGAAATTGTTCCTGATAGTAGCGCATTTCCGCCATTATGTCATTCATTTGGGTATAGAATTCATCCTGCTTGGCTTTCTTCGCCTGACCCAAGCCTGCGTTACCTGCCATGCCGCTTACTCCTCTCTAAGGTGTTGGTGGTAGAGCTATTATACCACAGCCCCCCAGGAAAATCAAGCCTGCACCGAAAATATTTTCGGCAAAAAGAAGGCCGCGCCCCCGCGCGGCCCTCGCCTACATCAGGCAACCCTACACCATATCCATCCAAAGCCACCCGATCAGCAAATACTTCACGATCAGGTGCCACATGAAGTCGCGCTCCCAGATGGGGTAGCTCATCAGGCCGGCGTCGTGCAGGGCGGCCTTCACCGCGAAGGGCAGGATGGGGCGCAGCGGCGATAAACGCGGGACTCATATCCATCGCGATTTCCTTGATATTGCTGGCTTTCGCCTCATGCTTCGGCAGTTCCTCCGTGAACGCTTTCATCGTTTCGCCGTCCTTCCGGCTTTTTCCTAGTTGAAGCCTACGCTGAATTTGGAACGGATGAAGGGATGAACGGACGCTCTACACTAAAACAAAGCTTAGTTTTAAGCGAGAAAGAGGTTGACGAGTTTTTTGCCACGGGCAAAATCGCGAAGTACGGCAATTTCGATTTCAGCGGGCTTAATGATGTGATACAGGCAAAATAGGATTTGCTTGGTGCGCATGTTCGCCAGGGTAATCAGCACACCTTCCACTTGCAGGCCGGGGCTGATCTGCTGCTGCACCTGCGCCACGGTGTCGAACAGTTGCGTCATGCCGATGACAGACAGGTACTCCGGCTGCACGGGCACGATGACGGAATCGGCGGCGGCCAGGGCGTTGATGGTGATCATGCCCAAAGTGGGCGGGCAGTCCAGCACGATGAAATCATAACCGGGCCGCAGTTGGTCCACCAGGCGCTTGATCATTTGTTTGGAGCCTATTACGGGCCGAAAAAGGCCCATGTTGCTTTATTGGAAGTCAGGGGTGCGAGATTTTTTCAGCCGTTAAAAATGCGGAAAGCCTTGGGTTTTGTTGAATAACGATGTATGTTAGCTGGGTCCGCTGTGGGCTTCAGGTCCCCCGGCAAGCAAGCCGCCGCTGTTTCGGCGGCTTTCCTGCTTCGTTCGTCACAGGGCTTCCATCTCACCCACAGCACCCACAAAGTTGTAGTGAATCACGACTGCCTGTTCCCGGTGGCCGTCTACCTTGACCGCCTCGCACACGACAATCCGCTCCACGAACTCCCGCAGCAGGCCTGGTGTCAGCTCCTGGATGTCCGTATACTTGCGCACGAGGGCGAGGAATTTGTCTGCGCTGACAGCTTTTTTCTCCTGCTCGGTAAGCTCGGCTTCAAGGACATCAGCTTGCTCCGCGAGGGATTTCTGGTCGGCCTCGTAGTCGGCCAGGAGCTTGGCAAAACGCTCGTCGGATATTTTTGCGTGACGTTGTCCTCATAAATCCGCTTCTTCAGCGGCATTTTCTCGTCCGGCACGTCCGGCAGCACGTCCGGCGAGGGGGAGCAGCCCGGCTTCTTCGCGCAACTATGGGAGAGCATCAGCGGGTGGTTTGGTGGGCTGTTCGGCTCTTCGAAAAACGAGAGCACTGCATAGCGCATATCGCCTGTCGCCAGCGGGGCAACCTGCTGGCGACGGGCTTGATTATTATTCGATTATTATTTTCCCGAGTTTGGGTGCGCATATTGACTTTTTACGAATAGTATGATAATATAAATAAACCACATAAACCACATTGAAGGAGGAATCAACTTTATGAAAAACAGGTGTATAAGCAAGCCCCTTTTTGTCTGCCTGGCGATCGCCGCCTTGGTGCTGCTGGCCGCCGTTACGGCGAGCGCGGCACCAGCCCTAAGCATCCCACAGGAGTATGAACAGCCGGACGGCAGCACCTTCACAGCCACCCTGCGCGGCGATGAATTTTTTAGCTATCTTGAAGCTGAGGACGGCTCCGTGCTGATACGGGACGAAGATGGCAGCTGGTGCTACGGAACTGCGGACTTTTTCGTCGGGCCGATGCCCCAGGGTGTGCAATCCCCCGCGCCGGAATTGAAAGCATCAACGGCGCAATTTGGTTCCAGCCGCAAACCAACTGGCGCTATGACTTTGGAACAGGCGCGGCAGGCGGCCAGCGCGGCAACACAAGCAGCAAATGCAGAGAGAATGGAATTGCAGGCGGCAAGCAGCGCTAGCTCTCTCGGCGACATAAGCCTGCTTGTAATTCTGATTGACTTCAATGACACCAGTATCCAATACGAGGAACAATGGGCACAGCATGTTTTCGGAACCACCGGGAAAACGGTGAAAACTTACTTCAATGAAGCCACCGGCGGCAAGATCAACGTCGTGCCCGCGCAGGAAACCTATGGCACTGCCAACGATGGTGTTATACGCATAAAGCTGAATATGAATCATCCAAACACCGATTTTGCGACTGATCCTACTGACGTGTTCGCTGCAGCAAGCCGTTACGTGGATTTTGCGTCGTATAATGCTCCAAGCGGCCACAATCCAAACAGAGAATTGCATATAATGTTTGTCTATGCCGGCTATGAGGCCTCCGCATACGGCCCAACACCCGGTGTATGGTGTTATTATGCAGGTACCCACATGGGTGTGGGAGAAAGACTGTTGGCAGATGATATGGCAACCATCGGTCCCTTTTGCCATGCGTTGGGTAATAGCCTGGGGCTGCCTAATCTTTACGGCAGCGGCGGGGAGTCCGAATTAGCACCGGGTAACTATAGCCTTATGGCAAATGGTAGTTGGAATCATTTGCCGGATGAACTTCCAGGCACGACGCCAGCGTTACTGGATGCTTGGTGTTTGGAGTATCTTGGTATTATATCTCCGCAGACGGTAAATCTTGGCACAATAACAAACGCGACGGTTAGCTCCTGGTTCACTTGTGCGAAAAATATTCTTAAAGTACCATCAGGCGTTCCAAACGAGTATTTTTTACTTGAGTGCCGAAACAAAGAAGGCTTTGATCTTGCGTTGCCTGGTGAGAGAGGCGGTGTTGCAGTATACCGCATTAACACAAGCTACTGGGGTAATTATTCGAACAACAGTGAAAACGGCGTTATAATGTTAAGTTTAGACAGCATTGAGAGCAATCATGATTATGGCGAACTGTTTTTCAGCACACGTCCCTCCGGGCGCACCTTTTTCAACGCAAACACTACCCCTTCCAACAAGCTAGGCGATAGTGGCGGTTACAGCTGGTTCCGATTCGACTGCCTTTCAGACAGTGGGCCTTCTATGTGCATAAGAATTCAGCCGGATAAACCGAGCGACTTTTATGCGATAAACTACAACGCCAACGGCGGTAGCGGCGGGCCTACCGTGCAGCATAAAAAACACGGTGCAGATATAATTGTGAATGATGCACCGGGTCGTTCTTCTCTAAGCCGTCCTATAAACTTTAAGTATGCAGCACCCACCCGATGGGGATACACCTTCCTCGGATGGTCAACCAGCAGCACGGCAACCGAAGCGCAGTATATTTTCGGCGATACCTTTACCGCCAATGTCGATACCACGCTATATGCCGTGTGGAGAGAAACAGTATTGTTGCCGAACACTCCAGCATCGGCACGCGTGACGTATAACGGGCCAAGGTGGTTTTTTAAGTTTGTGCCCGGCGTAAGTGGAGAGCATAGGCTTATTTCCAAGTTTTATGGAGAAATGAACGTTGAACTATACAATAGTTCTATGGAAGTATTGGATTCCAGACGTGGGTACACTGATGTGCGAATCCCCTATCAACTCATCGCAGGTGATATCTATTATTATGCTATTGACTTTTATCCCAATCAACTTATGGATATCGATTTTACTGTAACCGTAAATTATGAAGGAGAGAAGCCACCGTTTGTCAGAACAATTTTCTTCACAAAATACCCGGCTAATTTCATCAACTGGATGCTTTTTATCTTCTTCTTTGGCTGGGTTTGGATGTGGCTGTAGCGTAACATCTATACACAGCGGCGACAGAGAGCCTACAAAATGGCGGCACAGATAGGGATGCGCCAAGGTGCAAATGTTTGGCGGCGCACCCATCGTATAATGCAGTGAGTGATTGACTATTCCTGGAATGAATCAGAAGGGGGACAAACTGCATGGGCAGCAAGAAAAATCTAAAGCGGCTGCTTGCAATATTTTTGACCTGCGTCCTGTTCGCCGATTCGGGTATGGTGTTTGCGGCGGATCCGCCCGAAATGCCACCTGGTTCGAGCGATGCAGCCGCATTTAACACAATGCACGGGCTGAAGCCAATTTCCGTCAGGGCTGGTGAGTTTTTCGGCGGCGGGAACGGCGATGCGGATAGTTGGGAGCCTGATGAATTCGCCAGCGGCCGAATCATTGTCAGGGTTTCCGGCGGTACAGCGCAGCCGTTTTCATCCGCCAGTTTTTCGGGTGTCGAGCCTGACGCTTTTTTCGGCGTTGAGATTGACGGCTTGGACGACCTGATGATATTACAGCCTCAACAAGCTGCTGGAATCCTTTCAGCCTCCACGCCGGACACGCTGAAAGTGCTGACGCTTAAAGACAAAAGCAGCGAGGCGGTAACCTCAGCGATTGAGAAGCTCAACTGAATCCCCGGCATCGTCTATGCTGAGCCGGATTACGTCGTGAGCATTTGCGATGTGATCCCGAACGACCCGAATTTCAACACGCCAAGCATGTGGGGCATGAAAAAAATACAAGCCCCTGCCGCGTGGGAAATCAATAAAGGAAGCAGCAATGTTATAGTTGCTGTCATTGATACTGGTATCGATCACAGGCATCCCGATTTGGCCGCGAATATGTGGCGTTATCCGGGTGGTGTTTCTGGCGAGTATAATCAATCCGTTCATGGATGGAGCTTTCTCTGGGGTGAAGAGTCTCACAGCGGGACATTAGATCTCAACGGGCACGGTTCCCATGTTGCAGGAATTATAGGTGCTGTGGGAAACAACGGCGTCGGAATGGCTGGCGTAAACTGGAACGTGAAATTGATGGCAATAAGAGCAATGCACAATGTTGGAGATGGGTATACTTCGGATTTAATAAAGGCAATTGATTACGCCCGGCTGATGAAAGCGCCCATTATCAATAACAGTTATGGAAACCAGGAATACAGCCAGGCTCATAAGGACGCCATTGATAATACCAACGCATTGTTTGTAGTGGCAGCAGGAAATGACGGCAGGAATAACGACAGCAGGCCAACTTATCCAGCAAGTTACAACTGCTCAAATATCATCGCTGTTGCGGCGACAACATTTGACGATTCGCTGGCGTCTTTCTCTAACTACGGCGCTTCTTCGGTCCATATTGCTGCGCCGGGCGAGAGAATCTTTAGCACGACGCCTGCGGAAACATACAGTGTCATGTCCGGCACCTCTATGGCGGCTCCCTTTGTCGCGGGGGCGGCGGCCCTGGTTTTGGCGGCGAATCCGGGCATGACGACGCAACAGTTGAAGGCGCGTTTGCTGGCAAGCGTTGACTTGGTTCCGGCGCTTGCCGGAAAGGTTTCCAGCGGCGGCAGACTGAACGTACACAGGGCGCTCAATCCAAGCGCACCTGCGGCCTCGCCGTATATTCCCACTTTCCCGCCAGAGCCGCCACCATTTACCGGCTTCGCCGGTGGAGACGGCTCGTTGGGTAATCCCTACAAGGTCAGTACCCCGGCCCAATTGAACGCTGTAAGGAATTATCCAAACAGTCACTATATCCAAACGAACGATATTGACATGACTTACGCCACGCAAAACCCAAATGGCGCGTTTTACAATGAAATCATGGGCTGGGAGCCGATAAATTCCTTTTCCGGCATATACAACGGCGATGGACATAAAATCGTCGGGTTAAAGCATGGCCGAATCGGTTCAGATATGGGATTATTTACCAATAGCAATGGATGGATATTGAATTTAGGGCTGGAAGAATGCGAATTCACAGGAGGCCAAGGTGGAAGCATAGCCAGATTCAACTACGGCGTCGTTGCAAACTGCTACAATACGGGGCGCGTTACCGGTTTCAGCGGTTATATAGGCGGTTTGGTTAGTCGGAACGCTGGAGAGATAGTCAACTGCTACAATTCAGTCGCCATTGTTGGCGGGATTGCGTCAAAGAGCGATGGTTCTGCTATCACAAACACATATAATACAGGATCGGTTTCCGCGCCGCATGCCATTGAGCATAGACCTGGAGGAATCCTTGCGGAGGCGACTAACAAACCAATTATAACAAACTGTTACAACACAGGAACAGTGACAGCCCTCAATGGCTCAGGATATGGCGCTATTGTCAGTTATTGGAGTTTTGATGCTATCGTCGAAAGAAGTTACTGCTTAGGTCATTTCGGAGGTAACACCGGAATTGTATTAACCCAGACGCAAATGAAACAGCGCTCCAGCTTTGTTGGGTGGGATTTTGATAAGATTTGGAACATATCCACCAGTGTGAACAATGGATATCCATATTTGCGGCCTTCTGTGCCATATTGGTCATTAACTATGCTGATTTCGCAGGCTCGCGCATTTGAAAAGGGCAATCACAGCGATCCTATCTGGAACATATTTCAAGCAGCCATTGCCGCCGCGCAGGCCGTGTTGGATGATGTAAACGCCAATGAAACGCATTTGAATGAACAGATTGCCGCGCTGCAAACTGCAATCGGGTTGGTCCCGGTGAACAAAACCGCTTTAAATACACTGATTGCGCAGGCAAAGGCAATCGTTAAGGGCAACTATACGGATGCCAGCTGGAACGCGCTGCAAGCAGCCATTGCTGTTGCACAGGCTGTAGCGGATGATGCGAACGCAACGCTAGCACAGGCGAACGCACAGGTGATTATCCTGCAAGCAGCGATGGATGGGCTATCCACAATTCGCACCATCTTCAGAACCAGATACGAGGCTACACTGATGAACTGGTTACTGTTTATCTTCTTGTTCGGTTGGATTTGGATGTGGATATGAGCTTAACAGTTTGCTCTGTATTCGCCCATTTGTTTGTGATTGGTCGCAGTGTCGTAACCGGTGAACCTCGCCGTACAAAAATCGCCCACGCAGGCAACAAGATCAAATCACATCCCAAGGCAAGGCCTTGGCAGGCGCATCGGCACGCCTGAGATCAGGCAGGCAGGCAGGCAGCGGATAAGTCCGCGCTGTTTTCGTGCCCGGCAGTTGCATATGATAAGCGCGGTTCCCCGCCATCACGGGGGGAGCCGCTTTTTTGCGTCTTGAAGGGGGCGACCGCGAGATGATGTGAAGCAGTACACAGCCGCGCCCCACATTTCCCCTCTCCTCAAAGAAAGACAAACCAAGTATGCTTCGGCTTCATCTGGATGTGGTTTATCTAAAGCGATGTACAGG
>Ga0123353_10000414_pt1 | contig 52632 bp, 44 predicted proteins | sample TergutLab28metaG_3_FD_92763 | JGI IMG/M metagenome (GOLD analysis project Ga0123353, IMG submission 92763) | Labiotermes labralis P3 segment gut microbial communities from Petit-Saut dam, French Guiana - Lab288 P3 | ecosystem: Host-associated > Arthropoda: Insects > Digestive system > Gut ... | reverse complement strand
GGTCTCATTTGGTCATGTTGTGATCGACCTGTCGGCCCTGGAGCCGCTGATGGCCGCCCCGTCGAGCCCGGACAACATGGTCACCGCTGTCAGCCAGGCGGGGCGGCGAGTCAGCCAGGTGCTCATCGGTTCGTGCACGAATTCGAGTTTTCAGGACCTGATGATGGCGTCGGCGGCGATCCAGGGGCGCACGGTGCATCCGGGCGTGGAGTTGGGGATCGCTCCAGGCAGCCGGCAGGTGCTGGAGATGCTCGCGCGGAACGGGGCGCTGGCGAACCTCGTGCGTGCGGGCGCCCGCATCGTCGAGTCGGCCTGCGGGCCCTGCATCGGGCTGGGGTTCTCGCCGGCCGAGGGGACGATTTCGCTGCGGACGTTCAACCGCAACTTCCCAGGCCGCAGCGGAACCACCGGCGACCGGGTGTACCTCGTCTCGCCCGAGACGGCCATCGCCGCCGCCATCACCGGCGAAATCACCGACGCCCGACAACTGGGGCAGATCCACAACATCGCGTACCCAACCGTGCCGCTGCCGACGCGGTTCGATGTGGACGACTCCATGATCCAACCGCCGCTACGTGGCGACGCCGCCGAGCGGGCCGAGGTTATCCGCGGCTCCAGCATTGTCAAACCGCCACGCGGTGAAGCGATGGGCACCACGCTGGCCGGGCCCGTCGTGATTAAGGTCGGCGACAAGATCACCACCGATCACATCATGCCGGCCGGGGCTTTGCTGAAATACCGCTCCAACGTGCCCGAGTACGCCAGGTACGTGTTCAACCCGCTGAACGTCGAGGGCGAACCGACCTTCGCCGAACGCGCCCTCGCCGCCAAGTCCGCCGGAAAAAACGCAATCATCGTCGCCGGAGACAGCTACGGCCAAGGCTCCAGCCGCGAGCACGCCGCCCTCTGCCCGATGTACCTCGGCGTCCGCGCCGTCCTGGCCAAGGCCATCGAACGCATCCATCAAGCCAACCTCGTCAATTTCGGAATCCTGCCGCTGACCTTCGCCTCGGCCGCCGACTACGACCGCATTCAACCGAACGACGAGTTGCTCATCGGCGACGTGCAAACCGCCATCGCGTCCGCCGACACCGTGACGGTCCGCAACATCACGCGCGGATTCGATTTCGTATGCACCGTCACCCTCGCCCCCCGCCAACGAAAAATCCTCGCCGCCGGCGGGTTGCTCAATTACACGCGAGAAGGCGGAAAATAACGACGAATTCGACGCTTCCCCCAGCCAAAACGCCCGAAGTCACCGTCCCCGCGTCGTACAATTCATCGGGGCCGTGAAACAAGCACGGAGACGGGACCATGCAAGCGAAAGACATGATGACCCTGGGGCCTCTGGTGGCGGCGGGGGCGGATTTGGCGGTGGCCGACGCGGCGCAGTTGATGATGGTGCATGACATCGGCAGTTTGCCGGTGTGCGACGACGAGGGGCGGCTGCTGGGCATCGTGACCGACCGCGATTTGGCCCTGCGTGTGCTCAGCGAGCGGCTGAGCCCCGACACGCCCGTCGCCGACGTGATGACGCCCCACGTCCACGTCTGTCGCGAAACCGACGACATCCAGGCCGTCGAAGCCACCATGACCCGCGAAAAAATCCGGCGAATCCCCGTCGTTGACGACTGCGACTGCCTCTGCGGCTTTATCGCCCTCGCCGACCTCGCCCGGCACGCCACCACCGACCTGAACGAATCCGAAATGGCCCACGTGCTCGAGGAAATCTCTCAACCGGAGTAGGCGACGCGGAGACACGCCATTACGCCTTCGCGACCGCGTTCGCCCGTAGCTGGTCCATGCGGGTGAGGACTTCTTGCGCCATGCGGCTGTTGGGGAAGTTGCGGATGATGTCTTCGCCGATGGTGATGGCGTTTTTCCACTGGCCCTCGGTGACCTGGATGGCGAACTGCACGCCGAGCGTGTGAAGTTTGGCCCGAAACACACCGCGGGCGGAGTCCTGCAACGCGGCCGCCTCTTGCGGCGTCAGGTACGTGTCCAGTTGCTTGAGCAGGTCGATGCTGCCGTCGAGGTCGTTTCGGCGGACGGCTTCGCCGTAGGCTTGGAGCAGGTCGCGTTTGTGCTTGGACTTGGCGGCCTCGATGCGCGACGGCAGCGCCGCCACTTTGGGATTGGCCGGAACCGCCTGCGCCAGCCGCCCCGCCTCCCGAGCGGCCCGGAGCCACTCGCGACGCTCGATGAGTTCCTCCACCCGCTTGATGGCCAGGTCGGTCCGCCCCTCAATCGACGCCTGCCGCGTGGCCGCCACGTCTTTCCGCAGCGCGTCGGCCTCCTGCGCGTACGTCGGCCGCTGCTCGACGGAACTGATGAGATGCTCCGCCGCCGCGTAGTCCTGCCGCACGAGCATCTGGTGGACGGTTTCGCGAATGGCTTCGACCTCGCGGTCGTGATAGAGCAGGCTCTTGGCCTGTTCGCTGAGGGTCAGCAGATCGGCGATTTTTTTGTTGGCGGCCGTCTGGTTCTCCAGCAACGTTTCCACCCGCCCGAGTTGTTCGTTCAGCCGGCTCATACGGCCGACGCCCGCGACGACGGCCCGGACCACACCGTACGCCACCATCGCCCAGGCCGCCACCACCAGCACCAGCAGCACCCCCAGAGCGGCCCCCCACAGGGCGGGATTGTCCCACGGTGTTTCAAAGGAGACCGTGACGATCAGCATCGCAATGCCGACCGCCAGGGCAACGAGCAAAACGATCAAGGTGAGAATAATGGCGACTTTCGACAGCGAACCCACCCACTCAAACCGGCCTTTTTGTTCCGGCATACGATGTCCTTTCCCGATGAACGACCCAGACAATCGAGCATGTCGGGAATCAGCATACAGAAAGTCCGCGGCGTTGTCTAGTGATGTAAAAAATCTCGCCTCGCCTATTGGCGGCCACCTCCTGTCGCGTTACACTTTTTCTTTCCTAACCAACAAGGATTCAACCATGACCAAGGCCGGACAGCGTGAGACGATTGTGATTTTGGATTTCGGCAGCCAGTACGCGCAGCTCATCGCGCGGCGGGTTCGCGAGAACGGCGTGTACAGCGTGCTCGCCAGGCCCGACGTGTCGGCGGAGGAAATTCGCGCCCTCAACCCCAAGGGGCTGATTTTCTCCGGCGGGCCTTCGAGCGTGTACGAACCCGGCGCGCCGCGGTGTCGGCAGGAGGTGTTCGACCTGGGCCTGCCGATTCTGGGAATCTGCTACGGCATGCAGGTCGCGTGCGATCTGCTGGGCGGAAAGGTTCAGCCGGCCGACCCCGCGCGCGAGTACGGCCGCGTGCGGCTGGGCGTGCTCGAACACGACAAACTGCTGAAAAATATTCCCGCCGAGACCACCGTGTGGATGAGCCATGCCGACCAGGTGAAGGTCTTCGGCGACCAGTTCGTGCCCCTGGCGGCCACGCCCACCTGTCCGATGGCGGCGATGCGTCACAAAACCCTGCCGGTGTACGGCGTGCAGTTCCACCCCGAGGTCACGCACACGCCCGACGGAAACGAAATTTTCGCGAATTTCCTGTACGCCATTTGCGGCTGCGCGGGGCTGTGGAAGATGGGCTCGTTCATCGACTCCGTGGTCGAGGACGTCCGCAGCCGCGTCGGGGCCGACGAGCGAGTCATTTGCGGACTGTCGGGCGGGGTGGACAGTTCGGTCGTGGCCGCGTTGCTCCACAAGGCCATTCCCGACCGGCTGACGTGCATTTTCGTCGATCACGGGCTGCTGCGGTCCAACGAGCGCGAACTGGTCCACGCGACGTTCCGCGAGCACTTCAAACTCGACCTCCACGTGGTGGACGCGACGGATTTGTTCCTCGACCGCCTCGCCGGCGTGACCGAACCGCAGGAAAAACGCAAGATCATCGGCCATACGTTTATTGACGTGTTCAAAAAGGAGGCCGCCACGGTCGCCAACGCCCGATTCCTCGCCCAGGGCACGCTGTATCCCGACGTGATCGAGTCCGGCCAAAGCCTGGCCGGGCAGGCGGCGAACATCAAATTGCACCACAACGTCGGCGGCCTGCCGGCGGAGTTGGGTTTCGATCTGGTCGAGCCGCTTCGCGACCTGTTCAAGGACGAGGTCCGCGTGGTGGGCGAACTGCTGGGACTGCCGGAAAAAATCGTCTGGCGGCACCCGTTCCCCGGCCCCGGCCTGGCCGTGCGGTGCCTGGGCGAAATCACTCGCGACAAACTGGCGCTGCTTCGCAAGGCCGACACGATTTTGCTGGAAGAAATCACCGCCAACGGCCTGTATCGCAAGACGGCCCAGACGTTCGCCGTACTGCTGCCGGTCCGCAGCGTCGGCGTCATGGGCGACGGCCGCACCTACGACTACGCCGTCGCCCTCCGCAGCGTGGACACGACGGACTTCATGACCGCCGACTGGTCGCGAATCCCGTACGACATCCTCGCCACCGTGAGCAGCAGGATCATCAACGAAATCCGCGGTATCAACCGCGTGGTGTACGACATCTCGACAAAGCCGCCGGCGACGATCGAGTGGGAGTAACCACCTATCTCAAAAGAAAATATGAAAAAAACAGAGAATCCAATTGTCATCTTCCGGACGGAAGATACAAAAATCTCTATTGACGTACGCTTTGATGAGGAAACCGTTTGGCTGACGCTTGATCAAATGGCAACGTTGTTCGACCGCGACAAGTCGACGATTTCACGTCATATTCATAACATATTTGAAGAGGGTGAGTTGGTCGAGTCGGCAACTGTTGCAAAATTTGCAACAGTTCAAACCGAAGGCGCACGACGCGTTGAGCGACAGGTCGACCATCACAATCTCGACGTGATTATTTCCGTCGGATATCGCGTAAAATCGCTACGAGGAACGCAATTTCGACAGTGGGCTACGAAGCGGCTGAATGAATATATCCGTAAAGGCTTCACGCTGGACGACGAGCGGCTGAAAAACGGCGGTGGGCGTTATTTCCGCGAACTGTTGCAAAGAATACGCGATATTCGCAGCAGTGAACGCAATTTGTATCAGCAAGTGACGGACATCTACGCCACCGCGATTGACTACGACTCCAAAGCTGAAATTACGCGGGAATTCTTTGCGGCCGTGCAAAACAAAATGCACTATGCCGCGCACAAGCACACGGCAGCGGAAGTTGTTTACGAACGGGCAGATCATCAAAAGCCAATGGTCGGAATGACAAATTTCAAAGGCGGCTATATCACCAAAGAAGACGTGCGCGTCGCCAAAAACTACCTGAGCGAAAAAGAATTGCAGATATTGAATCTGCTGGTGTCGCAATTCCTTGATTTTGCCGAACTGCAAGCGATAGAAGAGCACGCGATGACGATGGCGGATTGGATTCGAGAGCTTGACAGGCAATTGCTCGCAAACCGGCGCGAACTGCTTACGGGAAAAGGGAAGATTTCACAGAAACAGGCCGTTGAAAAAGCCGAAAAGGAATTCGAAATCTATCGCGCGCGGGAAATGAAACAGCTAGAGAGCGATTTCGACCGAGCCGTAAAACGGCTATCGAAAACGGAGGAAGAAAACCCAACAGGATGACGACGCGCGACTGGAGTTCTATGCTGCCAAAATTCAAGTATCATCCAAACGCATACAGAAACGGCACATTCCGAAAATGTGAGGATGACAAAGCAGTCACTTGCCAATGCTGCGGGTGTAAAACCATATATTTTTATGAGAAGGTAAGCGCCGGTTGCCTTTGCCCAAACTGTATCGCGAGCGGCAACGCAGCCAAACGTTTTGACTGCTGGTTTGTTCAGGATGCGGAAACGGTTCATGACAAGGAAAAAGTCGAGGAGCTTTTCCGAAGAACACCGGGATATGAAAGTTGGCAAGGCGAAAACTGGCTGGCATGCTGTACTGACTTTTGCGCCTTCCTCGGTGACACCAGCGCGAAAGAACTGCGAAAAATGGGAGTGTTAGAGGAAGTAGTCGCGGATCTCAAGGCGCATAACGGTGGATATTGTGATGAGCCTGAACACCTGGGATCAGGCGTGTCGGCGTATCTGTTCCAATGCCTGCATTGCGGCAAATATCGGATTTGGACGGATATGAGCTAAATGGGGTTTTGCCCTCATATAATGGTGTAAGGGAAACGCTTTAGGGGTCGGTGGAGGGATGCCGGTATGGCTGAGAATATGATGGTTTCGCGTCGGGGGCGGGACGGGGGGGCGATGAGGAGTCTGTACGCCCTTGACGTGGTGGCGATTGTGCTGGTGATTATCGGGGCGGTAACCTGGGGGCTGATGGGCGTGTTCGGGTGGAATCTGATCCACGCGATTTTCGGTGCCGTGGCGTGGCTGGAACGGCTGATTTACATCGCCATCGGCGTGGGCGGCGTGTACACGGCCATTGTCACCCCCGTGTTGGTCCGGCTGCACCGCCCCGCCCGGTCGCCGACGGCGACGCAGGGACTGTGAGCGAAAAGACGCGGATTTGGCTCGGCCTGTTTGCGTTGTAGAATGTGATGAATGACAAAACGTTTTGTTGTTTACAACGTTCTGCAACGCAAAAAGGCGGGCCGTCGCGAGCGTCTCGCGTGACACAACGTTTTACATCGCAACATGGTGGGGGCGTTGTGAAATTTTTGACAATTCGGTATGCTCTCTCCTGTCGCCCGTTGGGCGGTTGAGGGAGTAACAGGATGCGATGGACGCGGTGGGCACTGAACCTGTCTTTGACGTTGTGTTTCTGTGGTGTTTTTGGCGGGTGTGGCCTTTCGGACGAGGCGCTGCAACTGCTCGCCGACGCCGACGCGGCGTATCAGGCCGGCGACACCGGGGGCGCGATCCGTCACGCGGATGCGTTTTTGGCCGACAACGGACGGTCCGGCCGGGCGGGCGAGGCGTATTACCTTCGCGGGGCCGCCCGATACGATCAGGCCAAGGATCGCGACGGCGACCCGGACGCCCTCGACCGCGAAGCGTGCAAACAGGCGCGGGCGGACCTCGAACAGGCCGTCGCCCGAAGCAGCACCTTCGACCTCCGCGGCAAGTCGGCCCTGACGCTGGGCCACCTCGCGTTCGACACGGACGACATCCCCACGGCCGACCGCATGTACCGCTTGGCCGTCGACAGCGTGGGCAAAGATCCGGTTTTGGGGTCCGAGGCCCATTATCGGCTGGGGTGCGCGTTGCAGCGACAGGGCAAATGGCCCGACGCGGACGTGTGGTTCCAAAAGACGATGTTCCAGTTTCCCGACAGCGCCCCCGCCCGAGCGGCCGCCGGAAGAGTGAACGCCAACGCGTGGACCGTCCAGGCCGGTTCGTTCACCGAGCGGAACAACGCCGATCGCGCCGTGGCGGAGCTCGCGGCCCAAGACGCCACCCTGCCCGCCCGGACGGTGGCAGTCCTCGACGGCCGACCGCGATACGTCGTCTACGTCGGCCGCTATCGAACGTACGAAGACGCCCACACCATGCGCCGACGTGTCCAGGCGTTCCAGGGCGACGCGTTTGTCACGGTGACGAAGTAACGGCGACGTGGGGACGCGTCGTTTCTCCTACAGGGTTTGTTGTTTGATTTGCTCGGCCAATTCCTGTGGTGTCATGGCGGATGTGTAATGGACGATTACGCCGCGTTTGGCGGGGGAGGAAAAGAGGTAGTGCGCCAGCAGGCCCAGGCGGTAGAGGTCGGCGTCGGCCGGTGCGGTCGGGATGCCTCTGCCCCGTGGCGCGGGCGTCTCGCCCGCGTTGTGCGATCCATTGGCCAAGCCGCTGGAGGATACCACATCGTCTTCGCCCGGCGCGGGCAGGATGCTCGCGGGACGCGCGGACGAGACGCCCGTGCCACACGCCTGCGCCATCGCCGACAACGTGGCGGCGAGTTGGTCCTCGGTGGGCGTTTTGCTCAGAGGAGCGATTTTCGTGACGGCCGGTCCGACGGCGAGAAAGACGTCCTGCCATTTTTTCGACGACGCCGGCTGAACAAGAATGAACCGCCATTGCCCGATCGGCCGAACGTGGGCGAACTCCGCGTGGTCCAACGCGCGGGCCCGCTCCAGCCGCTTTTTGAACCTGCCCGCCCGTTCGAACTCCGTCGCGTCGGCGGCCTGCTGCATTCGCTGCCGCAGCGTGGCGAGGAACGGTTCGCGATTCCCGGCGGCGAAATCCGCCGCCTCGGCCACCTGCCGCCGATACGCCTCCAGCGAGATGGTCCCGTTGCACGGTCCGGTGCAGCGGCCCATTTGCAAATACGCACAGGCCGGTCCGTTGGGGGCCTGGCGGAGGCAGGCGTAGTCGCGGCAGAGGTCGAAGAGGTCCTCGACGGTCTCGATGAACTGCTGGGCGGCCTGTCCGCTGGGGAAGGGTCCGAGGGTCAGCCCGTCGCGCGCGGGTTGGCGGATTTCCACCGCCCCCACGCAGTGGGTTCGCGAGAAGCGCGGGAATTCGGCGGCCGGGTTGACTTGCACCAGCCAGGCGCGTCGCCAGGAGAGCAGTTCGGTGAACGAATCCGGGAACAGCGTGCGGGCCAGTTCGAGGAACGTCAGGTCGGCTTCGACGTGGCTGGGCGCGAGCGTGAAGAGGATTTTCCGCGTGATGTGCCGCAAATCGGCGGCCTTGCGGAGTTCGTCGGGCGGCTGGGCGAGCCGATTCCGCAGCCGGGCGCGAATATCCGCCGCCGTGAGCAGCACAATGGGCGTGTCCCCTTCGCCGGCCAGCAACAGCACGCCGCGTTTGGCGGGAACAGCGGCCAGCGCCTCCTCGCTCAGCGGTGGATGGACGGCGATCGAATGGGTGAAAAGCGAATCCATGTTTTTCGGTGCGTAATGGGGTAATCGTACCGTTGGTTCGAGGGAGCAAAAGCCACATCGCCACGTAGCCACATAGCCACATAGGGTTTTCGGTGCGTAAACGTAAAATCGAACATCGCGTCCGAGAGAGTGGTCTTGAGGCTTCGCAGACTCGGAAATCGTCGGGAGCGTCCTTGTTTACCGATCTTCGAGTCCGCGAAGCATCAGAACCACTCTCTCGAACAAACGGAACATTTTCACCATCGAGCCACGAAAACCCTATGTGGCTACGTGGCTATGTGGCTTTATTCCCTCGAACCGACGGCCCATTCTAGCCGCGCGCCGCGAAAATCCCACTACAACCACATTCCGGTGATGACGCCTTCGAAGACGAATTGTCCGTTGACGAACCCCTGGACGGCGCCGACGGCGCGGCGGGGGCGGCTTTCGACCATCTTCGCCACCATGATCAGCCGGTCGCCGGGAACGACCTGGCCTCGGAATTTCACGTCCGTCACGCCGCCGAAACCCAGGAACCCCTTGCCCGGATTGCGGACCATCTCCACGTAACTGACCAACTGGGCGGCCGTCTCGATCATCAGCACGCCCGGAAACAGCGGTCGGCCGGGGATGTGCCCGCGGACCCAGAACTCGTCGCTGCGGCAGTCGCGAAACCCGGCCAGGACGCTGTTGGGCTCGTCGATGAAAAAGATGCCGTCCAGCAGTTGAAATTCATACGCGTGCGGGTTGACGTTGTAAATGCCGGCCTTATCGACGGCGATTTTCGACTGATCCAGCGCGGCCAAATCCATATACGGTTGCGGGGGCATAACTCACTCCGTCCTTCCTGATACGCGTAGAATAGCCCAATTGCGTTTCCGTTGCAAGGTTCGGTTTCGCAGGTTCGATTTCACCGTCGAGTCTCCGAAAACCCAAACGCGTTTTTGATGTGCGTGATTTGCGGTTCTGTGCCCGGCGGGATGAGGATGGCGATGATGTCGAATCGGGCGGCGAATTCTTGGGTGTCTCGGGCGGCGAGGTAGTAGCGGGCGACGCGGCGGAGGTGGCGTCGTTTGGCGGCGTCGACGTGGGCCTGCGGGGCGACGTTGGCGGCATTGCGGCGGGTTTTGACCTCGACGAAGACGATGGTTTCGCGGCCGGTCTGTTTGCGGGTGGAGATGTCCAGGACGATGAGATCGGCTTCGCCGGCGGGACAGCGGTAGTTGGTCGCGAGGGGTTTGTACTTCAGTTTGCGAAGGAATTTGGCCGCCAGTTTCTCACCGTGCCGGCCGAGGGGTTCCGCCGGTTCGGTGCGACGTCGGGAGAACGGCCACATGTGGATGACCTCGTTGATTCGTCAACTGGTGATTGTTCATTGGGCTTGCCTCTTTGCGCTGTAGAACGTTGTGCACTGCGAGCATTCGCTGGTGCACAACGTTGTACAGCGCAAAGAGGCAAGCCCAATTCGCGTTTGGTCACGTTTACGCGCCGGCCGGTTTTTTCGCCTTGCCGGACGGGTTGGTTTTGACTTCCTTCAGGCGCGTGCTCTTTCCGACGCGGTCGCGGAGGTAGTACAGTTTGGCCCGCCGCACGCGTCCGTGACGGACGACCTCGATCCCCGAAATCTTCGGGCTGTGCACCGGGAACACACGCTCCACGCCCTCGTTGTTCACGATGCGGCGGACCGTGAAATTCTCGCTGATGCCGTGCCCGCGGCGGGCGATCACCACGCCCGCGAACACCTGCGTGCGCTCCTTCTCGCCCTCGATGATGCGGACCGACACGTTCACCGTGTCACCGATCCGAAACTCCGGCACTTCGCTCTTCATACAGGCCGACACGGCCTTTTTCATCAATTCCATACTCATGGGGTTGCTCCCAATTTCCTTTTCCTGCTATGGCACATCTGTTGTTTCAAAAGCGACAAGCGACTAGCGGTCAGAGAAGGCAGCGTTTGCTGTATTTCTCGTTCTCGCACAGAGCGACCGTTTTGAAAGGCAAGATTTTCCTGCTCTTGTCACTTGTCGCTGGTCGCTGGTCGCTGGTATTTTTCCCACAAATCCGGCCGTCGCTGCATGGTCCGCAGTTGGGCCTGTTCCAGCCGCCAGCGGCGGATGTCCGCGTGGTTGCCCGAGAGCAGCACGTCGGGCACGGTCAGGCCCCGGAACTCCCGAGGCCTGGTGTACTGCGGATACTCCAGCAGGCCCATCGAGAACGATTCCTCGTGGGAGGACTCGTCCTTGCCCAGCGCTCCGGGCAGCAGCCGGACCATCGCGTCGATCAAGGCCATCGCGGCGATTTCTCCGCCCGAGAGCACGAAATCGCCCAGGCTCACTTCCATATCGGCCAAGCCGGTGCGGATTCGCTCGTCGAATCCCTCGTAGTGTCCCGCCAGCAGGATCAGCCGCGGCAGGCTGGCGAGTTCCTTCACCAACTCCTGGTCCATCCGCCGACCCTGCGGGGTCAGGAGGACGACCTTTCCGGGCGTCGGGTCCTCCCGCCGGACGTGCTCAACCGCGTCGAAGACCGGCCCGCACATCAGCACCATTCCGGGCCCGCCGCCGAACGGGGCATCGTCCACTTTTCCGTAGCGGTCCGGCGCGAAATCGCGGATGTTCGTCCGCCGAACGTCCACCAGCCCACGGCTTATCGCCCGACCCACGATGCTCGTCGCGAGAAATCCGTCGAACAATTCGCAGAACAGCGTGAGAATGTCGATGCGGTTTCCCATGACAGCGCGTCCACAGCGATCCAGCGGCGTTTTACAACAACAAACACTCCAAGCCGCCTCGTGCGATTACCCGACCTCGCAACCATTGCGGGGCGGCACGTTCACGCGGGCGAGACGCCCGCGCCACGAGGTTACTTGCCGACGATTCCCTGCCGCTTGAGCAGGTCGTGCACAGTCGGGCTGGGCTGGGCGCCCACCTTGAGCCAGTGCTCGATCCGTTCGCGGTTGAGGTTCGTTTGTTTCTGCGGGTCGGCGGCCTCGGGGTCGAACCAGCCGAGTTCCTCGATCACGCGCCCGTCTCGCGGGGTGCGGCTGTCCATCGCGCTCAGGCGATAAAAACTCCGGTGCCGCCGCCCAAATCTTTTCAGTCTCAGCTTGACTGCCACAATCATCTCCAAACCGTCGCTGCCACCACGACAACGAACAACCCCACGCCACGCCGGGCATGGAGAATCGACTATTGTATTCGGACCCCGGCCAGATGCAAGGGGATTTTTGACCAAACCGGTGGTTTTTTGACACGGAGACGGTGACGTCTGGCGTTGGGGCCAGGGCGGTGTGTACATCCGAAATCCGAAGCTCGAAATCCGAAACAAATTCCAAAACCCCAACGCGGAAAATTCCAAACCCAGACGGCGATGCCATGCGTCAAAACGCATGGCGTCGCCGTTTGGAGCTTCGAATTTGTTTCGGGTTTCGTGCTTCGAATTTCGGATTTGCGTCGTTACGTCCGCCGCCGCAGCACCGCCAGGCCGCCCAGGGCCAGCAGGCTCAGCGTCGCCGGTTCGGGAACCGGCGGTGTTCCGTACATCAGGACCTGGTTGAGGATGCATCGGGAGGAGTTATTCACGCCGAAAACCGCTTCGGAGATTCGCCAGTATTGCGCTTCGACGCCGTCAAACGTCACGGACGTGGCGCCGCCCAGACCACCGTGTTGCACGGCATCCCCCCTGCCGGTCACATCAAGCCAGTCAATGATCACACCGTCTTCGTCAACCAGGCCATACTGCACGTTGAAATCGGTGCCGTAGCCGCCCGACCACCACAAGGCGACAACTTCGTCGATCCAGCGGGCCTGGCCCAGGTCGAAATCAACCCAGACGGAGTTGGCCCATTTTCTCACACCATTGTCCGTCGTGAACAGGCTGTCGTCATCGAATGCGCCCAAGGCCCGGGTCTGATACTCGTCGTCAATGAAGAGACCGTTGACGAGCCAGGCGGCATTTCTGCGAGGAGCAGGACTGCTCGGCAAGGCCATCAGCGCGGGCGATGCGGTGGCGGATGCGCCCAACGCCACATTGGCCCAGTTCACCTGACTGGTTTCGATCGTGATTTCGCGGCCGACCGCCATCGGTTCGATCACCAGAATGCCCGGTCCGCCCTGGGTGGCGCTATTGCCGCAGGTGTAGTCGCCAGCCTTCACGAGCACGCGAATGGACTGGTATTCTCCCGGAACGATCGCCACCGCACTCCCGAGGCTGCCGTCGCGCCAGCCATTTATGGTTCCATTGATGTACCCATATGGGGCCGTCGGGCTGGTGAGATCCGGCGATTCGCCTACCGTGACCCATTCCTTCTTCACCGTGTCGTAGGCTTGGATGTAGTATTTGGTGAGACTCGTGTAATTCCCCGTGTTCCACTCGACGCCGACGTAGTCGATCCATCGTGCCTGATCCAGTGTGAGTTCCATCCAGTAATTCTGGCCGGTCGTTCCCATGCGCTGCTCGGTCGTTCCCGGGTTCACTCCGGCGGTCGGGGCGCCCGTCATGGCAAAACTGGGCATCCATCGTTTGCCGAAGCGGTAGTTGTCGGGAATGGTGCCGGTCATATGGCCGACGATGCCGGTGTCGCTGCCGACCGACATGATGATGTCGGCGGTCATCGGCAACTGTAGCCAACTGTACACCTGGTTGTTATTGAGGGTAATCGTTTCTGTGCCCGCCAGCGCGGGACAGGCCGCCAGCAGGGCGATTATCGTTGACCACAAAAGACATTGACGCATTTTCTTCTCCTTCTTTCGAAATTTTCTTTCTATACGTTTTTACAGGATGGGACGTGGAAATGACACGAGATTTACCGTCGCCGCCGCAGCATCGCCAGGCCGCCCAGGGTCAGCAGGGTCAGCGTGACCGGTTCGGGGACGGGGAGTTGTCCGTAGACCATGAATTCATTGGCGATCGTATACCCGGGCTGCGCGATGAAACTGCCGGGGTTGTCGGGGTCCTCGGCCACGTTTCGCCAGCGGACGAATTTCGCCGCCCGCGGGTCGAAGGTGATGTAGGCCGGCGTGCGGGGGTCTCCGAGCACGGCCGGGTCGGTCACGACGACCGATTCGATGAGGTCCCACGTCTTGCCGTCTTCGGAAAACTCCAGCGTCAGCCCTTTGGAGAACCAGGCGTCGTCGTTCCAGTTGATGCGGACGGCATCGACCCTGTAGACATCGTTGAGTTCGACGGTGAAATATCCGCCGGCCGCCCACGCGGAACTGCTTCCGCCGCCGCGGGCATAAAAGTTGTCCATGTTGCCGTCGCACAAGTCCGAGCCGCTCCCAAAGGTCTCGCCGATTCCGGGAACCCAGGTGAACGTCGGCGGGTTCGGGGTGAACGCGTTGAAGGCCAGGTCGATGCTGCTGTTGACTTCCACCTTGGCTCCGACAGGGCTGAGCGGCTCGATGCACCACAGTCCCGGGCCTCCGAAGTTGCCGCTGCCGCCCCCGGAACTGGTGTAATGACCCGCGAGGAACACCACGCGCACGTAGCGGGCATTGTACGTCGTGCCCAGCAGTTGATCGTACGACCAGTTCCCCGTCGACGCCGAATACCAGTCGCCGTCGTAGAGCGCCTGCTCCTGGTAGGTCGAAAAATTCGCGTCGTTGGAAAACTGGACGACGAGATAATCGAAACCCATGCCGCCTTCGCAATAGGTCCGCACGCGGAGGTACTCGATGTCCCTGGGCTGGCCGAAGTCAAGCTGCGCGTAGTACGTGTTCGCGCCGTTTCCGGTGACGTCGGAGTGCGGAATCCACACGCGCTGCCCGGTGCTGAGCGACGCCTGCGGTCCGCCCACGCTGCCGTGGGCCGTTCCGCCGTTGGTGGAACTGACGGCATCGCGGTTCAGCAGCCAGTTGTATCGCAAGTTGCCCGTGTCCCAGAATTCCTGCGCCAGCGCGGGCAAGGCCGTCATCGAAACCATGGCCGCCAGCAACATCAGCCTTGTTGTCTTCATGTGCTTCTCCTCGTTCTTTATTCAGTTTTCAGAAAAGGATGAATCCTCTCGGTTTCGCGATTCGTTACGTATGTTACTTCCGCCGCCGCAGTATCGCCAAGCCGCCCAGGACCAGCAGGGTCATCGTCGCCGGTTCGGGAACGGGGAAATAGCCGTAGACGATGAACTGCTGGGCGATCGCATGCTGTTTCTGCGTGATGAGTTGATCGGGATTGTTGGGGTCGGGCGCCACGTTGAGCCAGCGGACGAACTTCGCCTCCCGCGGATCGAACGTGATGTAGGCCGCCGTCTCGCCGTCTCCGAGCATGGAACTGCCCGCCACGACGACCGGGGCGATCTTGTCCCAGTCACCGTCCTTGCCCGTCATGGAGAACTGTAGCGTCAGCCCGGTGGAGTACCATCCGCCGTCGTTCCAGACGATGCGGACGGCATCGACCGCGTAGACGTCGTTCAGTTCGACGGTGAGGTAGGTATTGTCCGCCCACCCGATCAGCCTGCCTTTCGTCCCGTCCGGCAGTTCTTCCTGCACGTTCGACGCGCCGCTGCGAACGCCGTTGTCCTGTCCCAGATTGCCGTCGCCCAGTTGCGAACCGTTCCCGAAAAGGCCGGTGCCCACGAGAGACTGATTCTTCCCGGTGAACGCGTTGACCGCCAGGTTGAAGTTTCCGTCCACGGTGATGTCCGTGTTGTACGGACTGTACGCTTCGATGCCCATCAGCCCCGGACCGCCGCGGCTGTTGGTGCCGTTGGTGGTGTGGGCACCGTAATGCCCGGTGGGGAACACCACGCGCACGTACTGGGCGTCGTACACCTGGTCCAGTTTCACCATGTCGAACCGCCTGCTCGCCTCGACCCTGTCCCCGTCGTAGAAGGTGTACTGATTGTAGGTGGCGAAGGTCGGATCGTTGGAAAACTGGACGAGAATCTGGTCGAACCACATGCCGGCTTCATAAAATGTGCCGACGGAGAGGTACTCGATGGGTCTGACCGCGCCGAGATTCACCTGCCCGTAGTACGTGTAGGCGCCGTTGTTCGTGCCTTCCGTGGCATAGCCGCGCGGAATCCACACGCGCTGCCCGTTGCTCAGCGACGCCTGGATGTCTCCCACCGAACCATACCCGCAGGAGGTGATGGAGGTCGAAACGCCCGACGAATCCATGATCCCCCACGAACTGGTCACCCCGCGGTCCATCAGCCAGTTGTACCGAAAATTGCCCGTGTTCCAGACGTCGTACTGCGCCAGCGCGGGCAACGCCGTCACCGAAACCACGGCCGCCAGCAACGCCAACCTTGTCGTCTTCATACGCTTCTCCTCGTGCTTCATTCCGTTTTTCAGGAAATGATGAATCCTATCGGTTCGTAATTCGTTACGTGTTTCGTTTCCGCCGCCGCAGCACCGCCAGACCGCCCAATGCCAGCAGGGTCATCGTGGCCGGTTCGGGAATGGGGGGAACAGGCGGGCCGTACATCATGATCTGGTTGAACAACACCAGCCGGTTGGGATTGCTCGAACTCGACACCACGTCGGAAATCCGCCAGTATTGGGCCTCCACGTCGTCAAACGTCACGCTCGTGATCCCCACGTTGGCGCGGGAAAACGCCGTTCCCTCCACGGGGTGATACTCGTTGTCGTCTCCACGATATTCCAGCAGGAAGGAGCTGGCGCTGTAATCGGCGTCCCACACGGCGACCAGTTCGTTGATCGTCCGGGCGGCACCGAGGTTGATCGTGATATACATGTCCGGATCGTTCCACGGTTTGGCACCGGCCTCGCCGGGCCACTCGCCGTCGCCCGTGCGTTTGCCCTCGTCGTCGTACAGGTAGCCGCTATTGAGCGTGCCGCTCTTCCAGTGCAACGTGTCCGACGCCGTGACGGCGGTTCCGAACTGCTGGTTGACCCAGTTGACCTTCTCCTCCGCGAGGAATCCGCCGCCCATCGGCTCGATGGCCAACAGGCCCGGGCCGCCGCGGCCGGCGCTTCCGTACGTGTAGTCTTCCTCCATCACCCGAACGCGAACGTACTGATACAGGTCCACATTGCCCGACGGGATCGCCAAGGCGCTGTTGCCGTACAGGCCGAACCGGGAGCCGGTCGTCGCCACCCGCTCGCCCGAGGCGTTCACATATTCATGGGAGGCCAGCTCGGTCCAGTTCACGCCGTCGTTGGAACCGTCGATGTAATACTTCGTGATCGACGTCCCTTCTCCCGCCCACCACTGGACGCCGACCGCCGTGATCTGCCGGGGCTGATCCAGCTTGACCGCCGCCCAGTACATTCCGTTGCTGTAGTAGTCGCCGCCTCCGTCTTGCCCCTCGTGGAATGTTGTCTGGGTCTGGCTGCCGCTGGGAATCCATACCCAGTTTCCCCAGCGGAAATCGGCGGGAACACCGTTCCCGTTCGTGCCGGTGAACTCGCCGTTGCTGTTGCCGCGCAACACGGTGACGTCCCCGGCCGGCAGTTGCAGCCAGTTATAGTTCTCCACATAGACATCCGCCCAAACCGCCGACCCCGCCAACACCGCCACCGTTATCGTCATCGTAAAACGCATGGAAATCTCCTTACTACTCATGAAAATGATGAAACCATCGGCCAATACCGCGAATGACTGTATTCTACCACCCCTATTCTACCACCCTTTACCGTTATGTCTAGTGTATACTATGGCCATGACCCATCACGAATCCATCCGACGGGAACTGGCGACGACGTCGGCGGGCAGGCCGATCTCCGCGTGGCTGCGGGCGGCGGGCTATCGGGAGCATTTTGACGACCCCGTCACGCTCGCGCGGGCGTACGCGATCGAGGCGGTGTTCACGCGGGGACGAAAACATGTGTACGCCGACGACCTCATCGCCGGGTCGCTGCGAGGCCTGTATGCCGCCGATGCAACCGAGGTCTCCGACGCCGACCGGGCCGCCGTGCGGGACATCGCGGCCATCTACGAGCACAACGATTTTCTCAACAATTTCGACCATTTCGCCGGCGATTACGAGACGTTTCTGGCCCAGGGCGTCGACGGTACGATCGCGCGGATCGACGCGGCGGTGGCGCGGGTTCGTGGCGCGGGCGTCCCGACCGCGCGTCACGAGGGCATCTTGCCCTCGCAAACGCCAGCCGGGCAGCAAAATGTTCCGTTGTGGCCAGTCCAACGCGGGCGAGACGCCCGCGACACGAAGCTCACGTTCCTGCACGCGGCCGGGATCACGATGCGGGCGTTTTCGACGATGTGCCAACAATACGCCGCCGCCGCCCGCGAGGCGGGGCTTTCCGAGGTGGCCGACGCCTGCGCCGCCGTCGCGCACGGGCCGCCGAAAACGTTCCGCCAGGCGCTCCAGTTGATTTGGCTGTTGTATCAGGCGTTCCTGTGCGAGGACCGCTACGCGATGGCGCTGGGGCGGATGGATCAGTACTTGTTTCCGTACTACCAAGCCGACCTGGCCGCGGAGCGGCTGACGCATGACGGGGCCGTCGAACTGCTGGCGGCGACGTTTATCAAGTTCGATGAGCGTCGCCACTTCGCCGGCGGCAGCGACATCGTGAACATCGCCATCGGCGGGGTGGACCGCGACGGCCGCGACGCGACGAACGCGCTGAGTTACGCCATTTTGGAGGCCGTCGGACGCGCCGGCGTGCCGGGGCCGAACCTCTCGGCCCGGCTTCACGCGGGGAGTCCGCCGGAGTTTTTGCCGGCCTGCCTGGACGTGATCGGGACGGGACTGGGCTATCCGGCCTTGATGAACGACGAGATTAACATCGCCGCCCTGCTCCGGGTCGGGTACGACCTCGCCGACGCGCGCGATTACTGCATGGTCGGATGCATCGAGAATTTCCTGCCCGGCCTTCAGCCGCCGTGGTCCGACGGGCGGTTCAACCCGCCGAAGTTCCTGGAGTACGTGTTCGGCGAAGGGCGCGACCTGCTGACCGGGGCCCACGCGGGCCTGCCCGTCGCGTTGGATTCGCTCACCGATATGGAAACGTTCCTGGCCGAGTACACGCGGCAGATGCGGCACGGGGCGGCGGCGTACATGGCCGATTTCCACGCGAAAAACCGCAAAATCGACGTCCGATTCCGCGAACAGCCGTTCCTGTCGTGCTTCTGCCGCGACTGCATCGAGCGCGGCCTCGACATCAACGACGGCGGGGCGGTGTACCCGTCGGTCCACGGTGTGGCCGTCATGGGAATCGCCACCGTCGCCGACTCGCTGGCCGTTGTCGAGGAACTGGTCTTCCGCCAGCGGAAATACACGCTGCGGCAACTCGCCGACGCGCTGGCCGCCGACTTCGAAGACCTCGCCGCCATGCGGGCCCAACTGCGGGCCGTGCCGAAGTACGGCAATAACCACCCGCTGCCCGACCGCTACGCCGTGTGGTTCCTCGACACGCTGTACGAGATGTTCTCCGCCTACCGTACCCACGACGGCGGGCACATTTACATCGCCGTGGCCGCCAACGTGCAGAATATCTCCGCCGGAGAGGTGACCGCCGCCACGCCCGACGGACGGGGCGCCCGGCGACCGCTCAACGACGCGGCCTCGCCGACCTACCAAATGGACAAAAACGGACCGACCGCCGTCGTGCTCTCCTGCGTCAAACCCGACTACACCAAGGCCGCCTGCGGAACGGTGGTCAATCAGCGGTTCGGCCGCGAGTTCTTCACCGACCCGGCCAAAAAAGCGACGTTATGCAGCCTGATCCGCACCTATTTTTCGCTCGGCGGCCAGGAGATGCAGATCAACGCCGTCGGCAAAGACCTGCTCGAAGACGCCATGTCGCACCCCGAAAACCACCCCAATCTCGTCGTCCGCGTCTCGGGATTCAGCGCCTACTTCACCACCCTGACACCGGAGGTCCAGCGGGACATTCTTTCGCGGACGACACATTCGTAATCACGCCTTTTCCATGTCGGCGACTTGTTTGCGAATCGTCGCGTGGACTTGTCGCATGAGGTCGGAGAATTCCATCTCGGCCGCGGTGTAGCGTTTGAAGATGTCGCTGGCGACGAGTTTGTCGTGGAGGGTTTGGAATTTTCGTTTGTCCTCGACCTCGATCGGTCGGCCCTGCTGTTCCAGTTGCTGCATTTTGCCGGCCTGCTGCTGAAAGGCCCCGAGGGTCTCCAGCACGTCCTTGTGTTCCTGAAGGGTCAGCCAGGCCTCGTGCAGCGCCTGCCGCTGCGGAGAGTCCGCCAACGCCTGCCCGAGTGTCCGCGCCATGTCGAGAATCGCTTTGCTCATGGGATGTTCCTTGTGGTTGTTTGTCGGTACGCGACGCATTGTAATGACTTCCCGTTGCGGAAGCTATATACTTGTCCCCATGACACAACCCCCCTGGTCCGTCGCGCACATCGCGATGGGCAGCAATCTGGGCGACCGTGAGGGCACGTTGCGGCGGGCGGCGGCGATGCTGGACCGGCACGACGTTCGCGTGCGGGCGGTCAGCCGGTTCATCGAAACCGCGCCGGTCGGCCCGGCGGGGCAGGGGCCTTACATCAACGCGGCCGCCGAACTCGAAACCACCCTCACGCCCCACGGACTGCTGGCCGTGATGATGGACATCGAACGCACCCTCGGCCGCGACCGCGACCGCGGACAACGCTGGGGCCCCCGCACCTGCGACCTGGACCTGCTGCTGTTCGGTTCGGCCATCCTCGACACTCCCGACCTGACGCTCCCGCACCCCCGAATGCACGAGCGCCGCTTCGTCCTCGAACCCCTGGCCAACATCGCGCCCGACGTTGTGCATCCGGTGTTGAAAAAAACGATAAGACAGTTGGCCAACCGCCTGGGCACGGCGGACAACGCCACTGCACACGATGTGGAAGAAAAAAGCAAAACCGACTGATTAGGCCCATTCGCCAGTCCTCCGAGTTAACGCCCGAAGCGCCGCCATGTAAAAACATGACGACTCAAATACCCTGGCGAGAGCGACCTACTCAATCGGTTTCTATAGGAATTCTCGGCTGTAATTCGGAAAAATCAAGCGCAGGAGACGAAAAATGATGAGTGTTTTCCACGGGCTTTCCTTTGCTGTGATCGTGGCGGCGACGGTTGTGGCGGGGACGGCCTGCGAATCGCCGGACACGTCGCGGCCCGCCGAGGAGGCGAGCACGTCGCAGGCGGGTTCGTCGCAACCGGCCGGGGGGGTGGGCATGTCGCCGGCGGTCGAGGAGTGGGTCAACGAGAATGAATTGGAGTTCTGGTGGATCGACACAACCGCGGGCAAGAACAAGAATTGGGCCATGGCGTATCTTGCCGCCGGGACAGGCCGGATTGATGTGTTGGAATGGTTGAAGTCGCAAGGTGTGAATTTCAACGCCCGCGACAAACTCAGCCAGGAGACGCCGATGTGCGCGGCGGCCGGGGGAGGTCAGATCGAGGCCATGGAGTGGTTGAAGGCGCAGGGCGTGGACGTCAGCGCCCGGAGCCGCGACGGCAGAATGGTGATGCTTTCCGCCGCCGTGGGTGGCCGCATCGAAGCCTTGGAGTGGTTGCAGTCGCACGGCGCGGAGATGGACTTCAACGGTGGTGACGGATGGGAGTTGATGGTTGCGGCGGCGATGTATGGTCAGATCGAGGCCATGAAGTGGTTGAAGTCGCAGGGCGCGGCCATCGACGTCAACGCTCAGGACCGCGTGAATGAATGGCCCGTGCTGGCGACCGCCATGCGGAGGGCGGTTTGGGCCGATCAGGTCGAGTGGATGGAGTGGCTGAAGGATCAGGGCGCGAGTCTCGACGTCACGTATCAAGACGGCGAGACACTGATGCATCTGGCCGCCGGGGAAGGTCATGTCGAGGTCATGAAGTGGCTGAAGAAACAGGGCATGGATGTCAGCATCCGCAATGAGAAAGGCAGCCGCTATTATGGAAACGGGGTGGGCCAGACGCCGATGTTTTCCGCCGCCGAGAAAGGGCACATCGCGGCGATGGCGTGGTTGAACGAGCAAGGCGCGGAGGTCGATGCCCGCGACCAGAAGGGGTTGACGCCGATGTTTTTGACCGTTGCCTATAGCTCTCTGGACCGGGAGGAAGACCCGACCGAGGCCCTGGCGTGGCTGAAGGATCACGGCGCGGATATTCACGCCAAAGACCATGAAGGCAAGACACCGCTGCATCGTGCGGCCTGGACCGGCCAGTTCAAGGCCGTGAAGTGGCTGGTGGAACACGGCGCGGAAGTCAACGCCACGGACGATGAAGGCCGAACGCCCCTTTCGTTGGTGTATTATGAAGACATCAAGACGTGGCTGATCGACCGCGGTGCGCGCGAATGACCGTTGGGCCGCGGATTGGGTCGTCTTCGTGTCGGGTTTTTCCTCTGTGTTCTTTGTGCTCTATGGTAAAATCCCCGCGCAATCCGCGGAAATTCGCGGTGGAATTTAAGGTAACGGCATGAACAATCATCACGGAACACGGATCGCCATCGCGGGCGCTGCCGGGCGGATGGGGCGGCGGCTGGTGGCGTTGGCGGCGGGGTCGGAATTGTACGATCTGGTGGCCGCGCTGGAGGCGGCGAATCATCCCGACGCGGGCAAGGACGCCGGCGACCTGGCCGGTGTGGGCGTGCAGGGCGTCGAGGTGTCGCACGAACTGACGGAAAAAGTCGACGTGCTGATCGACTTCAGCACGCCGGCGGCCACCATGGAGTGGCTGGAGACCTGCCGGGCGCGGAACATGGGCATCGTGATCGGAACGACGGGACTGTCACCGTCGCAGACGGCGGCCGTCGCCGAGGCGGCCAAGGCGATTCCGGTGATGCACACGGCCAATTACAGTGTGGGCGTGAATGTGCTGTTGACGGTGGTCGGCCAGGTGGCGAAGGTGCTGGGCGGCGACTACGACATCGAGATCAGCGAGACGCACCACCGGTTCAAGAAGGACGCCCCCAGCGGCACGGCGTTGCTGTTGGCCAAGGCCATTTGCGATGGACTGGGCAAGGACCCCGCCGCCGTGCTGGTGAACGGCCGCGAGGGGCTGTGCCCGCGCAAAGAGGGCGAGATCGGCATGCACGCCCTCCGGGTGGGCGACACGGTGGGCGAGCACACGATCCACTTCGGCAATTTGGGCGAGACGGTGACGATCGGCCATGTTGCCCACACGCGCGACACGTTCGCCCGCGGCGCATTACGGGCCGCCGCCTGGCTGGCGGGAAAACCGGCCGGGTTGTACACGATGAAGGATGTGCTGGGGATGTAGGCGAAAATCCGACTTGTCTCGGATTTCGTGCTTCGGGCTTCGAGTTCACAACGTCTCCCCGGCCAAGGCATCCGAGGTCACTGTCTCCATGTCCCCGTGTCGCCGCGTCATTTTTGACCGGCCGGTCAGTTTTTTATTGACTGACTGGTCAGTCATTCGTAATATGCTTGCAGGACTTGGCCGATGTATTGGGTAGATGGTCCATGGAGCGTGTTATGAAAGCGGACGTGACGACGAGCGAGCGGGTGGTGGTGCGGCGGAAAGAGATTCTGGACGCGGCCAAGCGGGTGTTTGAGGCCCATGGGTACGCGGCCACCACAATGGAAGCGGTGGCCGAGGAGGCCCGGATCGCTAAAGGCAGTATTTACAACTACTTCAAGAGCAAACACGACCTGTTCCGGGCGGTGTTTCTCGAGGATTTGCCGAAAAATTTCACGGATTTCACCGCCGAGTGGACCGGACAGGGGTCGGCGGCGGAAAAGGTTCAAAAGTTGCTGGACCTGTGGTATTCCCGCCTCCAGGAGCACAAGCGGGCGGGCAAGCTGGTGTTGGAGTTCTGGGCGACGGCGGCCCACGGTGAGCAGAGCGAATTGGCGGAGACGTTCGGGGCGGTGTACGGCCATGTGCGAAGCGAGATCGCGGCGGTGATCGCGGAGGGTGTCGTCGGTGGTGATTTTCCGTCGCACGTGCAGCCGGGTGTGGCGGCGGCGCTGATTCTGGCGATTTTTGACGGGATCATGCTCCAGGCGCTTCTGGATTCGCGGGTCACGGTGGATGAGTCGTTTGTGGCGGGATTAAAACGGGCCGTCATGGCCGGCCTGACGGCAGACTGAATACATTGAGGTATGGCATGAGTCAGACAGTGGAAACCGATGTGTCGAAGGATGTTTCGAATGTTTCCGGGCACGCGGGCGAGGCGCCCGCGCCACGAGCCCCCGTTCCCCCCGTTCGTTCGGAGGTGACAGGCAAGGCGGCCTCGCCCAAGCGCGAGGCGGGCGGGATTGTCAAAAAAATCCTGCCGCTGATCATTCTGGCGGTGGCGGCGGGGGGGGTGTATGGTCTGAGTCACCTGCCCAGCCGGGCGCACGACGTCGAGCGGGTTCCGCCGCCTCCGGTGAACGTGGAGGTGATGACGATTCACACGATTCTTCCGGGCGGCGAGAACGCCGGGCAGTTGCGCGACGTGTACGAGCAGAGCGGAACGGTGTCGCCGCGGGCGGTGGTGAGCGTGTCGGCGGAGGTTTCCGGCGCGGTGCGGGAGGTGCACAAGCGCAAGGGCGACGTCGTGACGGCGGGCGAGCCGCTGGCGGCGCTGGACACGGAACTGATCGACGCGGAGATTCAGGCGATCCAGGCGAACGTCAAGCTGCTGGAGGCGAACATCAAGGGCCAGGAGGCGAACATTCGCGGGTTGGCGGCGAAGGCGGCGTACGACCGGGTCGATCTGGAGCGTGTTCGCGAGTTGCACAGCGCGAACGCGGCGCGGATTTTCGAGTTGAACGTCGCCGAGACGACCCTGGAGGGCAGCGAGGCGGCCGTGGACGGGGCCAAGGCGGGGCTGGAGGCGGCGAAGGCGTCGGCGGAGGCGGCGCGGGCGTCGTTGTTGGCGGCCGAGGCGAGGCGGGCGCGGGCGGCGATCAAGGCGCCGGTGGACGGTGTTCTGGACGGTCCGCTCAAGGGCGGCGACGGTGGCGTGGGCCGGGACATCGAGGTGGGCGATTTTCTGTCGCCGGGGCAGGCGTTGTGCAGCGTCGTGGACGTCTCGACGGTGAAGGTGGCCGTGGACATTCCCGAGCAGGACGTGCCCGCGTACGCGGTCGGGCAGACACACGAGATCGAGGTCGGCACGTTCGGTTTCGATCCGACGCGGCGGGTGGAGGCGACGATCACGTACGTCAGCCGCATCGCCGACAGCAGTGCCCACACGACGCGAATGGAGTTGTCGATTCCCAATTCGGACGGGCGGCTTCACAGCGGGCAGATGGTGACGGTCCGCCTGACGCGCCGCGTGCTGGAGGAGATGATCCGCATTCCGCTGGATGCCGTGATTCCGCTGGAGAACGGCAAGGCGGTGTATGTCGCCGAGGACGTCCGCCGCGACGCCAGTGGCCACACGGTGGCGACGGCCAGGTGGAGGCTGGTCACGCTGGGCATGTTCAGCGGTCAGAAGGACATTCAGATTCTCAGCGGCCTGTCGGAGGGCGACGTGCTGATTTTGCCGCAGGGCAACCGCTACGTTTCTGACGGGCAAGGGGTTCGGATTAAATGATCGTATCCAACTATAGTTTGAAGAACCGTATCACCATCGCCGTGCTGGTGTTTTTGATTTCGCTGGCGGGCGTGTTCAGTTACATCACGCTGCCGCGCGAGAGCGCGCCGGACGTGCCGATCCCGCTGGTGCTGGTCTCGACGCCCTACATGGGCGCCGCGCCGGCCGACGTCGAAAGCTCCGTCACGAAAAAAATCGAACAGAAACTCACCGGACTCAAGGGCTACAAGGAGGTCCGCTCCACCAGCGCCGAAGGCTTTTCGATGATCCAGGTCGAGTTCGACCCGGACATCCGCATCGAGGACGCCTTACAGGCCGTGCGGGACAAAGTCGACCAGGCCAAGGCCGATCTGCCCTCCGACGCCGACAGCCCCGTCGTCCGCGAAATCAACATCGCGGAAATGCCGATCATGTACCTCAACATCTCGGGCCCGGTCTCGCTGGTGACGCTCAAGGAAATCGGCGACCGCCTCAAAGACGCCATCGAGCAAAACGTTCCCGGCGTGCTGGGCGTCAACGTGCTCGGCGGGCTGGAGCCGGAAATCCGCATCGAAGTCGATGCCGACCGCGTCGCCTTCTACGGCCTGACCATCCCCGAAGTCATGTCGCTGATTCCCAGCGAGCACGTGAACATCTCCGCCGGCGGGCTGGAGACGCCCGGAACGAAATTCAACGTCCGCATCCCGGCCGAGTTCAAAGAGGCCAAGGACATCACGCACATTCCCGTGGCCAACCGCAACGGGCGGCAGATTTACCTCCAGGACGTCGCCCGCGTGGTGGACACGTTCAAGGACCGCGAGACGATCAGCCGCCTCAACGGTCAACCGAGCATCACCGTCGCGGTGCAAAAACGCGTGGGCGCGAACATCCTCGACATCGCCGACGGCGTAAAAGCCGTCGTCGAGGAGGCCAGACACCGCGTCCCGCAGGCCGTGCAGTTCACCTTCACCATGGACCGCTCCGACGACATCAAGTGGATGGTCGCCGACCTGGAAAACAACATCTTCGCCGCCCTGGTGCTGGTGATCCTCGTGATGCTGATCGCCATTGGCGTCCGGGCCAGCCTGGTGGCGACGCTGGCCGTACCGCTGTCGATGCTGATGACCTTCGCCGTGCTGGAACTGATGGGCCTGACGCTGAACATGGTCGTCCTCTTCAGCCTGATCCTGTCGGTCGGCATGCTCGTCGACGACGCCGTCGTCATCGTCGAGAACATCTACCGACACATGCAAATGGGCAAATCCCGCATGCGCGCCGCCCGCGAGGCCTGCGAGGAGGTCGCCTGGCCGGTCATCACGTCCACGCTCACGATCTGCGCGGCTTTCTTCCCCATGGTCTTCTGGCCGGGCATCATCGGCAGTTTCTTCAAATTCATTCCCATCACGATCATCACCGCGCTGCTGTCGAGTTTGTTCGTGGCGCTGGTGGTCAGTCCGGTGATCTGCACGATCATCCCCGGCCAGGTGCACGGCGACCACAGCAACCACATCATTCTTCGCGGCTATCGGCGGTTCCTCCGGTTTGCGATTGCGCACCGCGTGACCGCGCTGGTGCTGTGCGGGATGCTGTTGGTGGGCATGGGCATTTTGTACGGCAAACGCGGCCATGGGGTGGAGTTTTTCCCGGACATCGACCCGAAGAACGCGGTGATCAACATTCGCGGTCCCCAGGGAACGACGCTGGCGCAGACCGACGCGATCGCCCACGAGATCGAGCGTCGGCTGGCGCCGCGGCTGATTCACGTGGACGAGCAGGGCAACGAGCGCGGCGAGATCAAGCAGATCGTGGCGAACCTGGGTTCGACGTCGGGCGGCGGAAACATTTTGTTCGGCGGCGGGTTGGGCGGGCCTCACGAGGGCAACATCACGCTGGTGTTCCCGGAGTACGAGAAACGGAACACGCCGTCGTCGCAGATCATCGCCGAGATTCGCCGTGAGCTGACGGACATCGCCGGCGCCGAGGTGAAGGTGGAAAAACAGGCCATGGGACCGCCCACCGGCGCGGCCGTCTCCGTCCGGCTGATCGGCGAGGACCTGAAGGAACTGGAGAAACTCAACAACCAGGCCCGCGCCATGATCACCAACGTGCCCGGACTGGTGAATCTGCGGAGCGACATGGAGTTGACCAGGCCGGAACTGGTCTTCACGATCGACCGCGAACGGGCCCGCGCCGCCGGGGTGAACACGGCGACGATCGGCAACTTTTTGAAGACCTCGATTTTCGGTACGAAGGTCGGGCGGTATTACCTCTACAACGACGAGTACGACATCACGGTCCGTCTGCCCGAGGACCAGCGGGTGAACATTCCCGACGTGCTGCGGCTTCGCGTGCCGAACGCGTACGGTGAGATGGTTCCGCTGTCGAGCATCAGTTCGTTCGATTATCGCGGCGGGCTGGGCACGATTAACCGCGTGGATTCCAACCGCGTGATGACGCTCACCGGCGACGCCGAAGGCCGCCTTGACGTGGCCGTGCTCGGCGACGTGCAGGAAATCCTCAGCAAATACGGCCGAAACCGCGTGATCGAGTCGGACGTGACCGATTGGCGGGCCCTGTTGACGGCCCTGGGCGGCGACAGCGAACTGGCCAAACGAATCGGCCAACACCTGGCCAAGGACCAGGACGCCGCCGCCATCACGGCCCTGCTGAAGTCCGGCAGCAACGCCCCGACCGCCGAACAGAAGGACGCCCTGCTTCGAGGCCTGAACGCGGCGTTGGCGGACCCGAAACTGGTGGACAAGAAACTGGCGGAGCGGATGTCGCTGGGCGACGAGGCGGCCGAACTGCTGGCGGCGAAGGCGCCGGGCGTCTTCGCGCCGCCGCCGGTCAAGCAGGACTACAACGGGCAGGTGCTGCGGCGGAACCGCATCGCGCTGGACAATCTTGCCGGGCCCGCGCTGGCGGAGGTCGTCAAGCTCGATCTGCCGGCCAATTACAGCATCAAATACGCCGGGCAAAACGATGAGATGCAAAAGGCCATCAGTTTCCTCGTCAAGGCGGGCATCGTGGCGATCGTGCTGATCGTGCTGATCATGGTCACGCAGTTCAACACGCTGTCGGTTCCGTTTGTGATTATGACGACGGTGGTGCTCTCGTGGATCGGCGTGCTGCTGGGGCTGATCGCGACGGGAACGCCGTTCGGCGTGGTGATGACGGGCATCGGCGTGATCAGCCTGGCGGGCATCGTGGTGCGTAACGGCATTGTGTTAATGGATTACACGCGGCAGTTGCAGAAGCAGGGGTTGAGCGTGGTTGACGCCTGCGTGGAGGCCGGGGCGATTCGGTTGCGTCCGGTGCTCCTGACGGCCGCCTGCGCCGTGCTGGGCCTGGTTCCCGTCGCGCTGGGGTGGACGTACGACATCCACCACTTCGAAATGCTCTGGAAAAGCGAAGCCAGCGAATGGTGGATGGGCATGGCCGTGGCCGTGATTTTCGGTTTGACGTTCGCGACGATCCTCACGCTGGTGGTCGTTCCCTGCCTGTACGTCATCCTCTTCCGCCTGACCTCCAAACTCGGTCTGGGCGGTTTGAAGAAGGGCGAGGAAGAGGAAACGGCGGCGGAAATCGTGAAGGCGTGACAGAGAAACGTCCCTCTCCGCGTCTCCGTGTCCCCGCGTCTCCGCGTCGGTTCTAAAATCGTTTTCCGGGCTTGTCGAATTTGGAGGGCGTGGTATACTCAAGGTGCCACCGTGGTGAATTGAGATCGCGGCGGTTTCCTATTGTTGGCGACAAGCAGGAGGTTCCGATGAACCATATCGTTGTTGGCGTGATGGTCCTGGCCGCCGTCGCGATGTCGTTGCCGGCCCAGGCGGGCGTTGGCGATCCAGCCGCGGTGGTGGGCGAACTGGGCGGGTTTCTCTGGAAAGAGCTGAACATCGTGGAATGCCGCCCCGGTTCCTATCTGGGCGGCAATACCGGCGTCGGGCAATTCGGCATGATGTGGGACGGGCCCGCCATGGTGTATTCGGTGACCATCGCGCAAGGGTTCGATACCGGCAAGGCCGATTATCCCAACGGCACGACGCAGTTGCCCCGCACGGTGGCGGTCTACACCGGCCCGGACCCGGTCAAGGATTACGCGGGGTCGTTTACGCTGGCGTACGATCGCGATCATCCGCAGACCATCCAGTTCTCGGCCGCGCTCGGAGGCCCCGTTTTCGCCAAAAATTCCTACCTGATGCTGGTGGTGACGGAGATGTATTCTCACCCGGACCCGGGAGCGAGCTACGAGGAACGCGTGAATCACCCCTACGGGATTCAAAACTACACGGGATTCTGCGTGGACAGCTTCGGTTTTGACGCACGGTCGACGGGCGTCGAGGACGTGAATTACAATCTCAACGCGACCCTGTCGTCCAACCGTCCCAGGGACGCCCGCGATTCGTTCCTGACCGCCGGCAATGACGGGATTCTCCGCAGTTATCGCGACGGTGACGACGCGGCCTATTGGGAAATCACGCGGGGCCCGCTGTCGATCACCGCGACGTACAACGACGAGGCGAAGGAGATCGGGTCCATCGGTTTGGCCTTTGCGGGCGACGCCACCACCCGGGCTTGCCCCAAGTGGTTCATCGTCAGCGACGACCACGGAAATTCACAGCCGATCCCGCTCAGCGAGGTGACGTCGCAATACGGGCGGTACGATCTGGACCCCGCCATTTTCACCGAAAAAATCACGAAACTCACCGTCACGTTCCCGGAGTGGGGTGACGATTGGTGGCGTGGAGTCGGCGCCAGCGACGTCAGTTGGTTCGGCATCATGGAGTTCCAGGCCTTCGCGCCGCTGCCGCCCGTTCCCGAACCGGCGACGATGAGTTTGCTGGCGCTGGGCGGTTTGGCGCTGCTGCGGCGGAGGTAGAAACGGCGCGGGGACGCGGGGACGCGGAGAGGGCACAGGGAAGTCGCAAAATGTTTCGCGATGGCTTGCCTCTTTGCGCTGTAGGACGTTGTATATGGAAAAACGTTTTTCCATATACAACGTCCTACAGCGCAAAGAGGCAAGCCATCGCGAAACATTTTGCGCGTACACCTGTTTTTTCTCTGTGCGTTCTGTGTCTCTGTGGTAAAAAAAGCGACAAAAGGAAAACAAACACATGCATTCGCACATCGACTTGAACGGAACGTGGAAGGTGTCCTGGACCGACGGGCAGCGGGGCGTCAAGGCGGAATATGCCCGGCGCGACGTGGTGGACACGGGCAAGTATCTCGACGCGGCCGTGCCGGGCGAGATTCACCTGGATTTGTGGCGGCAGGGGATCATCGCCGATCCGTACGTCGGCGCCAACGGGCTGGCTTGCCGGTGGGTCGAGGAAATGTTCTGGAACTACCGCCGCACGTTCGTCGCGCCGCCCGAAGCGCGGGCGGCGGGGGCCCGCGCGTGGCTGGTGTTCGAGCAACTCGACCTGGTCGCGAACATCGTGCTCAACGGGCAGGAAATCGGCAAGCACGCCAACGTGTTCTGCCCCTGCCGCGTCGAGGTGACGGGCAAACTTCGCGAGGGCGAAAATGTGCTGGTCGTGCATCTGGAGAGCGGGCTGTACGACGTCAGCGACCGGCTTGGCGAGGGGTATCACAATTCGCCGGACCAGCGGTTGCACAAGCGTCACTGGCTTCGCAAGCCGCAGTGCCAGTTCGAGTGGGACTGGTCGCAGCGGTTGATTAACGTGGGGATCACGGGCGGAGTCCGGCTGGAGTGGACGTGCGACGCGGTGCGGGCGGATCGGCTGGTGCCGCTGGTGACGGTGGCGGAGGATTTGCGGTCGGCCCGCGTTGCGGCGAGGCTGCACGTGACGGGCCTGGGCGGTGAGGCGGTTCTGGGCCGGTTGGCGGTGGAGGTGGTCGAGACCGGCCTGCGGGCCGAGTGCGACGTGACGGTCTCGCCGGGCGAGGGGTTCGTGCAGTGCGAATTCACGGTGGCCGATCCGCCGCTCTGGTGGCCTGTCGGTCACGGCGACCAGCCGCTACAGACGCTCCGCGCGACGCTGGAAATCGGCGGGCGCGAGGTCGCCACCCGCACCACCCGGCTGGCGTTTCGGCGAGTCGTCGTCAACCAGCGGCCGCACCCGGTGGACGGGCGGTACTTCGTCATCGAGGTCAACAACAGGCCGATTTTCGCCAAGGGCGGCAATTTCGTTCCGGCGGACCAGATTTTCTTCCGCTGCGACCGCGCGCGATACGAAACGCTCGTGGACCGGGCGTTGGAGGCCAATTTCAACATGCTGCGCGTCTGGGGCGGCGGGTTGTACGAGAGCGACGAGTTTTACGACGTCTGCGATCGGCGGGGCGTGATGGTTTGGCAGGAGTTCATTTTCGCCTGCGGCCGCTATCCGACGACCGACCCCGCCTTCCACGACAGCGTCCGCGCCGAGGCCCGTTACAACGTGCGGCGGCTGGCGTGCCATCCCAGTCTGGTGATCTGGTGCGGAAACAACGAAATGGAGTGGGGCAACTGGGAGTGGGGCTACGACCGGCAGGGCGTGGTGATGCCCGATTACGCGCTGTTCCACCTGACGCTGCCGCGGATTCTCAGTCAGGAGGACCCGACGCGGTTTTATCTGCCCAGTTCGCCGTTTTCGCCCGACGGCAGAACGCCGAACGATTTCCATGCCGGCGACCAGCACCCCTGGGGCGTGGGCATGTGGAACCCGAATTTCCGCGATTACCGAACGTTCGACTGCCGGTTCCCGAACGAGGGCGGGTGGCTGGGGCCGGTGTCGCTGCCGACCCTGCGGGCGTGTTTCGGCGGCGGCGAGGAGCGTGTCGGAAACTTCGCGTGGCAGGTGCACGACAACGCCGTCGACAGTTGGGGCGAACCGAGCCTGCCGCGGACGCAGATGGAACATTGGCTGGGCAAGGACGAACGCGAATTGAGCGTCGAGGAGTTCACCTTCCGCGGCGGGCTGCTCCAAGGCGAGGCCCTTCGCGAGTATTGCGACAATTTCCGCCGCCGCATGTTCGACTCCGCCTCGGCGATTTTCTGGATGTACAACGACACCTGGCCGGCGACGCGGTCGTGGACCATCGTGGATTACTACCTCCGCCGGACACCGGCGTTCTGGGCGGTCCGGCGGGCGATGCAGCCGGTGAGCGTCGTGCTGGCGGCCGAGGGCGACGAGGTGATCGTCTTCGGCGTGAATGACACGCCCGTGCCCGTGCGGGCACGGTTGCAGTACGGCGTGTTCGCGCTGGCTGGCGGGTGGCCGATGGACCGCTCCGCCGACGTCACGCTGGCGGCGAACGCGTCGACGAAACTGGCGACGTTCCCCGCCGCCGAATGGACCGACCGCACGGCCACGATGGCCTTCGCCATCCTGCGGCCGGAGGGGCAGGCCGGGCAGGGCGGTCCGGTCATCGCGCGGAACAAACTCTTCGACCCGCTGCTGAAGGACCTCCGCTGGCCGAGGCCGCAGGTGAACGTCCGCGTCGAAAACGGCACCGCCGTCTTCTCCAGCCCCACGTACGTCTGGGGTGTCTGCCTGGACCTGGACGGCGAACACCCGATGCCCGACAACCTGTTCGACCTCTTCCCCGGCATGGAGTACACGATTCCGTGGAACAGCACGACACCGCCGAAAGTGCTGTGGACGGGAAATTTGTAACGACAGGCTGTTAGACTATTAGGCTGTTAGACTGTCAGGCGCAGGCGTATGAAGGATTAGGCTTAATGCTTCATATGCCTGCGCCTAACAGTCTAACTAACAGCCTGTCGTCACGGTCCGCCTTCGATGAAATCTCGATACCCGTTTCCGTACAGGGAGTATGGGGGCAGGACGCTGGTTCCCACGTGTCCGTCGGCGTAGAGGTAGTTAAGGTTCATTTGGCCGTGATCGTAGACCGTTTGCAACACCCATCCGCCGGCGGATTTGTAGAAGTTGTTGGCCAGTTGGCTGTCACCGTCCAGGACCGGCCAGAGGTGGTAGTAGGCCTCCCCGAACAGCACACTGCTGGCCGGGCGAGGCTGGTTGCCCAGCCGGCAAATCCACGAATAGGTATATGGAGACGGGTCCGGGTCTCCGGGGACCTTCATGGCCTTGTAGCCCCAGGTGTTCGTGGACGCCATGTAGGAGGTGCAATCGCCCTCGACGGCGCCGGAGCCCATCCAACTGCCGCTCACGTGCAGAGGACCGGTCATGGGCGCGGTGGGGCAGAAAAACACCCCCGCGTATTTTTTGTACGTTTCGTACCACGCGGCGCCTTCGGCAAACGTTCCGCCTCCGGGCGAACCGGCGGCGTCGGCGTTGATGGCGTCTCCCCACAGTTTGTACGGCTGATCGTTGCCGTACATGAAGTCCAGCAGTTTCGTCACGTAATTCGGGGAATCAAGGGCTCCGCCTCGGGTCAACGGGCCGTGAAACAGTCCGTCGTTGGCGGACAGGTAGAGATTGAGTTGTAGACCCACGCTACGCTGATTCATCATGCAGGCGGACTTCTTCACCAATTCCCGCGCCTTGGCGAGCGAAGGCATCAGGATCGACACCAGCAACGCGATAATGGCGATGACGACCAATAGTTCGATCAGGGTAAATCCACGGCGTGCGGGGGAGTGCGTGTGGGTCATTGCACACCCCCTGTCGGCAGGAAGATTCCCCGCGCAAACGAATCGGCGTTCCCGGCGCCTAGACAGACAGACAGACAGACAGACAGACAGACAGACATCGTTGAATTCAGTTGTGCAATCATACGACAATCCTTTCCATGAGAAAAAGAGATGAAACGAACACGGCAATAGAAGATGGCATCAGCGTATGGTTTTTTGACGTATGGTCTTGTCCGATAGCTCCTTTCGATTTGAGAAGGTCTGAGCATCGTCAATGACACGCACAGCGCACTCATTATAACATTTATGCGACCACCAGGACACCATAAAACGGTCGAAAAATTGTCTTATGGCCCTGGTTGTCCTATAGCAGTGCCGCCGGGTTGAGGCAAAAGTGTTCGGCCAAAGCGCGGATGTGGGCTTTGCTCAGTTCGCGTTGGCCGCTCAGGATGCGATGGCCCAGGCTGCGGTCGCCCAGCAGCCGCCCGAGGTCGGACTCGGTCATGTCGTGTTCGTCCATGAGGCTTCGAATCAGTTGTACGGGCGTCATTTTTGGATCGTTGATGGCGTGGTGGACGGCTTCATATTTTTCGATGAAGGTGGCGATGGCGTCGAAATAGTCTTCCTGATCCGCGTTCATATCGAAGCCTGCCATGGCGTCCATTATGGCCAGGGCGTTGCGATAGTCCACCTCGTCATGCAATGGTCTCGGCATGAACAACTCCGCAAGCTCCGCATAGGTTTCCGGGATGTCGTCATGTGTTGGCGGTAAAGTCCTGGGTTTCATAGCTGCTCGATTATCGGCACATGATGACAGAAGATCAACAGCACCCGACAAGAAAATGTGAACCCGGCCAAAACGTTGGATTTTCCGCGTGGAACATGCAATAATTGTGCCATGTCAAGCTCGAACCCGGTCACGAAGAACGTGTTGTTGGTCACGGCGTCGGTGGGGGCGGGTCATAACCAGGTGGCCCGGACGATTCAGGACCGCCTGGAGGCGGCCTGTTCGGCGGTGCGTGTCGAGCGGCTGGACATGATGGAGCTTTGTCCGCGATGGTTTCGCCTGTATTACGCGGGCGGGTTCGAGGTGGCCATGTCGCGCACGCCCTGGCTGTTCGGGCTGGGGTTTACGCTCAGCAACACGCCGCATCGTCCTGGGCGGGCGTTGCGGGAGTGGCCCCGGCTGGCCTTTGAGCGGTTGAGCAACCAGCGGTTCGTGCGGCACGTGCTCGACCGGCGGTACGATCTGATTCTGCACACGCACTTTCTCGCGCCGGGGATGCTGGAACCGCTGGTCCATGCCGGGCGGCTGGCCGCTCCGCAGGCGGCGATCGTCACCGACGTCGAGGCCCATCGCTGGTGGTACTGCCCGACCGTGCGGCGGTATTATGTGCCGGCGGACTACACGGCCGGTCTGGTGCGGCGGTGGGGGATCGACGATTCGCGCGTCGTCGTCAGCGGCATGCCGATTCACCCCAAGTGGACGGCCCCGATCGACCGCGGCCGGGTTTTCTCCGACTGGAACCTCCCGCCGGACAAACCGCTGGTCACGCTGGCCGGCGGAACGTCGTTCACCGTCGGGCCGATCGTCAAAATCGCCCGGCAACTCTTGGCCGCCCGCGACGACCTCACGCTGGCCGTCCTGGCGGGACGAAACAAAAAACTCCTGGGCGACCTCTGCCAACTCCCCCAGGCCGGCGAGCGGCTGTTCCCCGTTCCCTTCACCGACCGCGCCAACGAACTGGTCAGTGTCAGCGACCTGATGATCACCAAGCCCGGCGGGATCACCACGGCCGAGTGCCTGGCCGTCGGAACGCCGATGGTCTTCCTCAAACCCGTTCCCGGTCATGAACGCGGCAACGGCCGATTCTTCCAACGCGAAGGCGCCGGCGTCATCACCCATTCGGTGACGAACCTCGTCGAAACGGTCACCTCGCTGCTGACCGACGCCGCCCAACGCACGGCCATGAAAGAAAACGCCCGACGCCTTTACAGACCCGGTGCGGAAACGGTGATTGAGGACGTAGTCGCGCAGTTTGGATTGTGACGCGGGGCGGGGAAAATTCGAATTTCGGATTTCGAATTTCGAATTTTCTCCGCATAATGTGCCTCATGCCGGAAACGGACTACAGACCTTCGAGGAACGAATATCTTCAGCAGACCCATTGGCCGCTGAACGGGCTGATGTTTCTGGCGCCGTTGCTGCTGTTTTTTCACGTGGGACTGTGGGTCAGCGACGAGGGGGAACTCATGTCGCTGCTGGCGATGAATCACCTCAGCCGGCTGCTGCATTTTTTCCTCGGCGCGACCACGCCGTATCTGCCCGCCGTGGCCGTGGTGGCGGTGCTGCTGCTGATGCACGTGCTTCGCAAAGACCCGTGGCAGTTTCGACCGGAAGTGCTGCTGGGAATGACGGGCGAGTCGGTCGTCTGGATGATGCCGCTGATGGCGCTGGTGCTGCTGGTGAACAAGATGAGCCTGCCGGCCGTGGCGCTGGCGGCGACGGCGATCGACGGAACGGTGCTTCAAAAACTGCTGCTGGCCGTGGGGGCGGGCGTGTACGAGGAGTTTATTTTCCGGCTGGCGTTCATCGGTCTGGCGATGCTGCTGCTGACGAAGGTGTTCCTGTTTCGCCTGTCGGTGATCGCGTTTGGGGCGGTGGTGGCGTCGGGGGTGTGTTTCAGTTTGTACCATTTTACGGCCGAGCAGGTGTTCGGTTCGCCGTTCCCGTGGTTCGAGTTTGTGTTCCGCGCGTTGGCGGGCGTGTATCTGGGGCTGGTGTACTTGTATCGCGGTTTCGGTATCGCCGTCGGCACCCACGCGGCGTGGGATATTTATGTGTTTCTCTGCAATTGACAGAAACCCCCGTACGCCGCTAGGATAGACGTTTTAGCGTACTGTGGGCACCAAGGCTCCTATGATAGCCATTATCAGCGACATACATTCCAACGTGGAAGCGCTGTCGGCCGTGCTGGCGGACATCGACGCGCGGGGGATTACGCGCATTGTGTGCCTGGGCGACATGCTCGGGTACGGCCCGCAGCCTCGCGAGTGCCTGGATATGATTCGGGGACGCGTCGAGGTGGCGATGATGGGCAACCACGACTACGCCGTGCTGTACGAACCCAACAAGTTCAACGTCGGGGCCGAGTCGGCTTGCTACTGGACGCGGCAGCAGTTGGAAGAGGACGCCGACGTCGACCTCCGCGCCCAGCGGTGGGAGTTTCTGGGCTCGATGCGGATGAAGCACACGATGCCCGAGAGCGAACTGGGCGGCGAGTTGACGTTCGTGCACGGCAGCCCGCGTCGGCCGATCAACGAGTACATCTTCCCCGACGACGTGTACAACAGCGTGGGGAAGGTGACGGGGCAGTTTGACCGGTTCAGTTGGTTATGTTTTGTGGGGCATACGCATGTGCCGGGCGTGTTTTTGGATTCGCCGGATTTTTACGGCCCGGACGAGTTCGACGGCGTGTTTGAGGTTTCGCCGGGTCGGAAGGCGTTGATTAACGTCGGAAGCGTCGGGCAGCCCCGCGACCGCGACACGCGGGCCAGCTACGTGATTCTTCGCCCCGGAGCGGTGGAGTTCGTCCGCGTGGCGTACAACGTCGATGCCGTGGTCCAGAAAGTCTTCGCCATCCCGGAACTGGACGACTATCTCGGCGCCCGGCTGCGCGAAGGACGGTAAAAAAACAGTGGATCGTAAACGATTTGGATTTGTGATGATGATCGTTGCCGGCGGGATGCTGGCGCTGGCGTTGTACGCACAGAACACGCAAAAGTCCCGCGACGCGGCGGAGAATGCTCCAGCCGCCAATACACCGTCTGCGGTCGCCGACGGGAACGCGGCCGACAACGCAGCCGCCAATGCGGTCGCTGTCGCGACGAGCGACGAAACACCGGTTTCGGGGTCGGCGCTGACGGCGGCCACGCGGCCGTCCGACACGACGACGCCCGACGACGCCTCCGCCGAGGCGACGGAACCCGCCATCACGCAAACCACTTCGCCGTCAGTCTCGCCGACAGACGCGCCGGCCCGCACCGAGCCGGCCTGGGCCATCGACGACGACATGGCGCCCACGCGCAAAGAGACCATCGGGTCGCTCGACCCCAAAGACGGATACGCGATGCAACTGGAGTTCGTCACCGACGGGGCCTCCATCTACACGGCCAAGCTCGCGAATTATTACACCACGGTTGCTGACCTTCGGGCCGCCCGGCAGGCCGCCAACCAGCCCGGCGGGCACGCGGAGTACCTCGCCCGCGTCGGAAAAGAACCGGGGCTTCACGGACACTACAGCCTGCTCAACCCCCTGTCCCGCACCGGGGATTCCTTCGCGGCCGCTCATCTCGACGCCGCCTACGGAACCGATCGCCAGGCCCGATCCTTCAGCCAAGAACTCCACCTGCCCCTGGCCACCCGAAGCGTCAGCCTGCGCTACGACGACGGCCGAACGGCGACCTTCGACATCGAACACAAACGCTGGAAAATCCAGTCCATCCAGCGCCACGACGACGGTCGGCAGGAAATCACCTTCATCCTCACCCTGTTGCGGACGCTCCCAAGCCAGCCGCAGCAACGCTACCTCGAACTGATCAAAACCTACACGCTCGTTCCCGGCGCGACGCCCGGCGACATTCAATACGGCCAGAGGCCCTACTCGGTGCGCGTGGAACTCAAGGCCCGCAACCTCTCGTCGGACTCGTTCCGCGTGGTCGTCGACCAGTCCGGCGTGACGGGCGTGCCCCGCGAGGACCTTCAGCGCGACATGCGGCGGCTGGTCTGGACGCGCATTGACCAGGGCGGGGGCAAGCTCATCACGCAGCGGCGCGACGCCCAGGACAAAAAACTCGCCGACAGCGAGGACCTCGGCTCGCCGCAGGACACCCAGCCGCTGCTGTGGGTGGCCCAGACGAACAAATTTTTCGCCGGTGTGTTGTACCTCATGCCCCAAAACGCCGGACCTCCGGACGTGCTGATCCCAGGCCGGGCCGCAACGTGGAACCAGCGGCGGATCGTCGAGACCCAGCACAGCCACACGTTCCTGACCGGCGTGAAGCTGGAGATGAACCCCGCCGCCGACGGCGAAGATTCGCTGGCGATGGACCTGTTCGTCGGGCCCAAGCGGACCGAACTGTTCAACAACACGCCGCTGTATGAGTCGCTGCATTACACCAACACCATCGAGATCGGACAGGGCTGCTGCTTCTCCTGGTGCACGGTGGACTGGCTGGCCAAGTTCATCATGACGTTCCTGGAGTTCATCGCCCGGTACGTCGGCAATTTCGGCGTGGCCATCATCATTCTGGTCATCATCGTCCGAGTCCTGCTGCATCCGCTGACCAAACGAGGCCAGATCGCCATGAGCAAAATGGCCAAACTCGGGCCGAAAATGAAGGAACTCCAGGAGAAATACAAAAACGACAAGGACACGCTCAACCGCGAGATGCTCAAGCACTCCAAGGAACAGGCCGGCATGTTCATGGGCTGCCTGCCGATGCTGCTCCAACTGCCGATCTGGATGGCGCTCTACAGCGGACTCCAGGCCGACGCCGAACTCCGCCACACGCCCTTCCTTCCCGTCTGGATCACCGACCTGGCCGGACCCGACGCCATCATCCGCTTCGACCAGTCCTTCCAGGTCCCGCTCATCGGAGCCGTCGCAAGCCTGAACCTCCTGCCCCTCCTGCTGACCGTGGCCATGTACCTCCAGTCCAAACTCACCCCCACGCCCACCGCCCCGGCCACCACGCGCGAACAGGAAATGCAGCAGAAAATGCAAAAACGAATGATGCAGATCATGATGCCCCTGATGATGCTGCTGTTCTTCTACAACGCCCCCTCGGGTCTGAACCTCTACATCATGACCTCCACCTTCTCCAGCGTGTTCGAGCAGATCATCATCCGCAAACACATTCGCGAACGCGAAGCCGCCCAGGCCGCCAACCCCACCGAGGTCGTCGTCCCCACCAAGGCCCCCCGCGACAACCGCCCGAAGAAACCGAAAGGACCGTTCTGGCAAAAAGGCGGATGACAACGGGCGCGGTGGACGCAACGTAGCACGGGCGTCCCGCCCGTGAGTCGCATGGGCGTCTCGCCCATGCAACGTGTCCGCTTGGCAAGGGCGGCGAGATCGAATCATCGTATGCGGTGGCTCTGCCTGTTTGCGTTGTAGAACGTTGTGCAACGCCAAACGTTTACAATGGCGAAGACCGCTCTGGTGACGTACGAACATCTTGCCGCGATGGCACGGTTGCATGGGCGAGACGCCCATGCGACTCACGGGCGGGACGCCCGTGCTACGGCTTTCGCCTGTCATTCCTCCTTCAAAAACTCCTCGAACAAATCGATCGAGAGCTTCAGATTCTCATCCGGGTCCAGTTGGCCGTTGTTGTTGGCGTCGAATTTTTTGATCCGTGCGCGGAGATCATCGTCGAAGGCCTTGATCATGGCCGCCCGCGTCGCCGGGCCGGCCTTTCCGCCGTTGTCGGCCAACGCCTGCTCGGCCAGACGATTCAGGTGCCGAAAGAGACCCGCCGACAGTTTTTCGCTCAGGGCGGCCATCTTTTTGTCCATGTCCTTCCCGTCACCGTCGGGATCGGCACGCTGTTGCAGGAATTTGCTCACGCCGGCCTGAACCGCCGCCCATTCGTCATACAGTTTTTCGCGTTGGGCGGCGTCGGCGATTTTTTCGATCTCGTCGAAATTCGGCCCCAGGAGTGCGTGGGATTTTTGAAGCTCCGGCAGCATGGCGACGGCCGTCCGCATTTCCGCTTCATCGAACCGTCCGTCGCCGTTGTCGTCGCAGAGCCGCATGAACATCTCCTTCGCAGCCGGAGGCAGATCACGCCAACTTCCACGTTCCATGTCGGCTAACCGCACCTCCGCCAGAAACTCCGCCATCTCGTCCTCGTCCAGCACGCCGTTGGCGTTCCGGTCGAACTGCATGAGCCGTTCCCGATTCTCCTTCTCCATCACCTCGTCGTATTCCTTCAGCAACACGCCGTGAGCCGCCGCCAACGCCAATCGCTCCTTCTCGTACTCCTCCTTCGTGAGTTTGTCGCGGCGGTTCTTCAATTCCTCCATCTGTTTGTTCATGTCCATCATGCGGCCGCCCAATTCCTCCGCGCGTTTGTGGACCTCCTCATTCCGCTCCAGGAGCGCCTTTCGCGTTTCCTCCGTGGAGACGAAGATCGTCGGCGGCGTCGGGCCGGTCCGTTCGGCTTCGGGGTCGGGTTTGATGACCAGTTTGCCCTCCGCCAGCCGCTTCAGGGCGTCGGTGCGCTCGTCGCCGGTGAGTTTGTTGTCCTTGTTCTTGTCGCACGCCGCCAGCACGGCCTTTCGCATGGCCTGGCGGTAGGCGTCGAACTCAAACCAGTCCAGCGTGCCGTTTTTGTTTTTGTCGAACAAAACGGCCGTTTCCCATTTTTCGAACGCCATCACCAATCCGCCGCCGGCCTTTCGGTCGGCCTCGAACGTTTTGGCGTCCAGTTCGCCGGTTTTCCCCGACGTTTTGAGAAACGTGAGTTTTTGGCCGGCCGTGTCGAGCGGATCAACCACATTCGTCAATGTATCCGTCGCGGGCAGTGTGGTGGGCGCCGTAGTGGATTCGGCCGGCGTGGCGGGTCTGGATGTCGCCACGGGCTTTGGAGCCGCGGCCGGTTTTGTCGTCGCGTCCGCCGCCGACACGGAAACCGCCATCCCCGCCGCAAAACACGCCAAAACATAGCGAACGCACGTCATGGCAAGCCCTTTCGATGAGTGTTGAACGAGCCAAAATTATACATCCGTTACTCCCCGAATCCCCGCGAAAAAATCTCGCGGTCATTCCTCCTTCAACCATTCGGTTTCAAGTTCGATGAAGCATTTTTCGAACTCGGCCGGGTCCAGTTGGCCGTTCTGGTTGGCGTCGTGTTTTTTGATCCGCGCGCGAAGGTCCGCCTCAAACGCCTGGAGCATGGCCGCCCGCGTGGCCGCGCTGGGCTTTCCGCCGTTGTCGGCCAACGCCTGTTTGGCCAAACGGTCCATGTATCGGTATTGGCCGGCCTCGATCTTGTCCATGTTTTTGCCGAAGTCTTTCTTGTCACCGTCAGGATCGACCAGTCGCTGCAAGGCCTTTTGCACGTTGGCGTCCGCCGCCTCCCATTCGTCGTGGAGTTTCTCGAGTTTCTTGAATTGGTCGTCGTCGAGCACGCCGTTCTCGTCGGCAAGTTCGTCGGCGAGCTTGTCGAAATCAGGCCGCAGGATCGCCTTCTCGAAGATGCTCTCGAATCCCCCCTCAAGGCCGACGGCCGCCCGCAGTTCCGCTTCGTCGAGCTTCCCGTCGCCGTCGTCGTCGCAGTGCCGCAGGAGGAACTCCTTCTTGGACGCCGACAACGCGTTCCAGCCTTCGCCTTCCAGTTGAGCGATGCTCAATTCCGTTACGAACGCCGCAAACTCGTCCTCGTCGAGTTCGCCGTTGGCGTTCCGGTCGAACTGCCTGATCAACTCCTGCCATTCCTTCTGCTGAATTTCATCGTATTCTTTCAACACGGCGTCCTGGGCCCTCGCCAGGGCCAGACGTTCCGTGTTGTATTCCTCCTCCGTGAGTTTGTCGCGGCGGTCGTCCAGTTCCTCCATCTGTTCGTCCAGTTTCTCTATGCGGTCGATCAATTCCATCAGGCGTTTATTGACGCTCTCGTGCCGCTGCGCGAGCGCCTGTCGCGATTCCTTCGTGGAGATGAAGACCGGCGGCAGCGCGACGGTCCGTTCGGGTTCGGCTTCGGGCGTGATGATTAACTTGCCCTCTGCCAGCCGCTTCAGGGCGTCGGTGCGCTCGTCGCCGGTGAGTTTGTTGTCCTTGTTCTTGTCGCACGCCGTCAGCACGGCCTTTCGCATCGCCTGGCGGTAGGCGTCGAACTCGAACCAGTCCAGCGTGCCGTTTTTGTTCTTGTCGAAGCCGACGGCCGTTTCCCATTTTTCGAACTCCATGACCAGTCCGCCGCCGGCCTTTTGGTCGGCCTCGAACGTTTTGGCGTCCAGTTCGCCGGTTTTCCCTGCCGTTTTGAGAAATTTGGTCTTCTGATCGGCCACGCCGAACGGATCGACAACGTTGGTCATCGCGTCCGTCGCGGGCAGTGTGGTGGCCTCGGCCGGCGCGGCGGGTCTGGTCGTCGCGGCGGACGCGGGCACCGTTGTGGGCTTGGTCGTCGCGGCCGGTTTCGTCGTCGCGTCCGCCGCCGACACGGAAACGGCCATTCCCGCCGCAAAACACGCCAGAATATAGCGAACGCACGTCATGGCAAGCCCTTTCGGTACGAGTTGTATGAGCCAAAATTATACATCCCGCCACCAACGACGCCAACACGCATTCCCGCCATAACGGACATGCACCCTCTCGCGGCGCGCGAGCGGCCCGCCTACAATTCAGGCGAATCTCTCTACGGGGAATTCCGAAAAAGGGGAATCGACGCCATGACCGCCATCATCAGGCCGCTGCTGCATTTCGTGCTGCTGTTCCTGTGGCTGCTGGCCGTGTGCGTGTGCCTCATCACCGCCGACGCACACCGCCGCGACGAGGCGGAACCATAATAACACACGCCGGCCTCGCCGTTTGGGGGGTGAGATTTGTCGTTTGGGATTTGCTTTGAATTTTGCCCGCGTCTAACAGTCTAACAGCCTATTTTACCGCTCGCTCCAGCCACGGCTGGGGTTCATGGCCGAGGTCCAGGCCGGTGAGTTCCACCAGGGACTTGTGGCTGTTGTGGCGGACGGTGAAGTTTCCGTCGTTGAGGGCGCGGGCGAGTGTGGACAGGACGTCGGTCTGGTTGTAGTGGCGAAGGGCGGTGGCGCAGGCGGCGCGAACGTCGGCGGATTGGTCGGCGATCGCGTGGCGGCGGAGGGGCTCGACGGCGGATTCGCCGGGCATCGCATCCAGTGCGGTGGCGGCCTCCCACCGCACGCGGGGCGACTCGTCGTCCAGGCACGCCACGAGTACCGGCAGGTGGGTCGCGTTCCGCGAGCGGCCCAGCACGTCGATCGCGACGGCCCGGACGGGCACTTCTTCGCCCACGCTGCCCGCCACGGCTGCGTATAGCGGCAACGCCTCCAACGCCCGCGGACTCTTCGCCAGCCCGGCCAACCCCTCGCGACGCTCGTCGGGATTCGAACTGCCCGTCATGGCCAGATATTGCTCCGGTGTGGGCTTGCTGAACGACTTCTTCAAATTGCCGCGAAATGTGTGCGTCGTGTCGCTCTCGCAGCCGCCAACACCGGCCGTCGACACCGCCAGGAACACCGTAATGTACATCGCTCGGAATATCATGGAAATCACTTTCGCTAACAGGGGGCCGCCTCGCCGCCGCCAGCGCGGGCACGTCGCCGCTTCGCCGCCGTGTCGGTTTTCCGCATAAAAAAACACGGTGCCGCCCAACGGACGGCACCGCGAATCATATCAAAATGTCGTGGATTCGGCAACGACGCGGAACGCTTAGCGAGTCCGCCGACGCAGCAGCGCCAAGCCGCCAAGACCCAGCAGGCCCATCGTCACCGGCTCGGGAACCGGGGTGAAGTCAAACGACCCCGAGAAAATGATGCCCGAGACGCCGCCACTTCCTGCTCCGTTCGTGGCGTTCGCGGCGTTGAGGTAAATCCAGTTCTCGCCCTTCTCAAGCGTCAGGCCGGAGAAACGAAGCTCAAGCTGCCTGCCGAAAAGCCCCGCACCGGTCGCCTCGGTGAAGCCAGTGTCCAGATTCGCAATGATCGACTCGCCATTGAGGTACACCGCATCGGTTTTGATGCCCTGGGGACTCGTCCAACCCAGTTGGTTGTCCACCGCGTAGTACAGCACCAACGTTACGTTCTCGGTGTATCCGTATTTGTTGTCGATCTTCACAGCGTACAGCCCGGAAGGATCGTGCTGGCCAGACGGCAACGTGCCAACGCCGGTGACGTTGATCCACTTCGCGTCCGTGTCGAAAAAGTTCTCGCTCTTAAGCCAAGACGAATTCAGCGAATCGGACGGGACGATCTGTGCCGCCGGACCCGTTCGGGCATCGCTGAAGTCCGCAGCCGTAAACACGGAGGTGAACCCGGTCGTTGTCGGACCGGCCAACACCGTAACAGCACTTTCGCCGCTACGGAACGAAATCGTCGCCGCATCGACATTCGTCGTCGCGCCAATCATAACGCCACACAACGCCAACACCGCAAGAACCTGTACTTTTTTGGACATGTGTCCTCTCCTTTTCCTACTAGGGAATACTGCTATCCTACCATAACGGTGAAAAATTGTCACGCGCAAAATGCGGAAAAAATATCAAAAACAAGAAAAATTCACCCGAATTCACGTCCCGCTTCTTCGCCGACGCAGCAACGCCAGACCGCCCAGACCCAGCAGGCTCATCGTCATCGGCTCGGGCACCGGAATTGGAGTGAATTCAACATACCCCGAGAAAATCACGCCCGCGGTGCCGCCAGTGCCCGCGCCGTTCGTGGCGTTCGAGGCATTGATGTACAGCCAGTTCACGCCGTCCTCAAGCGTCAGGCCCGTGAAACGAAGCTCAATCTGGTCCTTGAAAAGTCCCGCGCCGATCGACACGAGGCCATTGTCCGGCATTAACCCCATGACGTTTCCGGGATTGTCGATGTCCGTGACGTCGACATTGAGGTACACCGGATACGTCAGGATACCATTTGACGTGCCTGTCGTCCCTGTATAGGTCTTCCACCAGCCCAGTTGGTTGTCCACCGTGTAGTACAACACCAACGTCGCGTCCTCGGTGTATCCGTGCGGGTTGTAGATCGACAGGGCGTACAATCCCGTTTCGTCGTGTTGACCTGTGGCCAAGGTGCCCATGCCGCTGATGTTGATCCAGGACGCGTCGGCATCGGCGTATGGCGTTGCTCGATAGTCCCTCCCGGCATAGTTCGGCAACCAATTCGTATTCACAACCGGGAAGAGGACTTCTGCAAAGTCAGCCTTCTGGGCCGCGGCGAAATCCTTCGCAGTCAAGAAGGGAAGGCCGGTCATCGTACCACTGGGCAATACCTTGCTGTCCATTTTCGCGGCCGCCGTCGCGGAACCGGGCAACGCCCTGACGTTACCGCCACTGCGAAAGTCAATCCTGACCGCATCATCCGCATTCGCCGTCCCCACGACAAAAACAAACACCACCACCACCGAAAAAATCTGCGCTCGCATGAACACGTACCTCCTCCTTTTCACCCGTTAAAAACCACCCGAATTAACATGACCTCCCGAATACGTTGAATCTACCACAAATTTGGCGATTTGTCACGTATGAAAATAGGAAAAACGTTCAAAACGGTAAAAAATAAACAAGTTTACTTGTTGTTTTGCGGGATCGTCTTCATAAAAAAAGCGGTGCCGCCAATCATGGCGGCACCGCACGTTTATTGCGATTCCAACGTTGCTCAGCGTTTCCGCCGCAGCAAGAGTCCCGCGACCGCGACGCCCAGCAGACTCATCGTCACCGGCTCGGGGATCATCGAAGTTCCTTCGTTCGCTGTCGGGAGACCGACGATCTTCGGAGCCGACGCAACGTACGAGGCCATGAGAATCGGCGTCTCATCGGGAACCGTCGGGTCGGTCACAATCGGACTCTCGGGCATCACCTGGTCCTGATTGTCCTCCTCAGGTTGAGCCGGCAGGAGAGCCAAAGGGCTGAAACCGCCCGCATTGCTGCCCGGGGCGCCTCCACCGGACGCTCCAAGCTGATACTTCGACGTCCCACCGTTGCTCACCATGGCGGGGCAACTCTGGGCACTCAAGGACGACATATGGTTGGAATTGTTGTGCTTGTCAGCCAGCCAACTGCCATCGTCGACCGACAGCGCCGAAAGCTGAATCATGCGGGAATACGGCTTGCCCGACGTGTCAACCCCGCCACCCAGAGAACTCGCACGACCGGCCGTGAAACCCGGCAGATTGCGGAACCCTTCGTCCTGTTTCGCGGACTCGGCAGCCGTGGTGAACCCTTTCATCTTGGCGGCAATCTCGCTGGACGTCAAACCCGAAAGATCCGCCGCGGAGAGCCCGTAGTGTTCGGTAACGTTGATCCACTCGGTGCTGCCCAAAAGCCGCATCCACACGCCTTGCGCGTTGATGACGATCTCCGGAGCGGGACCATCTTCCTGAGTGGCGGCGATTTCCTCGTCCGACAAAAACTCGTTCGCCGTCAACCCCAACTCCGCCGACGTCGGAGTATCCACCTCCAACGATCCGAAGGGGGTTTCATCCAAACCATACGACGTGGCGGCAACAACACCGCCCGACGCCGCTCCGGCGAACATCCCACACACCGCCAACACCATCAGTACCCGCATTTTGATGGACATTTTCAACCCTCACAGTAAAAGTCACATTCTACTCGCCCGCAAGAAGCACAGGCCACAAAGACCACGGTCAAAGAAGAGAGCGATTCCTGGCAACCTACATGAATGTCTCAAAGCACAACATCTTGACGTTCTTATATATTTACCAGCTTTTCCGTAAAACGCAAGAGGAAATCGAGCGAAAACGCGAAAATTCTTCGAAATTATTCTGGGAATTTTGCGGCGAAAACCCTCGAAAAACCACGGCCGGAAACCGCCACGAAAATCACGGGAAATTTCCGAGATTGTAGCATCGTTACAGGGATTTTTCCCCGTGAGGCGAGGTTCTTTTTACCACAGAGCGGCTGTGGTAAAAAAAACCTCGCCTTTCGTGAAAACTGAACCCCCATGTCGCGTGGCTACAGGGTCGGAAATTCCGTGAATTTTCGAGGAAAAGCGCGAAAAAATAAGCAGTGCCGCCATTGCGTATTGGCGGCACTGCTTCACGTTCAGGTCACATACTTGCACGTGGGAACGTCTGGTTTAGCGTTTCCGCCGGATCAACAGGCCCACCGCGCCAGCGGCCAGGAGGCTCATCGACACCGGTTCGGGAATACGCTCGCTGGTCACCGTGGCGAAATTCACTTCGCCGGCGAAAATCACGCCCGCCGGACCGAAGAAGCTCGTCGCGTCCAGGTACAGCCAGTTCTGGCCCGGTGTGAGGTCCACGGAGAAGTGGAGATCATACTGGTTCTTGAACAGCTGGAGGGCGGCGGTTTCGAAGTTGCCCCACAGGCCGTTGTTGGCCGCGGTCACCGCTTCGCCGTTGAAGTACAACGCCGACGCACCATTGCCACCCAGGAAGTTGTCCGCCGTGAAGTAGAGATCCACGAGGGCGCCCTGAATGGTCTCGTTACCCTGGTTGTCGTAGAGCATGATCGCGTACAGACCCGAGTTCGTGTCCACATCGGGCGTGCTGCCGAAAGCACTGGTGCTGATCCAGTTCGCGTTGCCGTTGGCGGGCAGCGGATACAGCCACAGCGGGTGCCGGGTAATTTCCACGGCCGGCTTGTACTGATCGTTCACGACAAAGTCGGCCGGTCCCAGCGCCGACGGGGACACCGACGGAGAACTCCACGTAATGGGCCTGTCTTTCACCCACACGCCGGCATCGCTCCAGAACGTAAGGGTTGTCGCATTGGTGGTCACTTTCAGCATCTGGTCGTAATCGTAGCTCACGGAACTCACCGTGCTCGGAATTACCGCCGCCTGAACTGACCCCACGAGCAACCCACAGACAGCCAACGCTACCAACATCCTCGTTTTCATAACCTCTCCTTTAACCTGTTTGGTCTTCCCGCGCAAACGCTGCGCGCCGACTACCACTCACCGATTTACAAATCCTCCGGGACGTACCATACGTCCACGCTGTCCAGTTGTGATAGTTTGCATCTTAAAGCATTCAGCCCGGACGTCAAGGGGGAAAAATTCGGAAAAAAGAAAATCGCCACTCCGGTGGAACATTCGAGAGACCTCCGTCACGGCCCGTCACGGAGAAAAACGGCCGGTGCTTTCAGCGGGGAACATCGGACAATCGCTTAGAAGTACAGAAGTTATGGATTCTTTTCGCCGATTTCCCGACTGGAGGAAATCCCCTGGTTTTTTACTTTGATTACCTAGTGAATTCTCTGGGCGTGTTTTCTCATCAATTTCGGTTTTCGGCGCGAAATTCGCGGTTGACGGCCCTGCGGAGACCGGTGGCGCGAAAAAAAGGCCGTACCGCCCTTACGGGCGGCACGGCTTTCGTGTCCGTCATTTTCTTACGATTAGACAGCGTTTCGAGCGTTCACGCTTAGCGTTTCCGCCGAATCAGCATGCCCATCGCGCCAACGACCAGCAGGCTCATCGACATCGGCTCAGGAATATAGGATTCAACCTGGGAGTATGTAAACTCACCGTAGAAAATCACGCCCGCCGGGCCGAAGAAGCTCGTCGCGTCGAGATACAGCCAGTTTTCGCCCGGTGTAAGATCCACGGAGAAGTGGAGGTCATACTGGTTCTTGAACAACTGGACTGCGGCGGTTTCAAAATTGCCCCACAGGCCATTGTCGCCCTCAGTCACCGCATCGCCGTTGAAATACAACGCCGACATGCCGTTTCCACCCAGGAAGTTGTCCGCCGTGAAGTAGAGGTCCACATTGACGCCAGCGATGGTCACGTCCCAACCACGATCGTCTACCAGTTCGTTGTTGTAGAGCATGATAGCATACAGGCCCGAATTCGTGTCGACATTGGGATCGCTCCCACGCTCGTTGACGCTGATCCACCGCGCGAAATCGCTGACGGGAAGTGCCTGCAACCACTCCCGGTGCGGAGTAATTTCCACGGCCGGATGATATCGGCTGGCGTCGGAAACATCAAAATCATCCGGTTTCACCAGCGGAGCACTTCTGATCAAGGGAGTTCGATAGGTAATGGGTCTTTCCATCACCCACACATCGTTAGCATCGCTATAAAACCCCATAGTGGTTGTTACCGTTCTGTGGTAGCAACCAGCGACGGCATCCCACTCCCACTCGCCAGTAACTTTATTCAACTCGACCATCCCTGCCTGTGCCGATGCTGCGAGCATCCCACAGACAGCCAACGCCACTAACAGTTTCATCCCATTCATAATCCATCTCCCTTGTTTGTTTGGTCTTCTTCGCGCAAACGATGCGCATCGACTACCAATAATTACGAGTCCTCAAGACGCCCAAGCGTTCTCGGTGAACGCTGTGAATGGTGGGCATCTTAAAACAGGCATTTCAGAAGTCAACGGGTAAAATGTCCGAAAAAAGTAAATCGCCACACCGGCTGCACATTTGCGAGCGTCCTCCTCCACCCCTTTCGATGTGAAACGGTCAATTCAGTCCCGAGGATAATTCCATACAATCATTTGTGAATACGGGAGTTATGTGTCGTCTTAACCGGGTCTTAGTTCTGGGGGAAATCCCCTGGTTTTTACTCTGATTTCCCGGTGAAGTCTGTAATTTTTTTTTCACCGATTTTGCTCATCAATATGGACGAGTTGAACCGAATCGATGGACCTTGCGCCAAAACGTTCATCGAGCCGGCAGAAACGGTCGGGATTGTCGGTGGTGAAACAGGTCAGCCTTCCACCGTAATTTCGTTGGCTGTGGAGGTTTTTCAGGGCCAGTTGGCGTTGGGTTTCGGCGGCGGCGCGGGCGGAACTGATCCGCGGAACGGCCGGTCTCATGACCCTCGCGATCGCGCCCTCCAGACGCGGGCAGGATGCCCGCGAGACACGCGGGCGAGACGCCCTCGTCACACGCGGGCGGGACGCCCTCGTCACGTGGCGCGGGCGTCCCGCCCGCGCTGTGCGTTCCATGGGCCTGGACACGGGAAAACGTCGCGCCGGCTTCGCCAGACGCGGGCAGGATGCCCGCGGGACACGCGGGCGAGACGCCCGCGTCACACGAGGGCGGGACGCCCTCGTCACGTGGCGCGGGCGAGACGCCCGCGCTGTGCGTTCCATGGGCCTGGACATGGGAAAACGTCGCGCCGGCTTCGCCAGACGCGGGCAGGATGCCCGCGAGACACGCGGGCGAGACGCCCGCGTCACACGAGGGCGGGACGCCCTCGTCACGTGGCGCGGGCGTCTCGCCCGCGCTGTGCGTTCCATGGGCCTGGAGACGGGAAAACGGCGGGGGAAGCAAGGCGGCAGGAATCGAAAAGTCTAGCAGCCTATAGCGGCAATTCGTAAAATCCGTGTCCGAGGTAGATCAGTTTGCCCTGGCGGGTCAGTTCCTGCCATACGTCGTCGGGGAATTCGACGGGCGGGGTGATGGCGCGGGAGGGTTTTCGGTCTTCGCCCTTGGAGAGGGGGCTGTGGCTGTTGATTTGGGATTCCTCGTCCAGTTGCGTGAACCGCACGCGACGTTTGAAGGCGTGCATCGCCTGGCGGAGCGTTTCGGGGTCGATCTCGGCCGCCGGCGGGGGCGCCGACGCGGGCTCCCGCAGTTGTTCGATGAACCCCCGCAGTCCGGCGACGTCTCGCATGCCGACCACGTAATTCACGCGGTCCTTGGGCAGCGGCAGCTTTTGCAGCAGTGCAAACGCCTGTTTCCACTCGGCCGTCGCGCGGCGAGGATCCGGGTAACGTTCGATGGCGGCGAGAAGGTCCTGAAGTTTTGAAGTTGTCGCGTTGTCTGTCATGGGGCTTCCTGCGCGTTGAAAACGTTTTGCTTTACGCCATTTCCACAACGCAAACATAGCAGGGCCTGCGGCCATTCACGCCGTTTACAACGTCATACAGCGCAAACAGGCAGAGCCATCGCGAAGCGTCATTCGACGCTTCCATTTCTTGTCGCTTGTCACTTGCCGCTTCGTCGTTACTTGCCCAGCAAATTCCTCGCGAACGCCATGTCGGCCTTTCCGTTGGCGATCGGGTCGTCTCCGGGCGGGGTTTCGAGGACCAGCCAGCCGTCGTATCCGATGGCCTGTAGGGCGTTGAGGATGGCGCCGAATTTCACGTCGCCGGCACCGAGACGCACGTTGTAGTCCGGCGGGGAGGACATGGACATTTTCACGTCCTTCAGGTGCACGCCGGCCAGACTGTCCAGACCCAGGTCGCGCAGACCGGTGGGCAGGTCCAGTTTGCGGCCGAGGGCGTTTCCGGTGTCCTGATAAATTTTCACCGCGCCGGTGTCGGCGAACTGCCCCAGCAGGAATCGGCACTGGGCGAAATTGAGTGTGCTCTCGACGCCGATGACCACGCCGGCGTCCTCGGCGATGTCCACCAGTTGGCCGATCCCCTCGATCGCGCGGTTGAGTTCGCGGTCCACCTCGATGATGTTTTTGCCGAAAAACGGCAGCAAAATCGAGTTTGTGCCGGCCGCCCTGGCCACGGAGCAGGCGGCGGCGAAGAGGTCCTTGATGGCGGGCATGTTGTCGACGCGTGTGGCGGGGGTGCAGTCGACGGGGTCGATGATGGGCAACTGGCTGCACAGCGTGGTCAGTCCGAGGCCGCAGATTTCCAGCCCGCGGTCTTTGGCCTGCTGGGCCAGCCAGTGACCGTGATCGGCCTGCCGCAGCAGCGGGGCCGCGGCGTCGTTGTAGGTCACCTGAATGCCGTCGGCCCCGACCGCGGCCGCCAACTCCACCGCCACCGCCACCTCCGGCGACAACGAACCGTTCATATATCCAATCTTCATCGTGATCGTCCTGCTTGTAAGCCTATGGAAATCCAACGCCAATGAGATGCAACGATGGCCTATTGTAGCGTCGCGCCCGGCGGAAGCAAGCCCCTTGACAACGTGGATGTGATCCGGCTATGTTGCGTTGTGGAACGGTCCTGTCGACAGGACCGTTCCACAACGCAACATAGCCGGATCACATCCACGTTTGACTGCCGGACGCTCCGTTCACCGGGTCCGTCGACGGGCGAGCATCCCGGCCGCTCCGGCCAGCAGGAGCGCCATCGTCGCCGGTTCGGGGATGGGGGGCAGCGTCCCTCCTCCTCCCGGGCCGAACAGCGCGTCTCTGCCGGCGATCATGAAACCGTCGTAGATGATCTTGCCTTGGGCGAACCGGTCGTGAAGCGTGCTGCTGATGAAGGACAGCGTGCCGTC